>Ga0156400_1367_pt1 | contig 25056 bp, 23 predicted proteins | sample RifOxyA3_FD_108044 | JGI IMG/M metagenome (GOLD analysis project Ga0156400, IMG submission 108044) | Deltaproteobacteria bacterium RIFOXYA12_FULL_58_15
AACGCGGAGACTTGCGGTCTGGGCGTTGGCGCAGATGGGCTCTCCACCTGGTGGGCCTGGATAGAAAGAAACTGGTGGTCCCATCGCCGGTTCAAACAAGTGTTCGGTGCGCCAGAATTCTCAATTCTCGGGCGATCTTTTCGATGAGCGCTTTCTGCGGTCGCGAGAGGTGAATCCCTGGTCGTTTCTGTTTTGCCAACAGGATTGCTTGGTCGACCGGGTCGACCATGGAAATCGTTTTCGACGAGGATAATCGCAGTTACTTTGAGGTTCACACCGTAGTGGCCGTGCCAAATTCAGTATTGGCCGCTTGTGAACTGGGTTACAAAATGGGCATGGGTCTCTCGCCCGGCGAGCCCATTTCCGAAGAATGACCCTGCGGGCAAGAGTAGCCCCCTTCCCCCCTCAAATCTCCCCCCGTGGAAAACAGTGCTGCGAAAGCGCCGATACAGAGTGCGCAGAAGTTGTCGCGCGATCATGCTGTTCTCGTTGGACGTTGCAATCCGAGCACTAATGATGCGAATCACATCCTCATCACGCTCAGTGTAAACCGTTGTGATAACGCCTCGAGCAATGGGACCAAAATGGATTGACGCGCCATACGTGCGTCAATCCTCTAAAATCAAAGACTTACAGCGGTGAAATAGCTCAAGGGGTTGTCTGAAGGAAAACCCCGGGGAATGCCTTCCAAATGGCATCAGCTGCCGCAGCATCGATCGTCGAGGTCGCCTGACGAACCTCGGCCGTTCCGTTATGGTCTTCCCCTCGGTGGATGCGAGCATGCATTTCGACGACCTTCTTAGCCTCACTTTCGTACCACGAGATCGCGTCGGCGCCGATTCGCAGGCTGCTCAGATCGGCGGTGATATTGTTCGGATGGACTTTGCATATCCACCCCACTCCGAGCGGATTGATCCGCAACAACTCCACTCGATCCTCGAGGTCATCGTTGACTCGGGTAACACGGCCGGCAACAGGACTGGGGAAAGCGATGCTGTGCTCTCCACGTTTGACGGTAAACAGACGTCCACCGATACTCAGCGTGCTGCCCACTTTCGGTAGAATGATGGCGTCGATTTCTCCCAAGGTTTTGCGCACGAGATCGTCGAGACCAATCCGGACTTCTCCGGTCACCTCAATCTTCGCCCACGCGTGCGAAGATGAAACAAACACTCCGGCTGGCACGTTGAAAACGCGGTTCGATTCCTGTTCGGAGGAAGCAACAGTGACCAAATGGATCTGGGGAGTCTGTTGTTTTTCAATGCGATCTTGTCGTCGAAACAACGACTTGCTCACAAAATCAACCAGCTCGTCGGCCGAAAAGGGTTTTTGCACATAGTCGAGAGCACCATACTTCATGGCGTCTACCGCCGATTCGACGGTGGCGTGTCCGGTGATCAAAATGACATCGACATCTGGTCGGACATGCTTGACCGCCTTGGTGACGTCAAGGCCGTCCATGTTGGGCATTTTCAAGTCGGTAAAAACGAAGTCGTACTCTCGTTTTGCGAGCAGGTTGAGACCCTCTGCTCCCGTCTCTACCGTGTCGACAGCAAACCCTTCTAACACCAGTGTTTTGCGGAAGGAGTCCAGAACGATGCGCTCGTCGTCAATGGCGAGAATACGCGCTTTCGGATCTGCGACTTCCACTCGCGTGAGGCTCGGCGTATCGTCACTGATGGTCAGCTTCAAACCAAGATCGAGTGCCTCCTGCCGTTGTCGGCGGCGACGGGTTTGAGCAAGGCGTCCTAAGACCGTTCGCATCGCCAAATCCACCACCACAATCAAAACCACGGCCGCAATAACGATAACAACAAACATCTCAACTCCTCTTTCCATCTCCCCAACGGTCTCGGCAAACCAAGCTAGCGACCTCAGAATCGAGGTGGCTGGGTTCGAGGTCGAACAGCCAACCTTCCCCCTCCGGGTCGATATTCACAGCCTGCGGGTCTTCACCAACGCGGGCATTGATATCCACCACTCTCCCGGACAAGGGCGACCAAACGCGACAGGATGCACCGTCACGGGTACTGACTTCGGCGCATGGTTTGCCCTGGGTCACTTCCTCACCAACGGCAGGCAACTTGAGCCTGTCGAAGTAGCGAATACTGTCCGCAAAAGCGTGCGCCATGCCCACCCTCACGAGCTTGGAGGGCGCACTTACCAACGCCCAGGTGTTGATCCCAAGTCCGTACAGCGTGTTCTTGCTCTCAATGATTGACGCGCGATCTGCGGATTCGCCACAGACTGCCAACGGGGGTTTGTGCTCTGCGTCGGAATACCGCAACGCGCATTGAACAACCCCCAACAGCTCACCTACGTCAAACGGCTTAGGCAGACAATCAAATGCACCCAGCCTGAACGGCGTCACGGCGTTCTCCAACGTGGCATAGCCGGTCATGATGACAACCGGTATGCCTGGCTGGTTCATTTGAGCGATTGCCAACACGTCGAGTCCCGACCCCCCAGGAAGCATGAGGTCACACAGGATCGCACGGTATGAGTTCGTCTTGAGTCTGTCGCCAGCTGCTTTTGTGTCGGCTGCAGAATCAATGCTCAGACGCTCGCCAGCGACTGTCTTGGCTACCGAAGCGATGACAATCGGCTCGTCATCAACAACCAATAGGTCTGCCCCATTATGCATGAGGTACTGGGGTCGTCGATTCTGAGGTTTTGTTGGTTGCTGGCAAGCGAATTCTCACAGCGGTCCCCTCACCGACCTCACTCGCGAGGTCAATCTCTCCTCCATGCCGATCGATGATCCCCCATACCACAGCGAGCCCGAGTCCCGTGCCGCTGTTTTCCTTGGTTGTGAAGAACGGCTCAAACACTTTGCCAACCGCCTCCCTGGGAATTCCACATCCGGTGTCGCGGATCACCACTTCGACACCACATTGCTCAATAGGCTGACAAATCCTAGCACTAATAGTGATCTTGCCGTCAACACCGATACTATCAGCCGCATTCACCAACACATTGATGAAGACCTGCAGGATCTGGTTCGGATCACCGTCGACGGTCGGCAATCCCGACTCAATTTCTCGAACGACGACGATGTTGTTCAAGCTCAAACGGTGCCCGACAATACTCAAAGCGTTCTCGATGACGCCCACAATTCCAACTTCGACCTTTTTTGTCGGCGCCTGGCGGGAGAAGTCCAGGAGTTGTTTGACGATCTCGCGACAGCGCTTGGTCTCACGAACAATGACTTCGAGATCTTCTTTGGTTTCGGCATCATCGGTACACCGCCGCAGAAGGAGGCTACTGTAGGTGAGAACTCCCGTAAGCGGGTTGTTGATTTCATGGGCGACGCCAGCGGCGAGCCTACCCAGAGACGCCAGCTTGTCCGATTGCACCAGCTGCTTTTGTGCTTCGGCTAGTTTGTGCATCATCTCGTTAAACGAGTTGCCCAAATGTCCGAGCTCGTCGTTTCTTTTCACTTCGATCTTGTAGGCGAGATCGCCCTTGGCGATCTGATTGGTTGCCACCATCAGCCTGCCGACAGGTTTGCCGACAAGATTCTCGAAAATGATCCAGATGAGAAGGCTAATCGCAAACACGGCAATGAGAGCAAAAAGAAGAAACCGCGTGCGGTCAGCACTCATCTGACGCTCAACCTCATCGAGAGACATCGTCACATCGAGAACACCTAGCACCTTCTGATCGCGGCTGTGAGCATGACATTCTGCTGTCCAACAACTCGGCTCGTTGTAAATCGGGTTAATGATGCCGAGGTTCTTTGTGCCCGATTTAGACTCGAAAATGCGGGTACGATCGGTTGTCGCGAGCTTTTCGAGAGGCGAGTCCGCGGCATGACAGGCGAAACAGGCCTCTGCTTGAGTGTCGACCATCGTGCCAATCACCGCCTTGTCGGAGGAGTAGATGATCGTCCCTTCTTTGTTGAAAACACGGACCTTCTTAATTCCATCCTGTTGAGCGATCATGTCGATCGTTCGATGGACCCGGTCTCTCTGATTGAGCAGCATGTCGTAGTTGGTACTACTCTTGATCGTTTCGCTCAGTTGATGGGCGTGGTCCTTGACGTGGTAAATCAAGGCTTCGCGCTGAGAGGTTAGGATGTAGTAGGAAAAAACACCGATGATCGCGATTGAGACGACCGCTGTCGTCATGATCAGTTTGTAGCTTATCCTGTGTGCCATGTTGGGACATCTGCTCCATTATCAAGCGCGTGACGGAGACAAGCAAATTGTGACGCAATGCACAACTACGATCGAACGCACCGAGCCGACGTGGCTACCCGAGTTCCTCGCGGGCACCTCATGCGGTGTTTCGGTCGAAGTTTCGATAACTCTGTCATTCGACCACTTTTTGAACTTGGACGAACTCGGGCCAGGCCTCGTGTCTACAGCGGATTTCGTCGCTGGGGGCGGGAGCCACGTGGAGAGGTCCGCACGATGGTCAAACGGAATTTCCGCTCGCCCGCAAGACTCCTATGGGCTATGGGAGCCGATTCGGTAACCTGCAATTTTGGGGCAACGAATCCGAGATTTCCCGCCTTCGGTAACCTGAATTACGGGTCAATTCGGGGTCAATTCGAGCGGAGCTTTTACGCAACGTATTGCCGTCGACCGCCGACAATCAAACCCGTGGCATTTTGACACCCGTTCCAGCGAGGGAGATTGCGCATGATAAAGAAGATCGACGGCTATCGGTTTTCGGAGAAGGTTGCCGCGGAGGTGGCGAAAGAGGTTGGAATCGCAGGGACATCCAATCCTGAGGACATTGCCGTTGCGGCAAAGGACTTTGATGGATTCGTCATGTCGAGGGCACCTGACGGGTACCTCGATCGTGACGAGTACCAGAGGGCACCTGATGGGTACCTCAATCGTAAGGAGCTGTACCAGGGAGCGAGAGAGCTGTTTGTCGACAGTAAGGGGTCGGCCGAGGACAACGTCTGGAAGGCGGCGTACGAATACAAGGGAAAGTCCGTCGAACTCGAGTCTGACGAGGCCGGCAACTCCATCAAGATCAACGGTCGTTATGTGGAGTCGTTTGATTGGTCCATTACGTTGAACGGCATCGTCTGTGACGAGATCAAGGGCGTCTACTCAACCCCACGCCAGCTCGCCGAAGCGTTGATCGACAAGGGCGTTTACTAAGGCTGAGAGGCTGAGGGTCGGACCCCCCACAATCTCGGCGTCCGAAAATCTATTCTTTCAGAGAGCTGCGGACGGGCTCCGAGTTCCCACCTGGTACTCTCCTCAAGCTAGCAACCACAATCGCCTTGCAGTTGTTTTTGTCCGATCTTTCGCGCTCCTTCCTTCAGAAGCAGGTCTACGGTGTAGCGCGTGCTCGTAGGTGACATGAACACCATGAGCCACCGGCACCGGAGTTCACGAAATGTTTTGTGTCAGACATTTTGCAAGTAACATACCTGGCTACTCTTCTCGTCTACGCTCACTCACTTTTGAGTTTTGCTGAACAGCCATCGGCGGAGTCGATCTCGACAGCCGGACTATCGCTTCTGCTTGAGGGGGCAACATTCACTGTGCACAAACGCGCTCGCACCTGTTGCATTGATGCGTAGAAGAAGCAACCGCCTACCTTCATAATCCCAACATCGAAGCGAGCAATAACCTGCGGGAGCGAATGTTGCGAACAGAGAAGTTGATAGAGGAGTCGTCGATGTTCAGGCGAACGATAGAGGGCCGTGCAGTTTTGGATGTCCTGCGGACAATCCTGCAAACTGCTGTTGCCGCCGGGGTACCCGCCCAAGCGTATCTCATCGATGTAATGCGGGCAGACCCCAATGAAGTTGCCGAGCACCCCGAGCACTACACGCTACGCGCGTGGGCAGCACAGCAGGCTGCACAAGAGTCGGAGTTGATTGGTGCTCTGGCAACCGATGCTCCCTCGACGGTCAGTGCCACAAGTTAGGACCTGGGCGCAAAATTTTGCAGCGCTCCTCCACCCACACGGGTGGTTGGAAGAAATGACAAATCAGAAAGGCTAGTTCTCCAGGAGTGACTGTGACGACATGCGGTTCTCACCGACAAATGTCTCGGCAATGTGCGCGTAACCTGCCATCACATTTGCTGACGAGTTCGGCGGTTTCTCGCGAAGTTGGCGACCGCCGATCTCGGGGCCCGTCAAACCACTGGTTACTTTCCTGCGAGCCTGTTTGGGGTCACTCCAGTTCTTGCGTGACCAGCTTCAAGATCTCCTTCTTGATGCCCTCGTAAAACGCTCGGGCTTCGTTGGGTTTGCCCGAGGATCTTGCCGGCTTCATGCTCGATTCCACGACGACGGTCTGCTTGGGATCGGCCAACGAGACAGGCTCGCACACGCTCCTGAACTTCTCTTCCACGAGATCGACGAGAGACTTTCCGGTTCTTGTGCGAACGTCCAACTTGGCGCCGGCTTCAACCAGGGCTCGAATGACCGCGAGGCCTTCGCGTGCGGATTTCTCGTCACGCTTCTTGTCGAAATTGGAGATGACCAAAAAGGTCTCGACGGCGCTTTGGAGCGCACTCTTGCCGGACCAACTGCTGTTGGGATTGGCGCCGCGCGCAAGGAGCGCTTGCATGAAACGACTGTCTGCTCGGTAGGTGGCGAGCATCACCGTGTTGTGCCCCTTTTCCCCGCCAAACCAACCTTTGGCCGCGTTCACATCGGCGCCCTCTTCGAGCAGGAACTGGACCACGGAAAAGCAATCTCCAAACGTCACGAACGTGTCGCTCAACGCGAGCAAGAGCGGGGTCGACGAAAGCACGCCGCCGGTTCGTGCATTGACGTTGGCGCCTCGGGCCACAAGTAGTTCCACGGTTTTGAGATCACAGACGTTTGCTGCACGCGCCAGAGGCGTGAGCCCACCTGCCGTGCCAGTGATGGCTTCAATGTCGGCGCCCGCCGCAATGAGAATGGCCGCGGCCGCGGGCTTGCCCAACAGGACGGCGTTGTTCAAGAACGATTCGTTGAATTGGCCGCCTGTGCCGTCCACGTCGAGGCCGGCTTTGATCAACTGATGGAGCTTCGCGTTGTCGCCGGACTCAATGGCACGAAGCGCGTCGCAGGATGTTGGGGTCTTCCCGAACGCGACGCCCGAGGCCACGGTCACGAGTGCCACCAAGAACAGCGCGATGGAACTCATGGGCGGCAGTAAGTATACCGGAACGCCTCGGATGTCCCGAGAATTCGGAGTCATACGCCACAGATAACACTTTCTCCCGGGGCTCGTAGATGACATGAACACCATGAGCCACCGGCCACATAGTTATCAAAAGATCTTATCTCGGACATTTCGTCCAGTATGGCCCTACAGCCTACAACCCTATTCCAGCAAGCGCCAGATTTCGCGTTTATCTGTCCCGGCCGAACCAACACCGACTCTCTCACGGGCCAAACGCAAGAATTCACGCCAGCGGCGGCGTTGAGCTTTCTGGCAACCTTCATCGCCACCCAGGTCGACAAGAGGGGTCATTTCGAAAGTTCGAGCCGTCAACAAGTGCTCGATGATCTCCTGAAAGTTTGGCTGCAGCATGAGGGATGGGTGGGAAACTCAGGCAGCGGCAGTGTACCGGTCAAGGGACCAAGCGTGATGGCGCTCTGCCAACGACGCGGCGAATGCGGCGACAGAAAGTGGAATAGTCACCAAACCCCGCGTTGAGTGCCGCTGACGTGAGGCTCGCCCCGTCCGAGCTTTCCAGCTGCGTCCACAGGAAGTGCTCCAGACGAAGGAACTGAACATACTGCACCGGAGTCATCCCGAAGTTGTGTTTGAAGGCGCGCAAGAGATAGTAGCGGTCCAGTCCCATCTCTCGCGCCAGCGCCGCGACATTCACGGGCGACAGGAAACGCTCCTCCAGCGCGCGCTTGGCGTGAAGCATGCGTGCCGTGTTGTGGCAGGGCTCGAGCGCGATGGTTCGGAAATCTGTCATGCCGGCCACGAAACGTCTCGCCATTTTGACCAAGGCGGCCGCCCCGAGCTTCGTACTGGTGTTCCACAGAGTCACACCCAGCTTTGAAATGCGGGGATTACACGGACGACACAGAGTCACGCCGAGCTCGGCCACGCTCGGTTTCAGAAGGTCAATCACCAGAAGCCTTGTGCGTTGCCGCGAGCGGGCCACGTGGGGGGTGCCGCGATGAATGAGGAAGCAGTCCCCCGGACTCAGGCACACTTGTTGCCGTGTGGGTCCAAACTCGACATGATGCTCTCCGGCCACGACAAACACGAGCTCGCTCGATCGTGTCGACACACAGCGATCGCTCGACTGGCTCCGCAGTTGGGTATATGCCCGCACCGAGATCTCGCCGGCCACAACCCAACGCAATTTGAGACGGTTGTTGACCGTGACAAGCCGTTTCAGGCGAACGTCGTCCTTGGCGGGCCGGACCTTCATGGCATCGTTACCTTGATGCGAAGATGAAACTGTCAATACAGGGGGTCAAGCTCAAAAGATCAATTTCTCCCAAGACAGAAGGACGCTTCGAGTCTAGAGTGCCGCCGTATCGATATCAGAATGACTCGGAGGAGAAGATGCAACACCCAATAGCGGCATCCTGGCTCTCGAGTTTCGTCGTGTTGACCTTGGGCTTTGCTGCTTCGGCTTCGACACTCGATTCTTCGCTATATCCCCTCACCGTACATTACGAAGAGGAGGCTCAGGCAGTCTACGCCAGGAGCGTGCTCAGCGCCGTGGAAGATGCGTGGAGCTTTCAGGTCGACGAAATGGGTTTTCCTGCCCCACCCGCGGACAGCGGACTCTATGGAAGTGACCGATACGACGTTTTCGTCGCGGAGGATCCGTACGGTTCTAGGTGCCACAGAGAGGCACCGGCCGCGGATCGACCGTACGGATTCACCTCGAGCATGATCGTTGACCCTATCCAAATCCCGGTTTGGGCGTTGGGCCTCGTGCTATCGCACGAGTTCCACCATGCTGTTCAGGCCGGTATTCGACCCATGGGAGACAATGTCATGGAAGGTGGCGCCGTCTATGTATCAGGCATGCACCGTCCTGACGAAGCTTACATTCTGAGTTACAGCTTGGGCATCAACGCTTTTCAGGAACATCCGGAGCGATCGCTCGACTGGCAGGGCGCTCTCGGAGACTACTATCCATACGGTGCAGCACTCTTTTTCATTTTTTTGGACGAAGTGTACGGCGACCCCAAGACCCTCGCCATCTATAAAAGCATGTGGGATCTTTTGGGGGTGTCTGACACACTCACCTACAGCGATGCCCTCTCGGAGTTGGTCGATTTCGATAGCGCCGCTGCGAAATTCAGCCGCTGGCGCTATTTCGTTGGCCCCGAGGACGATGGCTTCCATTTCGAGGACCTGGCAAATTGGACCATTGCTGGCTACGATCAAGATCTCACCTCGGTGGCTCTCGCTGCCGACTTGAAATCAGAGAACCTGCCGGTGAATGATTCCATCCTCAGCCGTCAAGGGCCGATGCCGTACGGCACCGTTTATCTCCGGCTCTCGCTTGTTGGGCTCAACGCCGATGATGCGATTTCCATTTCGGTTTTTGGAGATCCAGCGACACGATGGCGACTCGAAACCCTGCGGCTCAAATCCGGCAGAGCGCCCGACGAGAGCGACCTCCAAGTCGATGCAAGTGGGCAGACTGCCGTCACAGTGGGAGTTGACGACTATTCGACGCTTGTCGTCGCCGTACAGAACGTTGGGGACGGAACGTATGTACCTGGACCCAACGGGTCCGGATGGGACCCCAGTGCGCTGACGTATGCGCTTCGCGTCATGCATCCGACGGAGTCCGAGGAATCCAACAGTGGCTGCCAGAGCGCCGGCCACCCATTGACGTCAGCTCTGGCGTCGCTTGCGGTGTGGGGCGCGCTTGTGTGCTGGAGGCGACGGCCTGGCAGTCGCCGTCAAACAAACGATCAATCGACCACGCCAGTTGAGATCCCATGTTCTGTGCCACAGGAGCGGCAGGACTGACGGCTGACAATGGCGGTACCCTGCATGGCGTGCTCCACCGCCCATTCGGGGATGGCACGAACCATGGTGACTTGCTGACCGTCTACCTCGACTGCGTGTGCTGTTTTGGCCAGAGCGCTCCATCTTTCAATGATGAGTTCGCCGCCGCATTGTGGGCAGTTGTCGTTCACTGGTGCTCGCTCGACATGGGTCGAAATTTCAAAGGCGCAGCCTTCGAGATATTCGAGGCGGTGCCGCGCCTCGATGAGCAGACGCTGAGACATGACGCTGCGCTCGTGTTCGTGGTGATCGCGGGCTTTCTGGTAGGCTGCCTCTGCCACCAAGAGCGCGTCTGCCAGACGAGAAATGCTTTTATCTGAGTCGTTGGACATGGATCGAAGGATCCCCCGAGATCCCCGATCGAGCAAATTTTCGCCCACTTTGATTGAATCTTCTGCATCGGTGGCGTCTCTATGCAGACACAGGAGGCATTGACCATGACAGGACAACCGGAAATTCTCATTACCTTCCCAGGTGGGAAGAAAGTGAACGCGGACTACTTCGGTCGCACCATTGCAACAGATCAATCGCCGCGCGCTGGCGGCGACGGTTCTGCACCCGAACCATTTGCGCTGTTCCTTGCGTCGATGGGTACCTGCGCTGGCATCTATGTTCTTGGTTTTCTGCAGTCACGAGGTCTCAGCGCAGAGGGGCTGAAGATACACCAGAGACTCGACTTCAATCCGAGCGATCACACCCTCCAAGGAGTGACCCTCGACATCGAGGTGCCATCCTCGGTTCCAGAGAAATACCACAGTGCCATCAAAAGAGCGGCAGACATGTGCGCCGTCAAGAAGGCGCTGCAGAGTCCGCCGCAGTTCACCGTCGAGGTGAGCTCATCGAATGTTGCAGTTGCTGCCTGAGAGCCGAAAGACCATATTGGCAGACATGATGAATAAGAAATGGCAGGGCTGGAGGTGGATTGCGGCGGTAGCAGGCTTCGCCGGTGGATTCGCTTTCAGTACCTTTATCGGCTGCGGATTCAGCTGAGGCATTCTTGCCAATCCGTGGTTCACGGGTTTGATCGCAGCGTTCCTTGCATTCAGTTTCTTTTCTGGGACTGGGTCCGTTGGGGATCAGGCAAACCGATGAAGAATTTCCTCAATCAGAGCATTCGCGGTTGTGGCAGTCGATGAGGGCATTGCGACTGACCTGGGTGTTGGCGCTCTCGATGGCTCCGGTTAGCTCTTCACAGTCAGCAAAGCGGTAGGATTGGTCTTCGACCCTACAATCAATAGCGTCGCCGCAAGAGACGAGCGCAAGCAGGCAGATTGTGATCGCGATTCGGTCCATACTTCGTTGTATCCTGTGCTCGGCTGTTCGCCAACCCAAAGGAGCGACATGAGATTGTGGCGCTGACGGTTTGTGCTGTTAATACGATGAGTTGGGCGATTTTGCGAACACGTGGTGGCCTCATGCTGCATATTCTTGCGCGAGACAGTCGTTTTCCGTTGACGACAGGCTGGGCACCGGTCAAAATACCATCCCTCGTCGTGGTGAATCGGCGACGAATGGTGAAGTCGATGGACGTATCACAATCGACCCTTGAAACGCTGGTTGGCCAGTTGGGCTAATCTGCCAGAAAATAAGGACATTTTTCTCGCAACCCACAGACCGAATTGGCGATAACTAGTCGTACCGCCATCAAACTTGCCGCGAGACAACGTGGCATGAAGGAGTTTGCTCAATGGATTCCAGCCTCAAGATTGGTGACAAAGCAGTATATCCGGCACATGGGGTTGGGGAGGTGACCGGCATCGAGATGCGCAATATTGCGGGGTTCGAACAGAACTTCTATGTGTTGCGTATCATTGCCAATGAGATGATGGTGTTGGTGCCTACCAATGCGATCCGACAAGTTGGCCTGCGTGAGGTTATCAACCATGAACAGGTAGGCAAAGTGTTTGATGTCCTCAAAGAGAAGGGAATGAGTGTGGAATCTGGCACTTGGAACCGACGGCATCGTGAGTACGTAGAAAAACTCAAGACGGGTTCGATCTTTGAAGTCGCCAAGGTTTTTCGCGATCTGTGCAGAATTGGTGACAACAAGGAGTTGTCATTCGGTGAGCGCAAGCTTCTCGACACAGCCCGAAGTCTTCTCATCTCGGAGCTTTCCTGCGCTGAGCACTGCACCGCTGAGGAAATCGACCAAACACTGACGAAGATGTTTCCGAAGCAGATGCCTAGCGCGGCCTGAGGTCGAGCAGCTCCCGTCGACAGGCAGCCGTTTTTCCCGGATCCCTCGATAACCATCGCTAAGCGAATGCGGCTTGGCAGTTGCTGCCGGCACGGCTCTCGTCTATCCTTGTTGCGGCTGCAGCTCGGAGGGCCACCAATTGGTGGAGGTGCTGGTGATCAAAGCAAAGCGTGTTCAAGACGTCAGGGAGATCTTGCGGTCAAGCGAGTTTGTGCGTTGGTACGAACAGTACGACACCGTCTCCGCCGAGTTGCGTGCAGTCCGGTTGGCCGATCCCGATATTCTTACGCACACAATATTGCGAGCCGGGGAGTACGAGGATCTGACCCACCAGGCTGAGGCGACCTACGCCAGTCTCGACGGCTCCTTTGAGACCCTGAGCGCCTTCGAGCAGCAGCGTACAATCACCTCCGGTGCTTGGGAGGCACTGACCAGTTTGGAATATCGTTTGGCCAACGCCCGGCAAGATGCATCAGACCTACGGACGCGACTGTCCGCGATGAAGAAAGAGTCGAATGCAAACGCCGACGCTCTTCATATCGAGAGCGAGCTCAAGGTCAAGGAACGAGAGGTCAGCGACCTGGCGCAGAAGGTGGCCCAGGGCCAAGAGTGGTTCGAGCGAGAAACAAAGCTTCGAGACGAGATGTGGAAGATTGTCGAAAATGCTTGGTCAACGACATTTCGCGCCAATATGGCCCGGATCGAGTATGGTTTCCTTGGGCGCCGCCTGCGGGCCGCTCAGGAACGTCTTGCCGGAGGCGGGCAATCGGACAGAACAGAAGACAGTATGGTCGCAGAAACCGAGCAGGCACGCCTAGAGGGTGAGCTTGCGGAGCTTCTGCGGCAGGCGGAAGAGATGTACGACTGCGTGGCAATTGCGGAGTTCATGTACTGGCCACACCAAGACGACATGCGAGCGGCGCTGTGCGTGCCCTTGGTCGGAGATATGGAGTTCTTGAACATCCAGGTAAATAGGTTGTTGGTGTACAAGGTCGAAAGGGCCAAGGGTCTCAATTTCATCGAGCCGTTACCGCAGACCTCAGAGGACGCTGACGCCGAGGCCGACGGTGTTCGCCTCGAGGGTTTCTTCAGCGGTCGTCCAACCTGAGGTCCGGCAAGCCTTGAGGAGGAGAAAACAGTTTTCGACGTTCGAGGTGTTGCGCCTGGATATTTGGCGACCCACCTTGTATGGGATGGCTGGTCATTTGTAGTGGTTGGGCAAGCATGTGGAGCCAGTCAGAATTATTGAGATGAAACGAGCGCGGCCCGTGATGGGCAGTCGTTTGTTGCACAATTGAGGAGATGCACGTGGGAGATGTCGTTAAAGGGAAGGTTGTCGAGATTGCATACATCCTGCGTCTCGAAGATGGCACGGTGGCCGATGAAACGGGTGATCAACCGCTCGCCTATCTGCATGGGAGCGACGAGATCATTGATGGATTACACGCCGCGCTGGAAGGTCACGACGTGGGCGAGAAGCTCAAAGTGATCGTTGCCCCAGCGGATGCGTTTGGTGAGTATGATGAGAGCCTCATTGATGAGGTGCCCACCAGCGATTTGCCCGACGATGCAGAGCTTGAGGTCGGCCAGGAGATCGTCGCGGAAACGGACGACGGCGAGCTCGTTCCCGCCTTTGTCGGTGCCATTGAAAAGGACACCGTGTTTCTCGATTTCAACCATCCCCTCGCTGGTGAGACGTTGCATTACGAACTCGAGATCGTTGGCGTGCGTGAACCTACGGCAGTGGAGCTCGAGCGCGGCTCGGTGAGTGATCCCGACGAAGAGCACGAACACGGCTGCGAGTGTTGCGAACATTGAGACGGGTGCGCGTCTCATGAAATGCGATCTCGTCTGCAGAATGGTGGGAGTGTCGTCGGCAGCGTTTGGGACGGGAGTGGGCTGATTTGCCCTTCCTATAGGGCTTCGAGCGGCTCGACGAAAAAGGTTGCGACAACAATCAACCGAAGTGATCCGACTCCCCGAGGGAGATTACGATTCTCTTCGGTGTCGAGCGAGACCTCGCCCACAGTGCGAATCGCGAGTTCCTTGAGGTCGTCGCCGAACTGGGCGTTGAGAAAAGACTCGCCACCGGTGAACCATTCGAGCTCGATGTCGCCAATGAACCCAGGCTCGGCAGGTGCCATCCGTCCAATGGAGAACCAGGCATGACGGTCGAGGGGATTGGCATCGGACTCATCGGCGACCTGCAAGGTCAGCTCAGGCAAAGCCACGCTGATATTGCTTTGTTCGACCCGCAACACCAAGCGGTTGATCTCGATGCGCCGCACAGCCTGTTTGGCATCGTTGATCTGTGAATACTTGTCGGCCTCTTCCGATCCCGGTGGCGGAGTCAGATCGATGGGTACGGGGTCGGTGTCAAACTTCAATTGGTATTGGATGTCAGGGAGGCTCTCGGGCCAGACCTCAGGGAGCCTCTGGGTGCCCGGTGGCAAGAGGTGCGCCTTGGCCAACTCCGACGTAGCCCCCAGCATGATTTCATCGAGACTCAGGGCAAATGAAAACTCATCGATGCGTAGCTTCACCGGAACGCCGCCGCCACAGGCGACGAGAACTGACGTTGCAAGAAGGACCGCGGTGATTTGTATGCTTTTCATCGTTGAATCTCCGCTTGGCCGGTACGGGCGGTGTCGAAGAAATGAGTCAAAACTGCGGGAGCCTCAGGGTTATTGAACATAACGAAGTGCCCATCGTAGGTGCCGTCGGTTGGCAGTTGGACAGCTCCGGCGGTTACGCCATTGAGATTGTTCTGCTGTGGCGATGAGACTTCGGGTACCCCATCAATCGGTACTGTAACCGTGCCAACCAGTGGCAATCCCGTCGCCAGAATCTGTGCGTGTTGGGCGACGTCGGGGGTGTAGGAGTCGCCGACGCCTGAGAACTGCAGAAGCGGCAGCGGCGCACCCAGGGGGGCGCGGATCCAAGTGTGGGCGTAACTCACGGAATCGGCTGGGCCGAACATCATTGACAGGAGTCCCATCATGGGGTGCACGCGGGAGAGGCCTTCGTCGGAGAAGAATGCGCTGGCAATCTGGCCCATGTCCGATGGTTTCTTCTTGTTGAGGATGGAGAGTGCCAGTTCCGCTCCTGCACCGGATAGGACTGCCGCCTGCAACCCGGGTTCGGCCGCGAGGAATCCTGGGGCAATGACGGTGCCCTGGGAATGTCCAAGGTAGAAGACGGCGTCTGCGTTGAAATGTATTATTGGGTCGTCAGACCTGGGGAGAGTCGTGCTGGGGTTCTGCAGCAACCGCACGAGATGGAAGAGGTCAGCCGCTCCCTGCAAGACGTTGTCACGTGCGGCTCGGGGATTGGCGAGGTTGAAGAAGAGCCTGCCGGGGTCTTGCCACGTCTCGGGTGCCGCCGGTGTACCTGGCGGTTGCTGTCTTGGACCGTGCATGACGTTGTCGAATCCGAGAACTGCGAATCCCAACCCAGTGAGAGCAGCCGTCAATGTCGTGCTTCCCAGAGACTCGTCGATGTAACTACGGTATGTGCCTCCGGTTCCATGTCCGTAGATGATCACGGGAAAGCCTTCCAATGGCGCGGCACTGGTGGGCACCGCCAAGGAGAAGCACATGGTTTCGGATCCTTGAACGATAGGCACACCATCGTTGTCGAGCACAAATTCCCCGCCCATTGCTGCGGTCGAATAGGGACGGGTGCCCGCTTGAAAATAGGGCGCGTTGTAGGTTCCCTGGATTTCTTGAAAATCTGTGTGACTGCCGTTACAGCCCCGCGTAGGCCCGGCGGCGCAGGGAGAGACCGTGGCGTCGTCGCAGAGGACACTGCCCGTGTTGAATGAGGGGCGCGGCGACAAAGCGTGCACAGCCTCACGCAGTTTGGGTGCGAGAGCATCGGGGTTGTTGGTGGTGAACACGGTGGCCGCGGCCAAGGTGGCTTCGTCGACGCCGGTATCGGCAATCCAGTCCAGCAAGGGTTGCATGGCGGGCACGGCCTCAGTGCCCGAGAGAATGTCTGCAAAATCGAGGTCCTGGATCGGGGAATCATCCCGAAGGTCGCGGACACCCGTGGTAATGATGGCGGCGTAGGTGGTGGTGTGCTCGAGGGGCATGCCGTCGAGCGGCGCAATCCCCAACCAGTTCTGGCAGATGTACTGGCCCTTCTCGTCGCCCATCGCCAACTGCACCGGCACACGGGTGTCATAGTGAGCCGATGCCGAGTCGATGTTCACCAGAAGTACGGTCGCCGCGCCGCCACCCGGGCAAAACGACGGCGCGTTGGGATCACTCGGTGTCGGGTAGACGCCCCCTTCCCCGAGACAGATAGATTCGCGGTTGACGATGTCGCTCATGCGAAAGAATATCGGCTGATTGATGGCGAAGGCGACACTGTCTTCTTCAACCGCGGTCATGTAGAGCTCGGGCACGCCTATTCCCAATACCGCGTTGGGCGACGCGTGCCCCGCAAGCGAGACGTGGCCGTCGACAATGCGCACGTCGTTGGGGAAGGGGAGGCGATAGAACTCGTAGGGATCTGGCACGGTCGCGGGGGGAAGCTCGAAGTAGACACGGAATGCGCCCGCTTCGTTGTCTGAGAGGGTGCAATCTGGGCCGGCATAGAAAGGCAACCTGTCACACTGGTTGAGTAGGTTGCAGATGTACGGGCGGCGACAGTCTGTGATGTTGCTGCAGGTTTCACCAAAATCGAGGGTGCCGCTGCCTCCCTCGTCGGTGCAGACACCGCTCTCGCCGTTGCAGACGAGTGGTTCCAGGCATTCGATTGTGAGACCGCAGGGCTGGTCTCTTTCGACCCCCATCGAAAGGGTGCAAACATCCTGACGTCCACACACGAGATCTGGTTCGCATTGTGTGTTGCTGGTGCAAGGATCTCCTCGCTGCGGTCCCGAGAACAAGGGCTCGAAGGGCTCGCACACACCTGCGACACAATTGAGGCCTGCCTCGCAGTCGGAAATCTGACCGCATGCCTCACCTTCACCGGCGGTGCCAATGATTTCCTTGTCGGCCTCCGTGCACCCAAACGTGATGGCTGCTGTGACCGCTGCAACAATCAACTTGGTGCTGCCAATTAGAATGTTATTCGTCATCGTCGAACTCCCATCCAATTTCGATCTCCGCGAGGAATGTATCGACGTTTTCAAACAGTGGCGTCTCCTTGAAATGAGGTGACGGCAAACCGTCGTCGTCGACGATGCTCAGGTTGCCTAAGTGGTATTCCGAGCCGGGGCTTTGAACGACCCGATAGTTGCGTGAGTAGTGTGCGTTGAGAAACATAAAAGGCAGGATCTGCAGGCGAGCGCCCGTGAGAACGACCGTGTTCGGTGCGGTAAACATGTCACCATTGAAGAGGCTGGTCATGTCTTTCTCGCTCACCTTCATGTACGTGCCGAATATCTGGAGGATGCCAAGCATGGGATACTCGAGGTGCGCATAAAATTGTGTGTCATCGGGACCGGTGGAGTCTTGAAGACCGAAGCCGAAGGCAATCTGCTTGGCGCTGCGACCACCGGCAAACAGTCCCCAGGATGCCTCTAGGTTGAAACCATGACGACGGTCGTGTTGGGGGCGGTCGAAGCCGTTCGCCGGATCGCCGAAGATGGCCTGGAACTTGGTGGGGGTCACCTGAAACGCATTGGTGGATGTTGGATAGTAGTACTTGTTGATTTCGTACAGGCTGTCGAAGTACCCAGGCAAGAAACCATCCCCGAAGTTGCGATATTCGGTTTGCAGACGGAATGCATTGATGAGCTCTGTGCCTGCGTTGAATCTGCCCAAGAATCCTGCGGCGAATCCGCCCCCACCCCCATCATTGAGGAATTGGTGATAAGTGGTGAAGAATTTCAAATCGATGTTGCGCTCGTCTTTGTAAACCTTCACCTCACCCGAGAAACCAGCCGCGTGAACTGTGGCTGAATTGACCCCAGGACCGCCGGTATCGGGATCAGTGCGAATGAAGGTGTGGTCGCGACTCTCGCCCGTGAAGGGATCGGCCCCGGCGGCGTGTCCAGTTCCCTGAACACATATTCCGCGATTGTGTACCGTGCGGATGCACCTGGGCGCGGAAAAGTCAGCGACATATTCGCCGCCGAGAGAGACACTCTGGGCAAGGACATTATCGCTAAAGAAAGAGAGCGGTTTGATAAATGCAAGAGTGCCGACAACTTGGTTGGCAAATGTGATGTCGTTGGCGTGGAATTCCACACCGGCAAATTCGTTGTAGGCGTCAAAGATTGCTCCCGTCATGTGCCGGTCAACGTCAATGTTTCCCTGATATTTGCTGAGCAACATGCCATGGCCGAGAGTTGCCGGGCGGAGGCTGTTGATGGTGACGTAGAGGTTGTCCTCCTTGCGCCCTATGGTGACGAACCTAATCAACTTGGTGTAATCCGGCACCTCATCCCAATCCTCACGGCGCAGGGCGAAGCTTCCAACGTTGAGACTGCCGCCCTCCATGACGATGAAATTGAGTGGCAGGGCCAGCGCGAATGCGACTTTCTCGAGGTAGAAAGCCATGCCTGGGGTAATACTCAAAAAGAAGTCTCCGTCGATCGCCGCAACGCCAGCGGAAACGCCGACGTGATCGTAGCGGCTCAAAAGACGACGAGTTCCCGGGTGAATGAGGTCGCCTTTGATGAATTGGGGATTGGTCGATGTCTCCGTCAACCCTGCCGCAGTGACGTCTGTGACTTCCCGGGCCTCTGTGTGCGCCGCGCTCGTCGAGGATTCATCTACCGGTGGTGGCTGAGCTGGTGTCTGCGACAATGACGGCAGAGGTTCTGGTGGATCCGACGGTTCTGACGGTTGTGATGGTTCTGAGGGCTGCGACGGTTCTGACGGTGTGGTCAGTTCTGGCGCCGAGGGAGTCGGTTGCGTGGGGTCCGGGATACCTTCGGTCGTCGCATTGGGTTCTTCTTCCGGTTTCGATTCCGCCGGTTCGGGGGCGACGGGGGGCGGCGGGGGCTCGACGTCCCTGGCAGCAGCAGCACCGGGGGCTGGCGGCGGCGGTGGCGGTGGTGGTTGTGCCTCCGCCGCGGCAGCCCAGGCCAAGGTTATTGCACAGATGAAGTGAGGGATCCTTGAGATCATTGCGTCTCCACTGCGGGGCGGCAAGTAAGGCGATTCACAGCATCGGCATCCCATGGCCCCAACCAAGGTTCTCATGGATCAGTTTCACGGTAACGGCCTGCGGTCAACAGGCGAGGCGAGGGGTATTGTCGACCGATGCAGCCGGCACTTGTGGCACTTCCGGCTGCTTTAGCAATGCGGCGTCGAGCACTTGGTTCATGTCCTCGGCGAAAATGATCTCGAGACTGTCAAGGACCTCCCGCGGTATCTCGTCAAGGTCGCGCCGGTTTTTTTCCGGCAAGATGATCCGGGTCAGGCCGCCGCGGTGTGCGGCGAGAACCTTGGACTTGATTCCGCCCACAGGAAGGACTCGGCCTCGCAATGTGCACTCGCCGGTCATCGCGGTGTCGCTCCTCACGCAGCGGTCGCTAAGTAGGGAGGCCAGGGCGGTGAAAATCGTGACGCCGGCCGAGGGGCCATCCTTAGGGACGGCTCCTGCGGGAACATGGATGTGCAGGTCTTGAGATTCAAGAAAGGTTGGGTCGACCCCCAAAGTATCGGCATGGCTGCGGATGTAACTCAGTGCTGCGCGTGCGGACTCACGCATGACATCGCCCAACTGACCGGTGATCTCGATTTGCCCCTTTCCCGGCATTCTCGAGGTCTCGATGAAGAGGATGTCCCCGCCAACGGGTGTCCATGCGAGTCCCGTGGCGACTCCCGGGATGGCTGTGCGCTCTGCCACGTCGTTGAAGAAACGTTGTTTGCCGAGGTAGGTGTGTACGTCCCCGACTCCAACGTGAATAGTTTGGGCTTTGCCGTCATCGTGGCGGGCGATTTCTAGGGTTGCGCCACGAATGATCTTGGTGAGCTCTCGTTCCAGTTGGCGAACACCCGATTCGCGTGTGTGATCGAGGATGATTCGAGCGAGCGCGTCGTCGTCGAGATCGATAGCGCTCGATGCTAGACCATGTTCATCGAGGGCCTTCGGCAGTATGTGATGACGAGCGATGTGCTGCTTCTCTTCACTGGTGTAACCCTGAATTTCTATGACCTCGAGTCGATCACGCAACGGCGGTGCGATGCTATCCAGGGTGTTGGCGGTGCAAACGAAAAAGACCTCTGACAGATCGAATGGCATGTCCAGGTAATGATCGGTGAAGGACACGTTCTGTTCCGGGTCGAGCACCTCAAGCAATGCCGCCTCGGGGGAGCCCATCCAACTTGTACCTAGCTTGTCGACCTCATCGAGCAACATGACTGGGTTCTTGACCTCGGCCTTGCGAATGGCGTTGATGATGCGACCAGGCAAGGCGCCGACGTAGGTTCTCCTATGCCCACGGATCTCGGCCTCATCGCGCATACCGCCGAGGGAAATGCGGGTGAAGGGGCGCAAAGTGGCGTCGGCGATTGATCTGCCCAACGAGGTTTTGCCGACCCCTGGGGGTCCCACCAAGCACAAGATGGCACCCCGTCCGCCGCCAGTCATTTTGCGGACCGCGAGGTGCTCGAGGATTCTCTTTTTCACTTCGGTGAGACCGAAGTGGTCGGCATCGAGTTTGGCTGCCACCTTGTCGACGTCGGTTTGAAGGTCAGCGCGTATCTCCCAAGGCAACTCGGCGATGAGCTCAAGGTATGTGCGGGCTACATGTGACTCCGCGCCTCCAGGATCCATGCTTCGCAACCGCTTGAGCTCTCGGTCGACGACCTTCTTCGATTCTTCCGGGAGAGTGGTTTCTCCGAGTCGTTTTGCCAGATCATCGAGAGCACCACCTTCCTCCTCATCGCCGAGCTCCCTGCGAATGGCCCGCAGTTGCTGGCGCAAGATGGCCTCCCGTTGCCCCTTGTTCAGCTCTCGGTGCACTTCGGCGCCGATCTTCTCCTTGAGCTCGGCCATGGTCTGCGCCTCAGCAATGAGGTGGTGTACGAGATGCAGTCTTGCGACCACATCGAGTTGCAGCATCACCTCGACTTCTTTGGCGGGGGTGAGACCCAGGGCGCCAGCCACAACGTCAGCAACGAGCCCTGGGTTCTCCCATGTCGCAGGCGTGCTCAACAGACGCTGCAGTTCTTCACTCGAAGACGGCTGTATCTTCTGGACGCGCTCAAGAAGCAATTCGGCCAAAGCAGGTGCCTCGAGGGAATCTCCTTGTGTTTCTTCGACGGGACGCCCCTCAGCTAACCAGTATGGGTCGGTTGACGAAAAGCCATCGAAGTGGAAACGGCTCAGGCCTTGCACAACCAATCGGTATTGTCCTTCGCGAACGCGGACTCGCTTGAGGACCCTGGCAATTGTGCCCATGGGCAGAAGTTCGTCCGCGCTCGGATTGTCGAGCTGGGGCTCCCGCTGTACACCGATGCCAATGACTTGGCCTTCCCGAAGATCTTCGACGAGAGCAATGGATCTAGGCCGGCCGATGGGAAGGGTTACTGCGGTGCCAGGGAACACAACCCCATGTCGCATCGGCAATAGCGGAAACGGTGAGGTCGGCACGGTGGCATCGATATCAGCGCCGGACATAGTACAACTCCATGACAGGCCAACTCGATGGATTGTCTCTCCAATCGTGTCGGCTCAGTGCGTGTTAATTGGCGGTCGCCAGCCGCAACTTGATGCGGGATGGCCTATATGACGAAGCTAGGGACGTTGGCGCCGCCGTCAACCTTTGCGACGGACGTTCTTGCGCATTTGTGTCGGTATGCCGGCAGTGCCCTATTGATGCCGTTCTACCACGATGACCTTTTGTCGGCGGCGGACTGCACGGCCGCCGCCGAGGGATCCGAGATCGCCGAGCGCAGCCAGCAACACCATAAAGAAATAGAATCCCGACACCGAGCCGTTGTTCCAATTGATGGCAGCGGCATAGGCCAGGGTTGTTAGCGGCATAAAGAAAAAACCGAGCAGTGGCCACAGCCAACCCTCGTAGGCACGGCCCACGAAATCGGTGAGGATGATCACCACGAGCAAAACCAAGCGTGGCGTCAGAAGGGCAAACAGAGCAATCAGACAAGCCATGGTTTCTTCACAATTTGCGCATAAGGATGGGTGGCCCAAAACTGCCATTTTGCTATCATGCCCCGATGCAGGATGCCACGGGGCCAGAATTAGGGGGAAAAGGTGCAGGTGGCGGTGACCGCCACGACCTGAGCCAGGCAGCTGCCGCCTGGATCGGCCGGTTCCGTCAACAGAACCTGATGCCGTATCTCGACAAGTGGCGGGCACGATTGCGAACAGACCCGCGCACCGGTTTGATACTCAAGCCCCTTCGCGATGAAGACGAGGACGATCCCTTGTCGATCGAGAGGTTGGCTTTTCATACGGGCACAGGTTTGCGTATTGCCCTAAGGGTATTCATGCCGGCGGCCGTGTGCTTGTTCATGGCTTCATTTATTGTGCCACATCCGATCCTCGAACAGGTGATGCGCAGTTGTTCTATCGCCGGCATTATTGGTTTCGGTACCAACTGGATTGCTGTTCAGATGCTGTTTCGGCCGCGGGAGGTGCGACCTGTTTTTGGTCAGGGCCTCATTCCCTCTCAGAGGGATGAGATCATTCGCAAGGTAGCCGATGAGGTGATCGAAAAGCTGATCAACGAAGAAATCATTCGTCAAGAACTCGACGAGAGCCGGTTGATCTCGCGTCTCACCGAGGAGACTGTACAGGAGGTCCGTCGCCTGGTGCGTGACCCCGAGTTTGTTCGAGACACCAAACAAGTCATCCTCACCTATGCGGGGCGCTTTGCGCAGAGTGAGACATTCCGCGAGGAGCTCACCCGCGAAGTAGAACAGAGAGTCGAGCGCGTGGCTGGCAGATCCTTCGCCTCATGGTTCATTGGCCGGATGGGCGGCATGTGGCGTGAGCCGCTAACCCGTATCGTTCACAACGAGATCGATCAGCTCCCGGAAACCCTCGACCGACTTGTCGGTGAGATCGATGATGCCCTCGATCACATTCCATCGTTCCTGGAAGAGCGGCAGGCACCCATTGATGTCTTTCTTACTCGTATCGTCATGGGATTGATTCGAGAGATCGACGTGCGCCGTGTCGTTCTCAAACAACTGGCGACCGTCACCAGCGAGCAGTTGGAGGTCGGTTTCCGCGAATTCGCCGACGACAAGCTGAGCTACATTACAATTCTGGGCGGCATTCTCGGCACCTTCGGTGGATTCATCATCATTTGGCCCCTCTATTCGGTGCTGGCTATAGCTGCTCTGCTTGCCATCCTCGCTGTCATAGATGTGATCTTGTACGGAGTGCTACGACGCTGGTTACCAGCGCGGCGCCGCGCAGCCAATGGTGAAGCTACCGATGCTGCCCCCGGCAGCAACGACGCTATCGATCATTCTGCGACCCATGGCGCAGACACTGCTGCCGCCGAAGTTCCAAAACCCTCAGTTTCCGAATAGCCCCCGGGCAGCTGTGCAAGCGAACTGCAGCGGATGGCTGACAGTTTATGGTTGCATGCCGGCGGGCACTGCGAAGAGCGGGGGTGGTCAGGTGCCGAGTCCTGCAAGTTGTCCGCATGCCGCGTTGGCTCCGAGCCCCCGGGGTTGCCGCAAGATGCAAAAATAACCACGCTCGATCAGTGTTTGTCGATAGGCGCCGACGCTCTCCGGCTGACTGGGAGCGAGATCCCCGCGCCCAGGATTTAGGGGCAACAGATTGATGCGAACGTTGTCACCAAAAGGGACGAGGAAATCAGCGAGTTTCTCGGCACTCTGGATATCATCATTGATGCCGGCGATGAGGGCCATCTCCACAAAGAGCAGGGCGTTTCTGTTTTGCACTACACGGACGAACGCATCGCGAAGGTCGATCAGGGCGTGGCGCATGGTGGGTACGAGCTTGTGTCGGAGCTCGTCGTCGGCTGTGTGCAATGACCATGCAACGCTGACCGGCAAATCTTTGAGGCTCCAGATCTTCGTGGGTGTTGTTCCTACGGTGGAGAGGGTGATGTGTCGCGGAGGGATCGACAGGCCGTTTTGGTCGCAAAGGACCGCAACACCTTGTTTGACGGCATCGAGGTTGTCGAGTGGTTCGCCCATACCCATGAAGACGACATTGCGAAGTGGTGGCATCTTCCGTTCTTGCGACATCCGTCGGGCAAGCTCAACTTGGAAGACAATTTCGGCAGCCGAGAGTGAGCGGCGCAAACCCACCAGGGCGGTGACACAGAAAGAGCAGGCCCTCTTGCAGCCGACTTGCGTTGAGACACAAACAGTGGTGCGGCCGTTCTTGGGGATCACCACCATCTCGATGGCGTTGCCGTCTTCGAGCTCCACCAGTGCCTTGAGGGTACCGTCATCAGCAACAGTTTGCTTGCCGAGGGCGGCCGAAGTGGGACGACACCGGCCGACGAGTTTCAGTCTCGCTCTCTCACTGAGTGCACCGGGAGCAAAGGGGTCGTCGCCACGTAGCAGCGCCCTCCACACCTGCTTGGCGCGGCCGCTGCCGCCGAGCATCTCGCCGAGCTCTGCAACGGTCATACCCCACAGCTGATGCTGAGAGGTGCCTACAGGACGATGGCGTATGAGAAACTCTCCTTGGGGAAACGCAGGACGCGTTCGGTGATCTGGTCAAGTCGAATATGGGCCCGGCCCGGTTCGCCAGTGTGTTCTTCGATCAGGGCCTTGGCTGCCGCGGTATCGCCGGTGGCCTTTATCTGCCCAACCGTGTGCATCAAGTCGTTGACCGATTGGTTGAGCGCCGGGTAGCGAATCGAGAACCGCCCGATTTGGTCATCACCTCCGTCGGGAGTGAAAACGAGCGCGCCAGAGTTGAGGAAATACCCCACCTGGATTGCTGCGATGTTCGGGTAGACAGA
>Ga0156400_1371_pt1 | contig 24513 bp, 22 predicted proteins | sample RifOxyA3_FD_108044 | JGI IMG/M metagenome (GOLD analysis project Ga0156400, IMG submission 108044) | Deltaproteobacteria bacterium RIFOXYA12_FULL_58_15
ATTCGATTCGAAGGCGGCATTCTCGACGGGAAGCGTGTCAACTTGTCCGCCGAGATGAACTGCCTGATCGGCATTCGGGGCAGTGGGAAGTCCGCCGTCCTTGAGTGCTTACGCTATGCGTTGGAGCTACCGCTTCCGGACTCCGCGGAGGAGTTGGATCTCAAGTACAAGCAGGATCTTGTTCGTTTCGCGCTGGGAAGCGGCGGGAAGGTGGTTGTGGAGGCTGAAGACGCCCAAGGTCGCGCGTACGAAATTCGGCGGATACTCAACGAGCGTACGGATGTCTATTTTGATGGGCAGGTGAGTCCGGGTGTGCGCATTCCACTCAAGGCCCCCCTCTTTTTCGGCCAAAAGGAGCTAGAAGCTGCGGCGGCAGGTGGAGTTCAACTCCGACGTTACGAACGCGCGTCGTACTGTCGAAGCCGTCGATTCCTTCGTCAGTTGGAATCAGACCATGATCGGAATTTGTTCACCGCCAAAATACCAAGAAAGACAGCGTAGAAGTCGATGCAAACCGGTGTCGCCAGGCCTTGCCCGAGAACTGCTTGCGACGGCGCGCAGAGCGGCACCTCGCGTGCGAACCGTTTTTCAATCAGTAACCCTACAAAAACATGGCAGTCCGTCGTGGCGAAAAAACGGGTTGGTTGGTAACTGTTTGTTTTTCCTTCACCTCAACACAAATGGCATTCAGGAGGCCGACGGTTCGATCCCGTTCAGCTCCACCATTTTCTTTCGTTCCGAGCAGTTTCCAAATAGTCTCCTCCCAGCGGGAAGGCACGCGAGTTCGTCATCAAAGTCAATGCTGGCGGTATGCGGTATCGCTCGAGACAAACTCGGACCAGCGATTTCGCCTGCTGGTGACGAAGGTGGTCACCGAGGGGATTGCAGCTTGATCCTTGATCCGGGAATTCACAACGGCTGCCAAGGTCAGCGTCATTCTCACGGCGGTTGGCTGCACGCCATTTTGCGACACTGTAACCCCGCGCGCTCAGAGTGTGCTCGCGACGGCGACGTCTCCGCCACCCAGATCCGTGTCAGAGGGCACCGCCTCGCGCCCAGACGGCTCCGCCCTTGAGCACTATGTCCTGGACGAGCCGGATCTGATTGCACGACTCCCTCTTGAACTCCAGGAAGTGTCCGGCCTCACCGACATCTCACCTAGCGAGGTGGCCTGCGTTCAGGATGAGGATGGAGTGATCTTTGTTTACGATCTGGAACTGAGGAAGATCACGCGCCGAGTCCGGTTTGGCCCTACAGGGGATTACGAAGGCGTCACAGGTGTTGGCTCGCGGTTGTTCGTGTTGCGCAGCGACGGTGTCCTATTCGAGGTCGAGGTTCTGCAAGGCGAGCCATCGATCCGAACTCACGCACTCGGGATCCCCACGGGCAACAACGAGGGCTTGTGTTTTGACCCCGGGGGTGAACGCCTCCTCATCGCCCCGAAGAGCCGACTGGGAAAAGGGAAAGAGTTCAAAAATGTGCGTCCCGTTTATGCGCTGGATCTCAAAAAGCTCACTCTGGAGGCGGAGCCATCCATCGTCTTGGATGTGGAGAGGATCCGCAACTTTGCCGAGGCCCACGCCCGACCGTTGCCCGAGAAGGAAAAGAAAAAGGGTGGCGGCAAACGGATTAGCTTGCGCTTCATGCCGTCTTCCCTCGCCGTACACCCCATGACCGGAGAAATCGTCGTGCTCTCAGCCATCGATCATGTCCTCGCGGCCTTTGACCAGCGTGGGAACGTCACCGGATACGCGATGCTCGATGCAAAGCTATTGCCCCAATCCGAAGGCATCACCTTTCTTCCGAGCGGAGACATGGTTGTGGTGAGCGAAGGAGCAGGGAAAGAGGCCAGCTTGCTTCGCTTCCACTGGAATGGTCCTCCCTTGATGAACGACTGGCCATGACCTCATCACCAGGGCGGGACGATGGCCGGCCTGTGCGTGACCGGCTGGAAGTGTCACAGCTGGACATCGACGTGCCCATGGTCGCTTGACCAATCTCTTGACCCATGCTTGACCCACAACTAACGTGAGGAGCATGGCCTACGAGCCGAAGTTCACCATCACCCCCAAGCTCCTCGGGCTGGTCGAGTCCATCGCCGCAGTGCGCGAGCGCATCCAGGCGGCGGCCGTTGAGGTGGCCTGGATTCCAGCTCTCCAGAAAGACACCCGCGCCCGCAACGCCCACTCCTCCACCGCCATCGAGGGCAACCCCCTGACCCTCGAACAGGTCCGGGCCGTAGAGGAGCAAGGCACGATCCTCCCGTTGCCCACTCGCTCTCAACGTGAGGTGATCGGCTACTTCGCGGGCTTGCGGTACATCCAGAAGTTCGCCACCAAGAAGGCCGTCACCCACGCCGAGGTTTGCCGCCTGCACATGCTCATCGCGGGCGACGTGATGGACCAAGGCAAAGCGGGCGTGTACCGCGACGTGGAGGTCAGGGTCGGGCCATACTTGCCGCCCAAGGCCCGTGAGGTGAAGGGCCTCATGGCCGATCTCCTCCAATGGTGGAACACCAAGGGCGCCGAGCTTTCGCCCGTGCTCTCGCAAGGAATCATCCACTACCGTTTTGAGTCCATCCACCCCTTTGCCGATGGCAATGGCCGCACCGGTCGCACCTTGGCCCTGTGGGAGCTGTACCGACGCGGCTTTGACTCCCACCACATTTTTTCGACCGACGAGTTCTACTGGGAGGACCGGCCGCGCTACTACCGCGAGCTACAAGCAGTGCGCGAGCGCGGGGAGAACCTGACAGGCTTCCTCGAATACTGCTCTGAGGGCCTGCTCATGACGCTCACGCGCGTGTGGCACCGCGTGCAGCAGCTCTCGGTCACCAAGGGCAAGACCAAGCTCCTCCTGCGACCCAAACAAGAGCAGGTGCTCTTTCTGCTCAAGGCCCAGGGCGGCATGACACCCCGCCAGATTTGGGAAGCCCTCGGCGTATCCAAGCAAGGGGCGCTCGATACCCTGAGACCGCTCATGAAGGCCGGGCTCATCAAGCGCGTCGGCACCCAGAAGAACGGCCGATATGTCCTCAAGTGACCGCTATCAGCGTAGGCGTACAGGCATAGATCCACCATCGACGGCCTTTGGGCCCGGCTTCGATTCCTATCTCCACCGCTTACTGTGGCGATTTCACTGAGGGAGTGTTAGGAGCCTTCAACGAGGTCCCTGAGCAAGTCCCTTCTCTGAAGTTGGAGACTGTTAAGGGACGGGCAAAGGAATGAGATGACCGGCAACGCAGATAGAATAGAGAAAGCCTGGAATCGAATTGCCGATTGGACCAAGTCAAAAATCACCGACGCGGATTTCAAGTTGGGCGACGGTGCCACTGCCATGGACTTCGCAGGTCTGGATGAAGGCCTTGGCCGTCAGGCCCCAGAAGACCTCAAGGCCTTCCTAAGTGTTCACAACGGCGACAAATGCCAATTTCACGCCTACGTTGAATTCCTCAAGACGGAATACATCGTATGCGAGGTGACTGAGCTTCGAAAGCAAACGAAGGATTGGGATATCGAGCCTGAGGCCGCTGGGCCTGTCCGTTGCGCGGTCTGGGATGATGGCTGGGTTCCGTTCGCGCTGATCGGGGGTGCTTCTGAGTATCACTGTCTCGACATGAATCCCGCGGACAGCGGTGCTTTGGGCCAGGTGATCTTTGTGTCGATGAAAGACACTGAGCGCCGGGTTCTTGCTCCTTCTCTTGCCGAGTACTTGGAACGATTTGCCTCAACCTTGGAGGCCGGGCGGCTCACGTGGTTCGGGGGCGCTGTAGCTCGAAAGGGTGATGAGGACGGCGACTTTTGGACATCGGGAGACTATGTTGACTATCCCCTGACGAGGCCACCCAAGACCAGTGATGATGTCCGAAAGGCTGTCACGGACCTTCAGGCGGGCGTAGATGGGCTACGGAGACAAGCCATCATCTTCGTCGTCGCCTGTTTCGTAACCTCCGGCGTTGCAGGCGTCTGCATGCTCCTTGGCCGCGCAGTAGTTGCTGCGGGCCTCGAGGTGAATCACCGACTCCTCGTCGGCAAACCGTTCATACGGCTCGTGGTCGGGCTCCGCGGGAAAGGAGCGGGGGTCAGACAGGACGAGCTCGATGCTGTCGGCGGCGGCGCCCTTCGCCGCGATCGTCACTTTGGATCCGGATACCCGCAGCGTGGGCGAGCGACCCTTCCGCCACGTGCCGTCGCGTAGGCCGAGGACGTAGCGCAGAATGGGTTTCTGGGGGTCATCGTGGGACACATAGAGGAAGAGCGCGTTCTCTTCTTCCGAATCCTTGAACGAGTCGGCGTGGCGGCGCACCAGAAAGACGTGACTCTGAGTCTGCCGGCTGTACGCGATCTGTTTGGGTACCACCCGCTCGTCGAATTCATCTAAGACTACGCGTCGCCAGCGGCGATCCCGGGCGCAGGTCAGCACGACGCCGGGCATGGTTGCCAGCGCCGTGCCTCGCGCGCACGGCGCCAGGTCGAGCATGGCCAGCGCCTCGTGGGGGGCGGCCCACGCCGAGGCATTGATGGCGCGAGTCTCATCATTGTTGCGCTCATGCTTCATCTCGCGGAACTCGGCACAGGTCATATGCCAGTCTTCTTTGACATTGGCGGGACACGGCTTGGGCGACGGATCTGCGAGGGTGATGAGCTGCTTCAATGGTGCCGCGTCCTTTTTGTCGCCGATGTGACCCAAGGTGAGCGCCAGCTGCTCGGCAATTTCATGGTTGAGGCTCTCTGTTTCTTTTGCGTCCTCGAGCGTCGCGGCGAGAATGGCCCGCACCTCGGGCGCGGCGGCACGGCCTGATTTGCCCATGGCGCGCAGGAGATCGAATGCCGCTGCGAGCTCAGTGTGGATGCCTCCGTGGCCAAAGGGCGTCGACTCGAACCAGCGCTCTCGGTCATGCAGCAGGCCCTGCACCGCGGTAAGGGCCGGGGCGGCCTTTGGACCGAGCTCGGTGAGCAGCCGCAAGGCAGTGAGTCGCACCTCAGGGTGAGGGGACCCCGCCACGATTTCTGCGAGATCGGGCGCCCAGGCTTCGTTCACGGCGGCAGGGTTGCGAATGACATACACCGGCGGAAGCAGCATGGGTGTGCGCAGCCATGGCAGGGCGGACGGCGAGCTCGCCGCCAGGTCTTTATCCGGCAGGAGCCGCACGACGAGGCGCGACACGCCGTCCGGTAAACCCTTCAGATCGAGGGTCAAAGCGACTGGGACAGAGAAGTGATCAGAGAAAATGCCACTGGGTTTGTCGACCGGGACGAGCGGCCCGTCCGGTCCCCCGAGTCGGGCTTCGAAACGATAGGCCAGCTTCACCTCTCGCTGTTGGGGGTCGTTGAGGAGCAGGTCGGTCCACCAGGCTGCGCTCTCATTGGCGGAGGGCCCGATCGGCCTCGAGAGAATGACCTTCAGCTCGCGGCTGAGGGTCTCGGCGAGTTCCTCGTCGTCGCGCGGCGTCAGATTGCCACGGCCGTCGTCAGCGACCTCGACAGTTACTTCCTGCTGCAGAACCAGGGAGAAGGGTGAGGCCTGTGTCTTGGGTGCCGGCTCGCTGGCGGGTGGCGAGGGCAGCACTTCGTATTGCACCCGTATCAAGTGCGTTCCAGGCGTCGGATAGCGCTCGGTGAAGCGCAGCTCGCCATCGGAAGATCTCACTTCCGTCTCGGAGCCGCGTGGGACGGGCGAGCGGGTGAAACCATCGAGGGAGACGGTGACCTTGCCTGCCGCGAGGCACGGCCCCGAGCGGATGGCGTGGGTTTGACTCAACACTGGGAATTGCTGCGTGCACCCGGTGAACTCGGCGAAGAGGCGGCCGAGCGCTGCGAGCTCGTCGCGGACATGCGCCCGCCAGGTCAAACCGCGCTGCACCGATGGCCCCTCCTCAACTTGCACCTCGATGGAGATAAAAGAGCGCAAGAACGCCTCACGGGTGGCTTCGTTCACCGGCAGGTTGTGGAGCAGGTCACTTGCCACCTGGCGGTGACGCACGGTGATGCCGGCGAAGGCCCCATCGGCCTTCATCGGGACGAAAGGGGGCGGCTCCGGGCAGGCCGGCGATGCGTTCTCGATGCCGAGCTCGGCCCAACAGGGCGGCAGTCGTGGCAATCGGCCTTGGTGAAGATCCGTGGAGAAACGCGGCTCGCGTCGCAGCGTCGTCATGACGCGCAAGAGCGGCTCAATGGCGTCGAGCTCAGGACAACGTTTCTCCCGCGTGACCTTCAGGTAGCTGTCACACATGGCTTGACGAGTGGCGCGCGTGTCCACCTCGAGTCGGGCAATCGGGCCGCGCAAGAGCGTGTCGAGGCGCTCGACCAGGCGACCTTGGGCTTCTGGGTCTGGCACGCCTCGATCTTCGATCAGCACGCGGGAGAACAACGCGTCTGCGGCTGGGGCGCGCACGGCAATCTGCGGATGGACGAGGAGCGAAAGGAACACTTCGTCAGGCACGGGGGTCATCTCGTCGGCGGTGCGCAACCCAGAAACCGCAGCCCATTGCAGCGCCGGCTCGTCGCGCTCGATGACGTCGAGCAACAAGCGATAATCGATGGTCGCAGGATCGACCTCGTAGAGGGCGAAGAGGTGTTGCAGCAGCGGGTGCTGCTCCGGATCGCGCACCGCGGCGCGCAGCTCTTCGATGACGGTGGAAAGCGGACGACCTCGTGCCAACCACTCGGGAGGTGAGCGAGAACGGTCTTGGCGATTCAGCTCGGCGAACGCTTCGCGGATGCAGGGCTCACGGCGTCGGCGCAGGGCCGCAAGACGCTCACCTTGGCCATCGAGCGCGTGCAGTGCTTTGACAATCTGGTCGACGGGCCGCGTTTGGCAGACCTTCTTCGCGCTCAGCAAGCGGGCCACCGGCTCGGCCAGGCTGCGCAACAACGGTGATCCGGCATTGAGGCTGCTGTCGAGGAAATTCAAGAGCTCGTGCACCGTATCGATTTTGTCAAAGCCGATCCGGTCGAGCTCTGCAGGCACGTCCAAGAGCACTTGCGCCAAGGCATCACGGGCAGCTCGTGTTGGCTGCTCGGCATCGGTGCAGGCGGTCTCACCGGCGAGTACACTCCAATAGCCAGCGCCATCACACCGCACGAGCAAGTTGTGCAAGGAATGAACCGCCATCCATCGCATATCCGCGTCGGCGTCGGGAATCGCATTCTTCAGGGTGTCGATGCTCGCCGCGGTCGGCGTCATCCACGCCAGCGCGTCGAGTCCCACCAGGCGCCTTTCACGATTCGCGCTTTTTGCCTCGGTAAGCACGGCGGTAACACCCGCGAGCCCCAGTTGTCCTATAGCCAGGGCGATGTCTTCGTGGCAGGCCGGCAACCGCCCTCCGTAGTTGCTACCGCCGAGGCGTGGCAACAGGGCGGGCAAGGCGACCTCTGCGGCCGCGGGGCCGAGGCGTCCGAGGGCCCAGACCAAGACCTCGTCTTGGCTCTCGAAGCTCTGCCTCTGAGCCCAGCGGGCGAGATCCGGTTCCGGGGCGGTGCTGGAGCCAGAGCCGGAGCCGGAGCCAGAGCCGCTCAGCACGCCGAGAAGCCCCCGCGTGACCGCTGGCCCGCTCCCAAGCGGGCCCCCCGGATTGATCCCAGAACCCACGAGGCCTGGTGGCCCGCTCGAGTTCGGTTCTGTTTGCGGTGCCACCGAGCGCGGCTTCTCGAGCTCGGCGCGATGACGCTCGAGCACGGCGACGAGCGCCACGGCAGCTTTGGGCTCACGCAGACGACCCAAGATGAGCGCCGCGTGCCATGCCACGGCAGGGTGCTCGTCGTCGACGGCGGCGAGCAATGCGGTGAGCGTTGCCTCTCTGGTTTCAGGGGCCAGCGCTAGCGCCTGCAGACGCGCGGTCGCCAAGTATCGAACGAGACCCGTCTCGTGAGAGAGACCGTCGACCAACGCCGTCACCAGGGGGCGGGAGAAGGTGGGCGAAGGCGTTGTGGGCGTGGTGACGGGCGGTGTAGCACCGTCAGGACCGCCACAGGCCGAGAGAAACAAGAGCAGAGCGGGACGGACGTTCGATCGCATCATCAAGCTCCCAGATTCCACACGATGCCGATGCTGTGCATCCTGTGCGGCATTTTTCCTCCTCGCTACTCCAGCAGTACCTGAACCTTGGCCATGACCTCATCCACCACGTCGTTCGGCGCTCGACCTTCGAGCTTCACCTTCCGCGCCCGCCAATCCAGGCTCTTGATCTGATCTGCGAGAACCACGCCGCCAATGCGTCCACCAGGCGGAAGCGCAACCTCGAAAGGGTATCCCTTCACGGCGCTGGTGATCGGACAGAGCAACGCCAGCCCGACCTTCCCGTTGTAGCTCTTGCGCGACACCACCAGGGCGGGACGATGGCCGGCCTGCTCGTGACCGGCTTGCGGTGTGAAGCTCAACCAGACCAGATCGCCTCGGTCTGGGACATACCGCTGGGCTGTCACCAAACCTCCTTGCCAACTGCTTCGCCGGTTTCGACCGCATCGTGGATGTTGTCGGCATTCACGCGCCTCAAGAGGTCGCCAAGGCGGTAGCGCCGCCGTTGGGGGGCGATCACGATTCTTTTGCCCTCCAACGACAACTCGACCGGCTCACCGTCGCGAAGGCCGATCTCTTTCGTGACTGTCCTCGGGAGCCGCACCGCCAGGCTGTTGCCCCACTTGGAAACTTGCGTTCGCATGTCGTCCTCCGTGTCTACAATGACTATACATTGCGATGCCGCAAACAACAACATCATGGGTGTTGGCTGCCTGCTGCCGTACAGTCGTCGGCATGCTCGTCGGCTCACCTGCGGGTTGAACCCGCGAGGAACTCTTGCCAATCATGAGAGAACCGCGATGCCTCCGTTTTTGCAAAACGACCGCCACTGATTACCCGTTTTGCCCCTATTGCCTTGTTGTTGCATGCGATTCTAAAAGCGACACGACATTGCACTTTTTTGCATCCAAACCTGCGGTCTGGGTGGTCATACCAGCATCAACGAAACTGCCCGTGGAGGTAAGAGAGATGACACGAATAGGTGCTTTTTGCGTAGCTTTTCTGATGCTCACATCAACGGCTTGGGGACAAACGCAGGATCCGGCCGTCGAAACGGATCCTGGCGCCGTTGCTGAAACGACTCGAGAGGATCTCAAAGAGAAGGCGATGGAGCAGGGGCTTTCGCGGGAGATCGTAGAGAAACTCAGTCCCGCGCAGATTGTGGACGTCTTGAAAGCACAGGAGGTTTTTCGCGGCGACGAGCGGGTTCTTCCTGAGGACGTCGTTCAAAAACTAGGTCCAGAACAGCTGGCCGAGGTTCTGAAGGCACGGGAGAAACGCAAGTCAGACTCATCTTTGGAGGACGTGCTTGTACCAACCCTGGTGTCTCTCTCCTTCTTCTTGTGTCTCGCTTTTCTTGTTGGGCTGCCACTGTTCCTTCGATTCCGTGAACATACTCAACGACAGGAGACTTTGCGGCTCATGGTCGAGAAGGGTACTCAGATACCACCCGAGTTGTTGGCGCCACCCACTCCCCAACGTTCTGATCTGCGCAAAGGCATTGTTCTTGTCGCGGCGGGTCTCAGCATTGTCGCGTTTCTCGCGATCATGGGTGAGGGTCCGGCGGGAGCTTGGAGCATTGGATTGATCCCGACCTTGATTGGTGGTGGCTATCTTCTTGCTTGGAAGTTGGAGCCAAACGGCAGAAACGACAACAGTTGATCTCCTCCACCCATGTTTCCTTCTGACGCCAGCCTCATCGCCCGAGTTATTCAAGACGACGACCGACACGCGTTCGCCCAGCTCGTTCGGCGACATCAATCGCAGGTGCGCTCGGTCTTGCGGCGATTGACATGCGGTAATCAAGCACTGTCCGATGATCTCGCACAAGAGACATTCATACGCGCATACCGAGGAATCAAAACATACCGGGGCGGAGGCAAGTTCTCCTCGTGGCTGTATCGAATCGCGTACAACGTTTTCTTGACGGAAAGAACGCACAACCAAAGAGAAGCGGTTGACTCGGAGCCTTTGACAACACTTGATGGAGGTAGGTTTCAAGACAAGACGACTTTGCGTCATGACCTGATGAAAGCAATGAAGCACCTGACCGAGCAAGAAAGGGCAGCAATCGCTCTTGCATACGGAGCCGAGGCCACCCATGAAGAGATAGCTGTCGTGCTGGAATGTCCGCTGGGCACAGCAAAGTCCCACATTGCACGGGGCAAAGAGAAACTGAAGAACCACCTGCGAGCCTGGGCGAACGCGGAGTAAGCATCATGCCAAAGAACGATGATTGGTTGGACGCCATGTTGAGAGACGACGATCAGTACATTCAGGATGGGGGTTTTGCAGACCGCGTTCTGCAAGCCTTGCCACCCAAACGCCGACAGCGAACACGGCGCAGCGCCATTCTCCTCGCAAGCGCTGTGATTGCTTGCTTGTTGGGCTTTGTGGTGCTTCCTGGTGGACAATTCCTGTTGGCTACCGTGACTTCCTTGATCAAGTTTGGGATCGCGCCAACATCGACTAATCTGCCGGTCGTTTCGTTGGCTGTTCTGGCAACAACCATATGGGGCGCTGTCGCCGTGGCGCAATCACCGGAAGTTGAATGAAATGTAGATTCTCAGCAACTGTGCACGGGGTAGGCCCCACTTCTGGACGTCGCCCGGCAACAAGAGTTGCAACCCTTGCAACCGCTCAGTGCCGGCCCTTCTTCCAAAACGGTGCCTTCTCATATAGCGGCACGCCGTCTTCAGTTTGCGGCACACTCGAAAGCTTGGAGAGGATCTTCTTCTTCCGTGCAGTCTCTTCTTCAACCGCGATGACAGGAGACGGGACACTCCGAGTCACAGCTTCATTGACGAGGGTTGTAACCCAATCGCTCATCTTCATGTTGTGTTGCGTGCAGAACTTTTTGGCTTGGGCGTGTGCCTTTGGTGGCAGATGGATCACCTTCGACATTCGATTCCCTCCACGAACAAAGTGCCAATTCATTTATCGGACCACGGATCAGGAGTCCACCTGGGCATGAGGCTTCTTAGCTCCGCTTCTGGTCCACGTTCTCGGTCCCCATGAACTTGAGATAAATCACCGCGTCCTCACGTGACCCGTGGGCTTCGAGCTCACCCAGGAGTGCCTGGATTTCCTTCTTGCCTAGCTTTTCAAACTTGTTGAGATCATCGGAGGTGGTCAACCCGTCTTCGTGCTCGATGCCGAGATGGTCGAGAGCAGCGGCAAGCAACTCACGTTTTCCCAACAACCAGGTGCGCAGCATTTCCTCAGCCATCTCGTCATCGTTGACGGTCTTGAGGAGGTCGTAGAGCTGGGAAATGCGAGCCTCTGTTTTCGCGCCAGGCTTGACGAGGCGCTTTTTCGACGATGCGCGGACGCCCTGGCGATGAAAATACGTCTCGCGTGCCTTGCGACTCGATGCCAAGAAAACTTCTGAAAACTTCTCTGCGGTCAAGCCACGCAGGATTTCGGTGTACGCAATCTTGTTCTCTTGCTCAGCCATGACGTCTGCTCATACTCACTCAGCAACAATCTGCTCGAATTGGTTTTTGTGGTTGTGGGGGTGTCGCCCTATCGCCGACGGTTCATCCCATGACAAAAGAGGGGTCCTTTTCGCGGACCAAAACGACCGTGCAGGGTGCCTGCAACAGCAGTTTTTTGAAGTTGGAGCTTTCGGGTGCCCCCATGATGATCATGTCAGCACTGATGCCGCCTGCCATTTTCAGAATCTCGACCCATGGTTTGCCTTGCGACAAGCGCCGATGCACATCCTCGAGATGATGGGTGACTCCCTTCTCGAAGACGCGACCGATGGCGTTGATCACCACCTGTTTCATTCGCCCAAGGTACTCCTCGTTGAGGCGGTCGAGGTGCCGATAATCTTTGGTCGAATCCTCGAATACATGGAACAAGTAGACGTCGGCGTTGAAATTCTGACTGTAGATGAGCGCGAAGTCGAGCGCCATCTCACACTTGCGGGCGAAATTGATGGGCACCAACAACTTCAGCTTTGGAACGGTACCCTGTGTTGTAGCAGCCACCATCAAGCTCTCCATATCATCGAAACGGTCGTTCTCGCCCGCAACGCCTCCATCTCAAAAACGGCCTCAAAAACAGCCGTTTTCGATCGCGCGAGCTACTCTCCGTACCTCTTACTCAACAGATACGCAACCGTGTCACGCGCACAGTTCCTACAATAGCCATAACGTGACTCGAGACACTCCAGCATGGCTGTCGCGTGCTCTCGCTCCTTGGGCTCGAGTCCGTCCTGCTTATCACCTGACGTAAATTTGAGGAAATTGATGTTCAAGCGCCGCAGTATCTTCTGACGACTTGCGAAAAAGTCTTCGCGAAGCCTCTCGAAATACGGCTTGAAGATGACCGCGTAGTCGGCCTTGAAATCTGGGTTCTCAAGAGCGCGAGCGCCGATCGTGCCAATGACAGATCGGCGGAAATCCTCGGCACTCTCGCCATCGGCTTTGAGCACCTTTTCGATCTCAGCCATGAGCTTTTCGTCAGGGTCGTGCAAGGCACCAGAGGTAGGATCGCGCACCTTCTCCTTTTTCACCCACTGCGAAACATGACGGATGTAGCGCTCGAACGGCTCACTGTAGCTACCTTCGGTGGCGAGCCCCATTGACTCACGAACCTCTACGTCAACCCACCGGGTAAACAGCTCCTCGGTCTGCTCGAGAAAGGCCTGGTGGTCGTGGTACTTGCCCATCTTGTCTTGCTTGAGAAATTCATAGATTGATTTGGACTCGAGCAGTTCACGCAATTGCTCGAACACCGCCAAGGGGCTCAGGCATTTGTAATCGGCGTGATGGGCGGCGTTGAGCAACGCTGTACGAATCTCGCGGGCGCTGGCACCAAGTCGACCTTCATATTGTGGGTAGCTCACGGATTCCTTGAAAAGATCGGGAATCGCCTTGTGCAGCTCCTTTGCTTGACCGGCGGACAAACGCTCTGGCACCGCACCCGTATCGTAGAGGCGCAGTTTTTCCATCGGCGTGATGTCGTCAATGATGCCCTTCAGCTCATCGTCGTATCGGGATGAGTCACAACGGCGCATGCGCGAAAGGATAGCCCACAACGAGGCCACATCAATGGCGTGGGGTGCCACGTGCCTGCCGACCACCCGTGCATTGATCTGCGGTTCGTAGATTTGTTTCTCATCGGCATAGCGATTGAGATACGGGACCTTCACCAACTCCATTCGCCCCTTGAACGACGGAAAATCAGGATGCTCTTTGAAAGCCTCTAGATATATCTCGTTGGTCGAGCCAATGAAGGCGACATCGAGCTGCAGGACAAAGGAGTCCATTGAAACGGTAGCGGTTTCGATCGTGTCGAGAAGGTACTTGAACGCATCGACGGGACGTTTGAGAAGATCGCTGAACTCTAACAGACCACGGTTGGCATCAACCAGTGGGCCACTCGGTTCGTACAAAGAAATGTACTGCAGCGACTTGGGCAAAGATTGCATCGAACGGTCAGCGGTCACTTGTTGAATGCGCGCGTCGACAGAAAGCTGTGGCTCTATTGTGGCCGCGCCTCGGCGGTAGCGTTTGGACACATAGAAGCGCTCTACCTGAATGTGGTCGAGAACCTTGCTCACATCGCCATCGTAGCTGGCCAGCAAGGCGTCGTAGATACGCCGACATTTGTAACAGAGGTCGCCGAATCGCAAATAGTCGCTGATGGTCGTGTGGGGTTGGTCGAGATTGTTTGTGCCAGTGCTCGCTTCCGGCAATAACTCATTGAGCAAACTGCGCCGCAAGCCTCGTGGAATGAGAAACACGGGGTGGTCGTGCATGTCACAGGGAACGCGAGCATCAATGAGATCCGCGGGCAGATAGGCGAACGACTCACCCGCAGCCTTGGGTGCCTCGCGACCGGCCCCAAAACCAATGCTGCCACTACCGAGACGCTCCGAAGGAATGATCCAATTGAAGCTGTATGCTGCCCCCTCTGACAGGCGCGCGTAGGCCTCCATACCGGCCATGAGACACCGAACGATCGAGCTCTTGGCGCTGCCATTTGGACCGTGCAACACCAGCATCTTGTTGATTTGCCCCTGGCGTGCGAAATTCGCGAGGAGACGGTAGATCGCCTCTTGTACTCGCTCTTGTCCTGCAACCCGCCCCTCACCACCGGCGAACGGCGCATCAAACAGCTTAAAACGAGTCACCCGTCCGGTGGGCAAATCGAGCTGCTCACGGCCAAAATGATCGAGCATGTCAACGAGGTACTGTGCCGTCGAACGTAGGTGCCGCTCGGGTTCCTCGATCATCAGGTTGAAGAACTCGGGGAACGAAAGGATCGTCTGACCTTCGACAAATGCCTTGCGAATGTCTTTGACCAGCCCATCGAGGAGCTGGCCACCTTTGTTCGAATCGGTCGTCATCGTGTCCAGAGCATACCACGACCCAATCCGCAGACCAGCAAATCAATGCAGCGCCCACCAAAGGTTCAGCGGATGAGGATCTCCGTGCTCAATATGCGCGAGAGTGGCTCACATACCGTGGCAGGCAACGCCCGCTTGAGCCCCGCGCGAATCACAATGGGCGACTTGGTCAGATCGACATCCACTATGCGCACACCCCGCTCGGCGATGGCGTCAGCCACCCGCAACAATCCAATCAACACTCGAGCGGTACGCGAGTCATCGTCGCATAACTCGGAACCAGAGTTAAGCCCATCTCCCCTTGTCTGAGTGGCCACATAAGCGGCCACACGACAGCTGTACTCACACAATCCGAAGCCCTTCACGCCGAAGCGCAACTCATCTGGTCGGATAGTCGCCGCAAGACGGGCAGCTACAGCGAGAGTTGCCCGGGCAGGACGCCACAACCCGTGTACCGGTGCGAGAAGCTCAAATAGGCGAGTGGCGATCTTAGCTGGGGCGCTCGAGCGCCTGCCGAGGCGTCGCATCACCTGTCGCGCGCGCAACTCAGTTTCGCTCGCGTCAGCCAATGACCTCAGGATCGTCTCACGCAATCCCGTTCCAGGAACCACAAAGGACTGCACACCGAAGTAGCGCACCACGGCGTGAATGACCAACACGGCTGGAGTTAGAACGTCCGCGCGGTCCAGTCGCAAGCCGAACAAAGTAACGCGCTCGTGCGGTGGCGCGGCAGCAATCCGCAGAGCAACGCTTCCCAACCTGCGCACATCAATGGCTGGGTGATAACCGGGCTTGGCCGGTACCAACCGCGCAAGGACATTGAGATTGCCACCAGTACCGATCGCCAAGGGGCAGGAGACTCGACGGAGGCACCGACCAAGATCCGCCTCGATGGCCCGCACGATCTTGGAGGTCTCGACGGCTGTCAGAGCCCCCCGCATCTCTGGAAATCTTTCTAGCAAACGAACCGTCCCGAGAGGCACCGATTTGCCCCAACGCCCATGTGCACGTCGAAGCTCGAGACTGCCGCCACCTAAGTCGACAAGAAGTGTGTCAGGTGGGACCGACCCCAAAGCCTGCACCAAAGCGTCGCGGGACAGCCGTCCTTCCTCTAGGCCCGAAATAATCTCGACCTCAACCCCCGTCTTGCGACGAATCTTCTCGACAATGTGCTTACCGTTTCTCGCATCACGCATTGCCGACGTCGCAACAGCACGGTAGGCCTCTACACCCAGTCGCCGCATGTGGTCGGCCACAATCGCAAAGATATCCAGCAGTGCCTGCGAACGCTCTGAGCCAATCCTCCCCTCAGCGAACACGTCTGCCCCGAGCCGAATCGGCCAACGATAAAACCCGAGATCGTTGACAGAGCCAGCAGGGCTCAGCCGCACCACCGCCAACCGCATGGCGTGTGAGCCGACATCAATGGCCGCAAGCACCGGCATCGTGTTCCCGTATCAGTGCAAGTGAATTCATTCTACTTATCCGCGAGGAGTGTAACCCAACAATGGCACTGAGAGCCTCGGCTCATCCGGTTCATCGGCGACCGAGCGAGTGGACAGGTGCGAGACCAATCGTTTGCTGGATGAATTAGGCGCTCTTCTTGCGCTCGAACTGGAGCTCTGGTTGACCATCGCCTTTGACAACCTCTTGGGTGATGCGGCATTTGTTGATGCCCTCAAGGAATGGCACCTCGTACATAATGTCGAGCATCACGTTCTCGAGGATCGTCCGCAAGCTGCGAGCCCCGCCCTTGGTTGCGATGGCCTCATGGGCGACCGCATCGATGGCACCAGGGTCAAACTCGAGATCAACCTGTTCCATGGAGAACAGCTTCTGGTACTGTCGAATCAACGCGTTCTTCGGTTCAGTGAGAATCCGGCGCAGGTCATTTTCTTGGAGATCATCCAGAGTGGCAATGATGGGGATGCGCCCAACAAACTCAGGTATCAAACCAAACTTAATGAGATCCTCGGGTTCCACAAACTGCAAAATTTCTCCAAGGTTGTGCTTTTTCTCACTGTGAATCTCAGCACCAAATCCCAAACCGCGCTTGCCGACCCGACGGCGAATGGGTTGCTCGATGCCGGTGAAGCTGCCGCCAAGAATGAAAAGAATGTTGGTGGTATCGACGGCGATCATCTCCGATTGACCATATTTCTTGGAGCCCCGCGGCGCGACGTTGGCACGAGTGCCCTCTATGATCTTGAGGAGCGCCTGTTGCACACCCTCCCCCGACACATCTCGGCTCATCGACGGCGAATCGCCCTTGCGAGCAATCTTGTCGATTTCATCGATGTAGACGATGCCACGTTGCGCACGCTCGATGTCATTCTCTGCTGCGACCAGCAAATTTGCGATGATGTTCTCGACGTCTTCTCCAACGTAGCCGGCCTCCGTCAGAGTTGTGGCATCGGCCATGGTAAACGGCACATCGATCATCTTCGCTAGGGTTTGCGCCAACAATGTTTTGCCAGTGCCTGTTGGCCCGAGCAGGAGGACGTTGGACTTTGCAACCTCGATGCCGTCGTCCTCAGTACCCCCGCGCTTGCCGATGCGCTTGTAGTGATTGTAGACAGCGACGGCGATGATCTTCTTCGCACGTTTTTGACCAATGACGTACTGGTCGAGAAAATCAGCTATTTCACGAGGCGTAGGGAGTTTCTTCGGCCCCTCGTCGGTGGTCTCACGTTCGTTTTCTTCGTCGATGATATCTGTGCACAGCTTGATGCACTCATCGCAGATATAAACCGTCGGCCCGGCAATGAGCTTGCGAACCTCCCGCTGGCTCTTGCCACAAAAAGAGCAAGTGAGCTGTCCTATCTGCAAATCCTTGCGTGCCACTTCTTCGATCCTACCAGAGCGCCCGCCAACCGGCCAAAAGAAAATTGTCTAAGTTGGGTCTCTACACCAAAGGTGCTCCTTGCGTCCAGAAACCGCAAGGTTCTGGCAAAGAAATGCAAGAATGCTCTTGCGCACGCGTATCTTCCATCTATCCGAAATCCCCACTGCCGCTCGTACCCTATCCCAAGTCACGGGTCAGGACGAAGATACCCGTTTCTGGACCCTTTTCAGGACAGACATCGGGAGGCCGCAAAACACTCGTCGTTGAGTGGCGCAATTCGACCGCGACATGGGCATTACAATCCTTGACACCCACGCGGCCTGCTTCTTAGTTATCCCATGAGGAGCTACACCATGGAGATGGACACCCGAAGCAGCGCAATTCTCCAGCATATCGTCGAACACTTCATCGCTGACGCCCAGCCCGTTAGCTCCCGGACTGTGGCCTCACGACTCAAAAGAATCAACGCATCGCCAGCGACCATTCGAACGATTATGGCCGAGCTCGAGAATCAGGGATTGTTGCAGCAACCGCACACCAGCGCCGGTAGGGTGCCGACCGAGCAGGGATTGCGTGCATATCTCGATACACTCAAGCCACGACTGCGGCCCAGCGATCGCTCGCAGCTCGATGCTGCCGCAACGACACCAGACGTGGCAGACATCCCTGCCATGCTTGGCCAAAGCCTTGCGGGACTGTCTGGGCAGATGGCCGTAGTGGCCGTGCCCCGCTTCTTGGGCGCACGTATCAAAGAGGTCGGGCTCCTCAAACAAGATGAACGTCATCTGCGCGCGGTATTTTTGTCGCACGGTGGGCTGGTACAACAGAAACTTGTCGAATTGGATTTTGACATCGACAACGAACAACTCTCACACGCACAGAACTTTCTCAACGAGCAACTCGAGCACTGCACCGTGGCTGAGCTGCGACAGCGGATCAAGAAAGCCCTCGACGGGCATCGCTCGAAGATAGCCGACCTTAAAGAGGCTGGCCTGGAGATCGCCGCGCGTGTTCTCCCCGAACCCAATGCCGTAGCTGATTTCGAGCTCATTGTCGAAGGGGCCTCGCACCTGGTGGGCCAACCTGAGTTTGCCGATCTTGACCGCCTCCGCGATTTGCTGCAGGCCATCGAAAAACGACAGGCTCTCTTGGAGTTGCTCACCCAGGTCGTTGATGGCTACGGCGTGCAGGTCGTCCTTGGCAGTGAGCACCACGTCCTCGACCTACCGGCTGTTGCCTGCGTCGGCGTGCCGTGCACGAGTCCCGATGGACACACGGCCGCAGTCACTGTATTGGGCCCGTCGCGAATGGACTACGGACGGCTTGTCCCACTGGTGAACTATGCAGCAACTCTATTTGATCGCTACTGGGAAAACGTCTGAAGGTGTTGTGCTGTGCGGGCAGAGTGCTTTACGTTACCTAGGCAAACGACGTATAGGCTGAAGTATGACGAAGAAATCAGATGCACTCGAGGACGCGATGGCCGAGGCCCTGGCCGCAGTCGAGCGCGTTGAAAAAGAGCGCCAAGAGCAGGAAGAGAATACCATCGACGTCGAGGTGATCGATTCCCATCCTCAAGATGAAACAGAAGCTGCCGATACTCAGAGTGAAGCACAATCAAGTGACAGCCAGGCAAACGATGACACTGGCCAGGACGAAGAAGCCGTGCTGCGCGAACAATTGTTGCGCCTGGCAGCCGACTTCGAGAACTTCCGCAAACGTGCCTCTCGCCAGATGCAGGAGGCACGGCAGTACGGCGCAGAAAGGCTCCTCTCCGATCTCCTGCTCATCGTTGACAATCTCGAACGCGCCTTGGCGCACTCCGAGGGCGACAACAACCCCATCGTCGACGGCGTACGCATGGTTGCCAAGCAGTTCTTGGATGTTCTTGGCACCCACGGAGTCACTCGATTCGACAGCCTTGGTAAGCCGTTTGACCCCGAACGCCACGAGGCTGTCGGTCAGGCACCTGCCGGCGACCGAGTGCCTGGAACGGTATTGGAAGAGATCATCAAAGGCTATTTCATTCACGATCGACTTCTGCGCCCAGCCCAAGTCTTGGTCGCTGCCACACCCCGTGAACAAAAACAAACGGAAGAAGGCGAATAAGAAGAAGCCGCACAGTAGACCATGAGCAAGACGATCGGCATAGATCTCGGCACCACCAACTCCTGCGTGGCCGTGATGGAGGGAGGCAAACCCGTCGTCATCCCCAACAATGAGGGTGCCCGCACAACCCCGTCGATGGTGGCGTTCACCGACAGTGGTGACCGCCTCGTCGGCCAAGTTGCCAAACGCCAGGCCGTCACCAATCCTGCCAAGACCATCTTCTCAGTCAAACGATTCATCGGCCGGCGTTTCGATGCCGAAGAGGTTGCGATCGACATTGAGCGCGTGCCATTCAAGATCGTTCCCTCCGATCGAGGCGATGCCTGGGTCGAAGTTGGCGGCAAATCAATGTCGCCGTCTGAGATCTCGGCGCTCATCCTCGACAAAATGCGCGAGATCGCAGAGGATTATCTCGGTGAGCCGGTCACCTCGGCGATTGTGACCGTCCCGGCATACTTCAATGACAGTCAGCGCCAGGCCACCCGCGACGCCGGTCGCATCGCCAATATCGAAGTTAAACGCATCATCAATGAACCCACGGCAGCGGCTCTCGCCTATGGCGTTGACAAAGAGGGAAAACGCTCGGTTGCCGTATACGATCTCGGTGGCGGTACCTTTGACATCTCGATCCTCGAGCTCGCCGGTGACGTCTTCAACGTCCGCTCTACCAACGGTGACACCCATCTCGGTGGTGAGGACTTCGACCACCGGATCATGAACTACCTGTGTGAGCAGTTCAAAAAGACAAACAACATCGATCTGCACCAAGACTCGATGGCGTTGCAGCGTCTCAAAGAGGCCGCGGAGAAGGCCAAGCACGAGTTGTCGAGTTCCACTGAGACCGACATCAACCTGCCCTTCATCACCGCCGACGCCACAGGTCCCAAACACCTCAACGTCGAGCTCAGCCGTAAGCAGCTCGAAGACCTCACCAAAGACCTCATTGAACGCACCCTCGAGCCCTGCCGCCAGGCGCTCAAGGACGCCGGCCTCAGCCGCGAACAACTCGATGACGTCTTGCTCGTGGGTGGGATGACGCGGATGCCGCTGGTGCAGAAAATGGTGAGTGCATTTTTTGACAAAGAGCCCAACCGCGAGGTCAATCCTGACGAAGTGGTCGCTATCGGTGCTGCTGTCCAGGGTGCGGTCCTCAATGGCGACATCAAGAATGTCCTGTTGCTTGACGTCACTCCCCTGACCTTAGGTGTCGAGACCGCAGGAGGCGTGTTCACCCCACTGATTCCGCGCAACACGACAGTGCCCTGCCGCAAATCAGAGATCTTCACCACCGCCGCAGACAACCAACCGATCGTCAACGTTCATGTGGCTCAGGGCGAGCGACCGATGATCGCCGATAACAAGACTCTCGCCCGCTTTGAGCTAGTCGGTATTCCACCAGCGCCACGGGGAGTGCCCCAGATCGAGGTGACCTTCGAGATCGACGCCAATGGCATCGTTCAGGTCTCAACCAAAGACCTCGGCACCGGCAAATCACAATCTGTTCGCATCACCGCCCAGAGCGGACTCAACGAGGAGGAGATTGAACGCATCATTGGTGAGGCAGAGCAACACAAAGCCGATGACGACGCCAAGCGTAACCTCGCAGACATGCGCAACCGCGCCGAGGCGCTCATCTACTCCACCGAACGCACCCTCGAAGAGTATGCCGCCTCTCTGGACCCCCTCGATGTTGAGCTCATTCAACACGATTTGGAAAGGATTAAGACCGCCCTCGGCGGAGATTCGCCTAAGGAAATCGAAACTCTGTTCAAGGCCTTGGAGAGCTCGGCCTATCGCATCGCCGAGACCATTTACGCGCAGGCATAGCCAAAAGAAGAAAGAGGAAATGCTGTGCGATGAGAGATTGTTATGAAGTTCTCGGGGTCGACCGCGATGCCAGTGACCGCGAGATCAAGAAGGCCTATCACCGACTCGCGCATGCGCACCATCCAGACAAGAACCCTGACGACACCTCGGCGGAGGAGCGATTCAAAGAGGCATCGGTTGCCTATGGAATCCTGAGCGACCCTGACAAACGCCGCAAGTACGATCGTTTTGGCCGCGCCGCGTTCAGCAACAAAGGAGGTCCTGGATTTGACCCGTCAGCCTTCACCGGATTCGGCGACGTGTTCTCGGAGCTCTTCGGCGACTTCCTCGGCAGAAAACCCAACAGCCCCAAGGCCAGAGGCCAGGATCGTGTTATCAATCTTGACATCGATTTTGAGACCGCGGTGCGTGGGGGCACTCGCACCATCGATGTCCCGCGCACAAGAAAGTGTGACATATGCACTGGCACTGGCGCCGCCCCAGGTTCCACACCGCAAATCTGTCATGCCTGCGGCGGCTCGGGTGAAATCCGAGTGCAACAGGGCTTGCTGTCAGTGAGCAAGAGATGCACCTACTGCAAGAGCAAGGGCAAGATCGTCACCCACCCGTGCAAGCCCTGCGACGGCAATGGTTACACCCAACAAGAATCCCGCCTCGAGGTGAATATCCCGCCTGGCTCGAGCAGCTCGACGGTGTTGCGATATCCAGGCGAAGGACGGCTTGGACGCAACGGTGGCTCACCGGGCGACCTGCGCGTGGCGCTCGCGGTCGCCCCTCATCCAATTTTTCAACGCGAAGATTATGATCTCAGTTGCGAGGTCCCAGTGACTTTTTCCCAAGCCGCCTTGGGTGCCCAGATCGACATCCCCACCCTCGATGGCTCAGTGCGCATGACCCTACCCTCGGGAACTCAAAGCGGCCGCACTTTTCGTCTGCGCGGCAAAGGTGTTCCCCGGGCCTCTGGGGGCAGTGGCGACCAACACGTGACCATCTTGGTCGAAACCCCTATCAACCTAACCGAAGAACAACGCGCCGCCCTCGAGGCACTCGACGCTATTGGAGCCGACGCAACCAACGGTGCAACCAACGACTCCGCCAACGTCACGACCAACGTCGCGGCCACCTTCATAGCCAACGTTCACTACCCCGAACGCGCCAACTTTTGGAAACGGGTTGAGCAATCAAAGAAGCCGAATCGCTGAGCCATTTGTCCCAGGGCTCAACTGAGCCGCATAAGCGGAGCGGCTACTCGCAGGGGCATACCGACCGACGCGTATTGGTGTCTGCTTCGCAGGAGATCCAACCCTGATCCATTTCGGTTAGATGGCGTGAAGGGCAGTCGGCGTAAGAGCTGCATGTGAGTGGCGCGATGAGTCCGCTATCACTGGCATGGTCACCCCATGCGTCCTCTAGACACGCAACACCATAGCCGTCAACTTCGACAACGGAACCTAGGCCAAAGGCTTCGCTGACGGCCTGACACTCGGCTACGGTATCCTGAGCCGCAAACCAGGCTTCGGTATCAGCTACCGGGGCCAAGCCCCAGGCGGCGCAGGTCTCATTGCAGGCACGGCCGCATGCGGTCGGATGGAAACACCACCACAAGCCGTTGGCAAATACACACTGACATTTCGGGAAACATGAACACACGCCACCATCGCAACTGTGAGAGCAAGTCTTCCCACACTGGCCGCAGTGGGATGGGTCGGTTTGGAGGTCCACGCAAGCGCCAGAGCAGTTGGTCTCGCCCTCTCTGCAAACCGGGACGCACCCCCCCTCCTCGTTGCAGACCTCATCGCCCGAGCAGGCCAACAGGAAGAAAGACGCCCACAGACACAGGAATATCGCCTTCATGATGCCGACTCTCCAAAAAATAAACAGAACGCGTCCTCCTCCACAACCAAAACACAGACTGGGCACCAACGAAAGGCCACCAGTTGATGTCCGGCTCACATCGGTGTGAGTGTGATCATGCCCCCGCCCACCTCTTCGTCAAAGACAGTGGTTAACGATCGCCATCATCAAAACGATAATCGCGCAATCCTTCGATGGCGGTCCAAGTGGTGTGAAAGCGATTGTAAACATTGTCGAAGGGATCGCCCCAGCTGCCATCGAAGTTCTGCAATGACATGAGACTCTCTATCGCCCGAGCCATGTTGACATCGGCCTCGGGCGTCACACCAAAGCTCTTGAGGGTGTCGACATACTCAGCAAATGTCTCGCAGTCGTTGTCCTCCAAGGGCACAGTAAAAGTCTCGCGCAAGAAACGAAACTCCTCGGGCAGATCCGCCGGATCGATCCTTTTCTTGCCATAGTCGTTGTGGGTGTAGACGATGTGAGTAACCGTATAGATGAGGTCATAGAAGACCGAGCTGCCGACCTGTTCCTGGGTGGCATAGGGATAGAGCTGCGGTATCCACTGGGTGAAATCCGCAAATGTCGCGCCATGGGTGACTCCGAAGCGGTCACCGAAGTAGGTGGTGATCATCGCGTCATAGAAGACGTCAAGATTGGTCATCGTCACCTTCACCTTTGGACAATCCCCGCTGCCGAGCTTCCCACCACCGGTCTTTCCCGAGCTGCCGAACTTCCCGCCACTGGCTTTCACCGGCTGCCCCAACGAGCCACTCCCCCGTTTTCCTGCGCGGCCCTTCGCCCCAACCTCCTCGATATCCTCAACGACAATCGTCGCCGACTGGATCCGTGGAGCATTTGCTGCGATGCACGCCTCTTTGCCCAAAATGGTGTACGTCTTGTTCGGCGGCGCATCGGTCTGGGGATCGAACCCGAGCCACGTTTTTGCAGAGTACTTGGCAATGGCCGGCTCGAGCTGTGCTCGCAGATCATCGTGGCGCACACCGAGGCTCTCGGCCACATACAGAGTCGACGCGAGATCCCAGACCTCAAAGATATTGGCGTCTAGGGGCAAACCCCTCACGCCCTTCTTCCATCGCTTGGCCATCTCCCGACCACGATCGCCGGCGAGCTCCCGCAGGTTGGCGTCGGGGGTCGTCGCCTCGATGGCATAATGACACCAGAGCAAATCGCCAATGTTGTCATCGAAGGGTTTGTCCTTCTCGACCAGCTCTTCAATGAAATCCAATCCACGCAGAATTGCCCGGTCCCGCTCCCCGACTGTGAATTTCGAATCGGCCCAAAGTGGCGGCTCCGCTGGCTTCGCTGCACACCCCCCACCGACCAGTCCAAGGGAAATGGCAACAACAAAGAGTCGGCGAGCGAGCGAGGCGCGGGGCATCCACGACCCATATCGCCCCACGGAGGATTTGCGCAACCAACCTCTGTTTATCAGTCTCGATGACTATGTTATGGAGGTGAGTGGAAGCGCGTGGCTGGC
>Ga0156400_1378_pt1 | contig 24243 bp, 18 predicted proteins | sample RifOxyA3_FD_108044 | JGI IMG/M metagenome (GOLD analysis project Ga0156400, IMG submission 108044) | Deltaproteobacteria bacterium RIFOXYA12_FULL_58_15
CCCGACTGCAAGACAACCCCGCCGATGTCGAGGCGCTGGTTCGTGCAGCGCAACTGCTATTGGCCAAGGGGTTGCGAGGAGAAGCTGCCCCGGCCATTGAGCGAGCGCTGCAACTCGAGCCCGAACATCCCGGTGCATTGTTAACTTACGCAGAGCTACTCGCCGGCAGCGGCAACATCCAAGAAGCATTGGGCCAGGTTGACGCAGTCCTCCGCAAACATCCCGATCATTTTCAGGCGTGGTCACTCAAGGCGGGCATCGCCCTCAAGGCCGGCCATACCGATGTTGCCCGACAGAGCCTGGAGGAATACATCAAACTCGCACCTGATGGCCCGAGCAAAACTCAAGCAAGACAGATGCTCGAGCAAGGCATGCTCGAAGCAAGACAGACGCTTGAGCAAGGCATGCTCGACGAGCGCGACTGATCTTCCCTTGCGGACTTGTTGTCAGTGCCGCGTGGCACACAATTGGCTAGAACGCCATCTGGTGCCGAGGCGTCGTCTTGTCAAATGCATATGATTGGTGCATATTGAGATGCATGAGAACAACTCTCGACATCAACGTTGAGTTGCTACAACGGGCACGGAAATTGAGTAGGATCACAGGAAAGACTGCTCTCGTCCATGCCGGCCTCGAGGCACTCATCGCCCGAGAGGCACGGGCCCGGTTAGCAAGACTGGGTGGCACCGAGAAGAAAGCAACGGCGCCGAAGCGGCGTAGAGGCGCCACCGATCGATGATCCTCGTAGATACGTCGGTGTGGATCGATCACCTGCGGACTTCGTCGCTGGTACTCACCCAGCTTCTCGAAGAAGATCGCGTCTTGACTCATCCCTTCGTGCTCGGAGAGCTCATGCTCAGCGGTCTGGTGAATCGCGAGGAGATTCTGGATCTCCTCGAGGCGCTGCCACGAGCTGTTCACGCATCACACGAGGAGGCTTCACAAGTTGTCCGGCGTTGGTCGTTGGACGATCGTGGTGTTGGGTGGGTAGACACACACCTGTTGGCGGCCACCCTTCTCTCCGAGGCCCAGTTGTGGACCCATGACAAGAGACTGAAGGCAGTGAGTGCTGACGCCAAAATTGCGTTTGAGGAAAGGTCGTCCTGAGTCCGAATGCGCGCAAAAAGGAAAGGTGGCGTCCCAAGTTGCACCTGGGTCGCACCCTGGACGGCGTGGTCGCCAAGAACCCGATCGGTGCCATCACCCTGAGTTTTCAGAGGACCGCAAGTTGCTGACGCTGCCGGTTAGCACAAAGTCGACGCCCAGCGCGCCACCGATGTCCGCAGCGCAGGACAGGTCGGTGCAGCCAAGCGCGTCTTTCATCTTGTCGAGACCGAGCATGGCATTGATGTCCTGAGACCCGATCACAATGCTGCCGGATTTAGCACCCACCTCATTGACCAAGAGGTCGTCGAGAATTTCGACGGTGGACGCTGGGACGCGCTTGGCGGTGAGCGGCATGACCGCGAGTTTCGTTTCAGCGGCGCGTGCCGTTGGGGAAGCGATGATCCCGAGAACCGCTACGGTCAGAAAGTATGGAAGCACGGGCCTCAACAACATGGGGGGTACCGCTCCTGATGGACGTGGCGCCAACCACGAGCATCGTCGCACTTCGATCCGGCGGACGCCATATCACGGACATTTGCATGAAGCGGGCGCGCGGTCTGCCCGTTTTTGCGGCGGCCAAACAGAGCAACTTGTCGCTTCTATCTCATGGACATTCAATATCGATCATGACCCTTTTGCAGCCTCGAGCATTTGTGTGAAGATGCCTCGGACCTTCTCGACATCTGCAAGAGTCACGGCTGCAGTGAGGCGTGCCATCACGGCAGCTTCTGGAGCCGGAGAGAACATGGCACCGGGGGCACCGACGAGTCCGTAGCGTTGAATCATGATTTCGCTGGCGGCTTTGGCGTCGGTGGCCGGTTTGCCAGATTCGTCTCGAATGAGGCTTCGCCCATCGTCGTCGACGAGCGCGACCGTGCCATAAAACGATCCGCCAATGGAGAAGGGCAGGCCCAGGTCATCACAAACCTCGGCCATAGCGCTACGAGCGTCGTCGAGGGCAACAAATCGCGGTCCCATGGCGGCGTGGATGCCCTTGGGAAACGAGTGTAGAGCGTAGGCGACCAATGCTTCCTGTGGACGGGGATAGGTGTTGGTGGCGGCGAGACGCTTCATCATCTGAGTTTTCAGGTGGATCGCAACCGCATCGTGTCTTTCGGGGGCGAACCACATGACCGTGGCTGTCTTGTTCTGCGAGCTGGTTACCTTGGTTTCACCGACCAACACGCCGAGATAACCGAGCACCTCGGGGGCGAGGCCTCTCTCGGCCCTGTTGAGGCCGACGGTTTCGAGGTGTCCCTCGGGGGCGAGGGGTGAGTAGAAGGCATCGACGAGCACTGGCAGGTCGGCGGCAGCGGCAACTTCGACGTATCGCTCGAGCTCACCCGGGGCCATGCCGACGCCGGTGGGATTTGATGGCAGGATTGGAATCGCAGCTACAGGTACGAGGTTCTCTCTCTCGCAAAACTCTATGGCCTCTGTGAGGCCTTCGGCAGAGGCGGACAGACCGTGCTCGGGGTGCGCGGCAGCGTGGACAAGGGCCAAGCCGAGCTCTTCAGCCAGCGGTTGGTAACCAGACCACGCCAGTGTGTCGAGAATGATCGCCCTTTGTCCCCGGGCGTTTGGATGGCGCGACATCAATGCGCGCATGGCCATGTCGAGGGCGATGCGCCCCGAAATCGTCTGGATTGCGACGGTCTTGGTCGCGGTGATACCCCAGCTGTGCGCCAGCCGATCAGTGACCGCTGGGTACTGCTGCTGATAGTTGCCCGAGTAACCATACGCATCACCTCGGGTGCGGCGCATCTCAACGACTCCGGCGGCGATGAGCTCGTCGCGCGCTTCTTCGATGAAAGCGACAAACTCGTCAGCAAGAGGCTCACCCACATCGGCAATGTCACCAGCAGATTGATCAACAACCTCGTGACCTTTGCTCCGTCGGTCGCGGGCTATTAGCTTGAGCCCTGGCAGTGTCGGCAAACCGGGAACAGCAATAGATAACTGAGACCTTCTCAGTCCCTCGGAGTGCTCAATGTATCGACACATGGCAAGAGCAGAGGGGTTTTGCTGGGTCATCATAATCCTCCGGCAGAAGAGCCTGGATTGTCCTACCGCGGGGTGGGCCTTACCGCCAGTCTCGCAAATTTCTGTAGATACCTGTCGGCATGGGACAAATAGAACGCCAAGGCGTCTTCGAAGCGCTTTCCAACCAATCCATTGAGCAACATTTCAGAGACGATTCGCTTCTGTTTCAGAACCTGCTGGGATTGCAGAAGGAACCGCTTTTCGTCCCGAGACATGTGTTCCATTTGCTTGAGGAGAGTCGCTCTGGCGCGTGGCTGGTACATCCAGAAGTAGAGAAGGTCCAGTGAATCGATGACTATGTCGCGAAGAAGATCCGGATTCTTTTCGTTGAGCTCCGCGAAGGCATGGGACCGTTCCAGCAAAGCCAACACGTCCTGTTCAGGAAACGTTGTTTCCAACCGCTCGAACACGTCATAGATTTGCGATAGCTTCTCTTGGTAGTCGATTTTCCGATGCGAGAAGTTATGCTGCCGGTCGACCGCGCCCTCGATGATTGCGGCAACAGTGTCAGAGGCCGCCTTTGATATGATTGCGGCCCACAATTGCATGTCCGCCAAAGCAACCTCCGTGGAGACACCCGCCGTCGTAATGAAATGCAAGATGACGAAGTTGAGACCCAAAGCAACGGGAATTGAGAGGATGCTCCTAAAAAAATTGCCAATAATTGCTCCGAGCGGCAGCCCCCGAAAGGTGTTGTGGCTCGAGACGTAGACGCCATTAATAAGCGCCATGAATGAATAGAGAAGGATTGGACTGGAGGTGGTGGTGATGCCGAAGCTGCGCGCGAGCACAACATCTTTGACCAAGAAGTCCAAAAGTGGAACCGAGAAACCAGTGAACATGAGGGAGTCGGCTACACGATCCCACGAGACCAGTTTTTTCCATTTAAGAAGCGATGACCGCCAAACTCCTCCTCCGCCCACCACGGATTGCAAGACGTTTCTCAGGCCAGTGATGCCGAACCAAATCAACGCGCCAAAATATGCAAGCAACCACCAATCCTTCGTCAGGTAGAAGGTAAAGAATGCTGGGAGAAAACCGAGAGAAATCTTTGCTATGTTCATCAGCCCCGAATTCAAGTGGCTCAAACGCGGCCGACGTTGGGTCCCGTCACCCACCAAGGCTGATAATGAAAGGCCATTGCTCAGCCGCTCGGGCTTGCCCCCAAGCGAAGCGATGTTGCCGTTGGTGGCGAGGGTTGTACTGTTGTGTCCAACCGACCAGGTCACCTTCTGCTCATGTTCGAGAACGTCCGCCGCCAGGTCTCGACGCGCGTGCAATTGGCGAATCGGAGGACTGCCGCTTTGGCCCGCCATGATTTGCCGCCTCGCAACCGTTGTCACCGGTAACACACGGCTGGGGTCTCGACGAATTTCTCGACGAGCGCGCCAAGGCAGACTCGGTGTAACCACCAGACCCATGCCCCTGGTGTGTCGAGAATGTCCAATCGAGTCACTGCCTAGGCGGCTTCGAAGCCTGCTGCCCTTGTAGAACCCGAGCAGCGTCTTGAGATCCCTCAAGATGATGCGCAACTTTTCGACGGTCCGCTCATCATGCGGGCCATTTTCAACGGAGGCCAAGATCTCTCGTACCATCCGCTTCGCTTCCACAACGTTGCCACTGTTGATGACCAGTCTCATCTCGTTGATGAGAAGTCGATGCTGGGTGCGGCCCTGTGCCCAATCCTTCAGGTTGTAAATTTCAATATGGGTAACGCGCCCCTTTCCATCATAGAGCACCTCCAGCACATCCGCTGGCGACAAATTTGAAGGGTTGAGTGTAATCCGCGATCGACAGGGCAGTTGTTCCAGTTTGGCGATCATCGTGGCCGTGTCAAAACGCAGCATCTCCGGCACATCCTCACCATCAGACGGAATCCTCGGATCCAACACGGTCGGATTTGCTTCGGGACGGAGGTACTCCTCCACGAGCGTCTCTGGAGCCAACTGATCGAACGAATTGACCAACGCGCCGATGCGAGTTCGCTCTGTCTCGGATGCATTCTTGTACACCTCTGAGAGGTCCTCGGTCCTTTTCTTGAGGTGCGGTAGGATCATTTGGTGTGCATACTCCGCGAGATGGACCAACGATGCTTGGCCACATCCTACCGAAGAGATGAACGCCTCCTCCTGCAATGGAAGCACGGCGAGACCGAGCTTCTCGTTGATCGTGGGCAGGTGGTTCTTATTGAAGCTGCGCAAGAGTTCGAGGACACGTTGTCTTTCATACTCGACAACTGCCCGCCCCTGCGCCAAGAATGCCTCAACCTCAGGCTCCTCCAAGAAACGCAAGAAGTCCTCATGGCCGAGAAAACCGCGAGGCGACCAAATGATCTGAACGTATTTGTTGCGAAGTCGCGCCTTCACTTCGACTCCGATACGTACATCGACGCCCATGACAGCGGCGGCTTCGAGAAGCTCAGCCGCCACCTCGGGTTTGACATCGTTGTAGTAGATGACACCTAGAAAGCGGACACCTTTGATCCACGCATCCATAATCAGATGGGTGGGTGACTTGCGCCCCTTGGTGTTTGCGTCGTGAACGTGATGATCAAAGGCGAGTTGGTTCCAGGCCTCCGGCATCTCCAAAAGGTGATACTTATGAAGTTGCTTGCGGATGAGGCGGGCCTTTCCCGAAGAGGCCTCTCGGAAATCGCGGGCCAGCTCCAACTGCCTCTTCTCATGGCCCCCTGCACGGACGATCTCCTTCATAATTTGCATCAAAACGCGAGCCACGTTCATGCGAAGAGCATGACTGCTCTCGTGAAGGGTCTCTGCTCGCACTGCGCGTAGTGCTGCCAATCGTTCGCCCGCACTTCCACGTTCGAACGTCCCGAGCAAGTCAATCATGGCGCACGCGACGCGCAGCGACTTCGCAGCAGCTAACTCTTTGATACCGCGTGGATGCAAGCCGGGCTCAAACAGTCTGCGAAGAAGTGCGGGATTTCTGCCGCGCGAGAGGATCTTGTTGACGATCTCGAGGAGTCGGTAGTCGTCTTCGTCGTAATACAAATGGTAACGAAGGCCACGGTTGTTCACGAGTTGTGCTCCAGTTCATGGAAGCCAGTCAATGCTGTGGCATCCAACGTCAATCACCCAAGACCGTCAACTGCCTTTGCCGTCCAACGTCGGAGAAAACGAGTGCGGGGACGAGTAAGATCCATTGGCTCGAACAGAATCAGATTCTCACGTCGACAAACGCTTTAGCGCGTAGCTCCTTGAGCCAGCTCTGCATTTGTACGTCTACCTGCTCTTGATAAAGTTCGTTGCGGAATGTGTCGAGGGCTTTCTCATCATCGCAGTCGCCCGCTGACGGGGCACGCCGATCGGTAACCTTGATAATGTGGAATCCGAACTCAGTGCGAATGACAGGAGAGATTTCTCCAACCTTCAGTTGAAAAGCGGTCCCTTCGAACTGTTCCACCATTTCTCCACGGCCGAAGCAGCCGATGTCTCCGTCAGGGGCGGCCTTGTCGTCGGAGTGCTTGAGTGCGTAGGAGGCGAAATCGGCACCGGACGATAACTCGGCCTGCATCTGACTCATGCGGGCGCGCAAACTCTCGATCTGTGCGGCGGTTGCGGCCGTAGGAATCTGCGCGAGAATATGCGATGCACAGACGTTGATGTTCTTGGTGCCGGTTAGCTGACGTTCTTCGCATCGACGGCGGGCATCGGCATCTTTGATTTGGACCTTTCCCTGCACTTGAAACTGGATCAATCGCGCCCGCTCAATTTGCGATCGCAGCTTGTCGCGATACTCCGACCAGGTGAGTCCTTGGGTATACAGAGCTGCCTGCAATTGGTCTTGCGTGAGATTATTCATACGCAGGACTTCCCCGATGGCGCGGTCGACATCTTTGTCAGTAACACCGAGGCGATCTTTGCTTCTCTCGATCTCCGTGGTGACAATCCGTTCATCAATCTCGATGTCAAGCACGCGTTGCATGATGGCATGTCGCCGCTTTTCGAGCTCGGCACCAGAGACGTCTTGGAGCTGAGCCATGTATGGCTGAGCCTTGGCCTCGAGCTCGCTCAGAGTGATTATCTCGTTCTCAATGACGGCGGCGATTGTGTCGACCACGACACGCTGACCCGCTTTTCTGAGTTTCCCACGTTTATCGGATTTGTCAGCATTTTTGGGGGCTTCAGCACTGGTGGGGTTGCCAGGATGGGCAGGCTCAACAGCATGAACAAAAGATGCGGTGCCCATTACAAAGCAGAATGCGACAAGCATGATTTTAGCGAACACGTGCCAGCTCCTTCTCATCTATGGCGATCTTTGCTTTCGCGCGCAACTCAACAAGCTTGCTGTTGTGGGCGTCGCTCTCTTTTTGGTGGCGCAGGAGGCGCTCGACCTGATCTCGAACCTTCTCAATGGGTCTGAGACCTTCGGACCTCTTCTCGACGATCTTGAACAGATGAAATCCGAAGTCGCTGCCGACTACATTGCTGACTTCACCTTCGCGCAAATCAAAGCAAACATTGTCGAAAACGTCGGGCATCGATCCGCGAACGAAAAAGCCGAGATCACCACCGTTTTTCGCTTCCGGGCTCAATGAGTATTTGACTGCCGCCTCTCCGAAAGGCATTCCTCGTTGAATTTCACGTAGAATTGCTTCCGCCTTTTCTTCGGTTTGCACAACAATTTGCAACGCATGCACTTCGTCGGGTTGAATCTGCAATTCAGGATGGTTCTTGATATAATCTGAGATTTCGGCGTCAGTAACCGCGATGCGAGCGAAAACATGGTCGTGCAGATACTTGCGGATGAGGCTGAGCTCGCGCAGCTCACGTTTGAGCTCGGCTGGGGTGACGTCCTTCGCGTGTAGCAACTCATCAATGTCGGTATCCGACCAACCGGCACGCGTCCTCTCATAGGCGGCCTCTACTTCATCGGTACCGACGACGACATGGTAGCGCTCCGCCTCCCGTAACAGCAACCGTCGGTCAATCAAGTTGTCCAACAGTGTTCTCGTTTGCACCCTTAGGCTTTCCAGCGAGGGTTGCGCACCTTCTTCTCCATCGAAACGATTACGGCGCAGTTCCCGCTCCAGGGCATCGAGATAGAGGGGCGCACCGTCAACTGTAGCGACGACACTTCGGTGCTCTTGCTGCTTCTCTTGGCATGCGACCATGAGACAAATAACGAGTCCGGTGCAGGCAAATACTTTCATGGATTCTCCGTCTCCTGCGTACGCAAATACTTTCCTGGACTCTCCGTCCCCGTTGCACCCATCACCCTCGACAACACGTCGTCGAGTCGCTCATCGTAAAGAGCGACGGGGTATCGCTGCCTGATCTCTGACAGGTACTTGTCGAAAATCATCGACCGCCTACCCTCGAGGAGACGTTCACGAATGTCATCGCGCACGTCATTGATCGAACGGTGAAGCTCTTCACGCCGAGAGGCTACCTTGACTACGTGCCAACCGCGAGTACTTTGTACCGGTTCGTTGGCCCATGAACCAGGCGGAATTCGAAAGACCTCGCTGGCGAAACTCGGCCCAAACTCCTCGGTTAGCTCCTCCCTGCTCTTGAAAGGAAGCGCCCCATCAGAACTCCGGCTTTCGACATCCGTCGAGTGCCGCACCACGAGATCGTGAAAAAAACGTTCGTCGGTTGGTCGTTTTTGCAGTTTCGCCAGAATGTTGGTTGCTTCGGCACGGCCGTCCTGAGTTGGCAGCAATTGAATGTGGTCGACCCTGCGTATTTCCGGCTGCATGTACTCGTTCTTGTGAACGTTGTAATAGGCTACCACCTGTTCCTCGGGTAGCTCCGCAGCAAATGCCGAGGGCCCCAGGTCCTTCTTCAGCAACTTGCGGACCATTACCGTGCGAGCGGCTTGCACGACCTCTGGGTCTCTCGCCAGACCGCGTTCGAGACCTGCACGCACCAACAGCTCAAATCGGATTTGGTCTTCGACAAACTCGCGCAATCGTTCGCGGTCGCTGTATCGCCGAACTGCTCCTGAGCCTTGCTCTTCCAGACGGGAGGCAATTTGGTCAACGGATATCGATGCTTCACCCACGCGTGCAATTGTGCCACTGTCATCTGTAACGAGCTCCAAGCAATCAGAGGTGGTCGGTGATTGTGCTGTCACACATCCGACCGCCATCCACGCACAAATGCACCCGAGCGCTCTCATTGCACCGGTGCGTAGCATCATGAACCGCACTGGGCAAGGTGCGAGAGACGGGTTACCGATGCTCAGTACGGGCGATCACCTCATTTTGGATTTCACGTCCGAGGTTGTGGCTCAACGCTCGATGAAGGAAACCTCAACCCAAGCGCCGGTGGACAGTGCACCATTGACATTGCTGATGGAGATATTCACTGTCTGGGCATCTGACGAACCGAATGTTTTTGTCACTGAGCACGCAAAAGTATCGGCACCCTTAGGCAGGCGAGCCTCACAGTCCATTCGTTGGTAACCCTTGGGCAGCAATCTTGCCGGCGCCTTGCCGATAAACTCATCGCGATTGCCGACGTGACCCATCAGGGCTCCCGCGCCTACAGCCTCTCCGACGTTGACAGCGAGCTCGATGGTTCCGGATTCGGCGGAGGTAATCGACTGGCGTTGGGCCTTCTTCTGCGCGACGGCGAGGTTCTGCTCGGCCTTCTGTTTGTAGTGCCGCATGACAGGATCCCGTGACTTCTTCTTGAAGCGCTCCACGGCGGCTTTGAACTTCTCAATCTTTTCGTAGGAATCGTCATCCACAAGGGTTGCGATGCTCTGCCCGGATGTCACAATATCGCCGGAGCGCACCAGAAGCTCGCTGATGACTCCAGCCGCCGGCGCTTTAGCAGCCGGGAGCATCACGGTCTCGAGTTGTACGGCCACGGCTGTTTCTGAAACGACGATTGGGAGCGGCGCTGCTCCACCGTTGGTGGCTGGCGGTGTAGATGTCTCCGGTTTCGGCTTTTCAGATGTGGCGTCAGAAAACGAGCGGCTCACCACGATCCCCACAGACAGGAGGGCGGCACCGATGGCAATGCCTGCAATCAACGGCAAACGCCCACTCGGTTGCGGGACGATGACTGCGGCCTGTTCTGTCAAGGTCGGCATGCGGAATTCTGCGGACTCGGTCAGAGTTGCCCGCCTCTGCTCTTCCATCATCGTGGGACGCCGCAATTCCAAATCGTCCATCATCGTCGGCCGCCGTAAATCGGATTGGCGTGTCTGGGTCGATCGTCGCACTGATGACTCGTCATGCATCTGTGTGGGACGGCGATTGCCATTCGTCTCCGCCTCAGCGATGTCGTGGTGTAGCTGACGCAAAAGATCGCGGACGCTGTGGTTGGTTGGCTCAATCTCGAGAAAAGCGAGGAAATAGTTGCTCGCTCCCTGAAGATCTCCTTTCGCTTGCAGGGCCATCGCTGTGCTCAAAAATTGTTGCGCCTCAATGCTGGCACCATCGGCTGCAACCGCGTTTTCGGGGAGCGGCCCCTCGACCGTCGCCGCACCGCCCTCCAAGAAGCCATATCCCTTGAGCTCCCTCGCAAATGAGCGCACGAGCTTGGGGTCAGCTGCCATGCCAAAGCGGGCCATATCCCGCGCAATCTCTGCCAGGCTCCGGGTACCATCCAACACCTTGGCGATTCGCCACTCCATATCGTAAATTGAAAACCAGGTGGACGACTCGGGAGCCCGAACGCGTATCTGGCCCGGAGGGCCCTCTGCGGTCAGCAGGTCGGAGCGAAGCTTGAGATTGCCCATTTGCGGCGAGGACTCGACTGTGGCAACGGCCGAGTCAATGTCCTCCTCGCGCAGGTTCTTCGAGGGCGGTACAACGCGCAGGGTTGGATCGTTGATCAAACACGCACTCCCGAGCCCTCTCGCGTTTTCGCATGGAGGCTCTACCCGTCCCAATCATAATAGTAGAAGACGGTAGAACAATCACCTTTTGATCCTTCCCCCGGTGGCAAATAGCAACACTTGTCAGCACTCACATTGTGCCCGCTTCCGTCCAGGTCAAACTGGGTTTGACAAGGATCGGCTCACCGTTTTTTGGCGAGACTCAGCTTCACGTCGATAACAACGCTCGGATCTCGGTTAGAAAGATCCAATTCCGCTGAAACGTAACCAGGAGCGTCGAAATAGACCTGCGTTTGGTCGGTTGTGATAGTGAATTTCACCGTGCCGTCATCCGCCTGATCCATGCTGGATGTTCGAGAACCACCAAGGCTGTAGTGATAACGAAGCATAACCCCTGGGACGAAGCGTCCAGACTCATTTGTGATCCTGGCGGTCCAAGTGGCGGTCTTGTCTCCTTTCACAGAGATCTCCAAGCCATCCAGCATGCTTCCGGTCAACTCCACGACTTGTTCCTCAAACTGGGCATCAACGCGGAGTTTTTCAGGCCCAATGAGACCGAGACGATAGGCACCGACGGCCATGTCACGAAACTCGAAGCTGCCATCATCGAGGCACCTGGCCCAGTAGATGGCATCATCTTTCTGGCTCATTGCCCCAAAACGACCGCATGAGTCTTGACTGAGTGGAAAGGACTCCCCACTCTGCGAATCTACAAATTGCCCCCGAATTGTACCTCCGCCAATGGTGAAGTCAGCCACGACCTCGCGTGGTTCGTCGATGACGACCGTACCCAATTTGCGTTTCTCGTCGCCTTGAATGACCCGCAGAATATAGCCGGCGTGCGCGGGGATACCTTCAATCCGGTAAGTCCCGTCCGCGTCAGTGACCGTCTGCTCTGGAAAGGTCTCGTGCTCGCGCTGCGCCCACCCCATGTGGTTTGAAATTTCGACCTTGGTCTCAGCCGCAGGCGTGTTGTTAGCATAGCTGATTCGTCCCGTGAGAACCGCGCTCTCTTGCGCCAAGAGGAAATCCTTTTGCAGCTCGGCAACGTGTGTATCCGCTTCCACCCACTGGATCGGCTCGACGCTTCGATTCTTTGGATAACTTCCAAACCGAACGGGGTGTGTCTGCGTCCCTGTTACAACTTGTACTTCGGGGTGTCTGGCCAGCGGAATCAACATTTCGTAGTATCCGCCTTCATCAGTGCGAGTGCTCTGCTCCTCCCCCCGAACCTCAGTTCCGACCACGGGTTTCTTGTCTTTGCCTTGGTAGACGTATCCCATGACTTTGAGAATACCGCTCAATTGGATCGTGACATGCTTGGTCTCTCCCTCTCCCAGCTGCAGATTGTGATGATCAGCAAATCCGTAACGTGGATGGTGAGCCTGTATCGAGAAAGGACGTTCCTCAGGAGCCCCCACTAGGATGAAGGTGCCCTTGGCGTCCGTTTTCGCCGTGGGGCAGCGTTCCTTGCCCTTACCGTTGCAGTCACCGAGTATCACAGTCGCATCCTGGAGCCCCTTGCCTTTCCAGTCGGTGACAGTGCCGCTCACCCGTCCACCCTGGGACAATGGCACGACCAAATAGGGATCTGCGGTAACAGCATCAAGTGTTACCTCTTGTCGTGATGGTGCATACCCGTCGGCACGCACGAGCAGACTCCATCTCCCCAGGCCCAATCCCGACAAACGAAACTGGCCATCTTTTGCGTCAGCAATATGCACGGAACGATCTTGGGGAGCATCAAAACTGCGCACCGCCAAACCTGAGAGGTCAACGTCAAAATCTTCGATGGGCACGCCGGTTTGCGCGTCAAACACTTCGCCCCCCAATGAGAAACGTACGGTTTGGGCATCCTCATCCCAGAAGCCACCTGTCGGGCCTTCCTCCATCTCGGCCACCGCCTTCGTCAGCCCGACTAAGCGGCCCACACCTTTTGGCTCTGATCGAGAACCTGCCAATTGACCCTCAGCACTACCCAGATCCGTTCGTTTGACTTCACCTGATGCATCAACGATTGCACCGGCAGGAGCATCAATCCGCATGGATTTTGCTTCACCCGAAAACACGACGTATCCGCTGTAAATTGCGACAATCGCCACCACACCGATGCCAGCGGTCATTGCCCGGACTTTGTTGGTCATTGCTATTTCTCCGTTTGATCCCACACCCATATCGCCTTGGACGGTTGCCCGTATGGCCCCGAGTTCCAGACTGATTGGACTTTCTGTGTTGATGCGTATCTGCCCCCGCTCCAAGTCGAGTGCTTTCTCGTTCGCTATTCCGACAACCGAACGACTCGCGATACTGCCGCTCCACTCGGGCGCGGAGATCGATACTGGATCACGGTCAGATCTCAGCCGCAAAGGTGTGTCCACTTGCAGATCGCCTTTGACCGATTCCCAGCCACCATCCGTCCAAATTTGAGCGCCACCTGGTGCATGAATCTTGATGTTCTTGGCCCAAAGGGCTTGCTGCCCAAAAAACAACACGGCCATTGCCGCCGCTGCCACGGGTATCCAACGTCGCATTGGGACCAAGATCCCTCGCCTTCTTTGCACTCGTGCTGTTACCTGGGAAGCTATGTTGATTTTGGCCCCTTGATTTGCGGTCTCTTGTCTCAACGAAGAAAAGGCAGCGGCCAACTTCTCATCCGCGCTCTGCTCGCATCGGTTCTCGCCTTTGGCGATGCGCTCTTTGATGGCCTTGTCGAGGGCTTGCAGATCATCATGCTCAGTCATGCCAATCCCTCCGCAGTTGTTCTAAGGCCCGATGCAGCCTCGACTTGACGGTTCCCAACGGTTGTTCGGTCAGCTCGGCTATCTCTTGGAGATCCATGTCCTCCAGGTAGCGAAGGATCAAAACCTCGGCGAAGTCTGGTTGCAGCCGGTGAATACTGTGGCGCAAATCCCTCCCCAACAGCTCGGAGTCGGACTCGGCGGTTCTTCGATCCATTTCTGGTCGCAGTGGAACGACCTTGCGCTCCCGCTTCAAGTGCGCCAAGCAGCGATTGCGAGCGATGGTCAATAGAAATGATTTGAGCTTGCCACGATGCCGGTACCGTTTGCGCTCCCTCCACAGGGTCAAGAATACCTCCTGGGTGAGGTCGCAAGCCGCATCAGCAGATCCGACGTAGCGCAGACAGAACGTTGCTATGCTTTGCTGATGATGCTCTACCATCTCCTGAAAACAGTCAGGATCTCCTTGTTTGAAGCCATCCATGGCCGCGTCCAGCCTATCTGACGAATCGACGGTCATGTTGGATACGGTCCGTATGGTTGTGGCTGCTTGAAGCATACAGCCATGAAGTGCCAAAAGCCGCGAAAGGTTCCAAGGTTCCCGTGGTCGTTCCTTTTCTTCTCTCTTTCTGTTACGCCCCGACGGCGTCGCCACATGGAGTTTCAACGGGGGTGAACTTCGACGAGGCTGGTGCGAGGGAGCGAAAAAGCTCCTTGAGGTCAATCGTGTCGAGGGTTTCCCGCTCCAAGAGTTGCACGGCGCTCGCTTTGAGGATCTCGCGGTTCTCCTGCAAGATTGCTCGTGCTCTCTCGAAGGCAGTAGCCACATATTTGCGTACCACGCAATCAATCTCCCGTGCGGTGTCCTCACTGTAGGAGCGTTGTTGCATTGGCTGGCCGCCGGGTCCGAGGAAGGTCTCTTTGTCCTGTTCAAAAGCCACGTGTCCCAGGGCCGGCTCCATGGCGTAGCGGGTCACCATGCTGCGGGCGATGTCGGTTATTTTCCCGAGGTCGTCAGCTGCGCCGGTCGAGAGATGGTCGAAGATAATGCTTTCGGCAGCGCGCCCGCCCATGAGCACCGCCATCTTTCCCGAAAGCTCGTCTTTGGTCATCAAGTAGCGATCGTCGGTTGGCCTCTGGATGGTGTAACCCAGAGCGCCGATACCCCGAGGAATGATTGAGACCTTGTGCACGGGGTCGGATCCCGCGATTGCGGAGGCAACAATAGCGTGCCCCATCTCGTGGTAGGCGACGATCTCCCGCTCCTTCGCATTGAGAAGACGGTTCTTGCGCTCGAGTCCGGCGACGATCCGTTCGACGCCCATGTTGAAATCATGCATCGTGACAGATTCGGCAGCGCGCCGAGTGGCTGACAACGCGGCCTCGTTGACGAGGTTCGCCAAATCGGCACCCGTAAATCCAGGCGTCAATGCGGCCACCTGCTCGAGCTCTACATCCTCGGCTAACTTCACCTGCCGCACGTGCACCCCGAGGATCTCCGCACGTCCGCGTTTGTCAGGACGGTCAACAAGGATTTGGCGGTCAAAACGGCCAGCTCGCAGAAGTGCCGGATCGAGAACCTCGGGACGATTGGTGGCTGCCAGCAGAACAATGCCACCGGTGGGATCGAAACCATCCATTTCGACCAACAACTGATTGAGGGTTTGTTCCTTTTCATCATGACCGCCGGAGAACCCAGATGGCCCGCGAGCTCTGCCGAGAGCATCGAGCTCGTCAATGAAAATAATCGCTGGGGACTTTGCCCGCGCCTGCTCGAACAGGTCGCGCACACGTGCGGCTCCGACACCGACAAACATCTCGACAAAGTCCGACCCGGAAATGGAGAAAAAGGGCACGCCGGCCTCACCAGCCACCGCCCGCGCCAACAAGGTCTTGCCAGTTCCAGGAGGACCTACCAAGAGGATGCCTTTGGGCATTCGTGCACCGAGTCGGCCGTATTGTCCCGGATCCTTGAGGAAGGAAACGGTCTCAGCCAGCTCGGCTTGCGCCTCCTCGACACCCGCGACGTCCTTGAATCGAGTTGAAGTGTCGGTCTCGACATAGACCTTGGCTTTGCTTTTGCCAATGGACATGAGTCCTCCGCCCGAGCCCAAACGTCCCGACATCCGTTTCATCAAGAAGAACCAAACCAAGAAGAACAGCCCAATGGGGACGACCCACGAGAGTATGATAGGCAGAAACTGGCTTTCGATGTGTCCCGAATACTCGATGTCGTACTTGCTGAGCTCTTCGGCGAGTTCCGTGTCTACCCGAGTTGTCTTGAAATAGCGTTTTTCTCGGTCCTGGGGTTCTTTGAGCTCACCACGAATGTCGTTGGCGGTTATCACCGCGTTCTTGATTCTTCCGTCCCGTGCCAAAGACTGAAACTCGCTGTAGGGAATGGGAGATACAGATTGGTAGCTTGACCATAGGCTCTGCAACAGCATGACGCCAAAAATTGCAATCATTGCGTAGGTGAGATTGAATCTAGTGCTCTTCTCCATCAGGACACACCTCCGCAGCCAAGCTGGTGCTCGAACTGGCAACGTCAACCCGGAGGGCCGATTATTTGGAAGGGTTAGCTAGTCTGCCCGTGCCGGCAATTGGCGCAATTGGCGCGGCGGTTCTTGACCGCAGGCGGTGCCTGTGTGCAACCTTCAGCGAATGTTCACGGTATCGTCCGAGTCCGCTGGGATCCTACTGGGTTTGCTGCTCGTTACCTCCTGTGACGCCGAGCCAACACCTCTCGGACCCTGCGACGGTCTACCCGAGGGACGAATCGATTTCGCCAAAGATGAAGCCGTCCATCCCAATGCACCGATGGAGTGGTGGTACTGGACCGGCCACTTGCAAGATGTCGAAGGGCGTTGGTTTGGCTTTGAGCAGACGTTCTTTCATCTCCAAACGCCGGAGTTGTTGGCGAGCATGGTCCATTTCGCCATCACTGACATCGAAGATCAGTCGTTTCACTACGTCGTCCACTATGGATCTGACCTCGCCGATCAGCCAAAGCGTGGTTTTGACTTTCTCATCCGTGAGCAATCCGCCCATGGAGTGGACGGGCACGACGTATTGCACGGGCAAGTGGATAACTATGTTTTGGATGTGGACCTAAGGGGAATGAAGAAGCCGGTCTTGCAACACGAAGACGGCTACACCGACTACAGCTTTGGTGGCAACACCTACTACTATTCTCGCGAGCGCATGGCGGCCACGGCCACGCTGCAGATTGGCGGTGACACCGTCGAACTCAGCGGTGAAGGTTGGTTTGATCACCAATGGGGTGAGATGGGCTCTGTGGTCAACCGCGGTTGGGACTGGTTTGCTGTGCAACTCGATGACAACGTTGAGATCATGGTATTTATTGCTCGCAATGAAGGTGCCGATGTCATGGTCGGGGGCTCCATCACCGACAGCGATTGCCACACGCGCGAGATCCCAGCCGAGGAGGTCGAGGTCGAATCCCACGGCACCTGGCAGAGTCCGCATACGGGATGCCTCTATCCGCAAAATTGGACCCTGCTCATCGACGGCATGGAAATCCATCTGGACGCGGTGCTCGATGACCAGGAAGTTGTGAGTTTCGCGCCCACCTATTGGGAGGGCGCCGTCACAGTGAGCGGTGACGCCACCGGTCGCGGTTACGTGGAGCTGAACGGCTATTGCAATTAGTTGGACTCGACAGGTTCTCTCAAGTCCGCGCTGTCTCAAGTCCGCGCGGGTGACACTTTGGTTCGTGTGCGGCAGGTGCTCAACCCAAACAATGTATAGATGGGGCAACTACCAACAGATCCGGTGACCAAAGGTACGATACCCAACAGGCCCCATAGGGTCTGCGGGCCCACAAATACTAGGCTCAAAAGTCCAAGACCGACGACCACGCGGATGGCACGCTCAACTTTGTGTTCATTGGCGGGAAAGAGTTTCTCCAACATGACGTCCTCCTTCACCGCGAGAGCGCAGTGATTTCAACCTTGCCGATGATGAGCCAATACATGGGCTTAAGGTGCACACGGATGTGCTCGTTCGCCACATATTGTTTCCGACAGGCTTTTAGCCCTCGTCTTCTTGCTCATTCCGGTTAGGTTGGCGCTCCGGGATGATGAGTAGGGGTCGGTAGAGGCCGTCGCCCTCCGAGCGCGTCGTGACGGTGTCGTCTTCCTCCAGAGTGATATGGAAGATGCGACGGTCATGAGCTGACATCGGGCTCAGGCGGACGACCTTGCCTTCGGTGAGCGCCTTGTCGGCGAGCTGTCGCGCGAGCGCCGCGAGCGCTTCGCGACGACGATTACGGTAGTCGGCAGCGTCGAGGACCAAGTGCGCGGAGCCTTCAGCCTTGCGGGCAACAATGCGGTTGATCAGAAACTGCAGCGCCAAGAGCGCCTCGCCCTTGTCACCAATGACACGCACGGCGTCTTCGCCACTGAGATCGAAATGAACCTCGTCGTCGTCTTGGACCAGGCGTGGCTCAACGTTAAAACCTGCGAGCTCCACTATATCGTTGAGCACCTGTTGAGCGGCGGCGGCGCGCTCACTGGGATCGCCCTCAAACAAGGGTCGCTTGTTTGTGGCTTCTTCCGGCACCAATTCGAGTTTGAGGAGGCTATCGATGTTGCCATCGTCGGCGGTGGGGCGACGCTCTGGGCGATGGCCGCCACGACCTCGGTTGCCACCACCACCACCGCCACCGCTACGATCATCGCGGCCTCTACCACCACGGGGAGGACCACTGCGGGGACCACGGGGAGGAGCGCTGCGGGGACCACGGTCACGGCCGCCACCACGGCTCTCATGACTGTCACGGCGACCACGGGGAGGACCGCTGCGACCACGGCTGCCGCCGCGGGAGTCTCGGTCGCCCCGATCGCCGCGCTCGTCGCGAGGTTGATCATCACGCTGGTAGCGTTCTTCAGCTTGGGCCGCTGCCTTTTCGTCGACCTCGACAGAGATGACCACCCGCCTGGTGGCAAGGTCGTCACCTGTCTCTGATACGATTTCGTAGCGCAGGGCAGCGCGGGTTACGCCCAACTCTTCACATGCTTTGATTGCGGCTTCGGCCGCAGTTCTGCCTTTAAATTGTCGACTCATGATATGCTCCGGAGCAAGCTCCGCTGGTAATTCCAGTTGTCGGCCAGCGGAGGAGTGTGCGGCCTTTCGTTGGGGCAGGTAAAAATTAACCAGCCCGTTTTTTTCCCCCTTGGCGAGCGACTTTTGAGGACACAATCTGCGCCTCCGCCGGTGCCAAGTTAGTGAGACGCTTGTTGATAACGAGCTGCTGGCCAATCGTCAAGATGGTGTTGAACAGAATATAAAGGACCAATCCACTCGGCAAAGCTAGCATGAACACGGTGAACATGACCGGCATGATGTACAACATCATCTTGGCTTGCTGTGAATCGGCCGACGTTGGCATGAGCCTCTGTTGCACGAACATCAAGCCGCCAAGGACCAAGGCCAGAAGTGGGAATGGTTCCTTGGCGGTCAAATCGGCAAGCCATAAGAACGGTTGCTGATACAGATCTACCGCGGTCCAAAGAGTGCGATAGAGGGCGAACCACACCGGCATCTGCAGAAGCATGGGCAGACAACCGCCGAGCGGATTGACGCCCTTTTCCTTGAAAAGGCGCATCTGCTCTTGTTGCTGCCGTTCGCGATCGCCGTCGAATTGTTTCTTGAGTTTGTCGAGCTCCGGCTTGAGGAGCTGCATCTTCCGCATGGAAATGCTGCTCTTATAGGTGACCGGGAATAACAAGGTCTTGACCACCAAGGTCAACAGCAAGATCGCGACGCCCCAGCTTCCGGTCCAACCGTGGAAGCTGCTCATCAGAAACACCATCGGACGGGCCATGAAACCCAGCGGAATGCCCCAGATGGAATAATCAATAACCTCTTCGAGGGCTGGTGATACCGCGATGAGCGCATCACCCCGTTTCGGGCCGACAAACAGAACGAAGTCCTGTTGCCATTCTTTGCCCGCCGCGAGCGACTGGTGACCGAAGTCGATCTCCACCGAGACGATGCCTTCCTTGTTCACCGACATCCGGCAGCCCGCGGCATGGGCCTTTTCGGGCAGCAGTGCAACCACGAAGTATTGTCGGTCGATGCCGCCCCACAGCGCCTCGGTTGGTGCCGTCCAGTCACCGTCCTCAGAGAGCTCACTGTCGAGCCTTCGTTCAATGTCCCCTGGCATCGCGCAAATACCATGCATTTGGTTCGCTGGTGGCGCGAAGAAACTCGACTCGAGCTTCGGGCCTGGGTTGAGAGCCAGAGTGACCTTCGCTTGGACGGGCACGCTTCTTTTGCTGCGGTTTTCGAGCGACAGATGATAGTCGATCGCATAGACGTCCTCGCGCGGCACAATGTCGATACTGGTGGCGATGTCTGTCGAATCACCTCGCAACGCAAAACCTTTCCCTGATTCTGGTACTGCCCAATCGAGCGGTGGCGCATCGAAGGGACCTAAATCCCACGACACGGTCGCTTGGCGCTTCTTGCCTTCGATCTCTGCGGTGGCGAGAGATACAGGCTGCGGCTCTGCTTTCGCTTCTGCTTCGTCTTCTGTGAGCCGCTCGTTGTACTCGGTGATCTCCAGCATTGTTAGTGAGCCACCTTTGTTGGAGAGCTCGCCACGGATCCGGGCGGTCTCAAACGGCTTGGTGGTCTCGGGGATGACCTTGGGCAGGTCAGTCGCTCCCTCGTTTGCGCCCACAGTGCTGGGCTCTCCAGGCTTCGCGGTGTCCGATGCAGCCTCGACACGCTCAGTCTTTGCGGCAGCGCCGTCATCGGACTCGGCGGGCTGCTTGTCACCCTCGCGCACGATTGTGGACTGACCTTCGGTCTTGGTCGGCTCTGCTGGAGGTGGCGCCTTCTTGGAAGGGAAGATGAACGGCCACAGTAGCATGATGCCGAGACACAACGCGACTGCCAAGAATATGCGTTGTTGCTCTTTCATTGCCTAACTTCCGCCTTTGGAACTGGGTCGAGTCCCCCGGGATGCCAGGGATGACAACGCAACAACCGCGCTCCGGTCAATTTGAACCCCGTCCACGCACCGCGTTGGCGAATTGCCTGCAGACCGTAGGCGGAGCACGAAGGGAAAAAACGACACCGCCCACCGATGAAATATCCAAGAGTGTGACGGTAGAGATGGATTAGTCCGAGGAGGATCGCTTGTGCGACACCCAATCCCGCGCTCGTTCGAGCAGGCATGTGAGCTCCTCGGTCATAGTAAAGTATTCGGCACCCGCCGCCGACGGCAGAGCTACTACCACATGATCGTAACCAGAACACAACAAATCTGGATGGGTGCGCAGTATCTCCCGAAGACGACGACGAACTCGATTGCGGATCACGGCATTGCCAACCTTGCGACTCACCGTGAGACCGATCCGATTTGGACCATTGGCGATGAGGAGCAGCAGGTGTTTGCCGCGGAACTTGCGACCATGGCCCTGGACCCGCAGGAATTCCTTCCGGGTCTGTAATACCGGCAGCTTGGGAAATTGTTTTGCCGATTGCCCGGTCACGCGTCGCCCGATTGGGCTCGCCAATGAAGAAAGGCTAATTCCTATTTGGAGCTCGTCTCCGTACACAAGCGTTTGCGACCCTTAGCGCGGCGCAACTTCAACACCTTGCGACCACCGCTCGTGGTCATGCGCTTGCGAAAGCCATGCACTTTCAAGCGTCGTCTCTTATGCGGCTGATAGGTCCGCTTCATTTTAGCTTCCGCCTCTCTCGGGTCGATGCGCCCGAGTCGCCATTTGTCCCGTTTTCCTCAACGAGGCCGGGCATCTTACTCAGCCATGAGCTGTTGTCAATATGATCTCACCGATCCAGCACAGATTTATTGTCCCTATTTGTCACGGGATCCTGCTCAAATCAGCTCGTCGTCAGCCAGCTCCTGGGCTCTCCCCTTCCTGAACCGACATTTGAATGGCGAGGTTTGTGAAGAAACGCTAGTCTGTTGACCGTGACAACGAGCAAAAACCGTCGGCGAGCTCCCCCAACATGCAAGCGATGCGGCGGTATCTTGGTTCTACATCCGAGCTGACGTGGCATTCAATTGCGCTGCAGGTCCTGTGGCGAAAAATGCGCTGTCGAAGAAGCCCTCGAGGAGCTCAACGAGGACGATATGGAGTTGCTGCTTAACACCCGCGCCGATCGTTTTTGAGCAATCTCGACGACTGCGACTCAAACGAAAACTGTATTGACGCAGGAGAAAGTGAGTGCGGAGGGGCAACCTAGGCTCAATGGCCAGGGTTTCCCGCGCCCGGATTTGCTACACAAGGGCTTGCCAGAAGCAGTCGGTTCATGGGGGTGATGTCTGCAGGAATTGTGACAGCGATGGTCTCGTATCCGAGTTGCCTTAAGCGGGCCGCTCGCATTGCGTCGATGGCCAGCGGGCCTGGCATCCAGGTGTCGAGGCCTCCGGTATTACAGCTGCGAAGGTCATGGCAACAGGGCATCAGCACCAATCGCGAGCGCGCCGCCACAGCGCAGTCAATGACGGCATCGGACAGGCGACCGCACGCGTGCACCGAGACGACCAAGTCGTCGGTGCCAACGATCGTGTTGTGTAGGTCGCCCTCGATGAAGGTTATGCGGCCCGTGAGGCGGGGCCAGGCTGCGGTAATCTTTGGCAAGAGTCGTTCGAAGCTCTGCGGCTTTTTGCGATCAACACACAGTGCGGTCGGTGAGGTATCGTCGAGGATGAGCAGAATCATCGCCAATAGGCCGTGTCCTGCCGCGAGCTCTACAACCCGGCCCCCACGCATGCGTCGGCGAGCACGGCGCGCCACTTCCCAAGCCTCGTAGAACTCCTTTCGCGGCAGGCAGTCGGCGTCGCATACGGTCCGGGCAAGGGTGTCGAAGAGGCTGCCCGTGACAAATCGCGGTTTGGTTCGCGGGGTCAGTCGCGCTCGGGACGATGGATCGAGTGTGACAACCATTGTCGCAACGAGATCTAGAAGTCGTAAAGTCCGAAATCGGAAACCTGGTACAAGGTACAAAGCCCATCCAATGGCAGGATTGATCAACCTCCCTTGAGCTTGTTGATGCCCGTCTTGACGCCCTTCGTTATGGTATCGACAGGCACGCTGGCGGCCACGTTCACAAAGGTACTCTTCCCTGCGCCGGGCTCACCCAAGATCCCATTGCGCTCGAAGGAGAGACCCACCTTGGTGCCCCCCCGAAGGTTGTAGTTAAGGCCCAAGTTGATCCTGCCGGCAAGCACGGGGGGAATCGTGAAACCGCTCTTCAAGGTCAACCCAGGCTCACCCATAACCGTGGCCTGTGCCTGCCATTCGAAGTTCTTGAGCGCTTCGATGTTGCCGAAATCGCCCAATACGTGGACCGCAAAGGAGGCTCCCGGAATGATTCGAACTTTTCCGATCTCATCCATGGCACCTTGGAAATCCTCGGGCGCAGTCTCCTTGTTTTTGCTCACTGAGGTGAAAAAACGTTGGATGTCTTCTTCTGTTCCGAGGGTGATGTATTCGCCCTTGCTGGGATCAGCAACCACCGCTGCCACACTGTTGTGGCTCACCACCTGTCCGCTCAAACCGAGTCCCACGGTCACCTGCTTGAGAAATTTCGGCAGATCTTTTGCGGGGAGGGTCATCATCAACCCACCACCAAACTCTGCATGGACACGCTGTTTGGTCGCACCGCCTATGGAGAGAACGTCTTGCGCGGTCTTGGTCAAAGGAACAAAGACCGTGGCTTCGTGGGTCTTCGGATCCACGTGAACAGACACGAACCCAAAGGGTTTGATGTTTCCTACCTTGGTGAAGGTCATGGCGGCCTTCAAAAAATCCTTCTGGTCATCGTACGCAAAGACCACGCCGCCGCCATCCCCGTCCTCGTTGCGCCTGCCATAGGTCTCGAGCATTTTGTCGAAGACGGTGGATTGGGTGTAGGCGATTCCGATGGCCATCCTTGCCGCACGGGATTTGTAGTCGTCCACGAATTTGTCGAAGCTCATGCCAAAATTGCCCTGCATGAACTTGTCCTTGAATGACCCCTCGCCTTCGAACATATCCGCCGAAACCTTGAGGCCGCCCCTGGTGGTGTTGGCGAGGCCTTCGAGCACCTTGTCGAATTTTACGTACTCGCCGCTGATTCCGAAGAACTGATCGGCAATGCCTCTGGTGTCTAAGATGAGCTCTGCATGACCATCTTTTATGTATCCCTTGTTTTTGGCCTCCTTGAACGTATCGCCAGCGATGCTTGAAAAATCATTCCAAAACTTCTTCAAGACTTCTTCTTTGTCCATTCCCGGATCTTTGAGGTTCGCCAACGCCGTCTGGAACAAATGGTCGAGTTCATCGCCTCTCGCGTCCATGTCCTTGCCGAGTTGGGTGAGTTCCTCCTTGGTGATTCCAACGTTCCCACCAACCCTGAATCCAAGAACGCCGCCCACTTTTCCGTAGATGTCCACCTGTTTGTATCCCGGCAGACCCCCCTGTGGGCGTTCGCTGGCAAAATACTCGGTGTCGTTCAAAACGTACTGTAGGAATTCGCCACCGGAGAGATCTTTGCC
>Ga0156400_1377_pt1 | contig 24156 bp, 26 predicted proteins | sample RifOxyA3_FD_108044 | JGI IMG/M metagenome (GOLD analysis project Ga0156400, IMG submission 108044) | Deltaproteobacteria bacterium RIFOXYA12_FULL_58_15
TTTTGACAAGAGACAGGCCGACAAGGTGCTGACTCCGCTGGGCATCGAGAATCTCGTTCTCGGCTTATTGGCGCGCCAACCGCCGGAGCCCCAATGGAACGGTTGTCTGATCTTCTCGGGTGAGACGCCCCTCGACCCGACATGCACCCGTTGTGTTGCCATGTATGGACCACACGCCGACGCTGTGCAGCAACGGTTGGTCGAGACACTCGAGAGTCTCGATATTCCGGTGCTCGGTGTCTATGAAGGCGGGCCCGAGGTACAGCTCGCGATTACCAGAGTCAGGGATGGGAAGTGGGGTGAGCCCTAAAGGCGGAGTTCAAAGTCAACGGCAGTTGTTTGAGCCAACCGATCTCCAAGCATGCCCACAGCCCAATGAGAATTGCTTCGGCGGCATCCGTCCGCAACGACGTCGTCTTGGGGATACCGGACCAGGCGATGACCCGCTGGGCCAGTTGACGCGCATGGCGTTTTGCCTCAACCCCACTCCGTTGTTCGCAAGGATGCATAAGCACCTGCCGCCATTGGTGCGCTGAAACAAGTCGAACCGAAACGCCGCGTTTCTGTGCAGGCTTGGACCAAATAACACCCAGGCGAGAATCTCCCTCGAGGATGAGCCATTCCAAAGAACGCTCGGTGGCCAAGATCTGCCATGCCGCGCGGCGCAACCGCTCAGAACTGCCGATATTGTGTGAGCGATGCCAACAAAGGCAACCATTGCTGTTGTACAGAGCGAGACCCATCTTCAGCCCCAGGTCGACCGCAAGAAGGTGACTCCTCGCCGTGTCGCGTTCCATTTTCGCGGCGACTACCAAGCGCAGCCGCGCTGTTGAACGGTTGCGACGAAACATGCGACGGACCTGTCGTACTCAGCCTCGACGTTCGCAGGAAAATAGCAGGCGGGCAACTCAGCGCTACGTCGGTGATAGGCAATACATTCGCAACACATTCCTTTGCGCGAACACGGCTCATACGTGCAATTGCAGCCCTTCATGTTTTTGCTCTCGTTGCATGTCTTCGGCTTGGCCATGGGTTGCTCCTACGGGCTTTTGGTCCAAACAATAACACCATAAATCTGTTCCATCGAACAGAAGTCGAAGCGCCAGTGGAGAAGATTCAAAACATCACCAGATTCATTGTGGCCAAAGTATCACCAGAACTCGAAGAACACGGGTCGGAAACAATGACCTGATGTCGAGGCAAAGGCATCGTGCCGCACCTTTGGGCCCTTGACAGATTCTTGATCGGCTCCGTTGTTGCTTTTTGCCCAGTGTAACGCCAAACTCGGTCTGTGGATTTCTTCTCCCACCAACGAAGGGCGCGGAGAAATAGCGGCGTGCTCGTTGGCGTGTTCTTCGTTGCCACGGCGCTGACTGTCTCTGCTGTCTATGGCCTGGCCCTCATTTTGGTGAATGGCTTCGCATTATACAGTCCTTCGACATGGGATTCTGGGGGCCCGTCGTGGCAGTGGTGGTGCCCGCGTGTGGCCGGGTGGGTCTGCGGGCCGTTGGCTCTGATGATTCTTGCTGCGACGTGGTACACCATCCGTAAGCTCGGTGACGATGGTGGCAGCGTGGCAGAATGGCTTGGCGGCACGTGGGTTCCTCCCGATGCACAAGGGCTTGTCGAGCGACGTCTGTTGAATATTGTCGAGGAGATGGCACTGGCGGCTGGGGTCGCCATTCCGAGGGTATATCTGCTTGTCGGGGAGCAGGGTATCAATGCCTTCGCGGCTGGGTTGAGCCAAGAAGGTGCTGCGGTTGCGGTCACCCAAGGTGCGGTCGAGAAATTGTCCAGGGATGAGTTGCAGGGCGTCGTCGCGCACGAGTTCAGCCACATTCTCAATAGCGATATTCGCTTGAATCTGCGACTGCTGGGCGTTCTGGCGGGTATCCTGCTCTTGAGTGATTTGGGGCGTTGGATGATCCGCATAGGTAGCGTCGGGCGAAGCGGCGAGCCCCGCGGCAATGGCTTCGTCATACTCCTGGGCGTGGCGCTGTTCCTCGTTGGCTCCGTTGGCTTTTTTGTCGGGCGAGTCATCAAAGCCGGCGTTTCCCGCCAGCGAGAGTACCTCGCCGACGCCGCAGCCGTGCAGTTCACCCGCAACCCACACGGCATTGGTCTTGCTCTAGCCAAGATCGCGAACCATTCCTTTGGCTCGTGGATCAATCGTCGCCATGCCGAAGACGCGAGCCACCTGTTTTTTGCCGATGGCATTGGCGGTTGGCTCGGGTCAATGTTGTCGACGCATCCACCCCTATCTGAGCGCGTGAGACGAGTGCTGCCTGGACAGAAGGTGGAGTTGCCGCCGGCGGCTGACTGGGGTTTGCCGCAGGACCCGGCCTGCTCCGGGGTTGTCTCCAAGTTGTTTGACGGGCTTGCGGCAGCCACCAACGAATCCACTATCGCTGTGACCGCTCTGCAGGCACGGGATGAAATCGGTCGATTGCAGCCCGGAGGGGCAGCAGTCGGGCAGGCTGTGTTGGCCGCGTTGGGTGAAGACCTTCATGCCAGAGCGGCTACTCCCGTTGGCGCAATGGCCATCGTTTATGGTTTGCTCAGCAGAGACAACATCACCAGCGGCAAAGAGGCCTTGCACCGGGCTGCTGCTCAGCATCTCGACGCCGAAACAACCATCGAGCTCAAGGCCGTATTTCCGCAGATTGCCCAGCTCGACCGAAGTCTATGGCTGCCCCTCACGGAGCTCGCGTTAGCAACTCTGCGCCAGTTGTCGAAGGAGGAATTGCCGTCTTTTCTTCGTGGCATTCAAACCTTTTGTGAGCTCGACTGCGACGTCAGCGTCTTTGAGATCGTGTTGCAGCGTTTGGTTCGACACCGTTTGATGAGGGGCGGTGGCCGCCGATCTTCGCGACCGAGTTTCGTTTCGTTGGTGCCACTTCGGCAAGATGTCGAGATTGTCATGACGGCTCTGGCTATGGCTGGCCACGGAAACAACGAAGCGGTGTTGGCAGCCTACAGTGCCGGGCTTTCGGCCATAAACAGTTGGGATGCGTCGCCGTCGAGCTCCATTCTTCAGCGTCCGCGCTTCCAGGCTCTCGATGGCGCAATGGAACGCATTGGCCGCTCGGTTTGGTCGGTGCGGGAGAGAATCGTCAACGGATGTATTGAGTGCGTGTTTCATGATGGCAAGGTAACCGTTGAAGAGGCGGAGCTGTTGCGGGCGTTGCTAGAAGCTGTCGATTGCCCGATTCCACCGTTTTTCGCTGCACCCCATCCAATCAGGCAACAAGTCGAGAAAGCCGCAACCAACTAGCCGCATTGGCCACCGAGAAGTCGCACATAGGCGATGCCGCTAGCCAGTCATAAGCCGCGTACGGAGCATACGCGGTCCAACCCGGTGAGCATCTCTTCTGCAGCGTCGCGTTTTCCGACTAGACACGCGAAGAGCCGAGGTATAGAATTTATACCGTGCATTTTGAGTTCAACGAACTGAAAAGCAGGGCAAACAGACAAAAGCACGGCATTGATTTCGAACGCGCGCAAGCCCTCTGGAATGACCCCTACGTGCTCGAAATTCCGGCGCGCACTACGGACGAAGAAAGGTTTCTAGTGGTAGGAAAGATCGGCAGGAAGCACTGGTCGGCGGTGATCACGTATCGGGAGGGGAAGACGCGGATCATTTCGGTGCGGCGCTCGCGGCCGGAGGAGGTGGCTCTGTATGAAGGCTAATGAGTTGGACAAGCACTTTGAAATGGGTGAGGACATCTCCAAGTATCTTGAGGTCTCCAAGGCACACAGGCCCAATCAAGTGCAGAGGCGTGTGAACGTGGATTTCCCGATCTGGATGATCCGTTCGCTGGATAGAGAGGCACGCCGACTCGGTGTACCGCGCCAGTCGGTGATCAAGGTATGGCTTGCAGAGCGATTGAACGAGATGAAGAAGACCGGTTGACACCCAATCGCCAACACCAAGGAAAATCCGCCAGATTTAACCACTAGGAGATCGTTTGTTTTCACGATCTTGCCGACCTTAGTAGGCACCTTGCGGGCCATTGTCCGTCGGCGTTGCTCGGAACCCAAATCCAATGTCTGTCTACTTATCGAGAGCAACGAGCGTGCCCCCGTTGTTCACCCAAGGTCGGCCGTCGCCGGCGGCGTCCGGGATCCTGGCGATGACGTCGCGTGGGTGGCGCGTGACAAAGGCACCGTTGGGAATGCTGCGACCGCTTGCGAGCCAAAAGCCGGTGCCAATGCGACTGTTGTGACCAAAGGCAGAGCCCAAAAACTGCGTCCCGGTCGAGTGTAGCTCACCATCGAGGGGTACGCGGATGTCGCGATCAAAGTTGACGTCCATGGAGAAGCCGGCCCCCGTGGTGATGGCGCGGCGACCGAGGACGCAGGCTTGCATCAGATACTGACCCGCGAACGCCTCGGGGTAGAGGACGCTGCCTCGTAAGGTTGTGAGTTGTGCGACCACAGCGTTTGGTCCGACGGTGCTCACCTCCACCTGCGCGCCGGTCATGATGTTGGCACCGTCACCGATGGTGGAGAACAGGATGCGCGCATGGGGGCCGACGGTGACGTTGTCGCCGAGTGTGCTGCCTTCGATGACGGCCGTGGGGTGAATATCGCAACCACCGCCGATATTGTTGATCTTGCCGAGCACTCGCCACTTGTTGCCCGACAGACCGCGAATTACGGCCCACAACGCCCGAACTACCCATTTCCACTTCGGTACCCGCCTGGCGATGGAGGCCGCCGCCGCCTGGTTTGCCCAGAGAATGTGGACCCAGTGATGCAGGGTCATCACTGGATGTCGCGGCAACGCAATTTCTGCCTTGCCGCCGAGTCCAGGAGGTAGGGGCATCTCGAAGCGATCTTCCTCCGGGTCGATGACAACTTCCACAGGCTCGCCGTCATCGCCGCCGTCACTGACCCAACGCACTTTTTCGAAGCGCCAACCCTGTTCGGTTGCGGTCACGTGTGACTGCACCGGTGTGGTGCTCTTTCCAAAAAGAGACCTTTTGAGAACGAGTACGGCGTTTCGGCCGGCGGCTTGGCTGACAAATCGGGAGAGCACGGGACCGGTGGTGAACAGATTGTCGGGTATGACGAGGCAGGGAGGTGTTGGCGAATCCATGCGTTGCAAACCTGCTTCGGCCAGCATCTCTTTTTGCCACTCGCTCAAGGGGCGATTGCCGATGGGAATGTCTGCTGGTGCGTCATCGAATGGCAACACCTGACGACCACTGGGCTCGATGTAGACTCTGGCCATGGCAATGCTCCTCTGATGACATTCATGGTGAAAACTGCGGCGACACGCTACCCAGCCGAGACAGGCAGCTCAAGCCCGATCAAGGAAACGACCAAGTCGTCGCGGCGTGTCGAGGCGACCGCGACATCGCAGTCGTGGGCGATGACGCCTCTTGTTATCCGTGGTCAGTTGGCTAAGATCGCCACATGGATTTGCCTCGCGACGCGGCCAAGAGCCCCATCTTCGTCGTTGGCACCAGCCGTTCGGGGACGACCCTGTTACGCATGATGCTGTGTGCGCATCCACGTATTTACCTTACCCACGAGGCCTCCTTCTACCTGTGGGAGTCGGCCTTTCCGTGGAGGAAGCGCAGCCCAGAGGATTATACGCGCCATTATTTGCAGACTTTCTCATTCAAGTGGTTGCGATTGGATCCGCGCCCCATCCTGGAGAAGTTGCCCCAACCCCTCGAGCGGGAACAGGTGCCGGTTCTCTACACGGAGATCATGAAGGCCAAAGCCGCCGAGTATGGAAAGGTCCGCTTTGGCGACAAGACGCCGAGTCATACGGGCAAGCTGCAGCAAATCTTTCGCGATTATCCCGACGCCCGGGTGGTGCGCATCGTTCGCGACCCACGTGGCGTTGTCAAATCCTTATCCCGCATGCCATGGGCGTCCCGCAGCATCATCGCCGGTAGCCTGCACTGCGAGATCGAGCGCAAACAGGCGGCTCGTTTCAAAGACCGCATCCTTGCGGTACGTTTTGAAGACCTTCTCGCCGACACTCGCCGAGTCATGCACGAAGTTCTCGATTTTGTCGGCGAGCCGTGGAACGACAACGTTCTCGACCACTGTGCCCACGTTCCAAAGCCGAGCGATCTCCCACCTGTGCCATGGTTTCAGCTGGCAGAAAAGAAGCGCAGCAAGCCGTCGGCCGAGTGGTCAGAGTATGGACCCAAGGAGATTCGCTTGATCGAACGACTCAACCGCGGTGGCCTTGAGGACATGGGTTACACCCCTTCCCAACTCGACGAAGAGCCGGGTCGCCTCTCGGTGCTACTGCGTTGGTTCACCGATCTGCCCGAGTTTTTGCGCTTTGCATATCGCTTCGCAAGGCTCGCGTGGTCCACGCGGGATCCAGTTGCCAACCCCGACCCGTGGTCCGCGCCTGCGTTTAGGCAACTTAACCCCAGCGCCTGGCAGCTTTATCCCGGTTTCGAGATGCCAAAGACCCCAGAGTTGCCCGAGGGTTGGGACACCTCTCGACCTTTACCCTCCTGAGCGTTGAGCCATTGTCTGGTTGATTCAGTCTGTTGGGCTCATTCGGGCTCATTCAGTCATTCGACCGTGTCGAGTATTGTGCTAACGTGCCATCGCGGGGTCATTGACCACGGAGTAGGCAATGAGACGGTTTGGTTGGTTTCCGACGACGCTGGGGATTGTTTGTTTGGGGCTCGGGTTCGGGTTCGGCTGCGCCGAGGAAACTCCGCCCATAACCAATCCCCACTACAATGGTGGCGATCCGCTCATTGGGGGTGACACAAAAGGCGACGACACCCTCACGGGCGACACCCGTTTGGGCGACGGGGGTGGGCCCGGTGGCCAAGGCGTCATCTACGCGATGAGTGGCACTTTTCAATATGTGGCCACTTTTCACACTTCGAGTTTGCAGGTTTCCTTTGGGCCTCGTCGGGCGAGCGACCCGAATTGCTCTGTGGTTGATGCAGGAGCATGCTCGAAAACGACATGCGTGAGCGGTGGAGCAAGGCCCAGCGCAGGAGCAATTGCTGTAACCGGGGGATTGCAGACTCCCGTTGCGTCCCCTGATTCGAATGGGATTTACACCGTGTCAGGTCTCGCCTCCAGTCAATCCCTGTTCTCCACCGGGACATCCCTCTCTGTGACGGCAACGGGTGCCGATGTTCCTGCCTTTACCGAATCGGTGGTGACGCCAGTGTCCATCACTGTCAGCTCACCTACGTTCACCACGGGCGCTATTACCGTGGACACCTCTGCTGACCTGAGTGTGGCTTGGAGTGGTGCCACCGCCGGCGAGGTGCTGTTGGTTGCGGGGGGGACGATTTCAGCGAGCAGCTCCACCGTTGTGATGTATTGCCGCTATGACGCCGTCGATGGCAGCGGCACCGTTCCGGCTTCAATCCTGAGTGGTTTCTCGAGCGTCGACACCCACAGTGTCTTGGCGGTTGGGCTGGCAAGCGTAAACGAATTTACGCTCGGCAATTGGGATGTGAGAATCTTGGCGCACCAGGTCGCTGATGGCGGTGGCTCCAGCATTGGCTTCGCCGCAGGCCGCGCCGAATTCCAGTAAGGCTACTAGCATGGCAGCCGCTGATGAAAGGACGAGTGACCATGTCAGCAGACGTGGTGCACATTTCGCAATCGTTGGGGTTGAACGACTCGACCAACGATTCCGGTGGGTTGACCCACTTCCGGGGGCAGCATACAAGACCGCCAACTATGACCGCACAAGCAACCACACTGGCCGATTTGAACCTGATGGCTGAACAGGGCGGGGGCCCGAAGAGAATCGAAAAGCAGCACGATGCGGGCAAGCTCACAGCTCGCGAGCGTATCGATGTCCTGCTGGATCCAGGCAGTTTTGTTGAGATCGACAAATTTGCCACCCACCGATGCACTGATTTTGGCATGACCGACAAAAAGTTCCTCGGGGATGGAGTCGTCACAGGATACGGCAACATCGGTGGCCGCCAGGTGTTCGTCTACGCCCAGGATTTCACCGTTTTCGGCGGATCCCTGGGTTTGGTGCATGCGCAGAAGATATGCAAGATCATGGATCTCGCCACCGAGGTGGGGGCTCCTGTGATTGGACTTGCAGATTCCGGCGGTGCCCGCATTCAGGAAGGCGTCGCTTCCCTCGCGGGCTATGCAGAAATTTTCTTGCGTAACACCCTCGCCTCAGGTGTGGTGCCGCAGATCTCTTGCATCCTCGGTCCTTGCGCAGGCGGCGCCGTCTACTCGCCGGCGATCACCGACTTCGTGTTCATGGTGCAGGGCACGAGCTACATGTTCATCACTGGACCTGACGTCATCAAGACCGTTACTCACGAAGAGGTGACGAAGGAAGAGCTCGGTGGCGGTCGCACTCACAACTCCAAGAGCGGTGTGGCACATTTTCTCACGCCCGATGACGCGACCTGCATGCTCGAGGTGCAGAAGCTGTTCTCATACTTGCCGTCGAACAACGCAGAGGATCCACCGGTGGTCGAGTGTACTGACGATCCAAATCGTCGTGCGCCGGAGCTCAAGGACGTTGTGCCGGAGAACCCAAACAAACCGTACGATATCAAGATCATCATCAAGGCTATAGCCGACGACGGAGACTTCTTCGAGGTGCAGTCGCACTTCGCGCAAAACATTGTGGTTGGCTTCGCGCGCATGGCGGGTCGATCGGTGGGTATCGTCGCCAACCAGCCCGCGCACCTCGCCGGTTGTCTCGACATCGGTGCCTCGGTCAAGGGCGCGCGCTTTGTCCGCTTCTGTGACTGCTTCAACATCCCGTTGGTCATCCTTGAGGATGTTCCGGGCTTCTTGCCTGGAACCGATCAAGAGTTCGGCGGCATCATCAAACACGGTGCCAAGCTCTTGTATGCTTTTGCCGAGGCGACAGTGCCGAAGATTACTGTCATCACGCGCAAGTCTTACGGTGGTGCCTACTGCGTGATGGCATCAAAACACATCCGCGCCGACGTCAATCTCGCTTTCCCAGGTGCCGAAATTGCAGTCATGGGGCCCGAGGGTGCGGTTAACATCATCTTCAGAAATGAGATTGCAACGGCAGCGGACCCCGAAGCCGAACGCAAACGTCTCATCGACGAATACCGCACGACCTTTGCCAATCCATACAAGGCGGCTGAGCTGGGTTATGTGGATGAGGTGATTGCTCCCGAGATGTTGCGGCCGCGTTTGATTCGGTCGCTCGAGATGCTACGCGACAAACGCCAAACCAATCTGCCGCGCAAGCACGGCAACATTCCCCTGTGAGTTGATGAGTTGGTGAGTTGGTGAGTTGATGAGTTGATGAGTTGGTGAGTTGGTGAATGCGGGGAGAAAATCCGCTTTTGTGAGTGAGCAGAAATTCCGCTTTGAGCGAGAATCATAGGAATCAAATGGGCAAGCCATCTCGTCGGATCAACAAGGTTCTCATCGCCAATCGCGGTGAGATAGCAGTGCGCGTGGCTCGAACGCTCAGGGAGATGGACATCGTTCCTGTGGCTGTCTACTCCGACGTCGACCGCATCGCACCTCACGTGCGCGCCTGTTACGAGGCGTACCCTATCGGCCCAGCACCAGCACCACAGAGCTATCTTCGAGGCGATGCGGTGATTGAGGCCGCGAAGAAAGCAGGTGCCGACGCCATTCATCCCGGCTATGGCTTCTTGTCGGAGAATGCCGCGTTTGTCGAAGCTGTCGAAGCTGCGGGTCTGATTTTCATTGGTCCCTCCGCCAACGCGATGCGAGTGATGGGTTCGAAGACCGCGGCTCGCAACAAGATGAAGGCCGCCGGCGTGCCTTGTGTTCCCGGATCCGAAGGCGCCATCGACAACGTCGAAGAGGTCAAGAAGGTCGCCGACCAAATGGGTTACCCCGTGGTGCTCAAGGCCTCTGCGGGCGGCGGCGGCAAGGGCATGCGCCTCGTCCATGATGTCTCGGAGATGGACAGCGCCTTTCGCAGCGCCCGCTCCGAGGCGAAGAATGCCTTTGGCGACGACACGGTTTACATCGAGAAAGCCATCATCAATCCGCACCATGTCGAGATCCAAGTGTTTGGTGGCAATGATGGCAAGGCCGTCTGGCTCGGCGAGCGCGAGTGCTCGATGCAACGCCGGCACCAGAAGGTCATCGAGGAGACGCCTTCGTTGGCGATCAACGAAGAGGTTCGCTGCAAGATGGGCGAAGTTGCCTGTCGCGCTGCTGAAGCGGTTAACTATGTGGGGGCTGGAACTATCGAGTTCCTCACAGATTCCGACATGAACTTCTACTTCCTCGAGATGAACACCCGGCTTCAGGTAGAGCATCCCGTCACCGAGTTGTGTTGCGGCGTGGACCTTGTCGAGGGCCAGGTGCGCGTCGCTCAAGGTGAGCCGTTGCCGTGGAAGCAGGAGGACATTGTCCGCACCGGTCACGCCATCGAAGTGCGCCTCTATGCCGAGGATCCCAGCAAGAACTTCATGCCAGCGCCGGGACACATTGATGAATTGATATTGCCTCACGGTCCTGGCATTCGCGTCGATTGCGGTGTGGCATCAGGTTACGACGTCCCGCAGCACTACGACCCCATGATCGCGAAGATGTGTGCGTGGGCGGAGGATCGCGATGGTGCTCGGCGCCGTTTGATTCGGGCTCTCTCGGAGACTGCGGTCAAGGGCATCACCACCAACAGACTGTTCTTGCGCAGGCTACTCGAGCTCAATGAGTTCGTTGCGGGCAAGTACCATACGGGTTCCATTGCCGAGATGATGGCTGCCGGAGACGCAGCACCATCAGATGAGATTCTCGATGCTGGGGTGATTGCCGCGGCGGTCAACAGGTATCGCCGCGATTCCCGTTCCACGCGACGTGAGCCACAGAGTCAGTCGTCGTCGGGGACGCTCTGGCGCAGTCATGGTTGGCGTCGAGGAGGTCGGGCATGAACTACGTAGCACTCGTGGGTGAACAGAAGCGTCAGGTTGAGCTCACCGAGCTCGAAGACGGAAAGTTTCGTGTGGTCATTGATGGCCGCGAGTTGTTCGTCGATGCTCGTGCGGTCGCAGACACCACTTTATCTTTGATGATCGACGGTCAGGTCTACAACATCGAATCTGAGCTCGACCCTGCCGGCCATGGCGAGAATTTTTCGATCCGCGGTGAGGTCGTCAACGTGGAAGTCCTCGACCTCCGGTCGATGCAACTACGCCAGGCTAAGACCTTGACCGGAGGTGTCGATGGGCCCGCCGAGATTGCAGCGCCGATGCCCGGCAAGATCGTGGCGATCTTGGTTGAAGAGGGCCAACAGGTCGAAGAAGGCCAAGGGCTCGTCGTCGTCGAGGCGATGAAGATGGAAAACGAGCTCAAGTCTCCGCGTGCGGGTGTGGTGAAAAATCTCACCGCTCAGAAGGACGCCACCGTCGAGAGCGGTCTGGTCCTCTGCGTGATTGAGTAGACCCTCGTTATCCCCAAGACTTGATTGGCAATGGCTTGGAGGTTCCAGGAAATTTTGTTCTTGCGGCGCTCGTCGATAGAGTTAGGATCTTCGTTGGTCAAGGAGGTCACATGTGTAAGGTCGCCTTTGTGTCGATTCTGTTCTTTTGCTCGACAGCGTTGGCGGGAATGGGGCCCATCCCAGGTGAGGAGAGATTTGCAGGGTTGACTGAGGAAGGGCAGAACTCTGGCGGTGCCGCCTTGATGTTTGGTGGCATTGGCGAAGATTTCTTTCTTCAAATCCAGCCCCGCCTTGATTTCAACTTCGGCAAGATTGGCTTGGGTGTGCAGGTACCACTCAACCTACGGATCATCGACAACAAACCAAAGAACAAAGACGACTTTGGCGGAATCATCCGCGAGGAAGATTGGGACGAGTTCTCGGACTTTCTCAAGGTTGTCCGCTACGTACGCTATGGCCACAAGCACAGTGACGATCTCCTCTATCTACGTGTGGGCGAGATAGCTGCTGATCTCGGGCATGGCACTATCATGGCCCGCTACATGAACAACGTCGATGTCAACACCTTCCGTCTCGGCAGTCAGGTCGATGTGTACACCAATTACGGCGGCGTCGAGACGGTGGTAAGCGACTATGGCAGCTTTGTCGAAGGGCCCGAATCGCGACTCTTTGCCTTCCGCGGCTATTTCAAGCCCTACGCTTTGATCGACCCCGAGTCGTTCCTCAACATGTTTGCCGTCGGTTTCAGTGTCGCAACAGATCTCAATGCGCCGCGCGCCGTGGCACGGATTCGAAATGCGGACGGGGATCTCGTCAATGATCTCGATCCTGATGGGAACTTCAAGATTGACAAAGATTCGGCACAAACGGTCTACGGATTCGATCTCGAGGCACAAGTCATCAATACGGATATGCTCAAGATCACGCCCTACACCGATCTCAACTTCATTGGCAACGCTGGGTGGGGCTGGCATCTGGGTTCTCTGTTCACCTTCAGTTTCCCCATAGGCTTCGATTTGGTGATTCCGGCGAGACTCGAGTATCGCCGCTTTCGTACCGATTACATTCCGAGCTATTTCTCCACCTTCTACGAGATCGAGCGCTACGCCTTTGGCTCGGGGGCTCCCAAGGCCAAGTTCGTCGGTGACCTCCCCGACGACAAGGGCATCAACGGCTTCTACGGAGACCTCGCGTTTAGTTTTGCCGGTTTGGTGCAGATCGGTGCGGTCTACGAGGATTATGACAACTCACCGGGCCCGACGTTCGCAGCGTTCATGTCCGTTCCAGCGCTCGAAGTCATTCAGTTCAAGGCCTATTACACCCGGGCTGGCATCCAAGACTTCGGCGATGTCTTCGTGCTTGACGAGCGCTCCCTGTTGGTGGCTGAGGCACGCTATGAGCTTGTGATGTACGTGTACCTCGTCGGCCGATTCACCCGGCGATGGGTGCCAGCCAACGATGGCCAAGGATTCGATGCCAAGGATGACTGGAACGCCGGCATCGAGTTATCGTTCAGCTTCTGACCTCGGGAAACGATTGCTATTGAAGTCTCGCAAACGCTACCATGCCGTACCAACGCCGTCCTTTCCGGTGGCGGTTGCCTTCTTCCTGCTCACCAATGCGGTGTTCTACTTCATGGCACATGGCTGGTATTCGCAGCGACAGCTCGCTGAGCACGGCGAGAGGCTTACCGCCCTCATCACGCACAAGTGGAAAGCGGCCCGTTGGGGCGACGATTATTACATAGGCTACGCGTTCACCGATGACAGTGGGGAGCAACATTCCAACAGCGCGCGCATCAAGGGTGACAGCCAGAGTTTCTACACCCTTGGTGAACAAGTAGAAGTGCTTGTCGACCCACAGAGGCCTAGCCGATCTGCATTGGTCGAAAAGTCCCATCTATCCGTCATGGAACGGATGTCCACCGCCCCCAGCACGGCAGGCCTCACTGGCATTCTGGCCCTGATGAGCTGGTGGGTGTTCATCGCCCGTTTGCGTCGCAGTTGGCGCAAACTGCACCGAACCAACGAGAGAAGGTGAATAGCGTTGCATGTAACGCACGAGATCGTTAACATGTTACATGTAACAACAGGCGCTGGAGGTGGTTATGAAGACGAGCGTATCAGCGCGGGTCCGGAAGCACCGCGCGGCATTGCGGAAATCAGGGTTGCGTCCTGTGCAGATTTGGGTACCCGACACTCGGCGTCCCGGTTTCGCTGCGGAATGCCGTCGCCAGTCGATGCAGTTGAATGGAGATGCGCATGAGCGAGACATCGCCGATTGGCTTGAGGCAGCAGCCGACCGTAAGGGCTGGCAATGAGGCGTGGCGATCTGGTGACGGTGGCCCTGCAAGGAGATTCAGGCAAGCCGCGCCCGGCACTGGTGATCCAGCCCGATTTGTTCGACGTGCATCCTTCCGTGACGATCTTGCCCGTGACGGGTGAGTTGCGCGCCGCGCCACTGTTTCGTATCGCGGTGGATCCGGGTGAATTGAACGGACTGGATAAGCCATCGCAGGTGATGGTGGATAAGCCACAATCGGTCGCACGAGAGAAGATTGGCGCAGTGTTTGGTCATCTGGACGACGAGACAATGATGACGGTAAATCGGGCACTGGCGGTTTTCCTTGGCTTTGCCTGAACAGTTATGAAACTGCCGAGGCAAGAAGAGGTGGGGCATGACTTCCTTATGGTGCATGGAAAACTTCTGGTGGGTTCTGGGGATCACTCTGATTGTGTTGGAGTTCTTCCTGCCCGGACTCGTGTCAGTGTTCATTGGCCTGGGTGCCGTCACTGTAGCGTTGTTGTTGCATTTTCAGGTAGTCGACGGATTGATCGCGCAGTTTATGACTTGGATTGCAGCGTCGTTGGTCTACATCTTCTCTCTGCGCCTGCTCGTCATGCGTTGGTATCCGAGCAACACCGAACGAAAGGACGTCGAGGCGGATGACGATTTGATTGGCAAGCGAACGAGAGTGGTAGAGGAAATCCCGGAGGGAGGTGGGGTTGGCCGGGTAGCCCATACAGATACAACGTGGAAAGCAGTCAGCCGAGATGGGAAGGGAATCCCCGTTGGCGCAGAGGTCACCATTGTGGGACGCGACAACATTACGTGGATCGTTGAACTGATTTCACAGAACCGGAGTCATTGAAATGTATACTGGCATAGCTATTGGCATCATCGTTTTGTCCATCCTGTTCTTCAAGATGCTGGTCATTGTTTCACAACGCGAAAACTACATCGTGGAACGTTTGGGCAAATACTCTCGAACCCTAGGGCCGGGCATTCACCTGCTAATTCCTCTCGTCGACCGGGTGGCCTACAAGCAGGAGATGCGCGAGCAGGTCATCGACATCCCCCCCCAGAGCGTCATCACCAGCGACAATATCCAGGTGGAAATCGATGGTTTGCTCTATCTCAAAGTTATGGACTCAGCGAAGGCCAGCTATGGAATCGGCGACTACATGGCGGCGAGTATCAATCTCGCGCAGACCACCATGCGATCAGAAGTCGGTAAGATAACCTTGGGTGAAACATTTTCTGAACGTGAACAGGTCAACGCAAAGATTATCAGCGAAATTGACAAAGCCTCCGACCCCTGGGGCGTGAAGGTTCTGCGCTACGAGATAAAAGACATCGCTCCCACCTACCACGTCATAGAAACCTTGGAAAAACAAATGGAGGCTGAGCGAGAGAAGCGAGCTGAAATAACGCGCGCTACCGCGGAGAAGGAAAAGCTCATCAATGTCTCCGAGGGCGAACGGCAAAAGGCCATCAACCTATCGGAGGGCGAACAGCAGAAACGCGTGAACGAAGCAGAAGGTCGGGCCGAATCGATACGCCTGCAAGCAGAGGCCTCGGCGAAGGCCCTAAACATGATCACCGAAGCAACCAATGGTCCGGGCGGCAGAGCGGCGCTGAGGATGCGCTTGATCGAACAATACATCGTTCAGCTCGGCGACATCATGGACGGCAATGAGGTTTCTCTCTTCCCTGCCAATCTTGCGTCGTTGATGGGTGTGGTGGACGAGCTGCGCAACAACAAGGCACCGGTGTTTCAAGGAGGCGAGCGATGAAGCTAGACCTGATATTCTTGACCTGTGTTCTTGGTCTTCTTTTTCTCTACGTGATTGTCGCCTTGTTCAAATCGATCCGCTTGGTTCCGGCGCAAACGGAATTCATTGTGGAGCGATTCGGCCGCTATCTCGTGACTCTCAAGGCGGGTTTCCACATTCTTTTCCCGTTTATTGACAAGGTCGCCTACACCCAGAATCTCAAAGAGCGAACCATTGATGTGCCGCCGCAGAACTGTTTCACCAAAGACGAGATCAGAGTTGAGGTGGACGGCGTCATCTACATGCAGGTGTTCGATAGCGCTCGTGCCAGCTATGGCATCACTAATTATCAATATGCTGCTGTGCAGCTCGCGCAGACAACGACGCGGGCTGTTATTGGTACCTTGGAGTTGGACCGAACCTTTGAAGAGCGTGAGGCCATCAGTGGACGCGTCGTTCATGTGTTGGATGAAGCTGCATCAAAATGGGGCGTACGCATCTTGCGCTTCGAGATCAAGAATCTGGTACCGCCAGAGTCGGTTCGCCAATCCATGGAAAAGCAGGTCACGGCTGAACGTAACCGCCGCGCCATCGTCCAGAAGGCCGTAGGTGCGAGGCAGGCGCTCATCAATACTTCCGAAGGTCAAATGCGGGAGATGGTCAATCAATCCGAAGGTGAAAAACAGCGCCGCATCAATGAGGCCCAGGGCATCGCAGCAGAGACGTTGGCGATTGGCGGCGCCACAGCGGAGTCGATTCGCAAGATTGGTGCAGCCATCAGTGCTCCCGGCGGCGAGAATGCTGTGAAGCTGGAGTTGGGGCAGCGGTATATTCAGGTGCTCAGTCGTCTCAAGGGCAACAGAGTGGTGATGGGCGGCAACCTCGCCAACATGAACGAGATGTTGAAGGCGTTGGATCTGGAAGTGTAAACGCAGGAGATGATAGTTACCTCAAGGTGGCGGTGGCGGCACCGGGAACATCATCAAGTGATACCGAGTTCAGCAAATGCGGCACGGGCGTAAGCATCGGCCAGATCCCGTGCGACCCAATCGGCACCGGCATCGCTCAGGTCTCTGGCAGAATAGGGACCCGACGCCACCGCCAAACATCGGGCGTCATTTGCCCTGGCTGCGGCGACGTCAGACGGCGTGTCGCCGATGATCAGTACCTCGCACCCATCTTTATCGGTGCCCAAGTGGTCACGTCCCCGCTCAATCCCCGCGGCGATGACCTGGCGACGGTCCTCGTGGTCAGAGCCATAGCCGCCGAACGCGAAGCGCCCGTCCAGGCCGACTCTGTCAAGCTTGATCCGGGCCCCTCTCTCCATGTTGCCCGTGCCGAGACCCAAGGCGACGTCTGCCCTGTGCTGCAACCATTGTGTCAACGCGTGCGCTCCGGGTTTAGCGACCGCATTGCGGGTGTTTGCGACAATGTTGGGTAGCAGACAGAGATAGGTGTCGAGGATCGACCGCATCACAGTGTCGCTATCCTCAACTCCGCGAGCCTGCAGGGTGGCGCGCACGATGGATGGGTCGGTCATGCCCGCCAATTTGACATCTCGGGTGGCATCCGGGATACCCAACCGGGCCAAGAATGCAGCATCTAAGGCCGCCTTCCCCGCGCCCGCCATGGTTAGCAAGGTGCCGTCGATATCAAACAGGGCGATGAGTGCGTGCATCACGCCTGAAGTTATCGTTCAGCATGTGCTATTGTTGCTGGATAGGAAATGAGGGGGTTGGAAGCAATCCCAATCGGTTAACGTGTTCCTCTATGGCCAAACACGTTACAAACGGCTACTCTCGAGTTGATGACTGATGCGGCCGAGGAGATCCTTTTTCAAGCGCTCGAGTTGTCCGTAGACCAGCGGGCCGAATTGGTCGCACGTTTGCTGGAGAGCCTCGATGGCGAGCCGGACGAGGACGTTGAGGCGGCGTGGGCAGCCGAAATCCAACGGCGTGTGCAGAAGGTCCGTTCTGGGCAAGCACAGTTTGATGATTGGGATGCAGTCAAGGAACGGCTTCGCCCGTAGCTGATGCCCAAACGAATCCGGATAGCGGCTGAGGCAGAAGAAGAACTCCGCAGCGCCATTGCCTGGTACAACGAACGTCGTCCTAAACTTGGTGACGAACTCTATGCTGAAGCCGTTGATGCACTAGACCGACTGAGGGAGACGCCAGTCGGTGCAGTTCCAGCGCATGGCAGCACGGCAGTTCCAGCGCCTGGCAGCACGGCCAAAGATCCTGTTTGGCGCGTATTCCTCAAGCGCTTCCCGTATTCGGTTGTGTATATGGTGAAAGGTGAGGAGATCCAGGTCATTGCTTTCGCTCACTTCAAGCGGCGACCAGGGTATTGGAGAAAGTAGCCACGCTGGCCTTCGGCGCTTGGTTTCTTCGCATCCAAACACATGCCTGCCAGTTCCGTTCTCTGGTCCACCTTGCCGATGGAGGCGGATCCAGTGGGCTACGTGCAGAAAGAATTCGAATGGGTCATACACAGGGAGGCCGTCCAGATTCGGCAGAGGATCAGATTCTCCGTTTTGCTCTTGACCTCTGTAACTCACGAGCTCGCGCTGGTGTAGCGAGAGAGTGCGAGGAGCCACGCGACGCGACTGATCACCAGAAGAACGATTGCGACGACGACTCCCTGCACGGCGAGCCACGGCCCCAGCCGGCCCAAGAGCGCCAATGCCGGATAGCTGGTGACCATCGCCACCGGAATCACCACCGTCAGAAACAACCGCACCCAACCTTTGTAGACGGTTACCGGCCAACGGCCGGCGTCGACAACTGCCACCAGGAGATAGCTAAGATTGTCCACCTTCACGAACCAGAAGCTCGTACAGATTACGAGGACCCACAGGGCATAGGTAGCGAACAGTCCGACGACAAACAGCACCACAGCGGTGAGTGAGGCGACCAGGGATGGCGATGGCAGAGCCGACAACCCCCATAGGACGACGCCGACACCCGCGAGGAGGTGCCAGATCTTCGCGGGGGCGATGCGTTGCATGCTGGCGACCAACTGCGCGTCGACGGGTTTGAGTACGAGGTAATCGAGGGCACCACTGCGCACGCCCTCCACAATCGCCGAGAGATTCGGTTCGACGGCGAGCCCCACAGCACCCTGCAAGAGCAAAAAGAAACCGGTCACGAGCAATGATTCGTGAAAGCTCCACCCGGCAATTCTTTCGGTGTGGTTGTAGACCAGCGCCAAGGGCAGAACGATGCCCACCGTGCTGACTGCCCCTGTCACGAGGTCGACGAGAAAGCTCGCACGATACTGCGCGGCATTCATCAGGGCCACCCGGGCGAGCGCGGCGATCAGACGTAGCTCACGCACCGACGGCTCCGTATCGGCGCAGTCCGCGGCCCCACATGAACCACGCTGCGGTTGCAGTCACGGCGACCCAAACCGCCTGGAGCGCCAAGGTCCGGCACGGATCTGGAGTTGCGTCGAGCCACACCTCGACGGGGGCCCCGAGTGCCGAGTGAAACGGGAGGACGCGCGCCAGAGGGACAATGCTGGACGGCAGGAGATCCATGGGAATCACATAGCCCCCCAGCAATGCGACGGCGACGAACCAAAGATTGTAGAGGCCAACGGATTGCTCGTACCAGAATGCGAGCATGCCGAAAACCGCCTGTACCAGCCATGCCAACACGAATGCGAGAAAGACGCTGACACAGCCGAGAAAGAATGTCGCAGCACTGGGAAGCAAGGCGATTTGTGGTTTCCACCAAATCAAGACCGCCAAGATCGGGCTCAACACAATGATGCGTAGCGGTAGGGCACCCACGGTCTCGGCCAAATTCCACCACAACGGATTGAGGGGGCGTAGGAGCATCGGTGACAGCGCGCCGGTTCGAACATTGTAGTTCAGCTCCCAAACCAACCACGCCGAGGTCACCTGGCGAACGACGAGGATCACCGCGAAATAGCGCACAAAGTCGTCCTGCGAGAAGGATCCCAAGGTGCCGCCATCGGCAGCAGCGCTCCACAAAGCGAGCATCACCAGGGGCAACGTTGCGGTCAGAATCCAAACAGCAACTTCGGCGCGGTAGGCGACCATCTCTGCAAACCCGATCCGCAACAAGGTCGGTGCAGCACGAAGGTGAATCAAGAGTCCACTCACGACGGGTCTCTTCGTTCGCCTCGGCTGCGAAAGTAACGTGTCATCATCTCGTCGAGCGGAACCTCCTCCACGCCTATTTCGGCAGAGGGGGCGCGTCTCATGACCTCCTCCAAGAGCATGTTGACCTGGTCAACGGCGGCGGTGGTTACCATGCGTCCATGGTCCTCGACAAATCCGAGCGCCAGCAACGCGGGAACATGCTGGCGGACGATGACCCGCCTCTCCGGAGCGATTCGCTGCGCGAGCTCTTCCCTGGAGCCGTCGTAACACAAACGCCCGTGGTCGATGATCAGAATGCGTGAGGTCAACGCCGCAATGTCTTGCATGTAATGGCTGGTCAACAACACGGTCGCGCCAAACCTGTTGTTTAGATCGGCAATGAATCGCCGCACCTCTAATTGCATCTCAACATCCAGGCCGATGGTCGGTTCATCGAGAAACAACACACGCGGCCGGTGCAGAACTGCTGCGGTTAACTCGCACTTCATACGCTCGCCGAGAGACAGATTGCGCACCGGTTTGTCGAGGATGTCGGAGAGCCGCAGCATCTCGACCAACTCGTCTAGCGTTCGTCGGTAGTCGGCACGGTCTAGGTCATACATGGCGCGATTGAGCTCGAAGGTCTCCCGGGCCGGGATATCCCACAACAGCTGCTGTTTCTGCCCCATGACCAAAGTGATCTGGCGCAGGAAGTCGTTCTTCCGCTCCTTCGGAGTGAAACCTAGAACCGAGATGTCGCCCGAGGTCGGGTGCAATAGGCCCGAGAGCATCTTGAGAGTTGTGGTTTTGCCTGCACCGTTCGGTCCGAGAAAACCGACCCGTTCCCCTTGCTCGATCTTGAAGGATACGTCCGCCACAGCATGTACGTCGCGGTAGCGGCGGACAAAAAGTCCCCGCAGAGATCCAGAGAGTCCAGGCTCCTTGATGGGTACGCGATAGGTCTTCGAGAGTTGGCGAACGTCAATCACGGCAAGGGGCCATAGCGCGACTCGCGACGGCACGCCAGATCACTGTGTGCGACCACCAGACTGAGCACGATTGTGTCTGTTCAACCGGTGACACCGCATGGGTCGCCCGCGGCGGCCTGATCGACGATCCACTCGACCTGTTGGGCGGAAAACTTTGCTGCTGGGAACGCATCGGTGCCCATTGCCGTGCGCACCTGGGCTAGGATGTCGCGTTTGCCAACGCCTGTAACAAGAAAAAATAGCTGTCGCGCTCTGGCAATCGCCGGGTAGGTCAAGGTGATGCGTTGACTCGCGAGCTTCTCGACCCAGTTGGCGACCACCCAGCGTTTGCGCTCATCGAGCGCGGTGCTGCCGGGAAACAAAGATGCGGTGTGCCCGTCCGACCCGAGGCCGAGCAGAATTAAATCAAGACGCTGCGCGCCGTTTTCTGCGGGCAATGCGAGATGCAGGGTGGCCTCGTACAACTTGGCGGCACCTTGCGGATCTCCGGTGTCCGTAGGCACCGCATGGATTTGTGCTGCCGGAATGGGCACGTGGTCGAGCAAGGCCTCCCTCGCCATGCGATAGTTGCTGTCGGGGTGCTCCCTTGGTACCCAGCGCTCGTCCCCGAAGTAAACATGCCAGTAGCGAAAGTCGTGCTCGGCTGCAACGAGGCGACGATAGATTGCCTTCGGCGTTGAGCCGCCCGCGAGGGCGACGTGAAACGCGCCGTGCGCAGACACCGCCGCATCCGCGACATCTAGGATTTTGCCTGCCGCGGTCTTCGCGTAGGCGTCGTTGGCGACGACGATCATTTGTCGGGCTCGTGCCAGTATTGCCCGTCCTGCGCCAACAGCTCGTCCGCCTGCTTTGGGCCCCAGCTCCCGGCAGCGTAGTTGGGAAAGCTGTGCGGTGGCTCGGCTTGCCATTGCTCCAGCACTGGACTCACCACCCGCCAGCCGGCTTCAACCATGTCTGCTCGTTGGAAGAGGGTTTGGTCGCCAAGCATGGCCTCATAGAGCAGACGTTCGTATCCCGTCGCGGGGGCCACTTCAAAATGTTCGCTGTAGGTGAAGCTCATGTTGACGGTGCCGATGCGCATGGTGGCACCAGGCACCTTGGCGCCGAAGCTCAGTTGAATTCCCTCGTCAGGTTGAATACCGAGCACCAGAAGGTTGCGGTTGAGGGTATCAACTTCCGTTTCCCTAAACAGGGAGAGGGGTGGGCGGCGGAATTTCACCACGATTTCGGTGCGTCGCTTGGGCAACGCCTTGCCGACGCGCAAATAGAAAGGCACATCCTTCCAGCGCCAGTTATCGATCTCGAGTTTCATGGCGACGTAGGTTTCGGTGGTCGAGTTGGAACTGACGCGCTCCTCGGCGCGGTAGTCCGGCAGAGTCACCCCCCCCGCCACCCCGGCACCGTATTGCCCGCGGACAGTACGGCTCAAAACCTCTGTCGGTGACATTGGCCTGATGGCCCTGATCACCTTTGATTGCTCATCGCGGACCGCGTCGGCGTCGAAGGAAATGGGCGGCTCCATGGCGACCAGGGAGATCAACTGAAAGATGTGATTGGGTACCATGTCGCGCAGGGCACCGGACGTCTCATAGTAGCCACCTCGCTTTTCGACCCCGAGGGTTTCGACGACGGTGATCTGCACGTGGTCGACGTAGCGACGGTTCCAAATAGGTTCAAACATACCGTTGGCAAAGCGGAAGACAAGAATGTTCTGCACCGTCTCTTTGCCGAGATAGTGATCGATGCGGTAGATTTGCTTTTCGTCGAGAAAGCACCGCAGCCGCTCGTTGAGTGCCCGCGCCGAATCTAGGTCTCTGCCGAAGGGCTTTTCGACAACCACCCGGCGCCAGCCATTGTCTTGCGCAATCAAGTTGGCCCCGTGCAACCCCTCGACCACTGGCGCGAAATACGAGGGCGCGGTGGCGAGGTAGAAGATGGCGTTGCCGCCAGTGCCATGCTTCTCGTCAACGTGAACGAGCACGGTGCGGAGCGCAGTGTAGGCCTCCTTCTCGTCAAAACTGCCGCTCACCCAATGGATACGCTTCTCCATCCATTGCCACAGCTCAGCTTCGAGATTGCCGCCGGTGTACTCCTCCATCTCGTCGCGCAAACGTTTGCGAAATGACTCTGCTGTCATGTCGCCGCGGCCAAAACCGATGACGGCAAACCCCTCTGGCAGCAGTTGTTGCCTTGCTAGGTTGATCAACGCCGGAACCAACTTGCGCTTGGTCAGGTCACCCTTGGCGCCAAAGATCACCAGAGCGCAGGGATCTGCCATTCTTGTCGATTTCTGGAGGCCGGCCCGTGAAGTTGCCATGCGCTCACTCCTTGCGCGGTTCGACGTGGCCGCCGAATTTGTGCCGCATAGCCGAGAGCACCTTCTCGGCGAAGGTGTGTGTCTGACGGGAACGGAAGCGCGCAAACAAAGCGGCTGTGATTACCTCGGCAGGCACCGCTTCCTCAACTGCCGCCTGTACCATCCATCGCCCCTCTCCCGAGTCCTGGACAAAGCCTGAGTATTCGGTGAGGGACGGACTCTCGGTGAGGACCATGGCGGTGAGATCGAGCAACCAGGAGCCTACTACGCTGCCACGCCGCCACACCTCGGCGATGTCGCCAAGATCCAGGTTATACTGGATATCCTCAGCCAGATTTGCCGACGCCGCGTTTTTCATGATGTCGAAGCCTTCGGCGTAGGCTTGCATGAGGCCATACTCGATGCCGTTGTGCACCATCTTGACGAAGTGACCAGCACCCACGGGTCCGCAGTGCAGAAACCCATCTTCGGCTGTGGTCTGGCGATTCTCACGGCCGGGGGTGGCCGCAATATCTCCCCGACCCGGTGCCAGTGTGCGCAACACGGGCTCGATGTGATCGACTGCCTGCTTGTCGCCACCGACCATCAAACAGTAACCACGCTCGCGTCCCCAAACGCCGCCGCTGGTGCCGGCGTCAATGTAGCGGATGCCCTTGATGGCAAGCTCGCTGGCGCGGCGCACGTCGTCTTTGAAGTAGCTGTTGCCGCCGTCGATGATGATGTCGCCGTCAGCGAGCACTCTTCCCAGTTGTTGGACGACGGCCTCGGTAGGTTGCCCCGCTGGTACCATGCACCAGACGACCCGCGGACTGTCGAGTTTCTCGACCAGCTCCTCGAGGTTGCTTGCTGCCTCGGCCCCCATCTTCGCCGCCTCGGCGACGTTCGTGGGCGAGAGATCGAAGGCAACCACCTGGTGGGCCCCGTGGAGCAATCGTTCAGCCATATTGGCACCCATGCGCCCGAGGCCGACCATACCCAACTTCATAGCAATCTCCTGCCGCCGTGTGAGCAGCTCCACCAGCTGTGGTCTGTCGGCGTAATCGGCTTTACGGTAGCACTACTATGCGGACGGCACCATTGAGGACCCAGAAGGTCCAGCAGATCCAGCAGATCAGATCCAGATCCCAGATCCAGATCCAGATTCAGATCCAGCAGATCCCTAGACGATGGTGTTGATGACCTCGTCGAGGGTGGTCTTCCCTTTCAACAGTCGATCGCCGCGGGGTCGAACCTTGCCCGAACCGAAACCAGTGTACATCTCTGCATAGGATTCGGCGATCGGCTTGGGC
>Ga0156400_1030_pt1 | contig 24102 bp, 24 predicted proteins | sample RifOxyA3_FD_108044 | JGI IMG/M metagenome (GOLD analysis project Ga0156400, IMG submission 108044) | Deltaproteobacteria bacterium RIFOXYA12_FULL_58_15
CGCTACATTCACCGCCACTCCGAGTTCGGTCCTCACAGGCACTGCCACCAACGTGACGTGGGCCTGGACGTATGCGAACAGCCCCGCACCGACGCCAACCTGTGTCATCGACCGCGGCGTGGGATCTCTGACAACTGGAAGTACAACCAGTATCTCGATCACCGACTCCACGGTCTATAGGTTAACCTGCACCAACAGTGCGGGCAGTTATCAGATGCAAACGACGATCACCACCACGGCACAAACGAATGCGCCCATCCTTGCTACATTCATCGCGACTCCGAATTCGGTCATTGCAGGTCATGCAACCAACGTCACTTGGACCTGGACTTACGCGAACAACCCCACACCCACGCCAGAGTGTCTCATCTATGGAATCGTCGGCATGCTGACAAACGGTAGCACGACCACCATCTCCATCACGGACAACACGTCCTACACACTCCTGTGCTCGAACAGTTCGGGAGAAGATACCGCAGAGTTGACCATTGATGTGGAGGCGATGGGAGACGCTCCCGTTCTTTCCGGTTTTTCGGTCTCACCTGCGATCGTTCAGGTTGACACCGCGACGAGCGTCATGTGGTCCTGGGTCTATGCAAACGCGCCGACACCCACTCCAACCTGTACCATCGATCAAACAGTGGGCAGCGCAACCCATGGCCAAGTCAGCAGTCTTTCGCTGGGCACGGACACGCTCTTCACGCTCACCTGCAGCAATTCCGCGGGGGCAGATACTGCGGAGGTCGTAGTCAGGACCATCCCGGGTGTGGTTGAGCCGTCATTCACCAAAGTCACAACTGGTTCTGACTACACTTGCGGTATCAAGACGGACGGCACCGTAGCGTGCTGGGGAGACAATGCACTTGGATGGGCGACACGCCCCAATGGCACCCTTGTCGACATCAGCGCGGCCGCGGAAGCGACCTGCTTCGTCCACACGGACCACACCGTGACATGCTTGGGGCGATTCTGGTTTGGCGATGTGACCCCGCCGTCCGGTAGCTTCATCGCGGTTAGTACCGGTGGGAACCATGCCTGTGGTATCAAGACCGACGGGGCGGTGGCCTGCTGGGGGAGCTGCTCGTCCGGACAATGCACACCACCGGCTGAAAGCTTCGTCGCCGTCAGCACGGGTAGCGGCCACACTTGCGGCATCAAGACCGACGACACTGTCGTGTGTTGGGGCCAAAATGATGATGGCCAAGCCACCGCACCGTCCGGGAGCTTCGTCGCCATCAGCGCGGGCAATCAACACAGCTGCGGCATCAAGACCGATGACACCGTGGTATGTTGGGGATTGAACACAGTGGGTCAGTCGACACCTCCCTTGGGGGCCTTCATCGACGTCACCGCGGTGAAAAGCAGTCTCACCAGCTGTGGGATCAAGAGCGACAACAGCATCACTTGCTGGGGGAATGATTTGGCCTATGCTGACGAAATCGCGCAGAGCTCCGATAGCTTTGTCAGCCTCAGCTTCGGCTCGTACCATGCCTGCGGCATCACGACGGCCGATACCGTGACGTGTTTCGGCGCGAATGACATATCCCAGGCAACCCCGCCATCCGGTGGGTTCCTGACTGTCAGCGCCGAATTCGAAGGCGGGTGTGGGGTCAAGACTGACAATACCCTGGGGTGCTGGGGATACTACGCTCACGATTCTATTCCGTCCGGAAGCTTTGTGACGGTCGCCGTCGGAGACTCGCACGGCTGTGGTTTGAGGACTGACAACACGATCGCCTGTTGGGGTTACAACTTAGATGGCCAGGCTACGCCCCCAGCAGGGAGCTTCATCTCCGTGGGGGTCGGCAGCTATCATTCCTGCGCCATCAAAGCCGACAACACCATTGTCTGTTGGGGCGACAACGAATACGGCCAACTTGACCACCCGGCCGGGAGCTTCGTCTTCTTGGCGGTCGGTTCCTATCATGCCTGCGCTATCAAAGCGGACAACACCGCAGCCTGCTGGGGCTATAACGGCTCTGGTCAGGCAACGCCGCCGGAGGGCTTCTTCATTGCGGTCGACACCCTGGGCAGTCACACCTGCTGGGTTCACAGCAACAATTCGGTTGTGTGTTTGGGCAACAACGTCTCTTGGCAATCGACCCCTCCAGCGGGCAGCTTCTCGGCCGTTGGCGTGGGCGACAATCACACCTGCGGCCTCGAGACCGACGACACCGTCACCTGTTGGGGAGATGAGGCGTACGGTAGGATCGAGCCACCAGCCGGCGGGTTCGTGGCCATCAGCGGTGCCAGAGGTTTCAGTTGCGGTATCCAAGATACAGGTATCCTCACCTGCTGGGGATCCGTCGTTCGCTGACGCCCAGTTCTGCCACGGCGTACTTGGACGGCAAATCGGTTGTGGCAGCTTGATGGGCAACCCGTCGGGGAAGTGCATCATGCGACAGAATCGCTATGTCACGAGATTCGCGGTGGTGGTGATTGTTTTGGCAGGGCTGCAGACTTCTGGTTGTGGGTCGTCGGAATCGGGGAATTGCGGCGAGGCGGGCACCCACAGCCGTAGCAATGCGACCGGTGGCTGTGTCTGTGACGACGGTTACACTTGGGCCGATCCCGGGGCTACAAGTAATTTCACCTGCGTGACTCAAGTGGCGGCATGTACCTGCGACGTCGATGCCGTCTGCAGTCTGAATTGTCCTTGCGACAGCGATTGTGCTGCGTGTGCGTGCGATACGGCCGCTGCCTGTCAGGCCGGTTGTGTTTGCGATGCTGATTGTCCGTCCTGCGAGAGTGGCGATGGGTGCATGGAGGGTTGTGTTCCGGTCGATCCAGACTGCTCGACTGACTGTGAATGTGATGCGGACGACTATTGTGATGGCAGCTGTTCATGTGATCCGGATTGTGTTGTGTGTGCGTGCGATACGGCCGCTGCCTGTCAGGCTGGTTGTGTTTGCGATGCTGATTGTCCGACCTGTGAGAGTGGCGATGGGTGCAAGGAGAGCTGCACGCCGGTGGACCCGGATTGCCCGGTTGTCTGTAATTGCGACTCGTACGACTATTGTGACAGCGCTTGTGCCTGCGACCCCGACTGCACGGTCTGCGCCTGCAATACGTCGGCGACCTGCAGCACATCGTGCGGTTGTGACGTGGACTGTCCGTCGGTCGTCACGAAAGTTGTGGCCGGTGGATTTACCACTTGTACCCTTTCGAGCGTCGGTCAGGTTTTGTGCTGGGGCCTCAACGATATGGGACAAGCCATCCCCACCCCAGGTGTTTTTGTCGAGCTTACGGTTGGAGAGAAGCACGCCTGCGGACGCGAAGATGACGGTACGACGCTGTGTTGGGGTGATGATACAGACGGTGCGACCATCCCTGCCTCCGGGGCTTTTGACCAACTCGCATGTGGTTACGATCACTCGTGTGGATTGCGCGGCAACGGGACGGTCGTCTGTTGGGGCAGTGATGCGAATGGCGTGATCGCGCCGCCGGCGGGGACGTTCACGCAGATCAGCTCCGGAGGTGGACACAGTTGCGGCATTCTTACCGACGGCGCGGTGGCCTGCTGGGGAAGAAACAACTATGGGCAGGCCATTCCCGCAAGCGGCACGTTCACCCAGATCAGCGCTGGTGGCCTGCACAGCTGTGGGGTTCAGAGCAACGGCAGCGTGCTATGCTGGGGTTTCTCGATGTTCAACCAGCTTGCCGTTCCGGCGGGCGTGTTCACGCAGGTGAGCGCTGGGGACCTACATACCTGCGGTATCAAGACCGACCAGAGCGTGGTTTGTTGGGGATCGGATTCCTATCATCAGGCGTCGGCACCCGAGGGGAGCTTTGTTGGTGTCACTGCAGGCGTTCATCACACCTGCGCATTGGCAACCAATGGCAATGTTTCGTGTTGGGGGAGCACCGCCGCCGGTCAAACGACTGTGGCGCGAGGCCGGTTGGTGCACGTCGACGCTGGCGCGTTGCACGCGTGTGGTCTCTATGCCGATGGTCGCGTCGTTTGTTGGGGTGATAACGAGTACAATCGAGCCACCGCGCCGCTCGGAGAGTACGCGCAGGTTTCTGCAGGTTATGAGCACAGCTGTGCGGTTGATGACAACGGTAGCGTGGACTGCTGGGGACATCAGGCGAGTCCTGATACGGGATCCTACCAACAAATCAGCGCCGGTGAGCAGTTCACCTGCGGGTTGAGAACGGATGCGGCGATCGGCTGCTGGGGCTCCGACACCACCTACAATCAGACCGTGCCGCCGAGTGGCACCTACGTGGGCGTCAGCAGCGGGATTGGGCATGCGTGTGCATTGCAGGCCGGAGGCGCTGTCACCTGCTGGGGGCGGAACTACGAGGATCAGTTGACCCCGGCAGCCGGCAGCTACACGCAAATTGACGCTGGCGGCCGTTTCAACTGCGGCCTCAAGAGCGACGCGACTCTCGCGTGTTGGGGGGACAACTCCAAAGATCAGGCAGAGCCTCCCGACGGTGCGTTCATGCAGGTTAGCGCCGGTGATGAGCATGCGTGTGCGGCGTGGATCAACGGCAGCGTAGTGTGTTGGGGTGACGACCGGTATGGCCAAGCGACAGCGCCCATCGGAGTGTTTTCCCAGGTCAGCGGCGGGGGCAACCTCAGCTGCGGACTTCTGAGCAATGGCAGCGTTCAGTGTTGGGGCTCGCTGGCTGTGGTCATTTCGGCTTGGTAGGAGTTGAGCGCAACCGGCACCAAGGGGATGCCCGAATCCTGAACTACTGGAAGCTGAGGAGGCTCTCAATGTTGGGCAACAGCGGCGGAGGGTTGGGGGTGTGCGGGGCCTGGAACAGAACAACCGTGGCATTCGGGAAGGCGCGCCGGAACACATTGGTGTTTGCTGGCTCGTTGTCGAAGGTGGCAATAACGGTTCCGTAGTGCCGCAGGTAATTGGTTACCTGTTGTTTGAAGATCGCGTCTTGGGTCTGCATGGTCGGCTTCATGATGAGCTCGGTGCCCTGGATACCAATAGGGAAGCCATGGTCGCGCAGGCTCTTCACTGTGCCCAATAGCTGCCTGGGGGCGTCGCGGCCAGTGAGATAGACGATGCGCGCACCATTGGAGTAGAGGGTGCGCACGAAGTTAACGGAACCCGGTGTGGGTTTGTCGAACTTGAGGTAATCGTCGGTGAAGAATCGCTCCGCCCAGAAGGCGGCCGCGTTTTGCACCACAGCCTGGTCAACAACGCCAATCCCGGCCATCGTATCCGGGAGTCGGTACTGCACCATGGGTTCCGTCAACGTCGACAACTGTTGTGCCGCTGCCGGGGTGATGTACTTTTTCTCTTTTGAGAACTCCTGCAGAATCTGAAGGATCCTCGGTCGGTTGTCCAAGAGAGCCCCATCGAGGTCAAAGATGACCATGGGGCGTTGTTGTTTGTTGTAGGCTGCCGTCACGTCCTCGAAGACTTTGGCGAGTACTGGGGTTTGCGCTGAAGCCGCCACCGGTGCAACGAGCGCTACAACGGCGACAAGGGCGCTGCGCACTAACATGATTTCACCTCCAGATAAAATGGTTTTAGCGGTCAAACCTATCGCAACACGCGCTGCGACGAAACTTCTTTGGTCAGACTGATGATCAACACCGATTATCATACTCGACATGAATTCGAGCCTGTGATTGGATCCCGCAGCTCAAACTCCAAATGAAGGAGGACAATGTGATTCGCTCCTCAATGACCGTGTCCGGTCTTCTCTGTGTTCTTCTGATTTCGGCGACTGTTCAAGCTGGGCAGCTTGCCATCTTCCCAGTTGTCAGTATCGAGTTGTCGAAAGACAACATCAACATGCTTGAGGACGCCCTTGCCACAGCGAGCGCCGACCTGTTCGCCTTGCGGGTGTTAGGCGCTGCCGAGGTGCGGGAGTTGTTGCCTCCCAACCAAGAACGACAGGCCGCCGCCTGTGACAATGTTTTTTGTTGGTCGCGGTTTGGCACTGCGGTCGAGGCGACCCACGTTCTTGCCATAACAGCCACCCCCGCGGATCAGGCAGTGCTTCTTTCTTTGAAGTGGATCGATGTTGCGCAGAAGAGAATCGATGTGAGGTATCAGCAGCCAATCAAGAACGACATTCTCACCTACCTAAACGACGTCAAAGTCGTCCTCGCGCAAATTCGCGACAAGGTGCCCGGCGAGTTGAAAGGCTCTGGCAAGGCACCGAAGGAAACCGCCACGATTGATCCAGGGCCGAGCAAGTCAGCGCCGAGTAAGCCCGCGTCGACCCAGTCAGCGTCGGCGTCGACGACGCCAGCGCCCACGTCGACCCAACCAGCCGCAAAGTCAGAACCTGGCTACATGGCGATGAGCCACGAAACCGTGGATGATGCGACAGCCAGCGCCCACGCGTTGGAGCGGACCACCGGCGTCAAGGTCACTCGCGTGCAGCCCGATGGTCCTGCTGGTGCTGCAGGAATCAAGTCCGGGGACATTCTTCTTAAGGTCAACGGCATGGTGATTGGTAGCTCCGATGATCTCAAGCGCATTACGGGCAAGATGAATGCAGGGCGCAAAGCCGTCTTCACCGTGTGGCGACAGCGAAAAGAAGAGACCATCACGGTAACGCTCGGCGAGAAGCCGAAGAAATAACTGCAACATGTCAACAGATCCGAAGCACTCCGCCGGGTTGAAAGGTTTTCAACGCACCTGGCTTCGGGGTCGCGCGCATCCTCTCAAGCAAGTTGTTCAAGTAGGGCAGGGTGGCGTCACCGATCAGGTCATCGAGGCGGTAAATGCGGCCCTGTTGGCGCACGAACTCATCAAGGTCAGGCTCATGCGACCTGATGACAAACGCGGTACGGCAAACGCTGTCGCTCTTCGAGCGGGTGCCGAGTTGTGCGGGCTCGTGGGACACACGGCAATCCTATATCGAGCGCACCCCGAGAAACCAAAGATCGTGTTGCCGCAAAAAAAAGAGGATGCAACGCCCGATTGAATTGGACGGCGTCCTCGGCCGTCCACTCCCAAGGGGTTCTCAACCCTGATTGAGGCTCTGCCTCTGATTGGTAATGGCTATGTTATTATCGTTGGTGTTTGCCGTGGGCGTGACGGTCCTGCCGCCAGAGCAGGTCTTGCAGCGGGTGAAATCGACCTACGCCACCGATGTAACCGGCAGCTTCTCCCAAGTGTTTGTCAACAAGATGCGTGGCAAACAGCGCGTGGAGACCGGGCAGCTCTGGGCCAAGAAAGATGGTCGGGTGCGATGGTCGTATCTTTCACCGGTCCGCAAGGATTTTATCTACGATGGCAAGACAGCCTATTTCTACGAGCCACAGAATGCGCAGGTTACGGTGTTCGACCGTTTCGACGACAGCCCACTCGCAAGTGCGGTGCGTTTTCTCTGGGGACAAGGGAACATCACCGAGGCATTTGATGTGAAGCCGTGCACGGGTACCAACTGCGACCGCGGAGAAGCGGGCGACATCGTCCTCGAGCTCTGGCCCAAACAGGAAATTCCGACCGTGAGATACACGCTGCTGGTGGTCGACCCCGCCTCCTTTCGGGTTCGACGCTCAATCGTCTTCGATCCATTGGGGAATCGCAACGAGTACCATTTCACGGAGCTCAAGTTTGGCAGCAAGATTGCAGACTCTAAGTTCGATTTTGAAATTCCCAAGGGCGCAAGCATCCTGCGCTCGACCATGACCACCGATTGAGCTCCCCGGTGGTGCGGGGGACGGTTTAGGCGGATAGCGCCCCCTCTGCGAGGGGGTTGGTCAATGTGCGATGCAATACTTCGTATGATCTTACCAAGGCGTCACATTCCACCCACTCGTTGGGTTGGTGCGCCTGACTTGTCAAACCCGGGCCGAAGTTGATGGCGTCGATGTTGACCAATGCGAGTCGGCCAACATCTGTCCAAGCAAGCTTAGGTGCCACGGCCAGTCGATTGAGGGCAAGCAGATGGTTGATGATGGGATTCTCGGAAGGTACCGGGGCAGGAGGCGAGTTGTCATAAACGTCTACTTCAGCGTCGGGAGCCATCTGCCGCAAGAGGTCGGCTGCCCGTGCCATGTCATCCTGTGGGTTGCCCGTCGGGGCAAAACGGTAATTAAGGTTGAGCTCAAAACGGTCGGGAATCACGTTGCGCGTGGCACCTCCTTTTGCCAAGGTCGCGCTCATCGACTCCCAGAACGTCAGGCCTCCCGCCAGGACCTCTCGTGGTGCCAGAGCGTGCAATCGACTCAAGAGGGCACCTGCTTTGTGGATGGCGTTCTCGCCCTCCCATGGTCGGGCGGAGTGGGCTGGTCGACCATGGAAGACAACACGGGCATGAGCGGCACCGAGGCAACCAAGATGCAAATCATTGTTGGTCGGTTCCAGGATAATCGCGAGATCGATGCCACTGAGAATGTCGAGTTTTTCGAGTAGGACTCCGAGTCCGCTCTCCGCGTAATTACCTTCCTCCCGATCGTAGAAGATCAGCATGAGGGTGAACGGAAGTTGTGCGGGTACGAGATCCTCCATCAGGACTTGCATGACAGCAATGCCGGCTTTCATGTCAGAGCCGCCGCGACCATAAATCCGGTTGCCTTCTACGCGTGTGGGTCCGTCGCTCGGGTGGGGGGGCACCGTGTCGAGATGGCCGACGAGGGCCAGACACGGGCGATTACCATCTGGTTGGCCAATGACGATATTGTTGCCGTGACGGACAACGTCATCTCGAGGAATATTTGGCAGTGACAGCGCCCAGCGCTCGATGTGATGGGCGATCTCTCTCTCTTCGCCGGTGACGCTAGGAATTTTGACCAACGCGAGTGTTGTCTCGATCAGGCGTTCACGCAAGCGATTCGTCATCACACTCCTCATAACCATCGGCAGGACATAGCACCCGACGTTCTACGTCGCACCGACTCCAATACGTCAAGTCCGGTGAGACGTCGAGATACAAAACGCGAGATCAGACTTGAACTGCAAACTTCCGCAGGACGTCGGTGAGTGAGGTCTTGCGATCAGTTGTCGCCTGGCGCTGTCCAATGATCAACGCACACGGCACGTCGTAAGTGCCGGCGGGGAATTGTTTGCTACGAGCGCCGGGTATGACAACGCTTCTTGGTGGTATTGCGCCACGATGAATCTTTTCCTGGGTCCCGGTGACGTCGACGATCGGTGTTGATGACGTGAGTACGACTCCGGCTCCCAAGACCGCCTCTTTCCCAATGTGAACGCCTTCCACGACGATGCAGCGGGAGCCGACGAAGGCACCATCCTCAACGATGACTGGAGCCGCCTGCAACGGCTCGAGAACGCCGCCAATGCCAACTCCGCCGGAGAGGTGCACATCGCGACCGATTTGCGCGCATGAGCCAACAGTCGCCCAGGTGTCAACCATGGTTCCGCTGCCGACGTGGGCACCGATGTTGATATAACCAGGCATGACGACGACGCCCCGGTCCACAAAAGCGCCATAACGGATAGTGCCCGGCGGTACGACGCGGACGCCCTGTTCTTTGAGGCCCTTCTTCAGGGGAATCTTGTCATAGTACTCGAATGGGCCCACCTCCATCACCTGCATTTCGGCAATGTTGAAATAGAGGAGAATGGCCTCCTTGAGCCAGGCATGGACTGTCCACGAATCGCCCACGGGCTCAGCGACCCGCAACTTCCCGCGGTCGAGGAGGTCAATGGCCTCGTAGACGGCCTGACGCTCTGTCATGGTGAGCGCCTCGGTCTTCCCATAGGCGGACTCGATGTGTTGGCGCAGCTCTTCTGTGCTCATGGTGCGCAATATTGCTCTCCCAGTGCGGTGCGATGCAACTATCTGCGAGCGCTTCGGTTCATTTACATCACCAGTCGTCGACCCCTATGATTGATCGCAATGCAGATGCAGATGCAAATGGCACGGACTCTATCTCTTCTTGCCTTTCTGGTGGGTTTTGCAAATTGCGCCGAGAGCGATCCCGTCGTTGGGGGTAGCGATATTGACGACGATCCCATTGTGGGTGAGCCGTGCGCCCAACCACCAGCTTTTGTCGAGGATGTTGCTGGCTGTGCACCTTTGGCCAGCGATTATCGGCCGCGACAGAACAACTCCGCACTGGACGGTTGGCCCGCGTGCATCAGTGACGACAATCTCTACCATCGCATTGAGGAGAGTGTTTCGAGTATTGCCCGAGTTGCTGCGTACGACGAGATCGTTCGTGTTCTTTGGCAAAATGGTCCGCCATCACATCAGGACTTCGTTGTTGCGCGGGTGGTCTTCGAAGAGGAGCAGGGCCTTGGATCCCGCGTGGCCAGGCGATTCGACCCTCACTTTGCCGCGCCGACGCTGGGCGAGTGCGAGGATGAGGGCGTGGCCGCGGCGAACCCCGATTATTGTGTCGGCCCCGCGGTGTTGCAGCCTTCAATCGTCGCTGCATTTGCTGACGGGGCCGAAGGACACAATCGCATTGTCAATGCCACCGTGATTGAGGATGCGATACGTTGGTTTTTATATGTCTCGGCGATCAAAGAGGCTACCACCTGCACCGAGACGGCCAAGGACTGCGACAGCGCGTGGGCATATTACTCAGGGGGAGCCGCCCGTGAACACCCGATTGGACTCGCGTCTGACATTGAATCGTTGGCGACTGAGGCCCACAATCGCGCCTATGATGGTTTGCTGGCCGTGCGTTGTTGGCGCGATCTCGACAACGGCGAAGTTGCCAACAATGCGACCATGCGTGTTCAGGCGATCGCGCAACTCGATGTCGCACTGCTTCGTGGAATGGCGGTGCTGATCCGCCGGCACTTTCAATTGTTGGAGTGTTCGACTTGGGATTACCAACAGGCCCATTTGCAGGCTCTGCGCCTGCTCGTGCCGTTGTTAGACCGTGAATCTCGGGCGAGAGATGCGGTGGTCGCAGATCTGCTCCTGCGCGAAATCAACGGCAGTGCTGACGCCGCCGACATCAGCACGGTGCTCGATGCGATCGATACGACATATCCTTGCCCTTGAGTGCTCGCGGTCGCGTACGGCAACCCAATTGCTGATCGTGATTGTGGGGGCCGCGTACCTGGCCATCCCGACGGTTGCGAGCGCAAGCGCGGATGACGCGGGCGACGCGGACTACCCAGACGACGCAGACGACGGGGACGACGCGGACTATGAAACCGTCGTTCATGGTGAACGGCAATTGACGCCAATTCTCTCCGGGCATCGAGCGAAGGCGGTGGTGACCCGTGAGGATATGGAGCGGCGTATGCCACGTTCGGCACCGGACGCGCTTCATTATGAGCCCGGCGTTTTCGTGCAGCAGACCGCACACGGTCAGGGGTCGGCGTTCATCCGTGGTCTCACGGGGCAGCAGACTCTCATTCTCTTTGATGGCATTCGCTTGAACAACAGCACTTTCCGACAGGGCCCAAACCAGTATCTCTTTACCCTCGATACGCAAACCATCGAGTCTCTTCAGATCTTGCGGGGCGGTGCCTCGACGGAGTTTGGCTCAGATGCGCTTGGCGGCGTCATTCTCGCTTCGCCCATCGAGCCAAGATCGGTGCCAGTCGAACATGGCGGTCTTGCGTACGGTCCCCAAGTGCGTTTCAAAGGTGGCACTGTCGATGGTGAGGCTGGTGGTCGCGCGCAGTTGGAGATCGTATCGCCCGATCTCGGCTTTTTGGGTGGCATCGGCGGGCGCCATGCGGGCCTTCTCGATGCGGCCGGCGCCGTCTTGGGGCCACTTGGCGACGAGCCCAGTCGTGTCCCCCGTTTTGCTGGCAACGGCAGGACGCAACTCGGGACGGGGTTCGACGAATTGACCGCAGATGGACGATTGATTTACCAGGTCGCTCCCGATCATGTCCTCAAGCTTGCGGCGTATGCGTACCGGCAGTTTGACGCGCCTCGCACCGATCAATGTCCTGCCGCCTACGCTCCCTTTGATGAATGTCTCACCTATGAGGAGCAATTCCGGTCTCTCGTGTACGGTGTCTGGCGCGGCGATCCGGGGTACACCTTGCTCAAGAGATTTCGCGCGACTCTGTCGTGGCAACAACAACATGAACGGCGATCCTTGAGGCGACCCGGAGCCTATGTTGAAAACACCGGCCGCGACACCGTCGACACTTTGGGCGCGACGTGGCAGGCAAGATCTCGACGGTTCGAGCCGTCTTCCTGGCTGGATGTGACGTTGGATTTTGGTGTGGATACCTATGTCGATCGGCTGCGCTCTGCGGCGTGGATTGGCTTTGCCGATATCGGTGTGACCCAGAGGCTGAGTCGCGGACAGTACCTCGACGATTCGACTTATGTGTATGGTGGGGCATTCGTTGACGGTACGGCAAGACTGTACTCTCGGGTGCGGCTGCGCGCAGGCGCGCGTTTCTCCTGGATAGCAGCGCAAGCGCCCGCGGATGTCGATTCGGGATCTGTGGCCATCGACCGTGCTTGGTATCCATGGGTTGGTAATGTGGGTCTCGAGTGGCGAATGAACTCTTGGCTCTATCTGTTGGCCAACGCGGACTTGTCATTTCGAGCGCCCAATCTCGACGACCTAACTTCGAGGCAGCAGACTGGCCCGGGCTTTCAATTCGAAAACCCCAGTCTAACTCCCGAGCGCGCCGCCACTTTGGAGCTTGGCGGGCGAATTGTAGGGCCGGTTCGGGTCGAGTTATGGGCGTTTCGCACACAGCTTGCGGATGGGGTGGTGAAGAGCCCAAGGCCCGACAGCGCTTGTCCCCCCGCAACACCGCGATGCCAGGCGTCCTGGACGAGGTTCCAATTGGTGAACGCGGCATCGGCTTCAGAGATCCTGGGTATTGAGGCGTCCATCTTTGCACTGTTGCCAGGAGGATTCGAGGGACGAGCGAATTCTTCGTGGACCCGAGGTGAGGGCCCCAACGTCGGTGACGGCCTGGCCGACAACGCGATGGCATACGAAGAGCGGGTGCCGCTCTCGCGAATTCCGCCACTCAATGGTTCGGCGGAGCTCCTGTGGCGTCACCCATCCGGAGTGTCGGCCAGTGCTGGATTTCGTTGGGCGCTGCTTCAAGACCGATTGGCTCTGGCTGATGTGTCGGATGAGCGCATCCCCCAAGGTGGCACACCGGGCTTTGCGGTACTTGACCTCCGGGTCGCATACAGGATCAGCAACCTCCTGCTCCTCTCGATTGCCCTCGAGAATGTCACAGACGCCGTCTATCGGTATCACGGATCGAGTGTGAACGGGCCCGGCCGAGGTTTGGTCGCCATCCTCGATCTCGGGCCTCTTTGGCGCCTGTGAAATCGCGGGTTCTTAGTACCGTTGTGTTATTTCAAGCCGAGAGCGATTGCGAGTGCCTCTTTCAAACGGTTCAAGGTTTCTGGGTCCAGGTGTCCAATGAAGTCTGTCAGCTTCGACTTGGGGATACTGATGAGGCCGTCACAGTGTATACTGCTCGTTCGCTTGAGGCCGTTGCGTTCACCGACCTCTACCTGAGTCGCCAATCCGTGAAATGCGGAGTAAACCGGAGCGCAGATCACCGTTGAGTACTGCGAGTCGATCGCAGGTTGTCGGTTAACGACGACAAAGACTCGGTGTGACTTTGGATCTTCCCGAGCACCCTTGCAAACCCGGAATAGGTCCCCTCGTGTCACAGCTCCACCTGATAACCCAAGACATCAAGTGCTTCATGATTGAGGTCATCCGCATTCGCGTTGATCAATGCGAGATCCTCTCTGTCACGGTGCTCTCGCTTTCTTGCAGCGAAGTAAGCCCTGAGAGCAGTCTCAACCACAGCAGATCGATTTCCCGCGGTTTCGGCCAAGTTGTCGAGCTCCAAGATGACGTCCGGGGAGAGTGTGATGGATGTTTTGACCTTCATCCTACTAATATACTACCGCGTTCCTGCGCGTCAACTCGGGGTTCCCAAGGCCCCCAAGGCCCACGGCCATGACGATGTTGTGGGGTAACCAGTTACGCTAGAAAGACAAAGTGAACGACGTAACGTTGCCCACGGCGGGGCCGGGAGATGCGCCCTCAAGATAGGGAGCGTTGTCAGCAATGGGCTCACCGAAAAACATTTCGGAGCTCAGCCAACCGAATCGCACTCCGAATCCGCCTCCGGGAATGATGAGCGTCGGCACCAAGGCGTCGCCCGGGGAGAAGATGGCGTCAACACCAACGAGAAGATACAGATCGAATGACGGGTTGGTTCCGAACCACGGGCGTTGGGCACGCCACAGGCTGAAACCAAACTCCTCATGAATACCCAGGCCGGCGCTGAATCCTTCTTCTTTCGACTGGATACCCTCTTCACCAAGATCGAGATCGGCGTCGAGATTGTCTGCTTCTGACACAAGTTGAAGCAGGTAGACCTGGGCGGTGGTCGCGAAGAAGGAACCGTGGCGGCGGCGGTATTGAATTGCGGCCCCCATGCCGCTGAAGGAGACCCATGTTTCCCCATTGGGATCGAGATTCACACGTTCTTGGGGAACATCCCAACCGGCGATACGCATTGCAAACCCAATCGCGATGCCGTTGTTGAGCCAATCCAGCTCGCCCGCGTTTGTCGGCTCGCCCGTCTTCTCTTCCGGTGTCGGCGGTTCGGTCTCGGCGGTGGTCGGTCCACTCTCTATGGCGGGTTTGTCGGTCTGCATCGATTCAACCGGTTCACTCGGCACTTTCGCGCTCGCTTCGGCTGCTGGTGCGGTTGGCTTCGCGTCGAGATGGAGCAACCGGGTGACCGCATCGCCAATCCCTTTGGCATAATTGGTCTCGTCATTCGGCACGCGTAACGAGAGTCGCTCACGGATTTCGGTCTTGCCGATGTCGACAAGCTTGAGGGTAATAATCAGCTCGTTGCCGAGACGGGAGACCGCGCCTGAAAGCATGAGGTCCACACCCAATGCGCCGCCAATCTCGGCCGCACAGCTCACGTCGTCACAGCCAAGCGCAGATTTCATCTTCTCGAGGCCGATCATGGCGTTGATGTCCGAGGAGCCGATCACCCTCATGCCGGAGCGCTCGTGCATCTCCGTCACCAGCAACTCGTCGAGGATGGCGGCAATCTCCGCGGGAATGCGCTGTGGTTGAACCGGCATGACGGCAACCGACGGCTTGTCCTGCGCCTGCGCCGAGGATGACACATGGAGTGACACTGCCAACATGGCGGTGAGAATCGGTTTGTTCATCAATGTTCCCCTCGGAAAGTCCCATGCAGGTTGACTACGCTGCCGGCGCCAGCACCAGTTTCCGCGCAAGCGCTTCATATACCAAGGGACTCTTGCGGGCGAGCAGAAATTCCGCTTCGCCCCGCATGCGGACCTCTACAAGTGGCTCCCGCCCACTCATCGCTGATTTCAACTGCAGGTTGAAGGTGGAAGGCGGTGTGACGCTCTCAGGGACCGGGCGGAACCCTTTGCCGACGAGCTAGCACCAAACGCCTGAATTGGCCGGCGTTGGATCAGTTGGTTTTTCCACCAACATAGGCACCCGCGATGGCTCCAGAGAGAGGATAGGCTTCCTATTCTCCATCCAAGGAATGTGAACGGGCCTTCGGTTCGCATGGTCGACAAGAGTTTTCCAGACGTCCCTCAGGCGCTTCGGTTTGAGCAGGACGATCAGGGTGTCTTTGCCAAGGAAGATGTCGGCGGGCGTGTTGAAGAACCACCGTCGCAGAGTCCGAGGATGTGCGTGCTTGAATCTTGTTGGTTGGTGCGGTCGCCTCTTGCATCCCGCCCTCGTCCCGGTGGTCCAGCAGCGCCTTGGCCAGAGATGGGCAAATGAATAGCCCTTTGGTTCGATTCGTGACGGATCAGGGCCACTGGCTGGGACCCCGGCTTTCGCTCGTATAGGGTCTTATCGTTACAACCTTCCCGTCGACAACTTCAACATCGAAACACCGCTGGGTAGAGGACCTTCCGGGGAATGATCCACCACAACTGGGGCGGTCCTTAAATGCCGTATTCCTCGCGCACTCTTCTTTCAGTATGAAACCATAGGCACTATGGGGATTGTCTTCGGTGGGAACTTTGCACCGAGTAACCCTGCCACGCACCAGATTCATGAGAGGAAGTTCATCTTCTGATTTGTTGACCTTCGCCATAACCGCAGCTTTGGCGACTGCAACGGCCCGATCGTAGGAATCGAGCTCTTTGATTGGAGGGGAGTTGAGATAAGGCTTGGGCAGCTTGACGTTGCTTTCCTTCAGCTCACCAACATGGTCATGCTCCTCATGGAAACGGTCTCTCCCTTTTTTGAGATACACGAGTTCCCCTTCGGCAGTGACCTTGCCGGCTCCTATCCAACGGCTGTAGGAACAGTACCCCCAGTGATCGTTCTCATACGTCTCCTGGCGGAATTCTTTGGTGCTGAAAGTAACATACATCTCGCCAGACATTGCCTCCGCAAAGCCGACGAGTTCCAATGGATAATGAGTTGAAAGGTGGGGCTTGTTTTCAAAGCCTTTGCGCACGACTTCAATGGCCCGCAAACGGTGTGCAATATGAGGGGGAACGCTCAATTCCTGTGGGGGGTCCGCGACCGCCTTGGGCTGGTTTGGATGATCCGTCGTAACCGCGAGATCGACATTGCCGGTTTGGTTTTCGGATCCCTTTTTCCGTACGTCCACCTCCAACTTGCAATCCTCGGTCGTTGCTCCGTCGGTCTTTTGTACCGTCGCTTCGTTGCTGAGAGCCTTTTCGGTTCCCGTCATCCTTGTCAGGAATTTGTCCAGCCAGCTTACGCCCATATTAGTCATCCATTGCCTCCGTGTTGAGGAGCCGCTCCAACAAAGTGTGACAAAAAGTCGGTATCACTACCCAATGTCATCTTCCCCGACCCATTTTCGCGAGGAAGCTCTTCGTCCTTCTCGTTTCTCAGCCAGTGGGCCCAATACGACCCTTCCCTAATTGTTGTTCACTCAAGGTCTTCTTCTCTTGCAACCTCATCTTGGTTATCGGCCGTTTTGACCAACGGTTGCCCGCAGCCGGATGCTCATAAGTTGCATCTGGATCAGATAGACTTCGCCAACGGTGGCAATCGCTACGATACTGCCGAGAATTGATCCGCCGCCACACCCGGCACCGGAGCCGCTGGCGCAAACATCGACAGGATTCGGCCGAAAGGTCGTTGTCCCATCCCCAAGGCTACCAAGAGCATTGAGTCCCCAACATTTCACTCCACCGGACGAGGTGGTAACGCAGGAATAGTCGTCGCCTGTGACGATTGAGCCCCGCGATCCCAAGCACCTGCTGCAAACCCCGCCCGGAAGTGTGGGTTCTGGCGGAAACCAAACCTGTGTGCCTACCATCCCATCTTCTCCCAGCGTCAAAGTGGGCATGAAGACGTTAGGTGTCCACCAAATCGGGTCAACTCCATATCTCCATGATGCCACCCTCCATCTACCGGACAGACCATCTCACCACATAGCGAGTCGCTCAGTCGCAGCCAATCGGGCTTGTCCCCGCAGTCGTCACGACGTTTGGAAAGATGACCCGGTTCGCGCGATTCGATTCCACTTGATCTAGGTGGCGGGAAATAGGGATAGTTGACAATGGTGGAACGACGCGTTTGTGGGGCTCGCGTGGTCGGGGATTGAATAAAGCGATGGTCGGGAAATCAAAGTCGCGTGTTACCGGTTTGGTGGACCCATCGAAGGCCGCCTTTGATTCCGCATTCGGGTCGAGCGTCACGCAACGCAAACGGGTCACGAAACACAAACGGGTCGACACCTCCGTGGATTATTTCGACTCGGTCGGGGTACCGGGGTTGGACGGGCGGGGTCATCAGGTCGCTCCCACCACGAAGGAACAGAAGGCGAACAGTGAACAGCTGGTTCGGGTTTTCGTGCAGCGTTGTTCCCCGGATCTTTCGGGACCGGTCGAAGAAGGCGTGCCCGGCCGCTATTTCGTCCAACCACCGATCGATGGAGAGTTCCCGATTCCTGATGGACCGGCGGTCCGCGCACGCTTGGCGGGAGGCGGGGAGGATTGGGCGCGAGAATTCGCTGCCGGCAACGCGGCAGATGTCATGACCGCCTTTGTGGTCTGCAACGAAGTGAAGGAGATGGTGGAGCGGTGGGTCGAGCATCGGATTGATTGGTTGGACGGTGACAAGTTGGAGGTGTACCCGCTCGTTGAAAAAAAGCCGGACAAGACGTTTCTCAACGCTGCCGCCGGGCCTGATGTGCATGACCTCGACGGCGACGGGAACGTGCACGAGCCGATCCTGATTCTCGAGCGCGACACCAGCTTACAAGACGGGGCGGGGCGACACCCCGCCAACGCCCGAGATCCAAAAATCGTAGCCCACGAGACCGGGCACGCGATTCTCTGTGGCCTGATGGGCCACGACACCGATAGACTCATCGGGTCGAGCAAAGAAACCGTTTTTCTTTCGGACACCATTCACGAGGCTGTCGCTGACGTTGCTGCGATTTTGCACGGCTTGGGACAAAACGAGGTCTTGCGTGCGGTGATGGACGAGACCGGCGGAGATATGCGCAAGCCCAATTGTGCCAGCGCCGTCATGGAGACACAGGCCGCATACACGGACAGGCTGTTCCGCAGCCGATGGCCACTCGATGCTGAGACCGCAGAACATCTCGGCAAGTGGGTGGCGCTGGAGCGACTGCCCGAACATCTCGGTTGGTTTGGACGTCTGCTCCGCGAAGAGCTGACAAGCGTGGACTCGACAGGAAGGCTGTCGGACAAGGATGTCGATGCGCTATTGGCTGCCATCGAGAGTGGGCTTCCTGAGTTCGTAGAGCAACAAAGAGGGGCAAGACTCCTCGACAGTCCCTGGCTTTGGGGTCACGCTCGGGACAACCTGGGCGACAATAAGGACAGCTACCCTTACCGGGAGACGCGTGATGCCATTGAAACGGCGCTGAAACGTCTTGGCGCGGGACTGACAGACGAGAGTCCCAGTGCCCTGCAAGAGAAGTACGACGATTTCATCCGCTACTTCGTGACCAAAGAGGCGCGCCAGAACGGCGGTGGGCTTCCTCGACGGTTCGACCGGCTCAACCATGTAGACGATGTCGCTCCTTGGATCACGAAGACCCAGCCTGGTGAAAAGGACCCTCATCCGGCCAGCTTGCCCATCTCGAGCGCGACGTACGATGTTTTGGTCTCTCTCGTCGAGAAGGGATTGAATGAAGGTCTCGATTTCTTCACCGTAGTCGCGACGGCGCGTGACGCCGTGGGGCGGGTGTTTTTTCGAGCCACAGAGAGGTGGGCACGTGGTGTCAGGGACAAGGCGGACCTGACCAGGAGTGCTTTTGCCGCCGGTTTGATCGAGGTGGCAGCGGAATTGGCCCCGAGCAGCTCGGGCTTCTGGGCCGACAGCCTGCGGAAGCGGGGAATCCTCAACTGTCCGTAGGGATCACTTGTGGTTTCGGTTCGGCATTCAGGTATGTGGCGACAGCTTCCTCTGGCAAGATCACAAACGATCCTGGCAGGCGCACTGGATAAACGACAAGGCCCAATCGCCTTCGCCGACTGACGGGATCTCGTCGGAAGAAATCAATCTGTCCACGTAACCACCGACGTAATAAACACAGCCATATTCACTCCAGTCGTCATTTACACAAACCTCCTCGAAATCCACGCTCATCCCCAGCCGAGAACAAAGTTGCTGGCAGGAAATGGCTTCGGAGATTTGGGCGATGCCGGTGCAGGTTCCCAGGTATTGAGATCCATCACATGCGGCCGAGGCAAGGCCCGCGCCGTCTGCACTGTAGTCAAAGCAGTTGCGGTTACACTGCCCACAATTGTATGGGTCACTGATAACGTCGAGGCAGTCGGTGTTGCCATCACACAGGTCGAAGTAGTAACTGCAGGCCTTTTGGCGGTCTGCGCAATAGGCGTAGGGATCAAGTGGATCCACCACTGGAGTGTCGCAGGCGCCGCAGTGATTCTGGTCGCTATTGAGATCGGCGCATTGACCGTTGCAGACCGCAAAGGATGTGTTGGTGTTGCAAATCAGGCTGACTTCGACGTTCTGGCTGGTTTTGTGGCCCGCCTGGTCATTGCAACCGCACACACAATCAGCCTTTTTTGCGCCCTGGTCACCGCAGTTGTCCACCCAATACTCGGTGTCGTTGGCGCAGATGACGCTGGCATTTGGATTTTGCACTTCGCAATTGCAGGGTTCTTTGCAGGCGGTGAACTCCTGGTTGCAGCCGCACTCGCAGCTGCCGGCTTGTTCCTGATTCTGGCCGCAGCTGTCGACCCAGGAGATTTCGCCGTTGATGCAGAGGGTGTGGTTAGGTTTTCGAACAAACCCTGGGCCTCAACGTCCGTCTTGCTGACGTTTTGTTTTCAGGTAGTCCTGAACATCCTCGGGAAACGATTGCTCGTCGAGTCCTAGCAGGTCCACGACCATCTCCGCCGTCACGAGATACTCGTGCAGTTGAAACCCGTAGAAGGTCACGTCACCGATGCGGCTGTTGGGTTTCTCGCGCAAATGTTGGAGCAAAGTGTGGCAGGCAATCTCAGTGGTACCGCGAAGACCGAGATTGCCGGTTCCGGCTCCGAGGGCCACCATGGCAACTGAATAGCGAGAAGAGGACTCGAGACCCTCGATGGCTCGCCAAAGGTTGGTCGTACAGGTGCGAATCAAATCGAGTGTGGGAAACGACGAGCCTTGAAAGCCGTGCCGGTAGTCCATGACAGCAACGTGTGCAACATGGGTAGCGCGGGGATGACTGCCGGCGTGGGTGATGAGAACTTGGCCTGGCTGCATGGGCCCACCAAAGGTCGAGTTGAGCGTATCGTGGACCTGTTGTTGGAAGTCTGGACCGCAGGCGACGCGGATGGCACCGGAAACACCGCTGCCAAGATTGCCATTGGTGTTGGAGGCGTTGACGAGAATGTCTTCATTTCCATCGGTCAAGCTTCCACGCTCGACTCTGAATTTGCGCTCGTAGCTTTCGGGGCTCATGGATTGTCTCCAGACGTTCGGAAAAATCAAACGGATTCAGCCATCCTGTAGGCCACATCCTGATTTGATGGGCCACCGAGCCGCCGCCAGCCGACTGCAGCGGCGTCGCATGGCTGCACTCGTCCTCTTTGGCAGGCTGCCCGAAAGCTCATTGACCCCAATCGCAACGATGGCTATCTCGACATCAGATGACAAGGCGCCACTGGGAACGGACAAAAGGACTGCCCCCGAGGTCACCTCGCCGCCAGCGGTGCCGAGAGTAACCGGCGGAGGGATGCCACCCTCGGGTGTCCAACAACAGAGGGCGTCCTCTCGCACGGTTCGGGTGACCAGGGGCGCGCCAAAGGTTCCGCCGGAGCCGAGGCCGAAGCAAAGCAGGGCGCGGTGCTCGTGACGAGTGTTCTTGAGGCACTTGTCGCTGCGTTTGATTTCGTCGGCGGTGACCTCCTCGGCTTTGCCACCGGTGCCGTTGGGTCGTCCAGCCATGGTTTTTGTCAGACCACATCGGCGGCCTGAAAAACAGCCCAAACCCAATTTTTCGTCACGCTTTTGAACAAAACATTAGGTGTTTGAGGTCTCGGGGCAAACCCAGGTTGCACAAAGCCGCCAGGGTAGGGCGTTTTCGACAAAACCTAATATTTGAATACTTTTATTGGGTTACTGGTTTTTGCCTATCCGAGGCGGTCTAGCATGTGCTTTCGGAGTATTTGATTGATGCGTGTTTGGTACTTTCTACCGCGCGACTTGAACCAGGCCAGCACGTCAGCGTCGATACGGATCGTCACGGGCTTCTTCACCGGCCGATAGAACTTCCCACGGACAAATCCATTCCACTGGGCAATGTCCGGTACGTCTTCATCAACCACCGGTTCGCCGGTCTGGTTGGCGAGGTCTTCAAGCTCCCGACGCATGTCAGCCGACACCTCGGAAGTAGGTGTCCGACTCCGCTTTTGTTGCTTTCCGCGCTGAGATGATCCGGATGATTTCTTCGCCATCGTCGTCCTCTCTTTGTGTGTGCGCCACCATCAACACAACCAAACCGCCCACCTCGCCAATGCTGATCCACCGCTCCTCGTCATACTCAAACCGGTCATCCAAGACGCTGAGGATGTTGGGGGTCCTGGAAGATCAGTGTGGCCACTTCAAAACTGACTCCGTGTTTGGCTTTGTTTGCACGGCTTTTGTCCTCGTCCCACTTGAAGAGCGACATACGTTTTTGTATGTACTATTTTGCACATACAATCTAGACCTGTCAACACGGTGTTTTGGGCCCAGCGACAAGTAAGGCCGTAGCCCGCGTGCTGGATGGCCATGACAATCCTTTTGGTTAAGACCGCCTGCTGATGCGTCAAATCTGCATTCTTGGTGACAATGAGATCTGCTTCTTTCGGGCGTTGCGCCAACCGAGCAAGCTGGTTATCGCCAGTGTAATTGGTCTCGACCTTCACGCCTGTTTCTTTCTCGTAGTACGCAAAGATGTTGTTGAGATGGCTCGAGGTCCGATCGGTGAGCACGCGGATGACCTTGCCCTCAGGGCTCGCCGGGGACGACTCCGACCGCTGACAACCGACAAACACCGTTGCTGCCACAACGAGAAACATGAGCGATCGCATAGTTTCCTCCCAAGCGGACAGTGCGCTCGATTCGCTCGTCGAGATCATGCAAACCTGAAAATAGCCTGCCAACGCCGCTGTCAACCGACAGCCGTGAAAGGCGCGTTGCTTGACGCTGGCGAAGCGGAAACAGTGATCGCGTTTCGCAATCACACGCTCATGCTTGGGCTGGCTCGAAATAGCTCGCGAACCTCGTCTGGAACAGGAGCGGCGGCGAGCACTTGCCGCGCGGTGGCTATCGAGTCGCTATCGAGCGTCGTCCCGAGATTGAAGAGCGACGCCGAATGGCCCGATTGTTCCTTCGAAACCAACCCGGTCTTCAAACCACACCCACGACGCCATTCCACCACCCGATCGGACCCCCGGCCACTACCTGTGGCGACACCGGGAAAAAAGAGCTGCACCGAAACCAGCTCGTTACCGGCATACCAAAGAAGGAGGTCACACCGGTCACCGGCGTTCTGAAACCACCGCCCCGGTCCCTGAAGTGACGGTTTGACCACCATGGGATCGATCTCGCGCAGTCCCCTTCCCCATTGCTCAGGCGTTCGCATGGATGAACTCTAGCACCAGTAAAACAGAGCAGACGAGATGAGGAGGCTACTCTTCGATGCAAACGTTCGGGATCGAACCTGGAATGACTGGCGGAAGGTTGCATTTCCAATTCGCTGGGCAATCCTCGTCCGCATCGCATTTGATCTCGCAAGTAGACGTATCTCCGCCGGGCCCAGCGGCTGTCACGCAGTCTTGGCCTTCGGCGCATCCGGATGCAGGGCAGGTTTGCCCTATGCCTGCCGTCGATGTATCTGGGCGGTCGCCGCAACCGGTTATTGTCATCGAAAAGAGGACCACCAACGCTCTCGCCGCAAGTCGCATCATTTCTGAACTCCTCCTGCACTCTCGATAAGCAAGTTTGGTGCCAGACTGTTGTCGACGTCAGCACCTTGACGATGCTACGTTCTGAACGAGGCCCGCCAGTCCAGCGGCGGATACAGACGTAGACAGGATGGCGCGGATGTCTCGTTTCGCAGGCACGCCATCGGCGGTCCATCGGGTCTCTGCCAAAGACGCGGTCACGCGACCATACCGATGTCAAAACCAGGAAATAGCAGGACCGCTGGATGTACTCGAAGGGCTCGGGCCAGAGCGAGCGCCCTCTCACGGCCCATCATCCGCGCTCCGCTTTCTAGAGCAGATACGTTGGATTGAGAGATACCACTCATCTCGGCCAACGCCTGTTGGCTCAACCCCTGAAGCTCTCTCAATGTCCGCAGCATCTCGCCAGGCGACACCTCAACTTGGACTCGCGCCGGCGCAAAGTCCTTTCGGTTGATCGACCTTTTTTTTTTGTCAGTACTCATGAGGATTCACCTCCCGATGGGACCTTACAAACGATCCTGGCAGGCGCACTGGATATAGGATAAGGCCCAATCGCCTTCGCCGACTAACGGAATCTCGTCGTCGGAATTCAATCTGTCCACGTAACCACCGACGTAATAAACACAGCCATATTCATCCCAGCCGTCATTTTCACAAACATCTTCATAATCCAGGCTCATCCCCAGCCGGGAACAAAGTTGCTGGCAGGAAATGGCTTCGGAGATTTGGGCGATGCCGGTGCAGGTTCCCAGGTATTGAGATCCATCACATGCGGCCGAGGCAAGG
>Ga0156400_1375_pt1 | contig 23868 bp, 21 predicted proteins | sample RifOxyA3_FD_108044 | JGI IMG/M metagenome (GOLD analysis project Ga0156400, IMG submission 108044) | Deltaproteobacteria bacterium RIFOXYA12_FULL_58_15
GCACCCCTCACCACTGTCGATACGCCCGTTGCCGCAGGTGGACACACAGGGCAAACCGACGCGTGGGCAGGCAAAGCCCGGCTCGAGTTGGCAGACTCTCGAACAACCATCACCGTCGGTGGTGTTGCGGTCATCACATGCTTCAAAGTGACAGGTCTGGTCCCCGACCATGCTGAGGCAATCGGCATCTTCTATGCACGAGGTTGTCTCGTCGAAACAGAAACCGCCGGCAAGTTGTTTGACGCCGTCGCTGCAGCGCGGCCCGAGGGTGCAGTTCGCCCGACAACCACTGTAAACGCCGGTATTGAGAAGGCTGCCATCATCACACTGCTCGTGCGCGGGGTCGAAGATACCGTCACCGCAGTGGGGCGCGCGGGTACAGTCGCTCTCGCAGCCGCCGTACTCGCCGAGATTGTTGGCAGTGCCATTGTCACACTCTTCATCGTCGTCGATGCGTCCGTTGCCGCAGATGAGAGAACAGGCGCCGCCGGTGGTTGGGCACCCATACAGGAGCTCGATAGTCTGGCAATCGTGCGCGCAGCCATCGCCGTCAGCCGTATTGCCGTCGTCGCATTGTTCGGTGTTACTCACGTCCACGGTGCCGTTGCCGCAAAGGGGAATGCAAGGCATACCCGGAACGGGACAGTCGAAGGTGGATTCGACAGTCTGGCAGTTGGCAGCGCAGCCATCACCCGAGCGGGTGGTGCACGGCTCAGAACTGCACAGAACACCACCGATGGTACAGGTCGCATCGTCAGCACACTTGCCGCGGTCGTCGCAGAGCTCGCCCAGGTCGACCCTGCCGTTGCCGCAGTTCGACACGCACGGTGTGCCGGGTGTCCGGCAAGTGAATCCCGATTCGATCAGGCAGACGGAGGAACAGCCGTCGCTGGCGAGGGTGTTGCCATCGTCACAGGTCTCGAAGTGGCAGGTCTGGTCGCCGACCATGGTGCTGCAATCGGCGTCAGCGGCACACAGGGTCGTCTGATCGGCGCAGGTGCCTCCGGTCGTTTGAATGAGGCTGTCACCGCAGCGCGCCGCCCATCGGCAAGTGGGTTTGCAGGTGCCGTATGCGCCGGTGTTGCCGCCGTCGTCGCACGCTTCGCTGCCATTGACCAAGTGATCTCCGCAATACGGGGCGCGCGTGCAGTCCGGATTGCACGAACCGTACGAGCCGTCGTTGGTTCCGTTGTCGCAAGCCTCACCGGCATCGAGGCGACCATTGCCGCAAATCGGACCGCAGATCGTGCTGGGGGGCGGGCACTCCCAACTGGGGTCGACAATGCACCCGGTGCAGCCGTCGTTTGCCACCGCGTTGCCATCGTCGCATTCCTCCGGGTCTTCGCGCACGCGGTTACCGCATTTCAGTAGGCAGGGTTGGCCCACAAGAGGACAGGTGAACAGGGGATCGGCTTCGGCGCAGTCTGCGGAACATCCGTCGCCGGAAACCGCCGCGCAGGTGCTGAGGTCGGCGCACGGCAGAGAGCCCACGAGGCATGGATCCCCATTGTCGCAGCGCGCACCGTCATCGCAGACCTCGCCCGGATCAAAGGTTCCGTTGCCGCAGCTATGTAGACAGCCGACTGCTGAACACTCGAAGCCGTCCTCCGTGTGACAGGTGTCGTCGCAGCCATCGCCGTCGGTGGCATTGTAGTCGTCGCAGTTCTCGTCTGGGGAGTCCACGCGCCCGTCGCCACAGGATGGCCCCAGGCGGCAGTTTGGCCGGCAGTGGCCGTACAGCCCATCGTTGTTGAGTGTGCCGTCATCGCACACTTCGTATAGACTCTCGATAACGCTGTTTCCACAGTAGGGCGCTCGTGCCAGACACCCGGGCATACATGTGAGACCGAAAGCGTCGTAGAAACCATCATTGATCGCGTCGTCGCAGAGCTCCGGACCATTCGTGATGCCGTCGCCGCAATAGTCGGGCAACGTGCAATTGAGATTGCATGTGTTCCATTCGCCAGTGTTGCTGGCAGTGCCGCGGTCGCACTGTTCGAAGGGCAGATTCACCGTGCCATCGCCACAGTATTCGGGGCGAGTGCAATCGGCTTCGCAGCCACCGTAGTCGCCCGTGTTGCGAGCAGTGCCGAGGTCGCAGACCTCTTCAGGATCAGGTACGGCGTCGCCGCAGCGCCGCGCCAACGTGCAATTGGGGTTGCAGCCGCCGTAGACGCCGGTGTTGCTTGCGGCCCCGAGGTCACACGCTTCGCCGGGATCCTTCACGCCGTCGCCGCACGGATCCTCTGGGATAGAGCAGTCAGGATTGCAGCCACCGATGTCGCCTGTGTTGTTGGCATTGCCGAGGTCGCAGGCCTCTTCAGGGTCGGGCACCGCGTCGCCACAGTGCCGCGCCAAGGTGCAGTTGTTGTTGCAGCCACCGTAGACGCCAGTGTTGGCCGCGGTGCCGAGGTCGCAAGCTTCGTCGGCATCTTTCGTGCCGTCACCACAATACGGTCCGGGGAGAGTGCAGTCGGGGTTGCAACCGCCAACACCGCCGAGGTTGGCGGCGGTGCCGAGATCGCATGCTTCTTCGGGGTCGGGCACAGCGTCGCCGCAGCGCCGCGCCAGGGTGCAGTCGGCATTGCAGCCGCTGTAGGCGCCGGTGTTGAGTGGGGTCCCGAGGTCGCAGTCTTCTTCGGGGTCGGGCACAGCGTCACCGCAGAAAGAGGCCAACGTGCAATCATTATTGCAGCCACCGTAGACGCCGGTGTTTTGCGCCGTCCCGAGATCGCACTCCTCCCCGTCATCGGTTTGTCCGTTGCCGCACGAGAGCACGCACGCGTCGCCTGCCGTCGAGCAAACGTAACCGCTTTCTACCGCGCAGAGCGAAGAGCATCCGTCGCCGCTCTGTCGATTGCCGTCGTCACAGGTTTCGAGAGCGTCGAAGACTCCGTTGCCGCAGTTGACGACGCACGCCGCACCCGGGCTGCTACAGCTGTACCCAGGCTCGATCAGCGTACAATCACTGCTGCACCCATCGCCACCCCAAGCATTGCCATCGTCACAGAGTTCACCGTCATCGAGCAACCGGTTGCCGCAAGTGTCTTCAACAACACAAGTGATTCCAACCGTCGGACATAGATAGCCGGTCTCGACGGCGCAGCTCGCCGAGCAGCCGTCGTTGCCCCAGGCATTGCCGTCGTCGCAGCCCTCGGCATCATCGAGAACGCCATTGCCGCACACGTTGGCGATGACGCAGGCATTGCCAGCCGTGGGGCAGTCATAGCCCTGCTCGATGGCCGCGCAATTGGCCGTGCAGCCATCGAAAGGCATGGTGTTGCCGTCGTCGCAGGCTTCGCCTCCATCGAGGATGCCGTTACCGCAGACGTTGGCCGGCACGCAAGGCTCCCCAACGATGGGACACACCGAGCCCGACTCGATGGTGTCACAACTGCCGGTGCAACCGTCGCCGCTGTGCTGATTACCATCGTCGCAGGCTTCGCCTTGGTCGAGAACGCCGTTGCCGCAGACGTTCGAGTGCACACACGCCTCGCCCGGGCGGGGGCAGGTGAAACCCGCCTCCGTCGCACTGCAATCGGCTGCGCAGCCGTCGTTGGCCGCGGCGTTACCGTCGTCGCAGGCCTCCCCAATCTCGAGGAGGCCATTGCCGCAGACGTTGAGCGCCACGCAGGCCTCGCCTGCACGCAAACACGCGAAGCCGGGATCCATCGTGGAACAATCGGAAGCACAACCGTCGTCTGGCAAGGCACCACCGTCGTCGCAGACTTCGCCGCTCTCGATGATGCCGTTCCCGCAAATGCGGAGCGGTACGCATGGTGCGCCGGCGGCGGGACACCCGAAACCGTCGTCGACGGCGCTGCAGTCGACGGCACAGCCGTCGTCGCCCCGGCGATTACCGTCGTCGCAGGCTTCGCCTGGCTGCAAAAGACCGTCGCCGCACCCTCCGGGTTCAAAGCACAACTCGCCAGGGTTGGGGCACTGGAAACCGCTGTCGATTGTTAGACAATCACTCGAACAGCCATCGTTGCCTTGCCGATTGCCGTCGTCGCAGGCCTCGCCCTGATCGAGTGCCGCGTTTCCACACGTGGTCGTTATCGGAATGCACGCTTGTCCAGGGTTCGGGCAAATGTAGCCCGATTCCACTTGGCCGTCTTTCGAGCAACCGTCGCCGCTCGTCGTATTGCCGTCGTCACATTGTTCGCCCGGTTCGGGCTCGGTGATAGAGACGACGCCGCTCTTGCACGCCGCAAAAAACGTGCAACCCGACATGAAGACAGCAAGACGCAAAGACGAAGAGAAATGGCGCATCGTCAGGATCCTCCGGCGGGCGCAGACAGTTGCAGCTCAACTATAGCACGCGGAGTGTGCACATTCATTCGTGGGGAGAGGCCGGTTGGACGACCGATTCTTCGGAGAACCCAAGTTTGTTCTGGACATGAACGGGGAAATCTGAGTCCCAACAGAACACCCAGAAGGGCCGGGCTAGGCCGGGCTAGGCCATGAGTTTGCTGTACCTCTCCTCACTCCTGATCGGGTCGAACAGGCGGTCATCCCTTAGCCACAGACGCATCTTCTCTCGGTCGTGAGTCGCGGCGGTTTCGAGATGGTCGAGAGCGTCGTTGGGGCGGTCCCAGGTGGCATAGAGCGCCGCCAAATGGTAGTGGGAGGCAAAATCGTGGCCATCGATCTCCAGAGCCTTCTCCAGGGTGGTCTCAGCTTCTGCGTAGAAACCTTGAGCGGTGAACGCGATACCAAGATCGACGAAGGCCTCCACATGATCGGGGCATGCACGGACGATTGTCTTGAGGTGGCCGATGGCCTCAGGGTATCGCTCCAGGTCAATGAGGCAACATGCCAGCTCGTGATGAATCATCTCGTCATCGGGGGCCTGATCATGAGCGATCTGCAGCTCCGCCAACGCGTCGGCGAGGTAGCCTCGGTCGGCGAGAGCCATGGCCAAGTTGAGATGGGCATCGGGGAAATCGAAGTCGAGCTCGAGAGCACGGCGGTACAGGGCAATGGCGAGCTCATGGCCTTGACCGGCAAGAAAACTCGCGAGGTAGTGGTGGGCAGTCGGGCTATCGGGATCAGCGCGCAGCGCTTCCACAAATTCGAACAGTGCGTCTGCAAGTCGACCCTTTTCTGCAAGAACAGTGGCGAGGTTGTCGTGGGCATGCGCGGCCCGTGGATCGAGCTCAATGGCCTTCTGGAACTCGATGACTGCCTCATCCAGCCACCCACGGTCGGCGAGCTCAATGCCGCGAGCGTTGTGCTCGTCGGACTGGCCCATATCTTCATGTTGGTCCATGCCTGTCGCTATCATCGCTAGAGCCAGGATGCCAAGTCAATCCACTCTCCCGCGCCACCGCCGCCGCGTCTTGGCAACAGTCGGCGGCATTTTTGGCAAAACCCTACCAACATAGGGGGACGTCATGGTATGGCCGTATGATGAGTAAGAAAACGGAGTTCGACGCCTGTCTCGGCCTGTTGCGTCAGGTCCTGGTTGTGCGGGGCAAAGACCTATCGGGTCTCGATGAGAAGTACGTGTGGCGGCAGGCCGAGGGCGCTGGGGAAGCTCCCAAGACGGTCGTTTCCTTGGCACCACTTTTGACCGGCAGTGAGTTGCCTGGCCTGCAGGTCGCTGTGGATCCCGTGCCAGCGTCTGCTGTTATGCCTGCAGCGCCGTTTGCGCCTGCAGCGCCGTTTGCGCCTGCAGCGCCGTTTGCGCCTGCAGCGCCGTTTGCGCCTGCAATGCCTTCATTGGATCCCTTTGCATCTGCGCCATCAAATCCAACAACCCCTGGGGGCGTCGTTTCGGTGCCTTCGGGACTCGTCCCGCCTTTCAGGGGCTAAGGAACTCTCAACCGAGCTGCAACCTCACACAAAACATTTCGGGAACTGGTGTATTGGTAATGCTTCGTCTTCACGTCAAGGTTCAACATCCGCAGCCGCGCCATATCGCCCGTGCAGAGAGCATTCTGCGCGGTGGCGGCTTAGCAATCTTTCCCACCGACACGACGTACGGCCTCGGGTGCGATTTGTACGCAAAACGGTCGATCGAACGCATCTATCTTCTCAAGGGGTTGGAGAAGAAACATCGGCTTTCGTTTCTGTGCGGCGACTTGTCAGAGGTGGCGCGGTACGCAGTGGTCGAAGACCGCAACCACAGAATTCTGCGCCACCACGTGCCCGGTCCCTACACCTTTGTTCTGCCAGCCACTCGAGAGGTTCCCCGAGTGGTCCAAAGCAATCGGAGAACCGTTGGCATCCGCATTCCGGAGAGCCCCGTGTGTACGGCGCTCATTCAGGCGTTGGGACACCCCATCATCAGTACGACGGTCGGTCGTGTCGTAAACGGCGATGCCGTGTATAGTAACGATCCAGACGAGATCATCGAGATGTTTGGCAAGTCGATAGATTTGTTGTTGGATGTAGAGACCCTTTATGGCGAGCCCTCGAGCGTTATAGACCTCACGGGTCCCGAGCCAGTGATTTTGCGCAAGGGCCAGGGTGATCTCAGTTGGCTCGGTGGCGGTTGACCGTTGCCATCTTTCCCCTCTTTCCTCAAGAAATTTGACAAGGATCCCATACACGGTAATCTAAGCCCGGCGCCGAGGGTCTGGTTGCGCGACCGGGTCTTTGTCTGGCGTTCGGAGGCTGTGGTGGATTCCAAAGTGCAGTGTGCATCCTGCGGTCGGTTTTTTGTGCCGCGGCTCAGTTTTCAATCAGTGGAGAAGGATGGCGAGCAACACTATTTCTGCTCGCAGGCGTGTCGCAATCCTGCATTGCGCGGTGAAGAAGTGGACTGCGCCATTTGCGGCAAGCGCTTTGTTCCGTCGCTTGCCGTGAATGTCAGCGAGGACGCGCAAGGCCGCAGCTATTTTTGCTCGACGGAGTGCAGGTCAACTCTGGATCTGCAAGCAGAGCGGAAAAAGGTCGAAGCGCCAGCAAGGGTGATCGCGGTTCTCAACCAAAAAGGTGGCACGGCCAAGACGACCTCGGCGGTATCCGTAGCGGCGGGTTTCGCCCATCTCGGCCATCGTACTTTGCTCGTCGACCTCGATCCTCAGGGCAACGTGGCCGTCTCCCTTGGACTGGACAGTCCACGAATGGTGCACCACATCCTGCTGGGCGAAGTTCGGGCAGAGCTCTGTGCCACGCCCGTGCGAGACAACCTTGACGTCATCACGTCGAACCAGAGTTTGGCTGCGGCGGAAATTGCCTTGGCTCGCGCGGCCCCCGCAGACCGCAACGAGCGGTTGAGCCTCGCAATGCGTGGATTGACTGGATACGAGTACATCATACTCGATTGCGCACCGTCGTTGTCTATCCTCAATCAGAATGCTCTGACGTACGCAGGTGAGGTGCTCATCCCGGTGAGTTGTGACTACCTCGCATTGGTGGGAGTCACCCAAGTGCTGCGGACCCTGAGACGGGTCGGTGAACATTTGGGGCGAGACATTCGCATTGCCGGGGTCCTCCCAACGTTCTACGACTCGCGCAATCGTGTGTCCACCGAAGTGGTCTCATACCTGCGCAAGACTTTTGGTGCGCGCACCCTTCCCCCAGTGCGCCGCAACATCAAGCTCACCGAGGCCCCTAGCTTCAAGAAGACCATTTTTGAACATGCACCTGACTCCCACGGAGCACGAGATTATATCCGCGTGGTGGAGTGGTTGCGCACCGGAGAAGGCAAAACTCAGACGACAAGGGCTGCATGATGACAATGAAATCTCGAGCGCAGACAACCACCCGCACTGCTCTCGCTGAAAATCCGCTCGAGGGTGAGCAGTTATTGCTCGACAATCTTTTCGGTAGCTCGATGCGTGTACCTCGGCGGCCACAACCAGCCAAGCAGTTACCCAAACCAGAACACTACAAAGTCGTGTCGATCTCGTTGTACGTAGAAGATATCGAGCGCCTCAATCGCATGGTCAACGAGCTGAAGCGGCGTGGTCATTACAAGGCCAACAAGAGTCAACTGATTCGCCACGCCTTGGCACAGCTTGATCTCGACACGATTCCCAAGACCTGACGCGGGAATTCGACTCGCGGGCACAGCCGTGCCACTATCCGTATGAGGATGAAAGCGGCGAAGAAGAGAGGGCACACGCCCGGTACCCATTTTGGTGACGTCAAGCTCGTCAATATCGAGCTCATGCCTATTCTCGACCAACAGCGGCTTCTCGACTGGCAGCGCGCTCTTTGGTTGTGGATTCCCATCGCGGCATCCCCAGGGGTCTATTCCTTTGCTTGCGGGAAACTGCCGCTCGCCCCCTCGCTTTTGGCGGTGGCCATGGGACTCAGTGCGGCGGCGGTGTTGGCCATTGTCATCAGTCGCAGTGCGGCCCGATTCGGCGTGGGATTCGTGTCGTTGTGTCGAAGCCCGTGGGGTGCACGCGGTGCATCGATTGTTGCCACGGTGCGATGGTGCGTTGGTGTGATCTGGATGGCCGCATGGGCCAGTGAGATAGGGACCTCCACGGGGTGGCTCGTTGTCCGCGGATGCCCAGGCGTTGAGTCTCTGCGCGGCATCGTTGGGTCCCACATCATTCCATGGTTGGTGGCGGGGTCTGTCGTCGTGTCTGCCTGGTGGGTCGCCCGCGGGGGATTGTCGCGAGTGGGTGCAAGTGCCCGTCTTGGCGTGACCGCGGTGGTGGTCGGCCTTTTTGCGCTGGTGGTCATGGGGGGCATGGCCTCGAAGGGTTTCGGCCCATGGCTTAGACGAGATGCTTCCTGGGGTTCGTCGGATGTCGCTGCTGCCGCTGCAGTCGCGCTGCTATTTTCTCTGGTGGGGCTGGTGGCGTGCGGCGACTGGGAACGATTTCGCCAGCAACCAGGTGGTCGCAACAAACTGACAGTGTTGCGGAAGGCTGCCGGGATTGCCGCGCCCTTGGCGATGGTTGTGTTTGGGGTGCTGGTTGCTTTCTCTGGAGCGCTGCTTGCGAGCGCTGCGCAAACAACAGGGGGAGATGTTTCCCGCGGATTGGTGAACCACGTTGCGACCTTCGGGGGCAACGGGTTGGCGGTCGCTGCCGGCCTGGTAGCAGTCGCATTGTGGATCTCGGTGGCTCCGCTGGTGGGTGTGTACAGTTCAGCAATGGCTGTCTGTGGTGTGAGACCGCGGCAATTCACCTATCGTCGATCTGCCTTGCTCACCGTTGTCGCGACTTTGGCGCTGGTGCCGCTCTGGCGTCTTATCGAGGACGCAGGCGTCACCATCGTCGATGTCGCGACTCTCTTGGCACCACCACTCGGTGTCTTGGTCGTGGATGAGTTGCTTGTGCGACGGGGGCGGGTTCTGCTTGACGACCTCTTCACCTTCAGTCGTTTCTATGGCCCTTTGTTTGGCTTTGGGGTGGCGGGGACCTTCGCTCTTGTGGCCGGTTGGTTGTTTCACCCGCGGGTTGTCGAGTGGGCCGGATGGCGATTCGATGGTGACTTGCACGACTTCGTCGGCAATCCCCTGAGCGGGATGGCAGTCGCCGCTCTTGTGTTCATGGTGCTCGGGTCTCTAGAAAGAGTGCTCGTTTGGCAATGGCTCCATCGCGCGAAAAAGGTTCGGCGGCGTGCACCTGAGCCTTCGATCCTGGCTGACGTGTCTACAGCGGGAGTTACCGACCCGCGGTACGTGGGCAAGGAACTCGATGCTTTCGTTGTGGGACCCGTGGCTGAAAATCCAAGGACGAGCAACTCCGAGGTGCCAGCGTTGAATCGACCGGAGGTGAAGAAACCAAAGAGCGATTCCAAACCAAGAGTGCCGCGGGTGCCGCGTGGTGAGGTGGGCGTTGACGCAAAAGCAATGGCTGATGACGAGTGGTGGTCAGGAGAAAAATAGCTACGGGCAGGTCGACGGCGACTTGAGCGAGGATGCTGTGCCGGCGATATAAGTCCCATGCACCGGACCATCGCCGAGGTTGTAGAAAAGGGCACGCCAATCGTGGTGATCAACCACGACGAAGTCGGCCCGTTCGCCTTGTACCAGCCGGCCGCGGTCGTTCAATCCAAGCGCTTTGGCACCGCCACGGGTTGTTGCCCAAAGGGCCTCCTCTAAAGACAGTCCGCAGCGGGTGGCCGCCATGGCGGCACAGGAGCATAGATCCACGAGCATCGATGAACCGGGATTGCAGTCCGTGGCCACAGCGACCTCGCAACCAGAATCGCGAAGTGCTCTGCCATTGGGCCACGGGTCCTTGCCGAGAAACAATGCACAACCGGGGAGTATCGTGGCGACGACGTGAGCTTTGGCGAGCAGCATGCGGCCGGGCTCACGGGTCATCTCGAGGTGGTCCGCTGAGAGAGCGCCAAGCTCGGCGGCGAGCGCCGCACCGCCATGGTCGGTGAGTTGGTCGACGTGTAACTTGAGGCCGAGGCCGTGCTCACGGGCAGCATTGGCGAAGATCCGCGTTTCTGCGAGCGAGAAAGCGATGTCTTCCACGAACACGTCGCAGTAACTCGCGAGCTTCTGGCGCGCCGCCTGCGCAATGACTTGGTGGCAGAATTCGTTGATGTATTGCCTGCGGTTCGTGCACCCAGGGGGGACGACGTGTGCAAGGGCGGTACCGAATATGGATGCGGGAGTCATTGCTGCGAGAGCTTTGGCCGCCCGCAGTTGCTTGAGTTCGAGCTCAGGTGCCATGCCGTAACCGCTCTTGACCTCGACGGTGGTGGTGCCGTGGGCGAGCATCTTCTTGAGTCGGGGTAGGGACTGCAACACCAGATCGTCAACGGAGGCGACGCGCAGGGGCTCGATGGAGCGAAGGATGCCACCGCCAGCTCGGGCGATCTCTTCGTAGGTTTCGCCTCGGGCGCGCCGTGAAAACTCATCGATGCGCTCGCCAGCGAAAACGACATGGGTGTGTGAATCGACCAAGCCTGGAACGACTGCCCTACCATCGAAGTCGATGACGCTCGCATGAACCGCTCGTGGATTTTTTTCGACGGCGACGCGCTCTCCTGCGGCGAGAACAGTCCCGCCATCGACCAACAGGGCGGCGTCGGTGATGACGTCTATCGGCTCCTTTGAGTTGCCCTCGTCGGCATGGGGTTGTACGAGCTCGCTGATACCGACAAACAGGGTCGGCATTAGATTGTCACTCCAGGTATTTTGACGCCGCGCTCCTTGGCGACGGTGATGGCCCTATCATATCCGGCGTCGGCGTGTCGCATGACACCCAGGCCAGGATCACCGTCGAGTACGCGAGCGAGTCTGCGCGCAGCCTCGTTGGTGCCGTCACAAACGATGACCATACCGGCGTGCAAAGAGTAACCGATGCCGACGCCGCCACCGTGATGGAAGCTGACCCAGCTCGCACCATTGACGGCGTTGAGTAGGGCGTTGAGGATCGGCCAATCAGCGATGGCATCGGAACCGTCTTTCATTCCTTCGGTCTCGCGATTGGGGCTTGCCACCGAGCCGCAATCGAGATGATCGCGGCCGATGACGATGGGTGCCTTGACTTCACCAGAGCGCACCAACTCGTTGAATGCCAGGCCAACCCTGCTTCTCTCGCCATATCCGAGCCAACAGATGCGGGAGGGGAGGCCTTGGAACTTGACCTTTTCGCCGGCGAGGTCGAGCCAACGGTGGAGCTCCGCCCGGTCGATGGTCTCCTTGACACACCGATCGGTGCGGGCGATGTCGGCTGGGTCGCCGGACAGCGCCACCCAGCGGAACGGACCCTGTCCCTCACAGAACAACGGGCGAATGTACAACGGCACAAAACCCTGGAACGCGAAGGCGTCCTCGAGGCCACCTTCTTGGGCTTGGCCGCGCAGATTGTTGCCATAGTCGAACACATGCAGACCGCGCTTCTTCATCTCCACCATGGCACCGCAGTGGGCGACCATCGAATCGCGGGACCGCTTCACGTAGGTTGTGGGATCGCTTTGTCGCAGGGCGGCCGCCTCGTCGAGACTCAGGCCGGTCGGCACGTAGCCATTGAGGGGGTCATGGGCCGAGGTCTGGTCGGTGACGAGGTCAAAATCAATCTTGCGCCGCGCAATCTCGGGAAAAACGTCTGCGGCATTGGCGCAAAGAGCGATGGACACCGCTTTCTTGTTACGCTTGGCCTCATTGATGCGAGTGAGGGCGGTGTCGAGATCGGGGGCCACCTCATCGAGGTAGCGATGATCGAGTCGCCGCTGAATACGGGCCGGGTCTATCTCCACGACCAGCATGCAAGCGCCAGCCATGGTTGCCGCGAGGGGTTGCGCGCCCCCCATGCCTCCGAGACCTGCGGTGAGGATGGAGCGGCCGCCGAGATCGGCAACACCGAAGTGATTGCGTCCGGCCGCGAGGAAGGTCTCGTGGGTGCCTTGGAGGATCCCCTGAGTGCCTATGTAGATCCACGATCCGGCGGTCATCTGCCCAAACATGATGAGGCCACGTGCCTCGAGCTCGTGGAAATGTTCCCAATTGGCCCACTTTCCCACCAAGTTGGCATTGGCGATGAGAACTCTCGGGGCGTCGGGGTGAGTTTGGGCAACGCCAACGGGCTTGCCGCTTTGCACGAGGAGGGTTTCGTCGTTGCCGAGCGTCTTCAACGTGCTGATGATGGCATCGTACGCCTCCCACGATCGTGCCGCCTTGCCGGTGCCACCATAAACGATGAGCTCCTCCGGCTTCTCGGCAACTTCCGGATCGAGGTTGTGCATGAGCATGCGCATGGCAGCTTCTTGGATCCAACCTCGGCAAGAAATTTCAGTTCCGCGGGGGGGGTGAACAATGCGGGACATCGGCGACCTCCGTTGCAGAAGGTCGCTCCTAGGCTGCGGATGGGGACGTGTCAACCTGCGCAGTGATTGTGAAACGTACCGTCGCGAGGCCGTCCACGGCAGCCTCGATCTGATCACCTATGCCGATGGTGGAGACGCCGGCCGGGGTTCCGGTGAAGATCAAGTCACCTGGCTGCAGGGTTATGAGTGACGACAACTTGGCTATGAGCTCGGCCGGTGACCAGGTCATGTCGCCGACGTTGCCGCGTTGCCTCTCTTCACCGTTGACCTTGAGCCACAGCTCGGCATTGTTGGGCGGTGGGCCTAGGACGACGATACTGCACGGCGCCGCTTTGTCGAACCCCTTCGCCAGATCCCATGGCTGTCCCTTGCTCTTGGCCTGCCGTTGGAGATCGCGGCGCGTCAGGTCAACACCCACCGCGCAACCAAAGATGTGACCGAGGGCGTCGCTTGCAGCTATGTTCCGGCCGCCTTTGCACAGTGCGAGGACCAGTTCCACTTCGTGTTGCAGATCCTCGGTGGCAGGTGGGTAGGGGACCTCCGTTGTAAACGTGGCGGCGTCTGGGGGCTTGGCGAAGAAACGCGGGGGCTCCCGTGTGGGGTCGGACCCCATCTCGCGGGCGTGGGCCGGGTAGTTTTTCGCCGCGCACCAGACTCTGTTGATTGGGAATGAGAGATTTGTGTCGACCACCGGCAGGGACGGTCGCGCTGGAGCTGCGAAGACGTATTGGGCTGTCATTAAGTTTCCCTCGCACGAAACGCAATGAAGGTCCATGTGCCGCCGAGCCTATCGAGCCTATCGAGCGGTGAGGGCGAGCGCCGGGTCGTGCAATTCCACCGAACTGTCGTCACTCGAGAAGGTGTATAACCATGCGAGCCCGGGGGAGTGCGCATGGATCTCAATGCCCATTCCCTCTTCGTCTTCAACAGTTGAGGCTACGAGCTCGTAGGTGAATCCAGGGATCTGCTGAGTTGGCAACGGATGGATTTCGCTTCGGTCATCGAGAGGAGTCCAACTCCAATCAAACTTGAGATCAAAAGTTCCCCCGGCGGTGACGACCTGGTCATCTTCTGTCCAGACAACATCGTCTGCTGTGGCTGCAGCGACGAGCGACATTTCAATACCAGTCATCACCACGCCGTTCGGGAAAGCAGGACGTGGGTTGACGACGATGTCATCAAAGAAGAACGTCAGGGCATCCATCCAAAAGGTGTCCTCTTGGTGCACCCGCACGTGGCCTCCAGCAATCGGCAAGGTCATGCTTGGCTCTTGGACCAGTGTTCCAGCCAAGGCGAAAGTTAGATCCGATGGATACTGGCTGTTTGCGGGCAGCTTCAGCGACTGCCCGTGCAAGAGCATATCCCCTAGGGTCACCGCCGTCTGCTCGTTCTCGTCGATGCGGGAATGATCGCGTTGGGGAACATTCTGCCCGCAGCCCACTGCTACCAGAAAAAGCACAGCTACCAGAGGCGGATGGAATGTGTTCATCACGATTCCTCCTTCATGTGGTTTGAAGTCCCACATAGGCCCACAGATGCAATGCGTCAATGACGATCGTACTGTGGCCGTCCACTGTTGGCTCGGATCTCGTTTCGCCGAGCATGCCGAGTATGCTTAGCGTGACCCGATGACCAATTTGCTGGATTTGTGGTACTTGTACCCTCTACATTTGCAGCCGGCGGGCAAGCAAGGCGGACTATTTGCGAATCATCACCTACAACATCCGCAAGGGCAAAGGGGCAACAGGCAACAGAGTCCACGCCGTGGGCAACGTCGCCCGCGCCCTATCGGACCACGCTTCAGATTTGGTCTTGTGTCAGGAGGTGTTCCACCCAAGTGGCGACGGACAATCGCAGACCGATTCGCTGGCCCGAGCGCTCGGCATGTCATGTTACTACGGCGGCAACAAAAAGCGGCGGGTGGGGCACCATGGCAACGCCACCTTCACATCAATGGTGGTGGACCACGTAGAGAACTTCGATTTGACGATCGGCAAAGTGGAAAGGCGAGGTGCCCTCTACACTCGAGTTTGCGCTCCCTTCCTCCTGCATGTCGTCAATGTTCACTTGAGTCTGAGTCATCAACGGCGCCTGGCACAAATTTACCGTCTTGGCCGAATCCTGCGGCAGGTGGTGCCTGAGTCGGAGCCGGTCCTTTTGGCCGGCGACTTCAACGACTGGGGGCGTCTACTGCACCGTACGATCGTCGATGAGTTGGGGTTCGTCGACGCCTTCGCCGACGTGCCGGTGCTGACTTGGCACGCAAAACGTCCGGTTTTGTCCCTCGATCGTGTCTATGTTCGTCATCTCGAAGTGGCCGATGCCAGACGCTTGTCGGGGGTTCCCTGGAGCAACCTGTCGGACCACCTGCCTCTCGAAGTGGAGGCGCACATCGCCAATACTGCTGCGTCTCAGGTGCATTGACAGCAACTCTTGACGAGCCTAGATAGGGCTCGATTGGAGCAATGAGGATCATGGTCCGGGTCTTGTCTCAAGAAACTATTGCCAACATTGAGAAGCTGTTTCCCCGCTACCCAACACGCATGGCGGTGCTGATTCCCGCTTTGCATCTGGCACAGAACCAGGTTGGGCACATCTCAGAGGAAGTGGAACTCGACATAGCCGAGCTCTTAGATGTGCCGCCGACGCGGGTCCGCGAGGTTGCAACTTTCTATACGATGTTTCACACCAAGACGGCTGGCAAGCACACCGTGCGCATTTGTCGCAATCTCTCGTGTCAGCTGCGCGGTGCTGAGCAGATCATGCAGAAGGCCAAAGAGGTGCTCGGCATCGACTTTGGTGAAACGACGGCAGACGGTCGGATCACACTGGAGCACGACGAGTGTCTGGCCGCTTGTGGCACCGGGCCGGCGTTGTGGTGCGACGATAACCTGGTGGAAAACCTCACCGAAGAGAAGCTCGAGAAGTTTCTAGTGGGGCTCAAATGACCACACATCCCTATGCACCCCAAGGATTTGAGGTCACGCTGAGCAAGCGTTGGTTTGTCGCCAAGGGCTACACCTACGAGACCTATGTCAAGGACGGTGGTTATGAGGGCCTCAAGAAGGCGCTTGCCCTCGAGCCTGGCGAAGTCATCGACACGGTCAAAAAGTGCAATCTGCGTGGGCGTGGTGGTGCTGGTTTCCCTGCGGGTATCAAATGGAGCTTCGTACCCAAAGAGGCAGAGAAGCCGAAATATCTGGTGGTAAACGGCGATGAGTCAGAGCCGGGCACCTACAAAGACCGCTACGTCCTGTCTCGCGATCCGCACATGGTGATTGAGGGTGCGGCCATCGCGGCGTACGCCATCGGTGCCCATCAGATCTACTTCTATCTGCGCGGTGAGTTCGGTCTGCCGCGTCGTCGACTCGAAGCGGCGGTTGCCGAAGCCTATGACAAGGGCATTCTCGGCGATTCTGTTCTGGGCAAGCCCTACAAGCTCAACGCTGCGGTGCATCGTGGAGCTGGAGCCTACATCTGCGGTGAAGAGACGGCGCTGCTCGAGAGCCTCGAGGGCAAGATTGGCAGGCCGCGGTTGAAGCCACCCTTTCCAGCCGTCGTCGGCGCGTTTGGCGGCCCAACCATTGTCAACAACGTCGAGACTCTGTCGTGTGTGCCACTGATCTTCACCCGTGGTGTCGATTGGTTCCTGAGCATGGGCTCGGCGAAGAATGGCGGTCCAAAGATCATTTGCCTCTCTGGCCACGTTGAGCGGCCTGGTGTTTACGAGGTTCCTAACGGCTTCCCGTGCAACAAGCTCATCGAGCTGGCTGGCGGTGTCTGGAAAGGGCGCAAGCTCAAGGCCGTCATTCCTGGGGGTAGCTCGACGCCCTTGTTGGTGCCGCATGCATGTCAGGCGCTGGCAGCCGAGGGGGCGCCCGAGAGTGATTGGCCGTTGGAAACTGACACGCCGCTGGATTTCGACTCTGTGGCGAGGGCGGGGTCGATGTTTGGCAGCGCTGGCATGATCGTGCTCGACGAGAACACCTGCATGGTGCGGACACTGGCCATCCTCGGCAACTTTTATGCGCACGAGTCGTGTGGACAATGCACACCGTGTCGTGAGGGTACCGGCTGGAACACCAAGATGCTTTGGCGTCTCGAGCGGGGTGAGGCCACCGAAGACGACATCGACACGATCAACTCGGCCTCGTCGCACATGCTCGGCATGACTATTTGTCCGCTCGCCGATGCGTTCGCGATGCCGGTGCAGAGCTACCTCAAGAAGTTCCGTGAAGAGTTTGTCGAGCACGTTCGGCGAAAGGGCTGTTGGTTCCCACCGTTTGAGCTTTCGCCCCACGGCGATCCGTTTTGGGAGGACACACCCTGATGAGCGCGTTTTTTGCCCATAGCGGTCTCGATTCTGTCGAAGGATGGTTTTTTTATCTGGGTGCCGCAGTTGCCGTGGTTGGCGCCCTGATGACGGTGCTGTCTAGGAGCCCATTGCGGGGGGCCCTGTGGCTGATCGTCTCCCTGTGCTCGGTGGCGGTGCTTTATCTTCTTCTCGGTGCGTCGTTTGTCGCGGCCATGCAAGTGTTGGTTTACGCCGGCGCGATCATGGTTCTGTTTATCTTTGTTATCATGTTGCTCAATCTAGGACCTGACGCGGGGGTGCGGCCGGCGTATCTGTCGGTGGCCAAAGTCTTGGGCTTGGGTGCCGCGGCGTATTTCACCTTTCAGATTGTGACATCGGTATCAGGGGGAAAAGCACAGGCGGTGGATGGCACGGTCAAGGCAGTCGGTACCTTGCTGCTTGGCAACTACTTGTTTGCGTTCGAGGCGATCTCGGTTCTGCTCCTCGTCGCGGTGGTTGGGGCAGTGGTGTTAGGTATGAAGAGGCTGACATGATTGACTCGGTGATTGGACCTACGCATTTCATCACAGTGGCGGCGCTCTTGTTTGGCATCGGTGCAGCGGGTGCTATCTGGCGGCGCAACGCTCTGATGGTGTTGATGAGCATAGAGCTCATGCTCAACGCCGCTAACATCGTATTTGTTGCCTACGGCCGTCAATATGGCGACAACGGCAGCCATGCCATCGCATTCTTCGTCATGGCAATTGCTGCCGCTGAGGCCGCCGTTGGCCTCGCCATCCTCATCGGTATCTTCCGTACCCGCCAGACCATTGAGGTCGACGAGCTCGACGCCCTGCGCGACGAGACCTGAACCGGAGGAAGTCCGAATGGAAGCGCGGCGGTGAACTGAGGGGCCTGTGCCGATTTTTGTCCCTCGAGAGTCCCTTGCGGGTCGAGCAGAAGACGGCGCTATCATGGCGTTGTTGTTGATGGAGGAGAGAATCATGAAACGGCATATCTCGGTCCTGGGAGTTGTTATAGGTGCAATGGCCAGTGCGTGTGGCACGGGTAGCGGGGCAACAACGGTGCAACCGGCACCCGAAGGCTACGACGAATTGCAGGCACGAGTGTTCGCGCAACCTGTCGAAAACGTTTACGTTGCCGTTGAATCGGCGACCGAAAACCTTGGGTGGAAACTCGCCACTGTTGACCGCGATGCCGGGACGTTCGTCCTTCAAGCGCCAACGAGTATCTGGACTTGGGGCGACACCATCACTGCAATTGTGAAGAAACAATCTGACACCGAGACCCGCGTTGACCTGACTTCGACAACTGGTCAGATGCATGACTGGGGAAAAAACAAGGACAACATTGAGGCACTCTACGCGGCCATAGACAAGGGCTTGAAGCCGTAAACATATCATTACGTTCCATATCGGCACGCCGACATGCACTTTCAATTCCTGTTGCGCGCATGGCGTGACTTGCGAGCCATGCTCCGGCTAGCCTCGAGACAAAGACAATCCGTTTGTTGAAATGGCCACCGAAATTCTTTGGGTGACTCCTCAAGACGCGCACCGATTCTTGTCCGTAGACTCCGCCTGCCGTGTCAACTAGAAGAAAGCGCGATGACGTTTGTGCGCGACATGGGAGAGGCATACCGGTCTCACATCACAATGGTGAGAGGACGGGCTTTGAGGATTCTGGGCGTCGAAGCGGCTGCGCAGGATGTGGCGCAGGAGACCTTCATGAAGCTTCTGGAGTACCGGCGCAAGGGGATTTCGGAGGACAATACGGCCGCTTTCCTGTACCGTGCCGCAACGAATCTCGCATTGAACCGTCTGCGAGATGCCAAGAGAAGACAAGAACTCCTGGAGGAGCAGGCTTCTCACACGTCACCATCCGCGTCCGATCCAACCGACAGACCAGCGTTACGCAGAATCCTGGGGCTGGTTGGCCGCGAGGAGGCAGAGATAGCAATCTACTACTACGTCGATGGGATGGAACAGGAGGAGATTGCGGAGTTGCTTCAAATGGAGCGACGGACAGTTGGAAGACGGCTTGAGCGGTTCTGCGCCAAGGCTCAGAAGCTTTTGGGGCTGAGCACGGAGAATCACAGCAATGACTGAACTCTTTGCGCGTCCGAAGCCATCTCGGGATTGTCTTTCGGCGTGGCAGATCTCGCGTTTCGCGCTTGGCGATGTCGCTGAACGGGAACGAGCGGTTTTTCAAGAGCATCTGGGGCGATGTGAGCATTGTGCGGCGCGCGTCCAAGAGGAAGTAAGACAGGTCGATGCTGCCAAGTACGAGCGTATTCCAGGAGAGTTGTTGGCCACCCATACGCCATCGTCCAAAACCAATCTTTTATGGCTGTGGAAACCGGCTGGTGCGATGGTCGCGGTTGGCTTTGCTGCTGTTTTTCTTGTCGCTCTACCACAACGGGAGGACAGCGGGACGCGAATGAAGGGGGACATAGGCATCTCGCTGACCGTGATGCGTGATGGTTCAACGCTGTTCAATGATACCCCCGTAGAGCAGATCCAGTCGCTCAGACCTGGTGACCAACTGCGCCTGCGAGTTCACGGACCAAGTGACACATGGGTCGTGGTACAGGGCTGGGAGAAGTCCACTTGGGTTGAATACTATGTCGGGGCAATCAGCACCGACCGATGGCTGCCGATTGGTGTTGAGGTTACGTCCGAGAGGGAAACGAGATTGAAGGTATTTCTCTGCACGGGGGTGTCTGACAAATACATGGCTGGGCGTTTCACCTCTGAAGGGAAATGCCAAGAACGTGAGCTTGAACTGTAGGTCTACCACATGCTGGTTCGTGTCATTGGGATAGCAGCGGTCGTCATGTTTTCTGCGTTGAAGACCAACGCGATGGAAAACCGCTACGCTCTTTTGGTTGGTGCCAACCATGGAGATTCCGGAGAGACCCCGCTGCGATACGCCCTCGACGATATTCAACGTATGGGCGAAACGTTGCGCCGTCTCGGTGGATTCCTACCCGACAACATGGTGATTCTGGAGGAACCGTCTGCCGATCGCGTCCGTGACGCTCTTGCGCGACTCAATGCAAGAATACGATCCGAGCAGAGTGCACAAACAAACACTTTGCTCATGGTTTTCTATTCCGGCCACGCGGATGCTCTGTCTTTGCATCTCAAGGGGACCCATCTTCCCTGGGACGAGCTGCGCAACCAGACAGCAGGCTCGTCGGCAACTGCTCGCATCCTCGTGGTTGACGCATGTCGATCTGGACAAGCCACGCGTGTGAAGGGAACAAAGCTAACTGAGCCATTTGCCTTGCCAGCGTTGGACGCACCTGCCCCAGAGGGTTTCGCCGTTCTGTCGTCAACGACAGCGGGCGAGAGTGCCCAAGAATCCGATGAGCTGGGAAGCTCGTTCTTCACACACCACTTTCTGGCAGCATTACACGGCGTTGCTGATGACAACGAAGACGGAAACGTGACACTGGCTGAGGCTTTTCAGTATGCATCCGACAGGACGGTCGCGAGTACGGCCTCAACAATGGCCGGTCTCCAACATCCAACCTATTTTTACGATCTGAAGGGGCGTGCTGACTTGGTGCTATCCCGTCCAGGTCAGGGCGAAAAACTCGGTGGGTTGAAGCTTTCAGGATCAGGGCAATACTTGATCAGGGAGAACGGTCCCCACGGAGCCTTGGCTCTTGAAGCCAACATTCGCAACGAGCCTCGCACCGCTTGGCTCAAACCTGGGCGATATTTCATACAGCGACGTCTCCCGGAGCGCTTTTTTGAAGGACACGTAACTTTGAAAGATGTCGGAGTCATCGACCTCGCACAAATCGACATGCGGACAATAGAATACGCCCAGCTCGCCAGAAAAGGCGGACAAGTCAGGAAGGCATTTTCTGTTGGCATGTGGGCCGGGGCCGAAACGCCTGTGCTTCCTGGATTCTCGTTTCCATGGACAACAAAAGCTTCTTTTGCTTGGGATATGTCAGCAGTGACACTCGACGCAAACCTGGCCTTGATGCGCAGTGGTCATGACGGTGAAGCTCTGGATAGTACGCTCACTGGCATTGCGGCTGCTATTGGCGCACGTAAGGTTTTTGACGTCGGGGCGTTTGCGTTGTCTGGGGGACTCAAAATTGGTGGAGTGTATTTTGACCAACGGTATTCTGGAAAGCGTTTGGCCCCGCCGCGAAAACGATTGGCTCCTATTGTTGATGCCTTGGTGAGATCAGACGTCCATCTCCCCTGGGGATTCTTCGTCGGCCTAGAGTCCACACTGCGAGTTTCGTATTTGCGCCAAAAGACCGGCCTTTTTTCCGTGGAGGCGCGGACGCCGGTTCAGGGCATCTTTCTCGCCGGGATTGGAAAATCGTGGTGATCTCTTTGTCCGCAATTTGTCGGTCGCGGGTCATCTTGGCGAACCATGAACGCGCCCAAAAACAACGGGCGCAAAGGAGCCAAGAATGAAAACGCTGAACACCAAAATCCTGACAGTTGTGGGAGTCACCCTGATTGCCGCAGCTTGCGGCGACGATCTGACAGACAAGACCTATCAAGGGGAACCGCGGTTTGTGGTAAACGGAGTGGTGCAATCGCTCGACGCCTCGACTGCGACCGTGGACACCTTTGTTGGCGTGGTCTGGTACAATTTCGCCAAGAACGGAGACACGATTAGCACCCAAGTTGCCTCTGTGTCAGATGCAAGCTTCCCGTCTGAGTTCACCCTTGCTCTGTACGACGAGCCGGCGTCAGAAGATCTCAACGACTATTCTGATGCAGAAAGGGGAACTCGAGGCTATGTCGGTACTGGTTTTATCGTGGCCTTCGATGACCTCGACGGCGATGGAAGTCTTACGACCTCGGGCGAGATGGAACCTGCTCCCGGTGATGACCTTTTGCGCGGCATGGCACCCGGCCACATCGCGATCTTCGCCCGAGACGTCAACGAGACTCTGCGAACACTTCTTGCGCAGGAGAACATGCTGATTGTTAACCCGGAGGCTATGGTCCCAGGTTTCAATCTTGCACGCACTGTCTGTGCCGAAGGGGACGAAGCGTTTGACATGCTTGAGATCGTACCCAATGAGTCGGTACCCCTGGAGTCGATGGAGTACATCGACAACAACGATTCGCTGTGCCTTAACTTCACCTGAGCGGCGTATTCAGGACCATCAAGATCAACCTCGTGATTCTTTCGACTAACTTCCTCACTGGCGACAGGGTGCTCGACGACACACCTCCTCAGCAGGACGATTGGCGGGCAAAGTCCAAGCAAGAAGGAGCGCATGGAGAAAGGAGAAAAAGCCTTTGCAACTCGTAACTCCCGTACCCCGCACCTCTTGGATCCTTGATCCCTTTCTACATCGACCACTCGCTCCCCACAGCGGCACCATGACGTAACCTCGCCATCGGCGCACGGGGAAGGCGTATCGCCCCCCGAAACCGTGCCATGACATTCAAGTGTGAGCAACAAGAGGGCGGGAAGCACCACGCAGGCGGCCCTGGAGTTGACGCAATCAATTTTGTCAGCCAAACCAGCCAGCACGGCTCTACAATCTACCTCTAGAATGACCACAAGAATGTCTTTCATGATTGCGGTGCATGCGGTGCACTCTAGAGTAGATTCGACTTCAAGGAAATCGGTACACTTGGCCCGATGCGCGCGTATCTTTGGCTATCTGTTCTCGTGCATGGGTGCGTGCTGGAGTACGGAACTTTTATGACTTGAGTACTGGCGATAGCTTCGTGGTACAAATTGGCCCCTGACGTGCGCGTGACACCTGTGGGCCGTGGATGGGGTTCACATTTGTGGGAAAGGAAAGCCGATGGTTCGCAATTTCACCCCTAGGGCAGTTTGTTTCGTTTGCATGGTGACACTCGCCGGTTGTGACCAGCAACCGAGTTACAGTGGTCGTACCCTCTCATCGTGGATGTACGACATCGATTCGGAGCAGGATTTTGAGCGGCGCAACGCTTGCGAGGCCATCGGCGAGATGGGGGTGCCGGCGCAGAAGGCCATTCCGAAGTTGGTCGAGCGACTCGATGACTCGAATCCTGGCGTGCGCGAGTTCGCGGAGCTCGCATTGGCCAAGATGGGGCAGCCCGCTGTGGTGCCACTGGAAAGCGCGCTTGCTCGAGACGAACCGGTGATTCGGCTGCACGCGGCCGCTGCGCTCATCAACATTGACGCCAAGCACGCAAAAGCTGGCGAGGAGCTTGTGTCTGCGGTCACCGGTGTTGGTAATGCCGATCTGTCAGACAAGGCTCGGGATGTCTTGGTTGCACTCGGCGAACCTGGCGCGGCGCTACTGCAATCGCGATTGAACGATCCCTACACTCCTGTCCGACTGTTCCTGGTGAAGACCATGGGCAAGATTGGCAAGAAGGCGTCGTCGTCGGTGCCCGCACTTGCCGAGCTTGCGAGGACCGACAAGGATCAACAGGTACGTCTAGCCGCCATCAAGGCAATGGCCATGATTGGACCTGCCACGGCGGTGGAGACGACTTTCCGAGAGCTTCTCGAAGATCCCGACGAGGATGTGGCTGGCACAGCCGGATCGATGTTGGCATTCGTGGGGACGAGAGAATCGGCGACCGGCACCGAAGGCGTTGGTGAAGAGAAGACCGACAAGGACGCGGTCGGCAAGACGGAACATCTCAACATCGTGAATCAACCAGCCGACGAGTGAAGCGCTCATGTTGAAAACGTTGCGTGCGATGCTGCCCGAGGGGTGCCGGCCGAGGGTGCTGGTTGTGGGCGATTTGATCCTCGATGAATACCTGACGGGCAAGGTCAACAGGATCTCGCCGGAGGCGCCGGTACCAGTTTTGGAATCGATGCATCGGCACGCTGTGCCCGGTGGCGCCGCT
>Ga0156400_1380_pt1 | contig 23833 bp, 18 predicted proteins | sample RifOxyA3_FD_108044 | JGI IMG/M metagenome (GOLD analysis project Ga0156400, IMG submission 108044) | Deltaproteobacteria bacterium RIFOXYA12_FULL_58_15
ACTTGCCTCATCGGTGGTCAACTGCTCCTCGCAGTCGAGCCCCAGATGCAAGAGACGTTCAGGTGGCAGATGACTCATCCTTGGTCTCCTTTCTGTTCACGCGAGGTTTCATCGACGAGAGCTCGGAGCTTGGCGCGGCCACGGTGCAACCAGGTCATGACAGTACCGACCGGCACAGCGAGACTCGCGGCGACTTCCTGGTAGGACATGTCCTCGAGATGGTAGAGCACCACGGCTTCCCGTTGCCCTTCGGGAAGGCTCGCCAAACCCTGCTGCAACAGTCCGAGCTCTTCATGGGCAGCTAGAACGGCATCGGGTTGTGCCGCAGTGTCGGCACCGAGCTCTGGGGCTTCATCGAGACTCGGTGACTTCTTGCGCAGGCGATCGAGGCACAGGCGGCGGGCAATCGTAAACAGCCATGGCAACGGCGGCCGCGTTGGATCTATCTTCTCGCGATTGACGAACGCCCGCACAAAGGTCTCCTGGGCAATATCTTCGGCGTCCGTGCGAGGCAGGTAACGCACGCAAAGGCTGAAGATAGGACGTTGGTAGCGACAGACAAGCGCAGAGAACGCCGCACTGTCGCCAGTCTTTGCCCGCGATACCAGCTCAGCCTCTGCAGCTCTGTCCGTGTTCACCATATATATGCTCGAGCGTACTAGGGCAGTACGCGCAACCGTCGGCAATATGTCAGGCGTGGTGTTGATTTCAAGAACGCCGCTCAACTGCCCCAACTGCGGCCGCAGTCGAGCAACGAGTTATTCTTCGTTGTTTTCGACGCCAAGCAGTTTCATCACTTCGGCAAAGTCGATGGGCTTTTTCCTGCAGTAATCAACACCGGCTTTGCGGGCGTCAGACTCGAGTTGGTCGGTGAGATGAGCCGCAACCAACATGATATTGACCGTCTTCGTTGCTGGGTTCGCTCGTAATCGGCGACATACCTCGACACTGTCGAGGCCTGGCATGATGACGTCGAGCAAAATGATGTGTGGCTGGAAATGGCCGACTGCCAGCAGACCATCGATGGCATTGCCTGCGATCTCGAGGATCGCATGATCGGCGAACTTCTGAATACTCTGTTGTGCGGCGCGCAGGTCCCCTTCGTTGCTGCTGATCAACAGGAGCCGCCGCCGCGATACCGACTCCAGCTCGGCGGGCATTGGCATCTTTCGCGTGACCAGAAAAGTTACGAGGTCCGCCGCACGCATACGACGGTGGCCACCTTGAGTGAGCGGACCCGTGAGCAAGCCGCGGTCAAACCAATCGATCACTGTGGTGATATGCACCGCCAACATCTTGGCCGCTTGGCCGGTCGTCAACATTGAGTCGCTGGTAAGTAGATGGCCTTTGGTGAGCTTCATTGCCTGCGAGGTTAGCTCAATCCGCAGAAAAAAGGTGAATTTCTTGGGAATCTCGGGCGTGAAAGATTTTGGCACCGCAGGGTCGACGGGCCTGAACTAACCTCTTGTCATGACAGCATGTTTTCAGGCCTTGAAGAACATGTAACCGGCGAGGCCGACCAAAATGACCGCAAATATCTTCTTGAACTCTCCGGTTGAAACGTGATCGACGAGTCTCGCTCCGACCTGTGCTCCTACGATTCCGCCGATGCCAAGGAGCGCGCCAACTTTGTAGTCAACGTGTGAAAGTCTGCCGTGAGCCACAAGTGCCGATCCAGAGATGATGAGGATGGCGAGAAAAGAAGTGCCGACCGCCTTCTGTGCGCTGTAGCCGAGAAGCAAGAGCACGGGCACCATGAGGAACCCGCCCCCCAATCCAGAAAATGAGGCACCCACTCCGACAGCGACGCCCAAGCCCACGAACGACAACATCGACAACCATTCTGGCATGGCATTACCTTCCCAATAAATCGTTGAGACACAATACGCATTTTCCGTCCCGAGAAAAGATACATGTCGTGTCGTTACGCCGCCTTTTCCCCCTCTCAGAAAATGCATATCGTTGTCTCCTGATACCCATGCAGTGGCCAATCATCATCCTTTATCTCCTCGTATGCTTGGTGCACGCTGTGTTGGTCTCGTGGTTGTTCGTCTTACCCAAATATCATCGGGAACGTTTGGCATTTCAGTTGGGCCCGGCACCATGGGTCTGGTACTCCCGCCTGTTGTTGGCGCCGAAGGTGCGGGTTGTTGGCCGGTGCCATTTGCCGAGCTCCCACACAGGGTACCTCTACGTTGCCAACCACGAGTCCATCGTCGATATCCTGGTGTTGACGGATGTGGTGCGACGCGCATTCCTGATGAAGCGGAGCGTGTTGGTGACCCCCATCGGTTGGGGCACCTATCTCGCTGGCAGTATTGGCTTTGACAGGGGCTCGAGACGAGGGCGATCCGGGGCTCTCGAGCAGACACTGGAGATGGCCAAGCGCGCCATGTCGGTGATCGTCTTTCCCGAAGGGACCTTCGGCCACAGCGATGGCCGCTTGCGCGAACCCCACCTCAATCTATTGCGTCGGGCGCATCAAGAGGGCCTCAGCGTTGTGCCCATCGGTCACGCTGGTACTCGACGTGCTCTCGATGGGCAATCCTTACCGTTTCATCGCAACGCCGAAATATTTGTGGTGGTCGAGGCACCGCTGTTACCAACGGACTATCCCGATTCCGATGCTTTTGCCCAAGCGTGTTGGTGCAGTGTGGAAACTGCGGTGGCTGCCGCTCGCGGTCAGGTGCCGTCTGGATGGCCATATTCATAGGAATCGCAGGTGTCTTCACATGGATCACCCACCAGGTCGTGTTATGCTACGAGCTGGTGTCTTGGTTGGGAGCACACCAGAGGATATCGGTTTGGTTGACCCTTCGAGAGAAGCCTCAATATCGGTAGAGCGGGTCGACTCGGGCCTGCGTATCGATTTGGGCGTGGCACTGGCAACCCTCATCGCTCTTGCGGGCACCATCTTTCTCATTCGCGCCGAGATCAAGCCACCCGCGACCCTCGCGGAAGACGCTGCGCAAATCGGGCAGGTTGGTCAGGTATTGGGTACCGCAAAACGACGTTCCGTGTCGTCGTTGTCCTGGGAGGCTTTGGCGGCTGGCCGTGCAATCCGACAGGGTGATGGCGTGTTTGTCACCGAGGACTCCTCCGTTGCCCTCGACTTCGCTGATGGCAGTCGCCTCATGGTTTCAGAGAGCTCGCTGGTGGTCGTAGAGCTGCCCAACCGACGCGACGAGAGTCCCCATGTTGCGGTTCGTCACGGCAGCGTTGCCGGCCAGGCCGGTGAGAGAGGATTGCGTATCGCCGTGGGGGACGGTGTCGTCGATATTGGCAAGGCGAGTGTTGCAAGCGTAGTCGACGGTGGCACCGACCGGGTCGAGGTGTCCGTGGAAAAGGGTGACGCCATCATCCACGGCGAGGGCAAGTCAGTGGAGCTCGGCGAGCATCACCAGGCAGTCATTGTTGGCCGTCATGTCTCATCACCCGTCGAGTTGCCGATCGAGCTCGTCGAGCCCCCGCTCGGCACCTCCATTTTTTACCAGAGTAATACGGCGGTCGTGAACTTTGTGTGGCGCGGTGGTCCCGATGAGGTTGCGCTCGATCTCGCCGATGATGCAGCGTTCTCCCGCATCATTCGCACCGAGAGAGTTCGCGGAAACCGCAAAGAGATCGGTGGTCTCAACTCTGGGGCTTACGTTTGGCGGTTGCGCACCGTCGACGGGGAGGTCCTCAGCCCGACCCGCTCTCTGGTTGTCGAGCGTGACGCCGCTCCTGTGGTTGTTCGGCCCCTTCAGGGCGAGATCATCAATGTCGGCCGGGCGCGGCGGCCGCTCACCTTCGTTTGGACTGTCGTCACCGGTGTTGAACGCTATCGTTTCGAGATGGGCAAAGACAGATCGTTTCAAAATATTACCATTGCCCGTGAGGTCGACGGCACACAGTTGCAGATCGAAGAGCCACTCGACGAGGCGCTGTATTTCTGGAGGGTGCGGTCATTGGCCGTTGAGCGCAAGGACTCGCCCTATTCCGCGATCAGCTTTTTCATGCTCGCGTTCGATGCTTTGCCGCGGGCACCCAATCTCATAGGTTCCGAGGTAGAGATCGACCCGGGTACCGATACGGGCCCCGACATGGGCCCTGACGACACTGCGGAAGCCGAGAAGGTGCCGGCTGCCAATCCTGATGACACAAGAACGGAATCGGAACCAACGAAGGCGGCACCGGCGGATCCAGGCGGCGAGACCGGGGGACTCACGGTAGAGGTCGGCGAAAAAATGTTGGCCATACTCTGGTGTTTGGTGGGCGGCGTGGCACATGCGGCGAGCGATGCTTCTGCTGCCATCGTTCTACGGTGGGAGGCGGTCGATGGTGTCTCGAGTTACGTAATTGAGATTGCGGAGGATGAAGCGTTCAGCCGTGTCGTTGTCCGGCAAGAGGTGAGCGCCAGCTATTTTCGTTGGCAGAAGATTTCCAAGCGCAGTTATTGGTGGCGGGTTATCAGCGTCGACGGCAACGGTCGCAAGGGGCCGCCGAGCGCTCCAAGGTCGTTTGGAGCGGTGTTGACCAAACCGAGTTTGGCGGCGCCGGCTCATGACGCGGTCTTTTCGATTGCTGCCCATGTGCCACCGGTGTCGTTCTCCTGGGATACCCAACTTTTGGCGTCGACCTACGAGTGGGTCATTGCAGGTGATCCTGGGTTCAAAGCGGTCGTTGCAACTGAGCGCACACGGCTTCCATCGTTGACTTGGTCGGCCAAGTCAGCGGGTCCGTATTATTGGCGGGTGCGTGCCGCAGATGCCGCGGGTTCTTTTACCCCGTTCTCTTCGGTGCGAAAACTTACGATGGCGTTGCAGCCCCCCGAGGTGGTCTCTCCCGCTCCCGAGCTCCAGGTGGCATTGACCGAGCCGCCACCGGTTATCGACTTCGTTATTGAAAAGGTGGCAACCGCTTCCGACTACACGATAGAGATCTTCGCCGCCAACCAACCCGCGGGGGTTGGGGAGAACTACTCCGTGCAATCAACCAGTTGGCAGTGGCAACCGGTGGCTGCGGGGACCTATCATTGGCGTTCACGCAGTGTCAGCGGCAAAATGGGGTCGGCCTGGAGTCCTCCGCGCAAGATTGTAGTGACCCTGACCTCGCCGCGACTCACCGAGCCGGCTCCCGACGCCGAGCTTCATTTTCGTTCGCCCGAGAGCGAGACTTGGTTTGCCTGGGATCCGGTGCCCGGGGCCAACGGCTATCACCTCGTCATTGCGGAGGAAGGCAAAGAGGTCGTGAGCAAGACGGTGGCCAGTGAACGGCTAGGTTTGCCGGGGTTGCCTGCGGGGAGCTATGAAGTGTCCGTTCGTGCTCAGAGTGCCGGTGGCAATACATCTGAGCCCACCATGCGAGCATTCTCTCGCGTTGCTCTGCCGCCCATTGAGGTGCCCGTTGTCGAAACGTCCCAACCGGACCCGGAAGTGATGAGCCGCTCTCCTTTGTTCGATTCGACCTTCCAGATCGGAGTGGGGGCTGGTTTCACAACCAATTTTGCGAGCGCCGTGTCTCCCGCGCTGGCGGCTGAGTTTGGCTATCGCCTGCCGCTGGTTGATGGTCGCGTGGTCGCAGCAGTTCGCCTCGAATATCATTACAATGTTGAAGCGGGTGCGGGTTCCAGAGTTACGGCGACCCAACAGGTGTTGCCGATGGCGTTCGGGGCCAGAGTCGAGTTGCCACCCGTGGTGATCCCGACCTATGGTTGGGCAGGCGTTCTCGTCGGGGTTTTGTTTGGCAGGATAGATGGAGCTGGGCCTTCCTTGCAGCGAACCATGATCGGTGTTGGCGGTGAGGCGGGAATCGGGGCCAGGTATGATATCGGACCGGGATCTGCCTTCGTGGAGTTGCGCTACAGTTGGTTGCGTAGCGCTGATGAATTCTTCGAGCTCGACGGCGGCGGTTTGACCTCAGCGATTGGATATCGATTCGACCTATGAGCAGAGCAAAAAAGGGTCTTAGAATTCCCATTCGTTTGCGGTTGCTGGGAATGATGGCGATAGTGCTGCTCGGAACGATGGCGGTCTATCTCAGTCTCGCGACCAAGCTGATCGCCGACGACCGACTGACCTACGCATTTGACCTCAACCAGAAGCTCGTGAGTGTTTTTTCTGCGCAGGTGCGTGGAACCATCGAGAGCACGGCGGAGCGGTTGCGGCTCTATGGCAACATGGCGGTGGTCGAACGTTCGATTGCAGCCAAGAACGACCTCGCTGAGCGCATGCTCCTCTCTGAGAACGATTTGCTGAGGATCCAGCTCTACCTCCAGAACGCTTCTGGAGAGCTCGTGCCGGTGGTAACCCGAGTCGCCGAAGAGCGATTGTTGCCTCTGGAGATCACCGCCGTGGATCTGGCAGAGCTCGATCGCAGCCGTCCGCTGCCCTTGGCGTCAATCGGTCGAGAGCAGTTGTTGGTTGCGAATCGGTCGTTGCCGCCTTCAGCGTCCTTGTTGACTGTTGCGGTCGCGCCCCGAACAGATGGGGTACCGCCCTGGGTGGTTTGTGCCGATGTGGTACCAGAGAAGTTGCTTGGAGTGTTTGCCGGTTCGTCATTGTACGCCGCGTATCTCGTTGATTTCGAGGGCCGGGCGGTGGCTCATCCTGATGTTCAAAAGGTGGTAGGGAGGGAGAGCTTGGCGTCGACTCCGGTGGTGCGTGCGGCGCTCGGTTCCCATGGGACGCGTAGCGGCGCCCTCGAGTATGACAGCGGCGATGGTCGGGCCCTGTTGGGATCGTGGGCGCACGTTGGCGTTGGTCGCCTTTCCGTCATCACCGAGGCTGATCGCGACGAGGCTCTTGCAGCGGCATACCGATTGGTGCGTTTGTCCATCTTGTTTGCCGTGGCTGTCGTGCTGGCTGCGATATTCGTGACCATCGTCGTTGCTCGCCGTTTGACCACCCCCATTCGCAAGCTGAGCGTCGCCGCAGCAGAGCTTGCACGTGGCAACTACGACATAGACCCCGATGTGCACTCCGGCGATGAAATCGAGGATCTCGCCGATGACTTTCGTGAAATGGGGCGGGAGATTCGCGCTGGACAGGTGCGATTGGCGCAATCAGCCAAGCTTGCAGCATTCGGGCAGCTCGGTGCGGGGATCACCCACGAGATCAAAAACCCACTGGGATCCATCCGTGGGTTTGCCCAGCTCGGCTTGCGCGCGATCAACGATGCCAACCAGACCCGCGAGTCGTTTCAGATCATTGAGAAGGAAACTGAGCGCTGCCTAGAAATTGTTCAGAATTTTCTCAAGTTTGCCCGCAAAGATCCGGGCAAGCGGGCCGTGGTGGCGGTCAATGATGTGGTCGCAGATGGACTCAAGCTCGTTGCGCATCAGCTGTCGACATCGCAAGTGCGATTGCATCGTGAGCTCGGTGAGGCACCGCCGGTGTGCGTTGCGGCGCGGCAGATTCACCAGGTGCTACTCAACTTGCTGCTCAACGCGGAGCATGCTGTAGGTCAGAAAGGCGAGATTTGGGTGTCGACGGCAACGCTTGACGACGGTCGCGTTGAGATTGTGGTACGCGACAATGGACCTGGAATTCCTGCCGATGTCCTCCCCAAAATTTTCGACCCATTCTTCACAACCAAAGGCGAGGGCAAGGGAACCGGCCTAGGCCTTTCGGTGAGTTACGGTATTGTCGCGGAGCACGGTGGCGAGCTCATCGCCGAATCAGAGCCCGATGCCGGAGCAACCTTCAGAATTCGTTTGCCCGTGGCCACACCCCAGAATCTCGGCTAACAACCCTCCGGTTTGCAGTCGACCGCCGGATCGACAACCACGAAGCACTGTCCATAGGGCTCGGCAAGGCTCACGCCATCTCGGCTCTTGGCGGTTGTGGCAATTTCCAGTTGGCATTCGCCGGTGGGTAAGAGGGCGAAAGGGGCAAAGGCGAGCACCTCCGTGGTGGTGTCCCATGCGAGGTTCCCACGAACTTCGGCTCCGCTGCAACCGACGTGCAGTGCGGCAGCGGCGGCCACCATGTCCATGGGAGCAGAGAATATGACCCTGAGAATTGCGGTTGGTTCCACGGCATCATCGTGCATCGGGATGGTCAGGACGACGGTAGGATGGTCGACGAGGTCTGTCTTGGGCGATTCCTCCGGTAGGTAGGCCTGCGATTCGTCGAAGGTCTCCCCGCAGCCAACCAGGATGCTCAAGAAAAGTATTGGAAATGCAATCATATTACGGCCAACCATGGTACCTCCGCTCAGGGGCGAACATTATGGGGGCGCAATCCTTCGGTCAAAAAACCAGCCTTTTTGATTGGCTGGGTCGCTGCGTGTGTTATCTGTAGTTTCAACAAAGAGCCGCCAGGGGCTCGTGAGAGGTTGACAGAACTTGGGTCGACATATATGGCCCGGAAAATGCTAGGCGCCTCGGAAGGGGGCTATAAGCCATGAAGATATACCGAAAAGTCATCCCAAAGATTGCCAAAGACGTGGTGCGATCGCTTCTCGCCAACCGTGCGATTGAAGTTGAGGACGGGCACCGCGACGAGGCAGAGCTCGATGTGGCCGGGGTGCTCGTTGGTTACCTCAACGATCTCGATCGGATCGCCACGGATGCCAAGGAAACCATGGTGCGGCATAACCTGCCGGTCGAAATGACTCCCCGCATCAAGAAGACCATCGCCGACACCAGGAAGATCATCGTTGGGGCAGAGGCCTTGGACTTTGTCATCGATCGCATGATCAAGGGGCTGTTCAACTCAAAGAACATCGAAGAAGTGTTCGTTGAGGACCATGAAATTCGTGCCCTGGTCAGCGAGTCGATGAAGAAGTATCTCGGCGTCGACGAGGAGCTCGATCGCGAGGTTCGTGGCAGGCTCAAGAATCTTCGCGAGGGTACCTCTGAGTGGGAGGTCGAGTACAACCGTCTCATCGAGCAGATGCGACAACGCCACCAACAGGCTTAGGCTCTCCACGTTCGTTTTGTGCGGACTCACTCCGACTGACTCCCACGATCGGTCATTCTGATTCTCCTGAGCCGTGGTGCGCCACTTGGCAGCTTCTTTCTCCGCCAGATTTTTGACGGTTTCGCTTGCGCACCTTACGATTGCGAAGTCGTTTTCCTGCGCGGGAAACCGGCGAGACAAACTCGGCTCGGAGGGCCATTCATGGCGAATCGGCGTGCCCCCGCAAAAAAGCAGAAGAAGCCTGACACGGGTGGCTTACGGATTTTGAGAACCCTGAGTAAGGTTAATCGTCGCACCAGAAAGACCGCGACGACCCAACCGCATCTGGAGGATAAGGCTAAGGTTCTGGAGTCTAGAGCTAAGGCTGGTAAGTCCGGTGCGGAGCCAGGCACCAAGGCTGTCGCAAAGGTGCGTTCGGGCACCTGGAACGAGGTCATAGCCATTTGTCTGTGGTGCCTGGGCGTATTGACTGTCCTTGCTTTGGCCAGTCACAACGCCGGTGACGCATCACTGAATGCATCTGGCTCTGCCGATGTTTCCAATTGGGTGGGACCCGCGGGTGCCTATTGGTCAGATCTGCTTTTTCAGGCCCTGGGGGTCGGCGCATACGCCCTGGGATTTGGAATGCTGCTTGCTGGTTGGCGGGCCTTGACCGGCAAGCGGGTCCGTCCAGGTTTTCGCGAGGGGGCCGGAACGGCACTTCTGGTCATCAGTCTTGGTGCCTTCTGTCATCTTCTCTTGGACGGCACTCCCCGCCCCTATCCGCCAGGTGGAGTGGTTGGGGCGATTCTCGCTCGCGCATTGTTTGAGAATTTCGCGGTGGTCGGTAGCTACATTCTTTCTGGCGCGTTGGTGCTGTCAGCTCTTGCCCTCACTGCTGATGGCGTGCTCGCGGGACTTGGCCTGCGTGGCCTCGTGGCTTTCAATGAGCTCTGGTTCCGTGCTCGCGCTCTATGGGTCGTGCATCGGGCGCGCCAACAGCGAGTGCGCGAGATGAAGGCTGACCCGCAGGTGGCACAATCAGAGCCCTCTGACCATTGGACGTTGGGGGAGATAGACGTTCCAAAAACACGCAGGCAAGTGCAGAGGGAGCGGTTGGAGCAGGCGCGTGTCCGTGGCCAGGAACTTGCCGAGTCGCAGGTTGCCCGAGAGCGAGAGCTCGCCGAGAGGCGCGCGTTGCGCGATGTTTCAGAGCCCGTTTTGGTGGACAGCACCGTGGACATGCCAGCCGAGGAAGGTTTCGAGCTCGGCGTGTTACCGCTCCTAGAAGAGCTGGTCACCCAGCCGGTACCCATTGCTGAGCCCGAACCCTGGGTCCCGCCCGAGCGAGACGCCGATGTGGTGTCGATTCGCGCCGCTGAGCCAGAGGTCCACGAGCCGCCGCTGCCAGAGCCACTGGTGATTGCGACTGAGCCCGAGCCATCGGTGTCAGCACCAAAGCGCAAACGTTTGGGCAAAAAAGCGGGTGGCGTCTCTGAACCGGAGATCGTCGACGTTCGACCCGAGGTAGACCTCGAAGCTCTCGACCGTATTGCCGAGCCGGAAGTGGAACATCGGTCCTTCGATTTGCCGTCGACTTCTTTGCTCGATTACGAGGCGGCGATACGTGAGCCTATTGATCCCGAGAAGATGCGTGATAACGCCCAGCGGCTCACCAAGACCCTAAAAGACTACGGCATCGACGGCCACGTGCGGGAAATTCGTCCTGGGCCTGTTGTCACGATGTATGAGTTTGTTCCAGCTCCTGGAATCAAGCTATCGAAGATAGCTGGCCTCGCAGATGACCTCGCCATGAGCATGGAGGCGATGCGAGTGCGCATTGTCGCGCCAATTCCCGGCAAGGGTGCCGTCGGCATCGAGATCCCCAATGAATCGCGTGAGACGGTATTCCTAAAAGAGATCATCGCCCACGACAGTTTCCGCAAATCCAAGTCACATATTGCGCTGTCTTTGGGCAAGGATATTGAAGGCAACCCTTGCGTAGCGGACCTCGCGCGCATGCCCCATTTGCTCGTCGCCGGTGCCACCGGTGCCGGCAAGAGTGTTGGCATCAACGCGATGATCATGTCGATCCTTTTCAAGTCAACACCAGAAGAGGTGCGCTTGATCATGGTTGACCCGAAGCGCCTGGAGCTGAAGGTCTACGAAGACATTCCGCATTTGCTCTTGCCGGTGGTCACCGATCCCAAAAAGGCGGCATTGGCGCTTCGCTGGGCAGTCGACGAGATGGAGCGGCGTTATCAGCTACTGAGCGAGGTCGGTGTTCGCAGCATCGACAGCTATAACAAGAAGATTCGTAAGGGCGAGGAGTCAGGGCGGCCTTTCGTGATCACGAACAAGGACACCGAAGAGGAGCAAGTTTGCGAATCGATGCCGTACATTGTCGTCATCGTTGACGAGCTTGCAGACCTCATGATGGTTGCCTCGCGGGAGGTGGAGTCTTCCATCATGCGTCTCGCGCAAATGGCGCGCGCGGCGGGTATCCACTTGATCTTGGCAACCCAGCGTCCGTCGGTGGACGTGCTCACCGGAGTCATCAAGGCCAACTTCCCCACTCGCATCGCCTTCCAGGTCGCATCCAAGCACGACTCTCGCACCATCATCGATGGCAACGGCGCGGAGCATCTGCTCGGACGTGGGGATATGCTCTATCTGTCCCCTGGGGTGGGTGGTCTCAAGCGTGTCCATGGTGCATTTGTCAGCGACGAGGAGATTGAGCGCACCGTGGCATTCGTCAAAGCGCAGGGAAAACCCACCTATGACGAATCGATTCTAGCGCCCCGCGACGACATGGGTGCCGACCCTGTGGACGACGAAAACATAGACGAGATGTACGACCAAGCGGTCGCAATCGTTTCTGAGAGTCAGCAGGCTTCGATATCGATGATCCAGCGTCGCCTGCGCATCGGCTACAACCGTGCAGCTCGATTGGTCGAGCACATGGAATCACAAGGAATCGTCGGACCCGCTGACGGCGCTAAGCCAAGGCAGATTCTTGTTCAACCGGCACCTCTGTAGATGGGGAGGACACACACATGACAGTTAACGAAATCGTAGAAATTGCTGACTTCACCGCCCGCTACGAGGGTTGGCAACTCGCAGGCGATGTGGATGTGGTCAAGACCCGAAGACTTTTTGGCCCTGCGGAGTGGCGGGTTTCCGCCGCAGGCCCAACTCCTGACTCCCATCGGTGGGTTCGGATTGATGATCGCAGCGGCGACGTGATTGCCTCGGGCTGGCGGGCGATCTAGTCGTCGAGGGGTCGGCGGTCTCTCTAGTCGTTGGCGGCCAATGCCAGTTTGTTTTTGGCCATCTTGCCGATCTTGCTGCGGGCAGCCTTTTTGCTCACATCAGCTAGAAGATCTTCGCCGAGCGGATGGCCCTCTTCGACGAAGTGGAAGCCGATGTAGTATTTCGTCTCGAGATCGATGAGCTGATCGCCCAACAGTGCCTTGGAGACATCGAACCCGCTCTTGGCCAGTTGTTCCAAGGCTCGCAGTGCATTGTCCCTCGATCGCGCCGCCGGATGGGTGTCGTGCCGGCCAGCGAGCAGTTCCAATTTTGCCAAGAGATAGCGGTCGTCGCCAGTGGTTTGGTCAGATCGACACAACAACCGTGCAACTGTCGTGGCCTGGTCGAGTTTTCTACCTTTGATGAGTCTTGTCGCTACGCCCCGGAGGCCCTCAGCGAGGGCTTTGGGGCTGGCATCTCGCAAGATCTGCAGTGGTGCTTCCAAGCCTCGTTCGCCTTTGGCCAACGCATCCACCGCGGATTGGAGAAGGTCTGCGTGCTGCGATTTTGTCAGTGATGCTGCGTGGGGTGCGAGCGCTGAACGGATGGTTCTCGCGCGATCGACTCCGCGCTTGATGTTCCCTGTGGCATCAACGAGGCGTCGCTTCACCTCAGGGAGCACCGCACTTCCCATTGATGCCAGGGCCCAAGCCGATGCTTCGCGAACATCCGGATCATGGGAGTCCAATAGATCAAACACGGCATCCATCGATTGGCCGACGCCAATCTTCACAAGAGCGTCGAGTGTACGTTTCTGCAGCGGTGGGTCGTCCGAATTCAGCATTGTCACCAGGCCCTTGGTCACGGCGGCATTCTTGACGCCGATTTCGCCAAGCACAATTGCAGCGGCAATGCGTTTCTCAGGAGCGTCGTTGTGCAACATGGCAGCGATCTTCGCGACGATGTCCTTCATCATTGCGCTCCCTCTCGGGGGCCTCAGTGAGGGTCAAATAACCGCCCCGGCATATGGCAACGCCGCAAGGGGTTCCAGCCTTCGTGGGGTGTTTGGGGGTTCGGTTTGGTGTCAGCGGTCGGATGACCTGATTGCGCAGAAGGTGCCGCTTATGGTTTGCAGGTCTGATCCTGTGCCATTCATGTTGACGACCTGACCTTCGAATGTGCCGGTGACCATCGCGCCCACAGCAGACCATGCGTCGACCGTGATCGCGCCGTTGGAGGCGTTGTTCTGGTGCCAGTCACCGGCTGCGTTATAATAATCGACCTGCGGGTATTGGTACGTGCCTGCCCCAGGAGTCGCGTGGTAAGCACTCACAGCAAGGGCGTTGGTTTGCGCCTGGGAGCGGCTCAAGCCGGCGGAGATTACCATCGCCGTGTTGTTTGCCACAACGTCCACTGCCCCAATGCTCGGCGCAGCCGTTGTTGGGCCACCGTACACACTCGGTCCCTCGCAGAATTTCATGGCGGCACCGCCTGAGAACGTGAAGTCCACACAGCAGGTGCTGGCGTCATCGTCGGTCTCTGAGGTGTCGCCGCCAGTCGTATCGCCACTGGCGTAGTTGGGGTCGCCGGAACCATAGAGACCGGAGTCATGTGGACCGGCATTGTCCGAGCAACCGAACAGTAGAACAGCTGACGCGGTAACAAGCAGATCTGTGCGCATTGTAATCCCTTTCAATTGGGTGAATGCAGCGAACACGTCTCTTGCTGACAATGGACACGCTAACATCAGTGACAGAGAGAATGGACATCAATCTTCAAGAAGTGGCACCGTCGACCCGACGCGGTTCCACTCGGCAAAGGCGCGACCCACGCAGTCTTCGATGGCGAGGCCCTCGAAGTAGTTGCCGACCAGTGCCAGAGAATCTGGAATGTGCTTTTCGATCTCTGCCACCTTGTGGGCGTGGTCGACGGTTGCGGAGGGGAGCGTGACCGCGTTCTCCAGTGTCGATGGCAAGTCCTCGTGGCGCAGTCGAAGCACCTCGACGATGCGCTTGCGTTTTTTCTCGCGGGAGATTCCTGGCCGAAAGTGGAAGGTAAAGGCGCGGCGGTCGGGATCGGGAAAGGGATCTCGGGTAACCATTGAGAAGAACAGATCATCGGTAGGGACCACAAACGCACATTCAGGCATCCAACAGCGGTCACGCGGCAACACCACACCGACGCTTTCGACGGCGACCGTCTCGACCTTGCGAATGGCATTGGCGAGCCCGGGCAGTGCTCCATCCACCAGGGCAGGTGTTACGCTTGCGGGGGTTGCGATTGCCAACAGCGGTGCGGAATAAACGCGACCGTCATGGGTTCTGACCTGCCAACCGTCGGAGTTACGGGCAACAGTCATTGCCGCCGAGTCGGTGTGGACTGAGAGATGGGTTACTTTTGACGTGGCCGTGCAGACCGTCTGGAGCCCGCCGTGAAAACCAAAGCTGCGTGGAATCTCTTTGCGACGCGGGCGTTTCTTAAACAACGACCCGGGGCCTGCGGCCGGAAACAGGTCAGCACTTTGCGACGGGACCGCAGCGAAGAATGGCGACAGAATCTGCGCAAAGTTCTTAGGACCGAGCAAGCGTGAGAAATGTGAGGCAACGGTCTGACCTTCCTTGCTTCGAAACACATTGAAAGGAAAACGTGCTGCGGCCTCAAGCCAGCCAAGATGCAGCAACACCTTCGGTGGTGTCAGCCAAGCAACCGCACCATCCCGCAATAGGCCAAACTGTGACCTCGCGGGACCTCGTTGCACCAGAGTCTCACAGGCACCGGTGGCGTTACCCATCTCGAGAAAGCCACCGTAACTGTTGTAAACTGTGTGCGCCCCCATCTCGAACCAGAAGCCATCCTTACTTGAATGGCTGTAGATACAACCCCCAACCCGCGGGCTGCTCTCCAACAATACGACTTGGCGTCCCGCTGTCGCCGCTTTCCATGCGAATGCAAGGCCAGAGATGCCACCGCCAACAACCAGAACATCTATCATTGCGAAAAAGTTATAGCATGATGGGTTTGTGCGAACAGGCTGTTGACTTGGCAAAACGACAAATATTCAGGCTGTGTGAAATTGAGCGGGCGTCGGACGAAATTTCTCGGTATGATGCAGCCCACTCGGGGGCTCGCTCGCCGTCATGGCTGACTCGATCTTCGGGACCAGGGGGTATCGTGACGAGGTGCACCTGTTTGATTGCCTTGCTCTTTGTTGGTTGTCAAACCGAGAAAATGGTTGTGCGGGTGGGGAGCCCGTGTGTGATCCATCATGACGACGGCACAACACCCCTTACGTTTCGTGCCTGGCATCGGATTCGCGGCTACGAACTGATGGAACAGAATGCCGTCATCGGCGTTGTCGAGGACGATTGCCTGGCGACCCAAATCCCTGCCGGCCCAACGCGATACGTTTCCCAGAGCGGGGCTGAACTCTACGACGCGCCGAACCCCCACGCCCGAAGCGGTCTGCGCCTCGAGGGCAGGCGTCCTGTTCGGGTCATCGATGTCGCTGGTGCCTTTTCGTTGGTCGCCTCAGAGATCTCGAGTTTCGGTTATGTGCAAACGGTTGACCTCGCCGAGGAGGCTCGACTGGTCGAGGAGTTAGCCATCGAGCTGCATTGGGCTTGGGAACGCGGGCATCGGATGGTCGTGGCAGCGCAACTCGCCGCGCTCGGTGCTGATGCAATCAAGCTCTCGCCCCTGCGAGAGCTTGCCTGTCGTGCCGCTTTCTCTGGACTGACGGATCCATTTTGGGTCGACGAGCTCCACGCCGACGATTGCGACAATCGGCCAGCGTTTGCGAATGTCGGAGTTGGCCTCGACGTTGAGGGAACATGTGCATCCGGTCGGGAGGTGAGTGTCACCAGTGCCACGTTGACTTCCTGGTCATGCGTTACCCCGAGCGCTGGTGCGCAAATCTTTGGAGTTGACTATGCCGGTCACATCGAAAAAATCGGTGATGTAATCGTGTCGCAGGCCGGGACCTGCCCGCAGGCGCGTGTGCTCGGGTTGCACACCGTAGGCCTCGGAGTGTGTCTTGAGGCGGTTGTCAAGGACGATGGATGTGCCGATGCAACTGGCGACCAAGAGCGCGGCCTCTATTGCCTGCCACCACCCAGTGCCTTCGCAACAGCCGAAGTGACCGAGATCACCACCGCATTCAAACGATCTGCGAAGACGAACGGACAGGACGGGAATTGTGGTGGCGCACGCATGCGGGAACCGGCGAGCGGGCAATCTTCACCTCAAGAAAGCGAGTGCTTCGGTTCGTCGTCAAAGAGCGGCACTCTTGCTAGTTTTCACGTGGTGCGAAGGAACGACAACTATTTGCTCTGTGTTCGTGGCGCACATTTCGACGGTGGCCCGAGAAATGTTGCCTACGAGTTTTCACCGGGGCGAATTGTCGAGATGGAGATCTGGCCGGGGGCGTGCGACATCGATGATAGCACGACCTGGTTGAGCACTTTGGCTCTGGTCGAGGAACTCAAGCTCGATCGCTAAGGGGGAGGCTCGTCTTGCGCCAAGAGGACAAAGAACGAATCAAAATCGAAGTCACCCACCGCGTGCTCGAACACTTCGGAAGTGACCCGATCGCCATCGAGCAGGCTGTTTTCGACACCATCTACGAAGAACGGCGGCGGCTGGACACTGAGAAGAACAAGAAGCTGGCCAAAGCGCAGGCGGAGTTCTACGACCGGGTCTACCGCGAGGCCCGGCGTGCCGCGCCCGACCGACAACGTGAGCTGTTGCGGGAGATGGTGCGGGCTTTCGCCGAAGAAGTCACCGGGAATTTTGACCCACGTGTCTATTCGATAGCGACGGGCGTCCTGCCGTCGGCGTTGGGTGTCCTGCTCAATGCGCTCAGCCCCTTGCGACTTCTGGAGGCGGCGAAGCATGGATCCTTCTCGTTGGACGAGCACCTTCAGGTGGGTGGCGAAGTCGAGGCTGTGCAGAAGGCTGCACAGATAGGAACCACGGTGGTGGTACCAACTCATCTGAGCAACTTTGACAGCATCATCATTGGCCTTGCCCTCTATCGCATGGGGTTGCCGCCCTATACCTATGGCGCAGGCCTCAACCTGTTCACGAACAAGCTGATGAGCTTTTTCATGCACAACGTTGGCGCCTACAAGGTCGATAGGCGCAAGAAGGCGGCGGTTTACAAAGATGTATTGAAGACCTATGCCGGATGCAGCATTGAGATGGGTTATAACAACCTGTTCTTTCCCGGCGGTACTCGCAGTCGCAGTGGCGCGGTGGAGAAGAAACTCAAGCTCGGTCTCATGGGAATGGGGCTCGATGCCTACATTCACAATCTCAGCACCGGCAAACCCAAACCCGACGTGTTCGTGGTGCCTGCCACGATCAATTATCAGTTGGTCTTAGAGGCGCAGACGCTCATCGAAGACCATCTCAAAGAGGTGGGGAAGAGTCGTTACATCATCGAGGACGATGAATTTTCGCAGGTACGAAAGATTGTCGACTTTGTCCAAAAGCTGCTTTCTCTCGAGTCAACCATTCACATCATCGTTGGCAAACCCCTCGACGTGTTTGGCAATGAGGTTGATGCCAACGGTGTTTCCCATGACCATCGTGGTCGCCCAGTCGACCGCAAGCGATACGTTTTTCAGGACGGCAAACCAGTTCACGACAAACAACGCGACCAGGAGTACACTCGAGAGCTCTCGCGCTCAGTGGTAGATGCATATGTTCGTGAAACGGTGCTGAGCTCGACGCACCTGCTCACTCATGTCGTGTTTGGGATGCTGCGCGAACGCAGTCCAGATCACGACCTCTATCGACTGCTGCGCACCGGCGGGCGCGACGAGAGCCTCGCGGTCACCGAGGTCTACGAGCGTGTTGACCGAGAGCTCGCCACCCTACGGCGGTTAGCAAACGAGGGGAAAGTGCGCCTTGACGAGTCTTTGAGCCACCGCGACACCGTGGCCATCGTCAATGAGGCATTGGCGCACCTGGCGAGCTATCATCGCAAGCCAGCGGTCGTTCGACGCGGGGATCGTTTGTTTCACGAGGATCGCAACCTTCTCCTCTATTATCAGAACCGTCTCGACAAACTCGGTCTTCCAGGCATTGAGAGGGTGTCATGAGTCGCGATCTAGACGTGTTGGTGGTAGGGGGCGGCAGCTTTGGCACCGCCTTGGCAAACATTCTAACGGGACTGGGGCGAAGGGTCCGATTGTGGGTGCGCCGCGAGGAACTCGCCGTCGAGATCAATTCGAGGCACACGAACAGTCGATACCTCGAAGGGCTGAATCTTTCGCCATCCTTGGTGGCGACGACCAACCTCGAAGAGGGAGTGCGAGGATCTCCGGCCATTCTCGTGGTCGTTCCCTCAAAAGCTTTTCGTGACACAGCCAAGGAGCTCGGAGAGTACGTCACTGGGGATCAGATTGTCGTTCATGCGACCAAAGGCATGGAGAACGGCACCTTCATGCGCATGAGTGAGATTCTGCGTGAGGAGACATGCGCAATACAGATAGGTGTTCTGTCTGGACCCAACCTCGCGCGGGAGTTGGTTGCTGGGCAGCCGGCCGGGGCACTCATAGCATCCCGTTTCGATGCTGTGGTTGATGCCATGCAGAGCTTGTTTAAGGGCGGCATGCTGCGCACCTACGGTGGCCGGGATGTTGTCGGCACCGAGGTAGGTGGTACCTTCAAGAACATTATCGCGCTGGCCGCTGGCGTTGCGGACGGTCTCGGCCTGGGCGACAACACAAAAGCATTGTTGGTGACTCGCGGGCTCAGCGAAATGGCTCGCCTCGGCGTGGTCATGGGCGCCGACGTCTTCACCTTTGGTGGTCTCGCGGGTATTGGCGACTTGATGGCCACCTGTGGATCGCCGCTGAGCCGCAACCATCAAGTTGGAGAGCGCATCGGCAAAGGTGAGACGCTTGACGCGATTATCGCGTCGATGACTCATGTGGCTGAGGGCGTTCCGACGACCAAGGCGGTTTATGAGTTTCTGCGCAGCCAAAACAGCGAGCTTCCCATTGTCTCTGCTGTCTATAAGCTCTTGTATGAAAAACTCAGTGCGAGGCAGGCATTCGACCAACTCATGACTATCCCCGTGGGTGGTGAGCTCGCGACGTTGCGATTTGAATGATGTGGACGCGCAAGAATAACTATCCGTTGGTGGTCGACAACCAACGCACCTACACCGATGACTTCGACGGCGATGTTCACGTGTGGGACATCGACAAGACGTATTTGTCGACGCATTTCTCTTCCTTGGAAGGTTTGATGCGCATTCCTGTGGAGTTTGCCATCGATAAGCGATCTATCGCCGGGATGCCGGAGATCTTGCGCGGGCTCCGGCGTGGGTCAGGCGCTGGCTTTCAGTGTGTGCCGCTCTATTTTGTCACCGCGAGCCCGCCGCAGATGCGCAGAGTCCTCGAGCGCAAGATGCTCCTCGATGGGGTTGAGCACGACGGCATCATCTTCAAGGATTGGCTTGGCACGTTTCGCAGCTTGCGACCCGGGCGGTTGCGCGAGCAGGTTGGGTTCAAGGTGACCGCGCTGTTGACGGGCCGTGGCCCGCGGCCAATGTGCCATGAGTACCTTTTTGGAGACAATGCCGAGACGGACGCGGAAGCATTCTTTCTCTATTCGCGTATCATCCACAAAGATCTGGTGGGTGCGGCCGCCGAGAGGTCGTTGCGCAAAGCTGGAGTTGCGGAGGATGACCTGGGTTGCATTCGCACGCTCATGGATACATTGCCCAGCACCCTCGGCTCGGTGCGGCGAATCTTCATTCGCCTTGAGCGCGACGTGCCACGAGAGCACTATGACCAATACAACGGTCTCGTGGTCCCCATCGCACACTCGTGTGAACTTGCTATTGCGTTGTATGGCCTCGATCTCGTTCGCGGCGACGTGGCGCAGTTAGCATGCCAGGCTGTGTGTCAGCAGGATCTCAGCGTCGATTTTGATGCTGTGATCGAAGACGCAGTGGCGCGGGGGTTGGTCAGCCAGGGACGCGCGGCCGATCTCGTGGGTTGATGGGGCGATGGAGAATTACCTCGACAATCTTCCCACCCCCGCGTTGGTCGTCGACGTCGCAGGTGTCACTCGCAATTGCCGCAACATGAAAAATCGGATGGCCGCGCATGGTGTTTTGTTGCGGCCACACATGAAGACAGCGAAGACGGTAGAGGTAGGCCAGCTCGCAACTGATGCGGGGGTCGGGGCCATCACTGTTTCGACACTGGCGGAGGCCGCGTTTTTCGCAGAACATGGTTTTCTCGACATCACCTATGCCGTAGTTATGGCAGCCGACAAGATTGCCGAGGCAGCGGATGTGCAACGGCGTTATGACGCGCAACTGACATTGTTGCTCGACAATGTCGAAACGTCGCGCGCGGTGGCCGCGGCAGCCGCGCGAGAAACGGCGCGTTTCGCAACTCTCATCGAGATCGACACAGGTGATCACCGCACAGGGGTCGACCCCTGCGCAGAGGAGCTGATCGAGCTGGGCAAGACAATCTCTGCGGCAGACAACCTTGAGCTCCGTGGTGTTCTGACCCACGCGGGACAGGCCTACGAGTGCAAGAGCCGAGCAGAGGTCGCGAAAGTGGCTGAAGAGGAGCGGCGCGGTATCGTTTTGGCGGCAGAGCGTTTGCGCCAGGCAGGTTTCGTCTGTGACGTGGTGAGTGCAGGGTCGACGCCGACAGCAGTGTGTGCCGAGTCTCTCGAGGGAATCACGGAGATGCGTCCCGGCAATTTTGTCTATTTCGACCTCTTCCAACACGGGTTGGGGGTTTGTGGACTTGACGACATCGCGGCGTCGGTATTGGCCACCGTCATCGGTCACTCCCGTGCCCATAACCACCTCATTGTTGACGCCGGCGGCATTGCGCTCTCCAAGGACAAGAGCGCCAATCGCTTCTTCAAAGATGGCGGATTTGGCTGGGTGGTGGATGCTTTGTCCGGAGAAAGGATAGCGGACCTGAGAGTGGGGGAAGTAGATCAAGAACATGGATTCATCGTCAGTGATACCACCGTTCCCTTCGAGCGAATTCCCATTGGCTCAAGAGTTCGGATTTTGCCCAACCACTCATGCATGACAGCTGCGGCCTATAGCTGTTGTTACGCAGTCGACGCAGGGGCAGGGCGAGTTGAGGGCGTGTGGCGACGTGTGGGTGGATGGCGATGGCCGTAGACATGCTCAAGAACAAGCCCAAAGCCGTCTACATCCTCGGTGGCGGTGCGGTGGGAGTGGGTTTTGCGCGGGCGATGAATTCCCATGGCGTCAACGTCATTGGATTATGGAATCGGGGACAAGCACGGGTTGAAGAACTCGGCGACGACTTCGGTTGCCCGGTTGTTACAGGCGAGTTGCCTCGCCAAATAGAACGCGCTGATCTCGTTCTCCTTTGTGTGTCAGACAGTGGATTGTCCGAGGTAGGGGCCCTGCTCGCGGCGAGTGGTTGGGTGCGACCAGGGACCGTCGTCGCGCATACCTCCGGTTGTTTGCCCTCCACCGATCTCGGCAAGATCGAAGGGGCTCATCTCGGCAGCATTCACCCGTTGGTCACCATGCCCGACGCCGTGGCCGCCGCCGCACGATTGCCGGGTGCTACCTTCGCCATTGAGGGCGACGCGGTGGCGATGGGCGTGCTCAAAGGTGTGGTTGAGCTCCTCGAGGGGCGAGCCATCGAGGTGAGCTCCGTCGGGAAGCCGCGTTACCACGCTGCCGCGGTTCTGGCCTCAAATCTTGTGGTTGCCCTGCTCGCTGATGCAGTCCGTGAGGCCGAAGCAGCGGGTGTCCATGACGCCAACAGGTTGCTCACTGGCCTTGCCATTGTGGCAGCGGAGAACGTTGCCGAACGCGGCGCGCTTGCGGCTTTGACTGGGCCAATTGCTCGCGGCGACGTGGCGACAGTCAAGCGGCACCTCGAGGCGCTCAGTGAAGAGACGCAAGAGGTTTATCGCGTGATGTCTGGGAGGGCGTTGGGTTTGGCCCGCGCCCGTGGTCTGGCGGACGAAGCCTATGTCGCTCTGGCCAAGCTGCTCCTTGCTGGCGCATGAGGACGCCAAGATACCAAGCGACGGTTTGTTGGACGCAATATTTGCGAGTGCGTCGTAAGGGACGCATCCACCAGGCGGGTCACAGGGTGGTGCCCCAGTTTCACATGCGCAGTGCGAGTCATTGATGCATTTCTCATCCAGCAAGCCCCGCACCGTCCTCAATCGCATATCTCCACAAAGAAGCCGAAACCAGAGACGCAGGTGTTGATAGAGCCGCCATCTAGGATGATCGTATGGGTGCCAGCCTCGAGTGTGCGACAGTAAAAATATGAATTATAGTATAAGTCCATACCGACCATTGAGATATCCGACAATGATTTCACACAGGTGCTCCCATTGCCGATGCATGTACTGTCGAGTGCCATCTTTGCCGTGGGAGAGTTGACCTTGTGTGCGTTGATAGTCAGCGTGGTCTCCTCAACCAAGCTCAGATGGAAAATAATATCTTCGCCTTCGTCGCGGACTCCTAGGCAGGTATCGGAGTAATCATTGCCACCACCGCAATTCGACGCAGTCACCGCGTAGCGTAGAGTTCCGTACCCATCGTCGGAAAAATCCGATGGAACTCGTATGGGAGCCAAAGCGGCATCAGAACATGTGGGCCCCGCGCTGGGTGCAGGGGCGGTGGTCTCACACGAAGCGGTTGCTCCATTCCAGACGCAGAACTCGCCGCCGGACGAGCAATCTTGGGTATCCAGAAACTCGTAGCAACCCAAGGGACTTGTCTGGCAGGTCTGGACAACTTCACCGAAACATCTCGTTGTAGCCAGATTCTCTGCAGCACAGGTATCAACGCACGGCCGACATTCGGCCGTCCCCGTGGAATCGTCGCACCCGAATTCACAGACTGTTGTGACTGGCAGGTTCTCCCCGTCGCAGTACTCTAGCGTGTTGGCATCAATGCAGCGGGCGCATTCGTCAATGTCGTTGCAGGTGGGTGCCGCGCCCGTGTTGTTGACGCACTGCCAGTAGATCACATCGCCGCAGCCGCCGTTGTCTACGGTGCATTCGTCAATGTCGTTGCAGGTGGGTGCCGCGCCCGTGTTGTTGACGCACTGCCAGAAGGTGACATCGCCGCAGCCGCCGTTGACTATGGCGCATTCGTCAATGTCGTTGCAGGTGGGTGCCGCGCCCGTGTTGTTGACGCACTGCCAGTAGGTGGCATCGCCGCAGCCGCCGTTGACTACGGCGCATTCGTCAATGTCGTTGCAGGTGGGTGCCGCGCCCGTGTTGTTGACGCACTGCCAGTAGGTGGCATCGCCGCAGCCGCCGTTGTCTATGGCGCATTCGTCAATGTCGTTGCAGGTCACACCGTCGTCGGCAAACCCGCTATCGCATGAGCAGGTGTATCCGGTGCTCGGTGGCATCTCGTCATTGCACTGCGCGTTTGTGTCGTCGGCCTCATCGCAGGGATTGTTGGCGCAGGCGTCAAAATCCGTGCAAAGCGTGCCGTCCCCCGCAAATCCTGGGTTGCAGGTACACGTGAAGCTTCCCAGCGTGTTTATGCAGGTGGCGTTCGCGTCACAATTGTGACCGATGCCATCACCGGCGCACTCGTCGTTGTCGATGAAACCGTCACCATCGGAGTCTCCCGGCACCTGCACGACTGTTGGACTGCCGCACGCGAGTTGGCCGAGGACCACGAACAGAAGACA
>Ga0156400_1004_pt1 | contig 23534 bp, 21 predicted proteins | sample RifOxyA3_FD_108044 | JGI IMG/M metagenome (GOLD analysis project Ga0156400, IMG submission 108044) | Deltaproteobacteria bacterium RIFOXYA12_FULL_58_15
GGCATCGTCGGTTTTGGCGTCGCAGCAGAGATTGCGCACAAGTGCTGGGGCTCTGAGGCAATACGTCTGCGCGAGCTTCGCAACCAGTTGTTGGATCGTCTTGCCACTACCATCGACGGTGTTCACCTCAATGGTCACACAAGCCAACGTCTGCCTGGAAACCTCAATGTGTCGTTCGCTGGGGTGGAGGGAGAGGCGCTCTTGTTGGCTCTGCAACCTACGGTGGCAGTATCCAGCGGCTCTGCGTGTACGAGCGCAACTCTCGAGCCATCTCACGTGCTTGAGGCATGTGGTGTCAAGGAAGAATTGGCGCGGTCCTCGATCAGGTTTGGTTTGGGACGCCAGAACACCTTCGAAGAAGTGGAGATGGTTGCGAGCTCAGTCATCGCGGAGGTCAACAGATTGCGAACACTCGCCGGCTCGAAACGATGAATATGCCTCCTCTGGCGCGAGCTGTGGGATTCACGTAGCCAAGGTGCGTTTGACGCGGTGCTTGTTCGGGTCCCTCACGGCACACAATACGACGCCGAGGGTACCACGCAATTGGATTCTTCCCACGGCGAGCCGGCAAACAGATCAGGGCACAGCGCAGGCCAGACACACTTCTCATTCCATGTACCGCAAGGTTCTCCGTCCCCGGTGGGATATTGACAGAATGTGCCTTGATTGGTTGCAATGCAGAAACTGCTGCCAACGCACATTGCGCCAGCAGCTTCACAACTCTCCCCCGGTTGCTTGAAATCACGCAAGGCGCATGTGCTGACGTCTTCGAGACACACAAGTCCCTCCCGATAGTCACATTCGCGGCTCTCGCAACTTTCACCCAATGCCGCGGCTGCTTCGCAGAGGTGCGTTACCTCATTGCAGTAAAGGTGTGGCAGGCAACCGTCTTGCTCACACGCATCTCCTGCTCTGCCCATATAGCCTGCTTCTTGACATTGTGTTGGGTAATAAGAGACGGGGCAGGTGAGACCGTGTTTGCAGGGCGTCGTCAGATAGTGACACTCGTCGCCCAACTCGAGAGCGTTCGTGCAAACACCGCAGAAAGACCAAGGTTCGCCAGAGCTGGTCTGCCCGCAATACAGGCTCTTGCATTGAGCATCTGACAGACACGAGTCACCATTCTCGGCGGTGCCGGGTACCATGCAAGCGGGCGGGGGAATCGAGTTGACGATGGCACCACAGTCGGCATTTCTCCATCCCTCCACGCAGTCGACAAATTCGTTGGCAGACATGCCAACATTTGTGGCGTCATAGTCGGCGAGACAAGACTTTTGGGTTCTGTCGCGACAAAAAGCGGCTTCGTCATACATGAGGACAAATGTGAAATAGTTACACTCCACCAAGCGCCCACAAAAGACCTCTGCAAACGCTGAACATGCCTCGTTCCAGGTGACGTTCGGCGAAGTGTCGCCAGGAGTATCCCCGTGGCCGGTTCTGTTGTCACTCGGTGTGGCGTTGCATGCGGACAATACCATGATGGTGCAAGCGAGACGGCATTTCATCGGCTATTCCTCCCAGGGCCGTCCTGCATAACAGCCCAAGGTTCGATTGGAAAGGGTCACACACCCAACAAACACCTGTGGCCGAGAGGCCAACAAAGAAGTAGCTTAGAGCCATGGTGCAAACCCGTGAGGAAAACGTGGTGCTGGCCATGACACCAGCACAGGCCCGGGAGCGACTGGAACGGGTGGTTGGAAAAGTGGCCGGTGTCTTGCGCGGCAATGAGGAGGTTGTGCGGCTTCTGATTGCTGCCATCATTGCCCGGGGTCACGTGCTCATCGAAGATGTGCCTGGGGTGGGAAAGACCACACTGGCACGGGCTGCCGCCAAGGTTCTGGGTTGCTCCTTCGCCCGAGTGCAGTTCACCGCAGACATGTTGCCCGCCGATGTTCTCGGTGTGCATGTGCTCCATGACGGCGACTTCGTATTCAAGAAAGGTCCGATTTTTGCGCAGCTGGTGCTTGCCGATGAGGTCAACCGGGCGTCGCCCAAGACGCAGTCGGCGATGCTCGAGGCCATGAGTGAGCGGCAGGTCACCGTTGACGATCAAACCTTTGTTCTCGATGACATCTTCACGGTGCTGGCAACCCAGAATCCCGTCGAGCACCATGGGGCCTATCCATTGCCCGAGAGTCAGCTCGACCGCTTCATGGTACGACTGACCATTGGTTATCCGCCGCCCCATGAGGAGAAGGCGCTGCTCACCGAGCCGGTTGGCAAGTCCCCAGCCAGGATCCTCGATGAACTGCAACCAGTGCTAGGCCCCAGGCAGGTGATGGCCATTGCGGACCTTGCGGCCAAGGTCGAAATCGCCGATCCCGTCGCCGAATATTTGCTTGCATTGGTTCGGGCCACTCGGGAGCACACCGATATTCTCATGGGTTGTTCGCCACGCGGGTCGATGGCTCTCGCGGCCCTTTGCCGTGCGTGGGCTTTCTTGGCTGGGCGCAGCTATGTTCTGCCCGACGACGTCAAGCAACTGGCCCCTACGGTTCTGGTGCATCGGATTGTCGCAACTGGAGGTGCTGCAGCAGGGACGCGAACTCGAGCACTCACTGTGATTGAAGAGATCATCGCCCAAGTTCCGGCACCGAGATGAGCTCACAAGCCGCGAGGGAGAGTGACGAGGCCAAAGATGGCCGTGAGAGTGCCCAAGGATCACGTGCAGGCCGAGGCGGCTTCCACCCCTTCCGAGCTCTCAGGCGTCGCTACCGTCGTTTTTGGGCGCGGGCCCCGCGGCAGCTCCGCTTCACAACTGAGGGAAAGATTGTCGTCGGCATTGCCCTCGCGGTGGGTGCTGCGGCCATCAACACCGGCAACAACCTGTTAATGCTCGGTTGGGGATTGATTCTCAGCGCCATTCTCATCTCCGGGGTGCTCTCGGAGGCGACCTTGCGACCACTGCGGTTGCGCGCTCGACTTCCCAGAGAACCGCGGGTGGGCGAGGTCACAGCTATTGGACTGACCATCGACAACACCGCGGCCATATTGCCCGCCTTTGGTGTGGAAGCCGCAGCGAGGATTCGTGACGGGTCTACCATCCACCTTGCCTTGGCGCACTATCAGCTGCGTTTGGAACCGAAGAATACCACCCATGTTGAGGCCCGCTTTGTGCCTGTGCGACGCGGTTGGCATCGCATTTCGCGGCTGATTGCACGCACGAGCTATCCATTTGGCTTCTTCACTAAGAGCCGACGATTTGCCAACGAACGACATCTCGAGTTTTGGGCGTATCCTGCCGCTGTTGACGTCGAGCAACTCGCGTCGTTCCTTTTCAACCATTTGGGTGACGAGTCCGCCAACAATCGCGGGTTGGGGGACGACTTCTTTTCCCTGCGGCCATTTCAAACTGGGGACGACCCCCGCACCATCCACTGGCGTCGCTCAGCCAAGAGCGGACGTTGGTGGGTCCGAGAGACCGAGGCACAAACGGGTCGAGAGCTGGTCTTGGAGCTTCCCATTCCATCCAATCTGCCCCATGAGATCATTGAACATGGGATTGCCACCCTCGGCAGCCTCAGTGAGCTGCTTCTGTCCCGTGACATGCGGGTTGGCATTCGTGCTCCAGGGGTCGCCATCTTGCCAGGCACTGGACTCCGACAGCGGAAGTTGATCCTATTGGCTCTTGCCAGGTTGGACCCCGTCGATGCCATGCCTGAGCTTTCGATCAGTCGGGCCACGGCGCGGGTCTGCTTGGCATTGCGGGGCGGTTTGGCCGGTGCGAATGCCGACATAGTCTTGCAGGTCGGGGAGTTACCATGAGTCTCGGCCGGGCCTATGAGATAGGGTTTCTCCTCGCCACGACAATGGGGCTGTTGGCGGTCCTTCTGGGCGGTGAGCTTCCGGCCTATGCCTGGTTGAGCCTTCTCGCAGGCCCCACGTCTACCTTGCTGCGCACAAAAAACATTAATGTTCCAAGTGTGGTAGGGACTTCCCTGGGTGGCCTGGGACTTCTCGGTGGGGCTTGGGCGATAGTCGAGCTCGGCATCGAGGCCCTTGTTTTGGCGGGGACGATGCTCTTGCTGACTCTCTTGTGTGGACGCCTGCTGACGCGAGTGTCCCTGCGACACGACTTGCAGGCTCTCCTTCTGTCCTTGTTGCTCGTGTTCGCGGGCTCGGTTCTGCACACACAGATGACCTATGCCGCAGTTCTCATTGGTTTTGCCATCACCGGGGTTTGGGCCCTGGTGTCGCGCCAATTGGTGGCTGGTGCGAGCCAGGAGGCACAACGAGCGGGTGGGGCACCGCTGCATCATACCCTGGCTCGTCGGGACATCATTACCCCAGCATTTCTTGGGGTGACGGCTGGGTTGGTGGTGTCCCTGTTGCTGGCGACTCTGGCGGTATTTGTGGCTTTTCCCAGGATCGGTATGGGTCAGTTTGGCTTTGCCCTTGGCAATCGACTCCATCTCGCTGGGGACGTGTCTTTGGTCGGCAGGTCACGTGGCAACTTTGGTGGTGGCACAGTGGTTGCCCGGGTCACGGGGTTGGATATTGGCCAGTTTGTTCGGGGGCTGTACCTGCGCGGTCCAGTATTCGATGAGGTTCGCTCCGACGGCTTTGGCCGTTCCGCGCCCCAGACGCATTGGCGTCCTGTTGAAACCCAACTCGCCGGCGGTAGCCGACAGCAGAACTATCAGGTCTATATGCAACCGCTGGGTGGTCAAACCCTCCTGGCCCTAGGCCCGGTGGATCACGCGAGGATCATTGCCGGCGGCAACTCCAACCCCTCCATACCCAACCGCATTGAAACTTTGCGATTCCACCCCGAGCTGCGGGCAAGTCAAACTCTGGCGGGTCCGGTGCGCTTTGAGGTGACCGGCAACCTCAGCTTTGCCGACAAGGGCTGGCTCGCCCAACCCACACAAAAGGTACCTGACACTGATGACGCGCTGCGGCGGTTGGATGAAAAGGCTCTGCGGCGTTACCTTGTGTTGCCCGAGCAGTTGGACCCACGGGTGCGGTCTTTGGCTCGTGAGCTGACCGTTGGCAAGGAGTTTTCTTCAGAGAAAGCAGACATCTTACGCGAATTCTTAATGCGGGATTTTACCTACACATTGGAACAACTGAACAAAGACAAGCCAGATCCATTGGCAGGATTCCTCTTTGAGGACCGGCGTGGCCATTGTGAGTACTTTGCCACTGCCTTTGCTGTGTTACTGCGGAGCAGTGGGGTTCCCGCACGGGTGGTGGGAGGTTTGCAGGGCGGGTATTGGGATGATGCCACCGACACCGCCATCTTCACCACTTCCCACGCCCATGCGTGGGTGGAGTGGTACGCGAGGGATCATGGTTGGGTGCTCGATGACGCCACTCCCGCCGTTGGCGGCCAAGAACTCGGCAGTTTGGCAAAACTTCTCGAGCGGTTGGAGAGATCCTGGGATGACTATGTCATCGATTTCGGTTTTGCCACGCAGTTGGATCTGGCACGCCGGGCGGCGAGCGCCATGACCGGCAGCCGTTCGTTCAATATTCGGCGAATTGGTTGGGGGGAGTTGCTTGGATCTGTCGGGGTTGGGGTGGCCTTGTTGGGTCTTATGTGGATCCTGCGCCGGGTCGTCCGTCGTCACACAAAGGGCGATCCCTTGGCGATGGCTCTGCAGGCCGCGATTGAGAGAATCCGCGGTGAGGCACTGCCCACCTCATGGACCCTTCGGGAGGGGGTGGAGTCGTTGCCAACCGCAAACCCGGCCCTGCATGTGGGTTTGGGGTTGTACGAACAACATTGTTTTGGTAACCGACCTCTACCTCGCCACCGTTTGGAGGTGGCCATCCGCGAATTGCGCAGGGCTGGAAACGGGCACAGTTGAGCGTGGATAATGGAATGCTACGGGGAGATGGAGGCATAGATGACCTGGCAAGTGTTGTTGGTGCAGGACCACAACCAACTCTGTGAGATTGCTCTTTCTGGTTGCCAATGGCGCAAGCGCAAGTTCGCTTGGATTCATGCCGCGGACGTGGAGCAGGCGCAGAAGAGCCTTGGGGAGAAGGCCTACCATTTGGCGATTCTTTGCTGCAATGACGTGTCCAAAAGTCTCGAGCTGTCACAGTTTGCCCGTGCAAGGTGCCCACCTTCCTTGCGTTTGGTGTGGATAACGGACGCTGTGGTGGACACCAGCTCCCTCGACAACCACGACATCGATTTTGTCCTCACGCCCGGCGCAATCTCTGACGATCTGTTTTCTGTGGTCCGCTCCTGCATGCGTTCATTCGAAAACGTCCTCGACCTCGAGGAGGTGACTTCCGCCTTGAGTGTCGCCAATCACGAGGTGGCCCGCCAAAATGCGTTCAAAGAAAGGGTGTTGGAGAAGCTCGGGGACGGGGAGACCGGCTTCATCGCCCAGGTGCTTGGCCACGGCAAAGAAGCCAGCGACAAATCCGTTCCTGTCTCCGACAATGTTGTCGAGCTCAAAGAGCTCATTGGCGATGTTGCCGATCGGATCATCGAACTTTTCCGACCCCATGATTTCCGTGCACGGGTGAAATCGTCTCTGGAGCACAAGAATGTGGTTGTGCTCCTCAGTGATCCCAAGGCCTTGCGAATCACCGAAGGTACGCTTGGCGGCACCACCAAGGCTTTGCGGGCCAGCAGCCTCAAGGAAGAGGGTGCGGAGATCCTCAACCGCGGCGACACCGACCTCTTGCTGCTGGATTGGGCCTTCGCCGATCTCATTGGCCCCGCACAGTGCGCCAATCCCGCTCTGTTGGTGGTTCTGCTCACCGAGCAGTCTGTCTTTGAGGAGCATGGCAACAGCATGCTCGACCTCCCAGGCGCCAATGCCGTGGTCATCAATCGACTGTTGGGCACCGAAGGCAAACCTGACGCCTCCGCCATACAGGAGCTGGTGGTCACCGCCGGCAAGCTGATCTCTGGCGATGTGTTTGGTCTCGAGAAATACCTTTCCTGGGGTGTGGCTGTCGAAGAAGTGACCCTCACTCACACATCGGAGCGGTCCGGCGCGATCGACAGCGTTCTCGCCTTCGCCGAACGGTGTCGAGTTCGCCGCACCCAGTGCGGCAAGCTCGCAACGATCACCGATGAGCTTCTGATGAACGCGATGTGGGATGCTCCCTGCGACGCTTCGGGAAAGCCCAAGTATGCGCACCTCAGCCGCAAAGAGCCCCTGCAACTCAAACCAGATGAGGCTGTGGTGCTACGTTACGCGAGTGACGGCAACCAATTGGCCGTGAGTGTCACCGATCACTTTGGTCGCTTGGCGAGGGAAACAGCGGTCAATTACCTGCAAAAATGTTTTGCCAAGGGCAAGAACCAAATATCCTCAGACACTGGGGGAGCTGGGTTGGGTCTGTACATGGCCTATCTGGCCATGTCGAACTTCGTCATCAACGTTGCCCCGGGTAAGAAGACTGAGGTCATAGGATTTGTCGATCTGCGCGCGTCCACGCGGGATATGTCCCTGCGACCGCGCACTTTTCACTACTTCTGTTCACGCTCGATTCGGCGGGCCCATCCACGCAACCCCGCCAAGATACAGGTCGTGCTTCGTGACTCCGGCGGCAGTGTCTTCGAGCCCAAATGGGTGAAGAACATCAGCCGCGGTGGCCTCTTTGTGCAGATGAGTGCGCCACCGCCGTTGGGAACAGAAGTGACGGTTGCACTGGAGATTCCGCTCGGCCAAGGCGAAGCGCATTCAATCCGTTGCCGCGGTCATGTGGTTTGGTCGAGTCACGGCGAGGAGTTGGTCGAGGGAATGCGGGGTGCCGGGATTCAACTCGCAGACCTGGCCGATGCCCAGATGCGCCTTATCTCTGATTTTATCGATCGACTGCCGTCACTCGAGGAGTGTTAATGTTTCGGGGCTATTCGAGCCAAGTGCCCAATCGATCCCAGGCCATTCCTTCACGGCCCCAGGAGAACCACACGAACAACGAACGACCGAGAATGTTTGATAGGGGCACTGGCCCCCAGGCCCGGCTGTCGTAGGAGTGGTCGCGGTTGTCTCCCATCATGAAGACGTGGCCTTCGGGAACAATGACGGGGCCAAAATCGGGTGCGGCCTGTGCGGGGTCGGCGTCAAAGATCACCGTGTGCGGATTGCCGTCGACACTCTCGCGGTAGACGAACGCCTCGAATGGGTACCAACGTCCCGTGCGGGTGTCGCGGTCCCAGAGCTCTTTCTTCTCCTTGAACTCGCGCTCGAGCTGTTTGCCGTTAACGCTGACGATGCCATCGCGGACGGAGATCTCATCACCAGGCAAGCCGATGACTCTCTTGATGTAGTCTTCATGCGGCGGAATGGGACACTGAAAGACGATGATCTCGCCTCGCTGTGGCATTGAGAAGTCGACAATTCGAGTAACGGTGAACGGAATGCGGACGCCATAGACGAGCTTGTTCACGAAGATCTGATCCCCGATGGCCAAGGTGGGGATCATCGATCCACTTGGGATCTTGAATGCCTCCACAACGAAGGAGCGCAACAGCAGGGCCACCAACACGGCGATGGCGATTGATTCCAATGACTCGCGCCATGCTGGCTTGCGATATGCGTCAAGGTGTTTGTTCACCAACGCAAGCAGCCTGTCACACGCGCGCTTGATGGCGTTGGTATCGACCAAGCGCGCGGCCTCATTGACTTTCTCAATGTGTTGGTCGAGGTCCGCGCGAACGGCCTCGCCGACGGCATTGTTTGCACGGCGCATGAGCTTCTTCGCTTCCTTGACGCGCAGCCTTGCCACTCTGCGCGCCGCTCGCAGCTTCGAATCGAAGAAACTTGTTTTGGCCATCGCGGATTCCAACAAAGTTGCCCTATTCTCTAGGGTGGGTCTTTATCGCAACTATCAGTTGCCTCCAAACATATTGGGCACGAATAGGATCAACGCCATCGTCAGACAACGAGACACCAAAAGGACTACTCAACGAGGTTGAGCTGACCAGGCAACTTGTCGGCGTGTTCCTTGAGGACCATGTCGATTCCCTGACGAATGTACTCTGCAATGGGCACCTTGGTGCGCGCGTGCAATTGCTTGAGACGCTCTGCTTGAGTTGCGGTGATGTACACGGTTGTAGATACTTTCTTTTCAGGCACAACGCACTCCCGGTTGGATTGCCCTACATATATTGCACTATATCGCAGGTCAAGCTGGTGCGGTAGGCGAAGTTGCCGTTTCGCCAGGTGGAGTCTTGACTTACGTGTGAGGTCGAGCAAAAACCTAACATTTCTGGAGTTGCGTGATCTGCGCCCGTGGCTGGTACGCAACCGGTAATTGGGGACGAGGGGAGTACGATGACTGGACACCGAGTCCTTTGTGTTTTTGCCACGATGGTTATTTTGGGCTGTGAGGATACCTCCGCCAACGAGCCCGCCGCGGCCCCCAAGCCGGCCGAGGCGGTGACAGACGACACCGATCCCGACGTTCGAGCTCGAGCGCAGGGCATGACTTTGAAACGGTATGACCTCAACCGCGACACGGTGGCCGACGTTTTCAAGTTCTATCGCGTCGAGGGAGATGCCAACAACCCCGTCGAAATCATGGTGCGCAAAGAGATGGACATCAATCACGATGGGAAGATCGACATCGTTCGCAGTTACGATGACAAAGGCAGCGCCGTTGACGAAAAGACGGATCTCGATTTCGACGGCCGTTTTGACACCGTGGCCATCTACAAAGAGGGTGTCGTCCACCATCGCGAAATTGACGTCAACTATGACGGCAAAGCTGATGTCACCCGGTATTACGCAGGTGGCAAGATCGAGCGCATCGAATCCGATCGCGACCACGACGGTCGCATCGACACCTGGGAGTATTTCGTCGAAGGCGAGCTCGACCGCATCGGCGTTGATGCCGATCGTGATGGCATGGCCGACACCTGGGAACGAAAGCGCGAGTCTGTGCCTGAGATACCGTCGGAGTCCGGAGACGCTGTTGAATCGCCCGCCGCTGCACAGGACGAGGCTGCAACGGGCAACTGATCTGCGGCCGACCTCCACGCCAAAACGGCACCGCATGGATGGCAGGCGGGATTAGTGTGACATGCGGCGAGCCGGAAGGGCGGGATCGCTTTCCTCAAAGGCGTGGGACAGAACGAACTGACAGATGAAATGGCGCTCGCTGTCGAGGAGGTCAAAGACAAACTCCTCATCCCCGGCCGGTTCGGATGTCACCGACCCGACCTGGGTGGGATCGAGCACCAACTCCCCAACGTAGCGCTTGCCGCGGAGCACCTGCACGAAACAGGCGTTCTCCTCGTCTGCACCGAAGTACCAATGATAGTCATCGTCGTCGTACAGAACCATGTTGGGACTCGCCACCCGCAGTATGCAGTTGGGGTGATCCTGTACCCAGTTCCAAAATCGGTCGAAGGGGATGACCTTTGTGGGCGTTTCCACATCCTCTAGATCTTTGATGTCTTCTTCTGCGTCCATCGCCTGGGCCTACTGGTTTTGCACGTCGATCGCAAGCGTTCGTCGTCGCGTCGTCTCAATTTGGATGCAGGCCCCCAAAGAAGTACCCTGACCGCGCGGGGCGGCCCGACACTCACCCGTGTGCGGTGCCCACCCACACTGTCGGCGTATGTAGTCGATCATTCGTGTCGAATGTTGTATATTTGCAACCGTATGCGCAGAGATGTTCTGCACGCACCTTGGAGGTCAATATGCTGACCCAGCATTGTTTTCTTTGGGCGCTCGTCGCGGTCACGGTCACGGCTTGCGGCCCCGAACGCCTCGTTCGTGTGGGGGCGGAAAATTCCGCGGAATGTGAAACCGACGAGGATTGCGACGAGGGTCAGGTCTGTGTGTTTGGGGAGTGCGTCGATATCGACAGCTTCATGTGTGGTGATGGCATCACCCCCTTGATCAACGTTCTCCCCATGAACGTCGACTTCGGTGATGTCCCCCTCGGTCAGAGCGCTACCTCCACCGTAGAGGTGCGCAATGTCGGTGAATGCCTGTTGACACTGGCCAATGTCGGCCTCGAAGATGGAACCTCCAGTGGATTTGGCTGCTCACCCTGTAGCTTCACCAGTTATCCACAACGAATCGCTCCTGAGCGGAGCTTCTTTGTCGACGTCAACTACGCTCCCTTTGCTTTCGGCGAAGCCTTTGGTGGCCTGCTTCTGCGCACCGACGACCCGACCGCTGGCAACGACGGACTCGTGCGTATCGACTTGCACGCTTCATACTCGGGCGTCCCTGTTCTCGTGGTCGACCCCTCGGAGATCAATTTTGGGTACGTGGGCTACGACCCTGTAACGGGTGGTGAGACACGCACCGAAACCGTCCGCATCAGCAATCAAGGCACAGGCAACGCTGTGCTCACTGTTCAGTTCATCTACCTGTCACCGCCGGGTACCGATTTCAGCGTGCCAACGGACATCGGCGCCATCAGCCCCGCAAACACCATTGCGTTGCCCCCCTATGATCCCAGCAATGCCAACACGTACATCGACGTGGATGTCACCTTCTCGCCCACGCGCAATGCTCATCACGAGTCAAACCTCACAGTGAACGCCTACCCAGGCGACGATGCAGCCCAGGCGCTCAACGTCCCAGCAAGAGTGCTCGCCTCCTCGTTGGGACCGCCGAACATCGTCGTCAATCCCAGTGAAGTTCACTTCCGCATGCCGGACAACGAACCTCTCAACGTCGGCTACATGGGGTTCCAGCAGGTGAGCATCGCCAATACGGGTCAGTCCGATCTGAGCGTTGAGCTCGGCGTCGACGACGCGAGCGGTGACTTTGCCTTTTCCCCACCCTATGTTGCCCCCATTGCCCCTGGCTCAAGTGCCATTGTCAGCGTGTTCTTCAATCCCTCGGGCCCGAGCGATCTCGCGCATCCTGAAGACCCAATCACTTCCATCGACGCCTTCCTGCGAGTGGTTTCGAACGACGCTGATCAGATCCTCACCACGGTAAACCTACATGGCTGGGCCAAAGGCGGTCTCGCCGATGACGTCCTCAAGGTGGAGATGACCTTCGAAAATGACGACAACAGTTGGTCGGGCAATGACTTTCGTAATGTCGATCTGGAGCTGGAGAGCCCCTTGGGCCTTTCCTGTCGCAAGCCAGACCCAGTTTACACGTCCAACGGCAATGGTGAGTGGGTTGTTGTCGACTACAACGACTACTGCGAAGACTGGACCACCACTGGCGTTGAGGGAACGGTCAATTGGTTCCCCGGCGGTGCATATGAGGAACCGGAACGCATTGTCCTCTACGGCCTCGGACAGGACCTCGCCGACGGGCAGGTGTTCCAAGTGCGTGCGCTCTATGTTGAAGACTGTGCCAACATCCCCAGCGGTTTGTTGGCTGACCTCATGGGCATCGGCACCAGCGCCTTGCTCGCTATTCTGGGCGGCGAGGTCGGTGTGCCGATCTCAGTACCACCAGATCAGATAAGTGATCTCATCACCAACAACTGTTGGGCTCGCGAGTCGAGCTTGGTCACCGTGAAGATCTTCATCAACGGCACTGAGATCGCCGCACCGCAGGTTCGTCTCAATAGCAAAGGCGACTCGAACGTTGTCGCCCGTCTCAAACGCAACGATGGGCAGTTCGAGGTGATGCCATGAGGCTCGCCAAACACATGCATTGGAAGGATGTGGCGCTGCCTCTGGTAGCGCTGCTCGGGACTGCCGCTGGTTGCGCCACCAAGGTCACTCAGATCGACTGCGAGGCCGAGCCCGAAAGATGTGTCGGCGCCAACGGGCACACCGCCCCACGCATCTACGTTGACCCACCATTCGGTGTGGCCTTTGCCTGCGTGACCCTCGGCTGTGAGGAGACCCGCACTCTCACAGTAGAAAACCGCGGACTCGGGACGTTGGCGATTCCATTGGTTCGACTGGCCCTGGGCACCTCCAACGACTTCACCATGCGATTGATCGACGAAGACGGGCAAGAGATGGAGCGCCCACCCTCACCGGACGACCCCCTCGAGGTCAACTACGGCCGCTCCTTCGATATCGAAGTCACCTATGTCCCCTCAGATGCCGCACCCGATGAGGGCCATGTGCAAATCAATTGGTACAACGGTGACAACTCGTTCGCATCCGCAGACATCCAACAGGTCATGATGCCCCTGCGCGCGCGGGTCCTGGGCAAGGCCCGCTCGTCGCTGCGCCCCATGCAGGTCCGTTTTGGTTTCGTCGAGGTTGGCCAATCGGGCTCCGCCTCGGTTGAAATTGAGAACGTCAGTCCCACTGATGCCATCCTCGAAGTACGTGACGTCGTCATCCCGCCCGGCTCCCCCGAACAGTTCTTGGTCTCCCCCGGTTGGGAGCCTCTCGCCAATCCCGGCGACAGCATCCGCGTTCCCATCGAATTCTGGCCGGATGAGCTCGGCACCTATTTGGGAGAGTTGTTGGTGATCACCAATGATGAGGACAAGCCCCTTTGGCGCGTCGAATTGCTCGGTACCTCTATCTCGGGCACCTGGCTCGAAGTCCTCGATCCTCCCTCTGGCATTCTCGCGTTCGCTGGGGTGCGGGCCGAAGACACCCGCACCGGCCAGATCAAAGTCCGCAACGCCGGCGGCGTTGCCGCTGAGATCGAAGCGCGATTGGTCAACGGCGATGAGGCCGGCTTTGCACTTGCGACCACGAGCCGCGGATCCCTGGGCGTCCTCGACACGCTCGACGAGACCACCGTCACTGTGGTCGTCGTGCCTCCCGCAGGTGGCCCCCTCTATGGAGAGCTCGGCTTCTTCGAGGTAAACAGCGGCGACCAGCTGCTCAACGTACCTCTCGAAGCCATCGGTTTGGCACCGGCCCTTTCCATATCTGAGACCCGCATCGACTTTGGCTCCCTGGTCCTCGGCTGGACCAGTGATTCCTCGGCCGTAACCATCAGTAATACTGGTACCGGTGATTTGGTCATCGACGACATTAAATTCGAAATCGGCGCGTCGACATCAATCCACACTGCCGACATGCCAACTCTGCCCATCAGTCTCGCCGCGGGTGGCTCACCCCTATCGTTACACTTCTACGCGACCGCCAACACCCTCGGTGACCAGAACGCCGGCTTACTCGTCTACAACAATTCGGTCAATCAACCGGTGCAAAGAGTCAACCTCACCGCACAGGTGGTGAGCTGCGAAGAGGAGTGTCCCATTTCCAACGGAATCCCCGACTGTTCTTCAGGGCGGTGCGACCTCGCCGCGTGCAACGTCGACGAGGGGTACCACGACACCAATGGTCTGCTCGCCGACGGTTGCGAATGCCTCGAGGAACGCCAAGGTGATGACGTCGGCGCGAGCTGCACCGATGGCGAAGATCTCGGAACCCTCGGCGACAGATGCTCGATCCAGCCCAACGAGAAGAACCGTTATGGCAACTTACACTCAGGCACTGACATTGATCTGTACTATTTCAGCAATGAAGACGAAAACAACCTCAACCCCTTCGACGGTTGCGATTACTTCAGCGATACTGCCGCAGCCAGCGTGGAGTTGGTGAGCGGCCCGCCGGGATTGGTCCTTTGTGTAAAGATGCCCGATCATGGCAATGGCTGCGGCGGCTACCCCATCGGCTACTGGGATCCAGACTCCTGTGGCTCGACGCTCTACAAAAATGAGGGCGCGTGGGTTGAGGGCAAGGACGAATGGGATGTCACCGCCTGGGTGATGTGGCAACCGGGCTACTTTCCAGTGTGCTCCGAGTACCACCTCGAGTTCCGCGGTCGAAAATAGATTCGGTCCCAAAGTTGTTGACACGCACCGCAACACCGCTTTGAAACGTTTCGAGAGCGTTCAACCGCCGGTTTTCCTGAGTTCGTGAGTTGCGGCCGACAGCGTCGGCACATCTTGGCAGACGGGCAGACGGGGCAAGTCCGCAACAATTCTATCGGCCGCACGATACTCTTACAGGACAACGAAAGGAAGAAAGCCCTATGCAGCAGACTAGCCTTGGAACCAGATCTGTTTATCCGCCTGAGAGACTTGAGACACTTCGGCAGGAATACTACAACAGCGAGTATGGACCGAACGGTTCGCAGGGACCATGGGGGGAGACCTCGAAATCGTCCAGACTCGATTTTATGCTCATGCGACGGGAATTCATGGTGAATGGAGTAGTCTCTGAGCGCGAAGCAAACTGGCTAATGGGGGAGTTCTCGATTTCAAGGGTTGAGGCAATGCCGGATACAGAGCGACGGGATTTTCTGCAGTCCGCAACGGGAATGGTGCTGTCTGCTGCCCAATTCGCGAGAGTCCCCAAAGTGAGAACAAAGCTTCTGCAGTATGCACAAGCTTTGGAAAATATGCGATCGTCTGAGTTTGGCTATCCCCCTCGAAATGCAACCGCGCTTGAAGTCTAGTAGCCCCGGCCAAGTTTCCCAACCAAGGCCCTCGCCATGTCCCATCTGCTTCCAAACAGGGGAAGGTTTCGATTTGTTGCCAGGTATCAATTGCCGATTTCTGGGGCGAGGGGAACACGAGGGCTGCCTCCACCGCCCACGGTGTCCGGGGAGTTGTTGGTTACGATATGCAACGATTCAAAGATGACTTGGAGATCACTCATGAATGCCGGATGCTTCTGCAGCCGTTGTTCCATCGAGAATCCGTACAATCCTGCAAATTCATCCACGACGCGGCCATTCGGACCTCGTTCGGTAGCGACGGCCCAGGAATTGGAGAAACTGTCGTCCATGACATAGGCCCCATAGTCCTTGAATGCCTGTGCAAGGATTCTGCCTGGTGTGGTTTGCAGAGGGTCGACATCGAAGCTGGGCAAGAGAGCCAAGAGCGCACCCATGACGAAATCAGGATTGATACCCCCATAGGATGTGGCGTCGGCATATCCATCGACATTTCTGGCGGGCCAACGGTAGTCGCAGCAGTGATAGTACTCTTTTGCCCAAAGGTTGGCCTTCATCGCGTGATGGATCCGACCCGACGTGAACTCGCCGAGGCGGATGGTGCCCCCGACCGCAGAAAGACCACTGCCTGCATGAGCCCCACCGATGCCAGCACCGTAGATGTCTTCATCGGCAAAGGTGAACCATGCAGTCGCGGGTTCACCGGCTGTGCAACGGGTAAACGGCTGGTTCTGTTTGATAGTCCGTCCATCGGGCAAGAGAAATGCTGCGGAGTTGTTTCCTCCACTGTTCGGCACGACATAATCGTGTGGCACTGGCACGGTTGCGATGACCGCGCCTTGGAGCACACAGCGATCTCCACCAGTCCAACCTACGTTGTTAAAATAGACTTCGGTGAAAGGTTGAGTCGGTTCAAAGAGGATGATGTCCTGATCGAGAATGAACACGGTGTTCCATCCGGAATCGTTGTTCAGCAGAATTCCGGCCGGCGCGTAAATAGCCGCTGTGCCGATGGGCGTGTTCCAAATTGAGGAAGTTGCGAACGGCCACTTGAGTTTGTCACGCAGACCGATGGGAAGGAGCCCGAAGCCATCCACAACAACCGGTGAGCATACGTCCAACTGGGCAATGCCCGCACAGCAATAGCCGCTCGTAATCTGCTCCCCACCGCACCAACACGTCTCGGTTACAGCGTCCGTCGCGCAGGCAGCCACGTCCGTGTTATCACCACTGTTTCCGGCAGCATCGCCCGACGGGACGGGACCACTCAATGTGCCGACGGAGCAAGCCGGCAACGAAAGAAGAGTCACCGAGACAGCGGCCCAAACCTGCTCGAGGGGGCCATCTGCCCGACGGAGAATTCGACGCAACCACACGACACGACTTATACTCTGCACCGTCGATGGCCGACAAGCACACTCACCTGCACTCGTTCAAGCATCCGGTCGATCCGTGGCTCTAGCTCGATGCCCCCGGACCACATAGCTTCGGTTGACGCCGAGAGCACCTCGGGTCTCACGACGCCGAGAGAACTTCAGGTCTTGCGACGATCGTCGGGGGGGGTATTTCTATCAGAGTTTGTGGTGGCCGCAGTTGACATCTAATGGCAGAAGGCCATAACTGCCACCGACAACGACAACACCATGGAGCGACTCAACCGGCAGCGGGGATACACAAGGCCAACCAAGCTGTTTCTATTGGTTTTGGCGGCGGGTTTGGCCTATCTCGGTGCGACCTTTTGGGGACCGGCGAGCACCTACTACAGCATGCGCATGGCCGGGAAACGGCTGGCCAATCGTGTCCTCACTCAGGGTGGCGACCCGGAACTGTACGTTCGTCAATTCCTCAACGAGGCCTACCATCGTGACGGCCTGACCCTGACCCGGCCCGACGTCTCCGTCGACCACACCCGCAACGAAGTGAAGGTGTCGGCGCGTTTGATGATTCCCTATCGTTTTCCCTTCGTCGATGAGATCCGCTTCTGGGGGACAACGGTGGATGTGTCCGCAGCACGGATGGGGAGGCTTTAATGCCGCGCACAGTGCTTGATGCCAAAGGAATTTCCGAGGCTCTCGATGCAATGGCCGAGGCTATCGCCAGCCGGCCTCAGGATGGACCGTGGGCTGTGGTGGGTATTCGCCGCGGCGGGGAGCCTTTGGCCCACCGTCTGGTCAAACGGCTGACCGAGATCACCGGCAAAGAGCCGGCGGTTGGCACTCTCGACATCACTCTTTACCGCGACGACGGCTTTGGCCCCCATGAGTGGCCGCAGGTGGGGATCACGGAGATCCCCTTTGATTTGCACGCGCACACCGTCGTTTTGGTGGACGACGTTCTCTACACCGGCCGCACTGTGCGAGCGGCCCTCGGTGCCATTCTCGACTACGGCAGGCCTCGGGCAGTCAGGCTCGCCGTCCTCGTTGATCGGGGACTGCGTGAGCTACCTATCCGCGCCGATGCCGTTGGTCTTCAAATTGAAACCCAGCCCAGCGAGCACGTGGATGTGCAGCTTGAGGTCACCGGTGCGGCAGCGGACGCGGTCGTTGTTGGCGAGCGTCGACCCCAAGAACAAGGGGGAGACAAGAAATGATTGGCGGTCAACATCTGCTGGGGATGCAGCAGCTCGATAGCGAGCAAATCAATGCCATTTTGAGCACGGCGCAAGGCTTTCTGCAGGTCTCGCGCCGTACAATCAAGAAGGTTCCGTCGCTGCGCGGACGTACCATCATTACCTTGTTCTACGAGGCGAGCACTCGAACCCGCATGTCGTTTGAGCTCGCAGGCAAAAGGCTCAGCGCCGATACCGTGAACATCTCTGCGAGCGGCTCCTCCGTGAGCAAGGGCGAGTCGCTACACGACACGGTGATGACCCTAAACGCCATGCAACCCGACGCGGTCATCGTCCGTCATCCCGCAAGTGGTGCCGCAGCGTTCATCGCCAACCGCATTGATGCGAGGGTCCTAAACGCCGGGGATGGCCAACACGAGCACCCATCCCAAGCCTTGCTCGATATGCTCACCATCCGCCAGAGATTTGGCAAGCTTGAGGGTCTCAAGGTGGCCATCGTTGGCGACATTGCCCACTCGCGGGTGGCGCGGTCCAACCTCATCGGCCTCGCGAAAATGGGGGCGCAGGTGAGGGTGGCAGCGCCCAAGACCCTGCTTCCTCGGGGCTTGGTGGAAGCATACCAGTGCACCATCTGCCCCAATGTCGAGGCCGCCCTCGAGGGTGCGGACGTGGTCATGGCCCTGCGGCTACAGCGGGAGCGGATGGAGGGTGCCTTTCTGCCCAACCTGCGCGAATATGCAATCGAATACGGCATTTCCACGGCGATGTTGGACCGATGCAATCCCGATGGTATTCTCATGCACCCGGGGCCTGTCAATCGTGGCGTCGAGCTCAGCCCTGAAGTCGTTGACGGCCCCCGAAGCGTCATTCTCGATCAGGTCGAAAACGGCGTGGCTGTGCGCATGGCCTTGTTGTACCTGATCCTCGGAGGAGAACCGGCGTGAACCTGATTATCCAAAATGGCCGAGTCCTCGATCCGCAAAGTGGCCGTGATGAAGCTGCCGATCTCCTCATTGAAGGGGATCGCATCCGCGAAGTGGCCCCCTCCGGTGGTATGAAGCTTCGCGATGCAGAGGTCATCGACGTCAAGGGCGCGTGGGTTACCCCTGGCCTCATCGATTTGCATGTGCACTTGCGCGAGCCAGGCCAGGAATACAAAGAAGACGTTGCTTCGGGTTCCCGTGCCGCAACCGCCGGTGGCTTCACCTCCATCGTGGCAATGCCCAACACCGATCCGGTCATTGATAACGGTGAGCTGGTTCAATTTGTCATCGACCGCGGCAAAAGAGCAGGGCTTTGTCGAGTCCTATGCTGTGGCGCAGTCAGCGTTGGGCAAAAAAGCGAGAGGCTCGCCCCATTTGGGGAGATGAAAAGGGCAGGGGCGGTGGCGGTCACGGACGATGGCCGGCCAGTGACCAACCCCGTGATGATGCGTAGAGCTCTCGAATACTCCCAGGATTTCGACCTGCCGGTCCTGAGCCACGCGGAAGATGCTCAACTCTCGGGTCATGGTCAAATGCACGAGGGCGTGATCAGCACGCAGTTGGGCTTGCAAGGAGTACCAGGGGTCGCCGAAGACGTTGCCGTGGCCCGCGACATTCTCCTCGCCGAGCACACCGGTGGCCGCCTGCACATTCAGCATGTCTCGACCGCTCGTTCCGTTGATTTGGTCCGTGATGCGAAGGCCCGCGGGGTGAGGGTAACAGCTGAGGCGACACCTCACCATTTCTCCCTAACCCATGAAGCGGTAATGGGATACCACACCTCCACCAAGGTGAATCCCCCCCTGCGGGAGGGCAAGGACAGGGCAGCGGTCATCGCCGGTCTGAGCGACGGCACCATCGACGCCATTGCCACGGATCACGCGCCGCACAGCAGCATCGAAAAGGACGTCGCGTTCGCTGACGCGATGAACGGGATGATTGGCCTGCAGACGGCCTTGCCCCTTGCACTGAATCTGTGGCGTGCTGGAATGCCCCTTCTCAAGGTCATCGCGTTGATGACCACAGGGCCCGCCCGGGTTCTCGGACTATCGACACCAGCCATCCGCGAAGGGGCACTAGCAGATCTCGCAATCTTCGATCCGGCGGCCACTTGGCAATTGGATGATGAGAGCAACTACTCAAAGAGCAAGAACTCACCATTCTGGGGGCGGCCCCTGGAGGGCCGAGTTCGGGCCACCATTGTTGGCGGCAAAGTTGTTTACCAATACGACCGAAAACCGGTATGGTCGGTGCAACATTGAGATGGTCGGTGCGACATGGTCGGCGCAACATTGAGATGGTCGGTGAAATGGGCCAGCGCGCAACAATCAGCGCAACAATCAGATTGTGGGTGAAATGGGGGGCCATGGTTGGCGCAGTAAGTTGAGTGAAATCAAGTATGTTACAGGACGTTTATGAAGAGATGGTGCGGTTTGCTTCTGCCGGCGATTTCGCCGATGAACTGATCGTCGCGCGCGCAGAATATGTCGCACGCACGGGCGACATGTTCGAGACCGATAGCAACTTTGAGTCTCGAATTGCCGCGTTCCTGGAATGGTATATCTTCGACCGCCCAATCAGGGGCAAGAATCACACACCAGCGAAGCTTTACATCGATTCGGTGCGGGATGGGTTGACCACACCGGACGTCAATCGCCTGCGCGGGTTGACCCGCACCATCCTATCGCTGTTCCAGTTCAAGAAGGTCAAAGGCGACATTGTCCGAGTGGTTGATCTGCTCTCCGGCGAAAAGTTCGAGGTGGTCGAACGGCGCAAGCTGGCCGGCGTCGACCCCGGCGATATCCTCGAGGCTCGACTCGTCCCCATCGACGACAAGCACTACTTTGCCGAGGCCTTCACCTGTCATCCACGAGAGTCCCACAAGGCTATTCTCAAGGCAGCCAAGGTATTCCGCGAAAATGGCAAAGAGGAGGGGAGAGGCGACCTGGTGCATCGGGTTGCCTACCTCAGCAATCGTTGCGAGCGTTACAAGCACGTGAGCCCCAAGCAGATCTTCAACGATCTCAACGTCTGAGGCTAGAATCGGTTGCCGTTGGGCGTTTCTGCAGGAAATGGATCCCTATTTGCTGTTTCCTAAGCGGACTGTCGGCAAGACAGCAATGACTTCGAGAAAAACAAACACTGCTACCTTCTGAATTCCATTACGTTTGCAGAAGTGCCGACGCGCGGGTGTTTGCCGCAGAACTCCGGACCATTTGATTTCCATTGGGTTTGCTCCGCGAGTCAGACCATCCTCTTGGCATGCGCGACTTTTTTGACGGCAAGCAAGAGGAGCTCTAGGCTTCGATTCAAGCAGACAACGCGTGCGTGCGCGACGTCCTTTTTGGTACGTTCGGAGGAAACGATGAATTCGATCAACGAGACTTCTTTGGAGCCGATTCGACGTGAAGAACGAGCGAATCTCGATCTGTACGTCAACAAGATCATTGGTGACGAACCACACCTGGCACGGGTGCGGGACATCTCCGTCTCCGGTGTCTACCTCTATAAGCTGCTCGAGCCGAGTATGCAGAGCGAACGTATTGGCCTCGAGCTCAAGCTACCCACCTGCGACGACGTGATCTGGGCTGTTGGTGAGGTGGTGCGCGAAGAGAACGCCAAACTCACTGACGGTGTCGCTGTTCGCTTCGTGCGCATCGCCGAGAGCGACCGCCAGCGGATCCGCGAATACGTGGAGGCCCGCCACACAGAGAGAGGACCCGCCGCACAGAGAGCTCACGGGTAGAGACCAACTCGTGGGATTTCCGGGCGGGCGGAGCAAGCGCTGGCCATTCAAAACGCACCGCGCTATGGTGCGCGACCATGCGTTCACGATTGCTCTTGTCCCTCGCGGTTTCTTTGACGTCCAACGTCTTCTTCTCGGCCATTGTGTTGGCCGAGGATGGGGACGGCCTTTCGAATCAGCAAGAAGCGGCAATCGCGCAAGAGGCCATCTCTGAGCTCGACCTCCAGGCGATTGTCACCGACGATCCAGCCAACGTCGACCGTTTGTGGGCCCTGATAAAACGGTTGGCCCAAAAGAGGGCGTACTGCCGCGCCACCGAACACCTCGAGACCATCAAAGAACTCTCCGGCCTAGTCACTGACAACCGCGCTTTTGCGGCCCAAGCAATCTTCATGTGCGCCCAATCACGATTTCGCCAGGGAGAAATGCAGGAAAGCGCCGCCATGCTCCAACGGGCCATCGCGATTGTTCCTGACCGACCTGAGTATCGCGACCTGCAATTCAAGTTGGCTCTTGTCCGCAGCAAAGAAGCCATCAAGCAAGAAGACCTGGCCACCGTGGAACAGGGACTCACAGAAGCGATGGACCTCGGCAAGGCGCTCGGCCCAGGTGGCGGTGACCGCCTGGCTGAGTGGGCAATACCTTTGATCCATGAGGCCGCCAATGACGTCGCTGGCTGGAGTCAACGACTCCTCGACGCCAAAGACCTGGAAAAGGCAGATGCGGTTTCCCAGGTTGCCTTGCGGTTCCATCCCCACAACCGAATCGCCAACGGCGTGGGACGCGATCTTTTGATGATGAGAATATTGCCCATTGTTCTTGCAGGCATAGGTCTCTTTGTTGCCGCAGCCATCGCATGGGCGTGGGTCCGCAAGCAACGGGTGAAGAAGGCGGCTCTCTCAGAAACGGAGATATCCACTTAGGAGGCCCGGGCCAAACATGGCCAAACATGGCCAAACATGGCCAAACATGGCCACCTAATTGAAGGGGCCCAATTCTTTGAACCAAATTGAGCAGTTCGAATGGGGATTCCCACATAGATATTTCCCGTCCACCCAGCCAGTCTTCTGCGGTTTCTCATGCAGCAGAAGTTGAACACGCTTGCCAGCACAGCTCTGCAGGGGAACGCTGTATTGCTCACTGAGCCGGTAGCCATGAGATCTACTCTGTGCTGATTGAAAGACAGGAATCCCGTTATTTTCTATATTCGTTCCGAGCAAAGGAGCATAAACCCATCCCTTGGTCGGGCCTTTGTAGGGTATGGGCTTGAGATTCTCATCCATGGAATCAAAGCAATCTTCACTGTCTTTGTCGGCCTCTACGTACAACCACATGCCCGAAGACTTTGTTACTACGACCGTGCACTCAAATCCCAATTGCCCAAGAATTCGACCCTTTGCATTCGGCGCATCGCGGAAATTTAGCCCCATGCTATCTTTGTCGATGACGAACGCATCGAATTTGTCGCATGTATCAACCTTGCTGTTCGCTGCGACAAATGCAGAGGCCGCAAGAGAACAAAGCGTCGCAGGATTCATAAAACTCTCCTAGGGTTGGACATCACTCCTTGGGTTGGACAACTCGGGCCATATCTGAAAATGTCTGATAATATATATTATGTAAACTATAGGCCCATCATTTCTACGTAGACTGCGGCCTATCGGACAAACAGTCCTCATCGAATCCATCTCTTCCCTTCTTCGAGGTGTTCCACGTATTTCGAACTGTCGGGCAATTCGTGCTAGAGTTGGGCGTGCACAAAAAATTAGAACAGGTGGAGGTTTTCAGGCGTATGAAGCCTGCACAGCGCCTGGATGCGGCGATGCGTCTGTATTGGACGGCGCGCGAGTTGAAGACTGCGGCAATCGAACAACAATACCCACAGTGGACCGCCAAACAGGTCAGGCAGGCAGTCAATGAGTTCTTCCTTTTCGCCCGCGGGTAATCTCGTC
>Ga0156400_1282_pt1 | contig 23158 bp, 18 predicted proteins | sample RifOxyA3_FD_108044 | JGI IMG/M metagenome (GOLD analysis project Ga0156400, IMG submission 108044) | Deltaproteobacteria bacterium RIFOXYA12_FULL_58_15
ACCATGGAGGTGGTCAATGTACGAACCCGACGCCTGGATGTAGATGTCGGTCTGCAACTCACCATCGTCAATGCGACACACGTGATCCCTGTCTAAGACGACGTCCGTTCCGACGCCCCCGACGATTGGCACGAAGCGAGCTTCTGACGTCGCGCCCAAGGGTCAGATGAATCATGCGTTCTGGGATGTCGTTGGCTTCGATGCGGAAATCGAAGACACACATGCAACTGCAGCGGGCACCCCCCCGAGGAAGGTGGACTCGGGGGCGTCGACCTCGCTGATGAGGTACTCGCCTTCGTCCTCCTCTTCAATACTGACACTGTGTTCACCACAGCAATTGAGCGACACACGGGCGTTGGTGAGGCTGAGTTTGCCCGACTCGTACTTCCACAACAGAACCTCAGCGTCACAATAGGCTGGCTCCTCTTCGCCCGCATCTGCGGTGAGGGCATTTTTGGTTGAATCAAAACCTCCGCAGTCACTGGTGGAAGCAGTCTGCTCGATCGAGCTACATCCGCAAACCATTGTTATTGCCCACAAGACGGCTATCACGGGATATCTCATTGGTTTTCTCCTCTGCACCCCATGTAGAGCATACTTCATGTCTCTGGTGTTGCGAAGCCCCGCGGGAGCGCCTATCTAAGGCACCATGGCTGATGTGCGCATTGACAGAACGGCGTTGTTGGAGGCGGCCCTGGGCCAGCGAGTCTTGGTTCTCGATGGTGCAACGGGCACCATGATGCAGGCCTATGGCCTCGACGAAGCGGATTATCGTGGTGAACAGTTCGCCGATCATCCGCAATCGGTGAAGGGGTGCTGCGATCTGTTGTCGCTCACCCGGCCGGACATCGTTGCCGAGGTGCATCAGGCCTATCTCGACGCTGGGGCAGATCTCATCACCACCAACTCGTTCACTGCCACCTCCGTGTCACTGCTCGACTACGGTCTCGAGGCCTACGCTCGCCGGATAAATGCGGCAGCGGCGAGAGCGGCGCGACAGGCGGCCGAGGCGATGAGCGCAAAGACGCCGGACAAACCGCGTTTTGCCATCGGCTCCATTGGACCGACCAATCGCACCCTGTCCATCTCGCCCGACGTCGACAATCCCGGCATTCGCGCGGTGACCTACGCCGAGCTCTTCGAGTCCTATCGGGAAGCGGCCCTGGGTCTCATCGAGGGTGGCGTCGACGTGCTCATGCTCGAGACCATCTTCGACACCCTCAACGCCAAGGCGGCATTGGCGGCGATCGAGGCGGCGTTTGAGGAACTGGGCAAACGCCTTCCCGTGGCCATCTCCATGACCGTCACCGATCAGAGTGGCAGAACCTTGTCCGGGCAGACCGTCGAAGCGTTCTGGGCATCGGTGGCGCACGCGCGGCCGCTGTCTGTGGGAGTCAACTGTGCGCTCGGCCCCAAGGCGATGCGTCCTTACGTCGAAGAGCTCGCTCGCATTGCCGATACCCGCATCAGCTGTCACCCCAACGCCGGATTGCCGAACGAGCTCGGTGGCTATGACGAGTCGCCCGAGGACGTGGCGGCGGTGCTCGGGGACCTGGCGCAAAACGGTTGGCTCAACATGGTGGGCGGCTGTTGTGGCACGACGCCGGATCACATTCGTGCCATCGCACGGGTGGTGCGCGACGCCAAGCCGCACGTGCCCGCCGACCCGCCGCGGTATTCGCGCTACAGCGGGCTCGAATCTTTGGTCGTGCGGCCCGACACCAACTTCGTAGTAATTGGTGAGCGCACCAACATCACCGGCTCGCGCAAGTTTTCTCGGTTGATCAAAGACGGCGACATGGAGGCGGCGCTCACTGTTGCACGGCAGCAGGTCGAAGGGGGGGCCAACATCCTCGACGTGTGTATGGACGAGGCGTTGTTGGATGGCGTCGCGTCGATGCGTAACTTTCTCAATCTCATCGGCAGCGAGCCCGATATCTGCAAAATGCCGATCATGGTCGACAGCTCGGATTTTCGTGTCATCGAAGCGGGGCTTGAGTGCTTGCAAGGCAAGAGCATCGTCAACTCCATCAGCCTCAAGGAAGGGGAGGGAATCTTTCGTAAGCACGCACGCGTGGTGCGCCGCTTTGGCGCTGCGGCGGTGGTGATGGCGTTCGACGAGGCGGGACAAGCAACGACAGCAGAGCGCAAGGTCGAGATACTCGGTCGGGCCTATCGTATTCTCACCGAGGAGGTGGGTTTTGCCCCCGAGGACATTATCTTCGACCCCAATGTCTTGGCGATTGCCACGGGTATCGAAGAGCACGCCGATTACGGCAGGGCATTTATCGAAGCGACCCGGGAGCTAAAGAAACGCTTTCCCGCGGCCAAGGTCTCCGGCGGCATCTCCAACGTCTCCTTCGCCTTCCGCGGCAATGAGCCGGTGCGCCAGGCAATCAACGCGGCATTCCTCTATCACGCTATCGCCGCTGGCCTCGACATGGGCATCGTCAACGCTGGGCAACTCGCCGTGTACGACGACATACCCGAGGAGCTTCTCGATTGTATCGAAGATGTCCTGTTCAATCGCCGCACCGACGGCACCGATCGACTGATCGAGTATGCCCAAACCCACAGGGTTGACCGCACCGTGCAGACGAAAGACGACGCCTGGCGCGGGGGCAGCGTTGAAGAACGGTTGGCACATGCCTTGGTGCACGGCATTGTCGAGCACATCGAAGCTGACGTGGAAGAGGCGCGTGGAGCTTATGACACCGGCCTGTCGATCATCGAAGGACCTCTGATGGCCGGCATGAATCAAGTAGGCGATCTGTTCGGCGCCGGCAAGATGTTCTTGCCGCAAGTGGTTAAGAGCGCCCGGGTGATGAAGCAGGCAGTCGCCGTGTTGCAGCCATACATCGAGGCGGAGAAGGGCGGCAAACCGCAGAGCAAGGGCAAGGTGCTCCTTGCGACGGTCAAAGGTGACGTGCATGACATCGGCAAGAACATCGTCGGCGTGGTGCTCGGCTGCAATGGCTACGACATCATCGATCTTGGGGTGATGGTCCCCGGTGAAAAGATACTCGACGTGGCGCAAAAGGAGGGCGTTGACCTCGTCGGTCTCAGTGGCCTGATTACACCGTCGTTAGAGGAAATGGTTTATGTCGCCAAAGAGATGCAGCGACTCGACATGAGTTTGCCGCTCCTCATAGGGGGTGCCACCACCAGCTCCAAGCACACCGCAGTGAAGATTGCGCCCGCCTACGATGGCCTGTGCGTGCACGTTCGCGACGCCTCACGGGCGGCTTCGGTGGCAGGATCGCTTATGCGCCCCGACAGTCGTGCACAGTTTGGCGAGAGTACTCGAAGGGAGCAGGACAGCCTGCGCCGGGCGCACAAGGGCAACCAGGGGCGAGATTTGATCCCCTATGCCGAGGCGGTGCAAAGACGCATTGTCATCGACTGGACACAAGACGCCAGCCAGAAAAACAATCGCCCGAGTGACAGCGACCACAGTGGCAACATTGCCTTGCCGTCGTTTGTGGGGACCCGAGTTGTCGAGAATGTGAGCGTCGCAGAAATCGCTGAGTACATCGATTGGACCCCGTTCTTCCATGTCTGGGAGCTGCGTGGGGTTTACCCGAAGATCTTCGACAAACCGCAAGTGGGTGAAGCTGCACGTGAGGTGTTCGACAACGGCAGGCGTTTGCTCGATTCCATCATCCAGAACAACTGGCTCAGGCCGCGGGGGGTGTACGGATTCTTCCCCGCTGCGGCCACCGAAGAGCACGACGACGTCATCGTTTACGCCAATGATGCGCGCACGGTACAGAGGTGTCGTTTCCACATGCTGCGACAACAACGCCCAACCGCTGGGCGGGAAGAGCTGCGCAGTCTCGCCGATTTTGTTGCCCCGGCATCCAGCGGCCAAGAAGATTGGCTCGGGGGTTTTGCCGTGACAGCTGGCCATGGTCTCGAGGAGATCGTCGCCCGCTTTGACAAAGATCATGACGACTACAATGCGATCATGGCCAAGGCCCTCGCTGACAGACTCGCCGAAGCGTTCGCTGAGCTCTTGCACGAGCGCGCCAGAGGGGACTGTGGCATTCGCGAAGACTTGAGCAAGGCCGATCTCATGGGTGAGAAGTACCGGGGCATCCGTCCCGCCCCCGGTTACCCCGCCTGCCCCGAGCACACCGAGAAGCGAACCCTGTTCGAGCTCTTGGACGTCACGGCAGCCACCGGCATAACCCTGACCGAGTCCTTCGCAATGGCTCCCGGAGCGTCGGTGAGCGGCTTCTACTTCAATCATCCTGAGGCTCACTATTTCACGGTGGGTAGAATCGGCCGCGATCAGGTCGAGTCCTACGCGAGCCGCAAGGGCATGACGGTGGAGGAGGCCGAGCGCTGGCTCGCCCCGAATCTGGGTTACGAACCAATTCGAGCATAGCCAGAAGAACAATTCGTGTGCGCGCGCCGACTGACATCCGCAGGATCCCCGAACAAGCAGAGGCTGGTCGCGCTCATCTGCTATGCCCAACGCATAGCGCGGATATTGGAAATTGCAACAGACAGCCATCGGGGTGCCTGTGGCCCCGTTCGGGTCCCGTTTCTGGTTGTGGCCACAATCACCTCGGCACCGCTTCGGGTTTACACGGTGCGCTGCCAGGGGTATAGCGTGCGACCGACGACGCACGTTCCTTTTGTGAAGCCCCCAGTGGTTGCGATGGATTCCTGTGGCGCCAAAGGGCGGCGAGATCGGGCAATGATTTGGGTTAATCTGGGTTAATCTGGTCGATCCACAGGCAGGCATTACAACGTACATGGCGTCGTTGTTGTGTGCCTGGGCTAGCTAACCTTGCCGGAGGACTCTCGTGAAACATGGCCATCGGTTTTGGGCTTTCGGATGTCGGGTTATGGGTCTCGGATTCATCATGGCCGTCGGTTGCTCTGATGGCGGCGGTGGCAAGAAGAAATGCGAAGGTGCAGATTGCGAGCCGCCGCGCGTCGGCGACGCGTGCAATGTTGAAGGCTCGCTCTCCGGTTTCCCTGCGCAGGCGCGATCCTGCGAGGTGCTGCTACACGTCGACGCGGCGGCCACGGTCCAACGCCTTGACCAACTGGGTGCGCAACAAGGCTTCGGATGCCCGCCGTCCGGAGTTCGTCTATCGCTACGACAGTCGTGCGCCGGCAGAGATCGCTCAACACGGCATGCGGCCGTATAACGTGAACGCGCAACGACCCCTCATGGACCACGTTCGGCAAAACAATTACGCGAGCCAGTGGACATCGACGTCCAGGGATTCCATGATTCCTGGCATCAACAACAAGTTGTATGTCTACAAGATTCGATTGCCCGCCAACGGCGTTGACGCGAACACGCACTTTGCCAACCACGGCGAGACCAATCCGTATGCAGCGCAACACGAGTACGCGATCCCAGGTGTCATCCAGTCACAAAACGTGGTCGGGGTTATGAAGGTGACAAACTTCTTGCGCGCGGATGCCAGAGGTGAGGCACCGAACTGGGTCGCTCCGGCTGCCGCTCCGGGTGACTGGGGCGGAGGTTGATGCCAAGACTTTGTCACGACGACAGCCGGGCTCTGAATCAGGTGACTGCGTCTACTCAATGCCGGGCTTTTGTCGACCGGGCGACTTTTTGGGCGATGACTCTTAGTTGTTGTCCTGTCGGAGGCTGCGCACGCGTTCAATGGCAGCTAAGGGGGAGCACTACCCACTGTTCTGCTAACACGTTCTGTGGTACGAATTTTCGTCAATTTTTGGAGTAATCGCGTGAGTAGTTCTGTACTCGTTTTGGTCACTGGACGGCCACGATCATGGCTGTTGTCAGGGCTTGATGAGCTCGACAGCAAGGGCGTGGCTTGGAAGGTGGGTTTCCTCGGCGAGGGTTTGCTCAAACCCGTTCCTGGGCAATTGCCCATCGTCTCGTTCAAAAATCACGAACTCGGTGTCAGCGCTTCGCTTAACCTTGCGCTAGAAACGACGGACTTCGACCTCGTATCAATCATTGCGGATGACGTGGTGCCAACCAAAGGTTGGCTGAAGGCGCTGTTGTCGGGTGCAGCCCAATGGCCCAACTGTGCAATGTTTGCCGGGCCGGTGGTTCCACGAACCGAATTGCCAGAACATCAAGCGTTGTTGGATGGACTGGTGGCCGCGCCAGCCTTTGGCAAGTTCTTGCCTCAGTATTCGGCAGGACCGATGCCGGCGACGATTTGGCCAAGTCTTTGCAACTACGCACTTCGCCCTGGCCTATTGCCGAGGCCTGTGTTCTCCACAAAATTTGGTTGGGGAAGCGAATCCGTGCCTCTTGGAGAGGCCGAACATCTTTTCCAACGCCTGGAGGGGTTCGGACAACAGTGTGCGTATGTACCAGAGGCAAGAGTTGATCGCATCATACCCACAGAACAAATGAAGGCCAAATGGATTCTCCGGCGGGCGTTCAATGTCGGTCGCTGCTCTGCACGACTTTCATTCGAGGGTTCATTGCACGTTACACCGCCGGGAGGTCTTCTGTCCCAAACTTGGCAAAGCCACCACACAGAAACACGTGATGCTCGTCTTTTCAGTGATTGGATTCGGAATCGTCAACGTGGTGCCGCCAAGGAACGCGCTTTGCTTCGCAAAGAATGGAGGTGCCTGAAGACCCCCGTAACGTCTGTTGTCGAATTCTTCAACTCGTCCTTGCCCAAACGACTCGCCCACTTATCGATGTTTGCAATTACCGAAAGGTTTGTCGTTGAAATTGTGGCAGAAGACATCCAAGAGGGACGATGGACCATCGATCTCCATTCCATGTCCTGCACTCGCGGGACATCAAGACCTGTGGATCTCTCTTTTACACTGAGCAGATCGAACCTTTTGGCTCTGCTGAATCGTAAGAATCCGATCGCATTTCTGCACGTATTGTACCACACAGGTCAACTCGCTTTGGTCGGTGATGTCGAGAGATCACGTTTCCCTATGAATGTCTATTTGCTTTTGGGGCTCTTGAACGCCAATGTGTGAAAATATTGTTGTCAGCGTAGTACTCGCTTCCAGGAATAGGTCCGCAGAACTAGAGAAGACGCTCACTCGCTTTGAAGCTATCGAAACAGATGGGTTTCAATGGGAAGTGATCGTTTCCGACAATGGAAGCACAGATGACACCGCACGAGTGTTGCAGAGGGCGAGTGAGAAGTTACCCCTCGTGGTCCAATACCAAGAACGCCCAGGCAAGAGTGCAGCGGTCAATCTGGCACTGGATGTTGCACGGGGAGATCTTGTGGTTTTCACAGACGACGACGTCGGCCCGTGTGCTGGTTGGCTCAAGGCGTATGTGTCTGCGGCTAAGAATCGCCCTGATGTGGAGATCTTCGGTGGCCCGACCACCCCGCTTTTTGATGTGACTCCTGTCCCGTTTCTGCGAGCGGGCATGGTAAGCGTTGCTGCCTATAGCGCTTTTGAATTGTTGTCCGAGTTTCAGGCGTTGCCGTACACCATAGTACCGTGGGGAACGAATTTCTGTGTGAGGCGAAACGCCATTGGCAATATGCGTTTCTCTGAACGTTTTGGACCCCGTGAAGGCACCAGCTACCCAATGGGGAATGAGACCCAATTTCTTAGACGCCTTCGCTCTCGTGGCAGACGAGCGTTCTATGTACCTGATGCTGCTGTGAGCCACACTGTTCACGAACATCAACTGAAGAAACCCTGGCTCTCTCTTCGTGCAGTTCGCAACGCTCGGGGGCTTCTGCGCAGCCACATAGAAGAGCATTTTGGCAAACCGATGAGACTGTCAGGGCTCACTCGTTTGCGTCTGTTGGCTCTTCGAGGTGCGACAAAATTCTTATCTTTGTTCTCGCCCAGCAAGGCCTCGCGGATTGAGCACAACTGGACGACCAACACATTGATTGGTTTTGTCGACGAAAATCGGTTGATGCTGCAGCAGTTCAACGTGCGGCAAACACAGAAGCGCCAATGCAAATCGGCGGCAGAGATTCTCGACAACTACATACCATCGCTTCTCGAAGATCTGCACGATTCCCGTTTTCGATTCCCATTGGTTTGTTACATCAAGTTGGTAGGCGACAAAGGAGGGGAGTGGGTCATCAATTTGCGAGATTGTCCTTCGACTTGCAAACGGGGAACAATGCCAAACGACCGTGACTTCTCCGTAGAAATGGATGCGACAGACCTTGAGACGGTGCTGCTTTCGGGCGATATTGAGCTTGCGTTGGGATCTCTGTTCAGGTTGGGCCGGGTTCGGTATGACATGGGTCCTCGTTTTGGCGACCATTTATCGATGTTCTGCGACCTCCTATCAGCGTGACGAAGGACGGGAGTCGTTCAGGTTGGTTGGCAAATCTCGGTCAACGACCTACTGAAGGAGAGCGTGCGTCTTTCTTGGCAACGAAGGAGGTTATTTGTTCTCCGGCAAATTCAGACAACCTGATCTCCGGGATTCTGTGATGCAATCAATTCGTAGACATGGGGTCCACCTCAACCTAACCCGTCCACGATGCCGCAACTGACTTCGAGTTTCCGGGAGCAATGGTGGATGTGGAGTTCGAAAAACCCATCGACAGTTTCGCTTTGCTGCTCATGACGTAGCATACGATGCAGGGTTTGCAGCACACGGCCTGGTTTGCGGAGCATATCTACAGGAGTCAAGATGCGAATCGGTTTTCACGTACTCTCGGAGGCGGGACACATTCAACCCACCCTTGAATTGGCGACAGAGCTGGAGAAACGCGGACACCAAATTTGCTACATTGGCAAAGGCGACTTGTTGCGCAAGATGTTGCCGCAATCCTACGAAGTGATCGAGGAATTGCAGCGGACACACAACGCCAAATTCGCGGATGCGTTACGGGCTTCTGTCGAACTCATGCAAGAACAAAATCTTGGTGGGTTGTTGATTGATGGCAATTGCAACTTCCGCGATCCTATTCTTACCCTATCAGCAGGTATTCCTACTGTTGGCTACAATACAACACTGCCACGTTTCGCAGATCGGGTGGTTCCTCCCTTCACCACGAGTTTGCCTCCAGCCACAGATTGGTGGTCTCGTTGGCGTGTGTTTGCTGCGTGGACCGTTCGAGGAATTCTCAACAGGATATACTGTCTCGTGCTCTCCCGTTATCGTTTCTATCTCCGCGCGCTCAAGAACGCGCTGCGGAAGCTCAATGTGACGTCCTACGGTATTGATTTCGCTGCGTTGCATGTTCCCACCCATGGTCACGAGAATGCCATACCTGGTCTTTTGTCCACGTGAGTTTGATTTCCCACGCAACAATCTGGAGAACATCTTTTACGCGGGGTCAAACATCCAAACACAGCGAAACGAGCCTGCATTTCCTTGGGATCGATTGTGTGCGGAGCGTCGTCTCATCTACTGCTCTTTCGGTACACAGGTCGGTCGCGTGCCGTGGGCGTGTCGTTTCTTCCAACAGGTCTGCGCTGCTGTCACAACCCGCAAGGACTGGCAACTGGTTGTCCATGCAGGTGATTTCTGTGTTCAATTGAAAGAGATCGTACCGTCTGAGAGCAGAGTAACAATCGTGCGTACGGCTCCACAACTCTCGTTGCTTGCTCGTGCGGATGCCGCCGTCATTCATGGGGGTTTGGGAACTGTCAAGGAGTGCATTTGGCATGGAGTTCCGATGCTCGTAGCCCCCACCGGTCACGATCAACCTGGCAACGCCGCGCGGGTCGTGTATCACGGACTCGGAACAACCATCGAAGGCCGTCGAGCCACCGCCGCGCAGATCCAAGAGGCTCTTGCAGCCATGTTGGAGAACACCCTTCACTCCATGCAGCTGGCATACTTCTCGAAGCGTTTCAGGGAGAATCCGGGGATGACCACGGCAGCCGATTTGCTTGAAACCTGGTTTGAAGACCGGCAAGCCAAGAGAACAGGGGGTTGATCTTTCGCGGCTGACGCCAAAGGGTTCTGTCGCAAGCTTGGACTGCTTACCCGCCCGGGCGCGCACAGAGCATGGTTCACCTGTGCTCTCTTGAAATGATCCAAAACACCGACGAGCGCGCTTGCGCTGAGAGCACGTTGTTCTTTCGTGGTTTGTTCTTTCGTGGTGGCGGTCAAGTCGGGATGGCTCAGTCCTTGCGAATCTTGTGGGTGAACCAGTCGCCGGTCATCGCGTCGATGAGGCTGGTCACCTTCTCGAGCTCGATCTGTTTGGACAACCGCGCCCCCGTATCGGTGGGCGGATTGAGCAGCATGTCGACCTGGATGTTGCGGCGTTGGTAATACAGCGCGGTAATCTTGTTGATGATCTGCTCCTGCGCCCCAGCCAGAGAAGCCACATCGAGCTCCTCACCATTGAACATGAGCTTGGGCAAGTCCCAGGTGAGGGAACCGGAGACGTTGGTGGCCGAGCCTGCCACGCCGCGCTGCACCCATACCTCGGTGTTTGAGAATTCAGTGTTGGTGGTGGAGTCGTCGACGTTGGAGTCGGTGTAGGCACCACTCACATTTAATACCGGCAGCACCGCCTTGAGGGCGGCGCGGCTGCGCATGGAGTCGACCTCGGTCTTGTCGAGGCCAAAGTAGCGCAGGGCGGCCTTTTGCACTTCGCGAATGCTCGGCTCCTGCTTGAGGCCAGCGAGCTTGTCGGAAACGTCGGCGGATGCGATGGCGGGTAACAACAGCGCCCCATGCACCAGGACCCAACACAATGCTGCTCTCATGACTGTTCTCCTCACGTTGATACTGCGTCAACGATAGTTTTCGATCCATTTCAATGCGTCGTGCCATAGCTGGCCCGTATGTCCAGCCAACCGTGCGGTAAGCTCTTCCACTCGCAACTGCAGCCGAGAACGAGTCTCCATGTCTGCAGGGTTCTCCGCCAACAGACGCCACAGCGCCCGCTGCCGTTGTTCATAAACATGCCTGAGGTTCCGCGCTATTTCCTCATCGGCCGCCTGCCAGGAGCTGAAGAGGCCGCTGTCTGCTTTGGAATACATGGCGCCCGGCAGATCCCAGTTGAGCACCAGCATGCCCCAGTAAGCTCTGTAGTCGGCGTATCGTCCCAGGGGATTTTGGTCCTTCTCTGAAAGTTCAAAGGGTGCCCCCGGCCTTCGTATGCACGCTCCAACTCTGCAAAAGCCGTCCGGGAGGTTGGCGGTGCCATTCGCCCCAAGGTAACCGAAAGCCAACCCGGCGAAATCAGGTAGGAGCTTTGAGGCGGTGATTCGATCGCTCATGTCCACGTAGGATTCTGGTTCGAGTCCATAGTACTTTCTCGCCGCCGCAAGGGTCTTTGCGAGGGTGGGATCGTCTCGGGTGCGTGCACGGTAGCTGTCGAGATCGTGGCTCGATGGCTCCTTGGGTTTGTGGGGGGTGAGCCGTAGGAGCGCATCGTCGCTCAATACGAGAATGGCCCCCGAACCGCCGGTTTCCCAGATAACGGCGGAGGGGGCGTTGGGTAGGGCATAGAGCACAGTCCAAGTGGCACCAAAGTCGCGGCTCTCCCAAAGGGTATTGCCCACGTTGGCCACCAGGTGGTCACTGTCATTGGGGGCGATGGCGAGGTGACTGGGCGCCGACTCGAGTACTTTGCCAATTTTGTCGAAGCTCTGGCCCGCATCGCTGCTCTTGTGCAGGCCAGAGGGGTCAATTACCAATAGGCGCGCGGCGTCGTTGGGGTCAGGTATGACCTGCCATGCCTCTTTGTCGCGGACGCGACTGAATGTCTCTCCTGCATTGATGCTGCGAAACACCCCAGCGCTGGTGGCGGCATAGGCGACGTCTGGGTCGGACAGGACGAGCTCGAGGCTGTTGACGCTGCCCGTTAGGCCCGTGAGCTCTTTGAAGGTGATGCCGCCGTCCCGGGAGAGGAAGAGATTGGATTGGGTTTTGACATATCGGCGCCTGGGATCCCACGGATGGTACACCACGAAGGTGGTGTCGGCCTCGCCGTTGACCTGTTGCCGTTGCCAGGACCTGCCACCGACGTTGCTGAAAAAAAGATCGGCGTTGGTCGCGGCGTAGACCTCGGCAGGGCGACTCGGGTGGACGCAGAGTTGTTTGATCGACGCCGAGGTGTTGCCAAAATGCAGGGGGCGACTGACACCGCCACGGTCCAGCGGCGGGCCACTCGAATGGATGACGCCAAAGAAGTCGACGGTGGGCAGCATCAGGGGAAAACCAATGCCTTCGGTTCCATAGCCGTAGCGGGTCCAAGGTCCAGCCATGTCACCTACGAGCACCTCGGCTGGTAGGTCTCCGGCATCGACGGTATTGGGTGGGCCTTCAATGCTCTCCGCGGCAAACCCTGCCTCGGGCGGAGAGGCAGAAACGCCGCTGCCACTTTTGGAGGCCGATTGCCTTGGTGAGCCCGACATCGATAGGTCCCCATCGGCGAGATCGTAACCCTGCCAGGTGATGCCGCCGTCCTGGGTGACGAAGATCTTGCCGCTTTGAGTTGCGACATACAGCGTCTGCGGATCCGAAGGCGCGGTCGCCATGGTTGCCAAAGGCTCGTCGGCGATGGGGGTCTTCTCCAGGTACCATGTGCGTGCTGTTGGCGCCTGGGGCGGCTCTAGGTCTTCTTGTGGCTGTTCACGGTTTCGACCGCTGCGGGCACCGAGAACGAGCGCCACGATTATGGCCGATTGGGCTAACATCGGGCAGAAGAGGTATCAGCTATTGGGGGGGAGAGGGAAGGGGTCACCGGGGTGATGATTCAATCGGTGCTCAGTCGCAGGCGAGGAAGCATTCGGCCTTGGGCTGGGTCGACGGGAGGTCGTTGCAGTCACTGCCGATGGCGATGTTTGGCGACCACTTGAACTCGTTGAAGGTCATCTTGCCGACCGTGGAGCGGACGCCGCACATGTCGTGGGCGTACAGGACCGCTTCGCGGACGTAGCGGACGGTCTGGCGATAGACCATGGCGCAGCGACCGTTGGGCACTCGGCTCGAGTAGGAGAGGCTGCTCGACCAATCCTCGGACTTCGACCAGGTCTCTCCCCAGGACTCACTGTCGCCGACGGTGAAGTTCTGGGAGACGCCTTCGCTGCCGCCCATGTTGTAGGTGGTGCTCTCGGAGTGGCCTTCGCTCTCTGAAGTCGACTCGCCGATGGAGTGCTGGCTGTTGACGCCGTAGGTTTGACCCCAGGACTCGCCCTTGCTGTCGGAGGTGGTGGTGTCCCAGGTCGTGCTCTCGGACTCATTGCGGGAATAACCCATGCTGGCACCGAGGCCGGGGATGGAGAGGATTTTGCCGAGGCCGAGGTCGCCGCCCATGGTCCAGGTGGTGCCGTCACTGGAGGAGCCGCCGTTTGAGGTTGAGGTCGAGGAGCCATAGTCGACGCCGTAGGACTCGCCAGAGCTCTCACCTTCGGAGTAACCGAGCGACGTCGATTTGCTGGTGTCTGTGCTCTCGGAAACGCTGATGCCTTCGCTCCAGTTGCTGTCGCTGCTCGTGCCATTGGACTCGGAGAAGCTCTTGCTGATGCCGACAGACACACCCTGTTGTCGTGACTCAGAGCGACTCTCAGAGTAGCTGACGCTGGTGCCGAGGGCGCCGACGATGGGGCCATTGACCACTTCGGGTTGGTAATACTCGGCGAGGCGGAGCTGACCGTCGGAGTACATTTGCATCATCCGAACCAGCGGGATGGGGAGCACGCTGCTGTGCAGTTGGCCGGCGGTGTCGGTGGCGGAGATGGTGATGGTCACGGTGCCTGTCTCTTCCGTGTCACTGAGCTCGGCGAACTTGAGGGTTTCCGTCGCGGTCCAGGAGGCATCGCCGACGCGGTCGACCTGACCTGAGGCGGCGTGGTTGAAGGTTTGGTAGCCCGCGGGGCCTTCGTTGATGGCGTAGGAGAAACGAACCGGGGTGAAGCCAATGGCTTCGACTTCCATGACGTAGGGGACGCCGCCGAAGACGCGCAGGGCCGGTGCCTTGCAGGGAGCCACTTCTTGGTTGCCAACGGCGTTTTCGCCGGTCACCGGTGCGAGCACGTTGATGACGATGGAGGGCTGAACGCTCAAGGTCACGAAGGATGGGAAGGGATCTTCCTCTTCGTTGCCATCGTGGTCGATGTTCACGGCTCGCAAAGTACCCTCGAAGGTTCCAGGCTGTTTGACGTCACTGTTGAACGGCATCTGGAACGGGCCAAAACGGTTGAGCTTGAGGGCTTGGGTGTTCTCGCCGAGGTCGACCCCGTCAATCTCGACACCGTTCTCGTAGGTGGCTTCGAAGTTGGCGGCGACCCTAAAGGAAGCGGAGTGTGGAGTGCGGCTGGCGGAGCCTTCGGTGTAATACACACCGTGGAACTCGACTCGGGTGTAGCCTTCTTCTGGGGTCAGGAAGTTGCGACCGAAAAAGCGCAATGGTTGGCCAACCAACAGCTCCTGGCGGTCGAGAACATCGACGTGGGGAGCGTCTACGCCGTCACCGATGGAGCTGCCGCAGGCAGCTAAGCTCATCGCAACGGTTACGATTGTGGCGGTGGAAAGGAAACGGGTTTTTTGGCTGTGGCTTTTCATGGTTTACCTCTCAAACTCATTATCGGGATGGCGAGGCGGTTGTTGCGTGGGCGGGAAAAAAAGATCGGTCGCAGCTTTTTCTAACATCCTGTAATTGCTTTGTTTAATATTCTACCCGAAAGTGATGCCATTTTTTGCAGAGATTGTGGCGATCACAGGGCCAATTGACGCGGTGCGTTGCGGCGATTTGACGATTCCGTGATTCCATCGTTTTTGCCCAGAGCAATGCGGCAAAGGTGAATGGCCGGGTGAAGTTGTGCTAAAACTCTTCCGCCATTATACGAGTCTGCAATGCAACAAAGACGCAGTGCAGCAAAGGATAGGTCCCATGGACAGGACTCGTTTGCTCGTTTTCTCGGCACTCTTCTTGCCATTGTTTTTGCCCTCAGGTGACGCGAGTGCACAAACGATTGTCCACGTCGAGGGGCTGGATGCCGCGCGCTTGCGAGCGGCCATTGTTGGATTGGTTCCCGGTTCTGAGGACCTCTTGAAGTCACAGTCATTGCTCAAGGCATTGGCTCGGCCAAGGATTGGCCGCCGGCTGCTGACAGACCAAAATCGCGAAGCCTTCAAATTTGAATTGCAGGCTGCCGCCAGATCCGTTGGCGCGAAACGGGTCATCCTTGCCAGGACTCTCAAACGTGATGCCTTTTGGCTGCTCGCCTACTTGGTGGATGAGGACCGCATCGTTCTGGACGAGCGGGGCAAACAAAGCACCCTCGCCAATACATTGGCTGGTTTTTGGCCCGGCACTCCCCGTGGACCCGCTGTGGGCAATTCGCCAGAGCCTGGTGCGGCGGATCCCGACAGTGATCGCCCGGCTGATTGGAGTGATGACGACAAAGATGGCGAGGAAGATGGATTCGACGAATTGGGTGGAGCTCGCAAACCGCGTGGTGACGTCGACAAGCGGGGATCGGGCGGGGATGACAAGGACGAGCACGCAGACAAAGACAAAGACAAAGACAAAGCCACAGACAAGGTTGAACCCACGCCGGAGGGTGGTCGTGAATGGCTGACAGCCAACCTGTTTGGCGGCTTGCTCGGCCGACATCTCGAGTACACCGGCCGGGGTAGCGACAACGTCCGGCCCCACGGTGCCGATGGCGTATTGTTTGTTGGGGTGCGGGCCGTTGCGTTCCCGCTCGATCCGCTGATGGGAGGGCTCATGGGGGATTTCGGTCTGGCCCTGGAGTACCGGCAGGCTCTGCCTTTCAACACCGAGATGAGAAATCCCAAGGCAGATCTTGACACCTCAATCGCTGGGTTGCGGGTCGACCTCTTGATGCGAATTGCTCTCGAGCCCATCGAGCTCCGGCCTACTCTCGGGTTTGGCATGGAGCGGATTGTCTTTGAAACCGCCGATTCCAATGTCGCAAACCTTGTTCCGCAGGCGACGTACAGCTTCGTTCATGTGGGTGCCGCTGCCTCTTGGCGACCTGGTCCATTTGATTTCTCTGGTCGTGCGGGTATTTGCCTACCGGTGGGACTCGGCAAGATTGGCGCGGAGTACTTCCCCAACGCGTCGGCCATTGGCTTCGATGTTGGGGCGACTGTGTCATATTTCTTCGTGGATTGGCTCTCCGTAGATGGTGCTGTCGACCTGACGTTCTTTTCGTACGCCCTGGGGTCGACCATTCGCGATCCCTACGTTGCCGAGAGCGCCACCGACCAGTTGTTGGTGGCCCGTTTGGGCTTGAGCTACCACTATGGCCAGCCTACCGTTGTTGTCAAAGATGAGCGGAACGAAGACGTGGGCTACGACTATTACTGAGCGGCAAACCACGCGTGGATCAACTAAAGGTCGATGAGCTCGGCTTTGTCGAGGCCATCACCGGCTGCGACGGTCGGGGCCTGCTCCATGGTATCGGTTGTTTGAAGATTGTGACTAAGGCGTGGCACCAGTCCTCGTATGCCCTTGACTACAAAGAACGACACGAATGGCATTCCGAGAATGGACATAATCATTTGTCCGTCGCACGTGATGCGAAAATGGTTGGTGGCTGAAAAGTCGGTGGTGAAGACGGGGTCGAGCGAGTAGTATGACCGCGAGTACTTGCACTGGAGTAGAGTGTAAGGCCGTGCTGCTGTAAAACGTCTGTTCATCTAGATTATGATTCCGCCGCAGCAGTAGGGGGCATGGCGTTTGAGGGTGAATGGGCTTGAAACCGAAGATGTTCGCCATTGCTTGTGCGGCACGCTGCCTGGCACTACCAATTTCATCGACTACAGCCTGCCAGGGAACGATTTTCGGGGAGGTTGCGACTCCCCTCTGCGCCGGTGGCGCGGTCGCAAAGGAATGCGACTGCGGCGGTGCGCTCTTGAGTTCAGGTTATTGTTGTGCGGCCAACTATCAACCCTACCCGTGCGAGATTGTGCCATGCCATGAAGGTGCCGTTGCCGGTGAATGTTTGTGCGGGGAAAATTTGGTGAGCACGGGTTATTGCTGCAACGGTGCCCCACGAACGTACGTGTGCGATCCCCCTCCATGCGATTTGGGTGAAGTTCTGTTTGCCTGCCGGTGTGGGGACGGGGTCGCAACCTCAGGGTTTTGCTGCCGTAACGTGGCTCAGGCGCAGGCCTGTGCTTTTGACATCTACTATATTAGCAGCAGTGATGGTGACGATGATCATCATTCCGGAACCAGTGCGGCAGAGCCATGGAAGACGCTAGATAAGGTTGACGGACTCACTCCCAATCCGGGCGACGCCATCCTTTTTAGGCGCGGCGATACCTGGAAAGGGACAATCACCCCGCCCGCTTCCGGCGCTGCCGGGAGTCCTGTCATGTACGGCGCGTACGGCGCGTACGGCACCGGTGCCAAACCTGTTATCACCGGTTTCACTCCTGTCACCTCCTGGACCAACAAGGGCGATAATATCTGGGAGAGTGCAAGTCCTGTTTCGTCGTTGTCCAGGATGAATATGGTCTTGATTGACGGAGTGAACACTCCCATGGGCCGCACTCCCAATGAGGGGTATTTTCATTATCAGAGTCATTCTGACGATTTCCATATCACGAGCAGCGATCTCACGGGCGATCCTGATTGGACCGGTGCCGAGCTCGCTGTCAACAATAACCAATGGACGACCATGCGTTGTTCTATCACCGCTCAGTCCGGTGATACGTTGACGTTCACGCAGCCATATCCTTTCACCTTCTTCCAGTATGATACGAGGTTCATCATCCAGAATGATATCAGGACGTTAGATCGTCAAAATGAGTGGTATTATGATCCTTCGACCAGGAAGTTGAGCGTGTACAGTGTGGGTGAACCCTCAGATGCTAGTGTTTCGACTGTCGATGAACTCTTTGTCCTTGTTGGCAAGGACTACGTGACGGTGCAGGACCTGGCGTTCTCAGGTGCGAATGCACGGGCGATAGTGATAAACAATGCCGATCAGGTGACGATTTCTGATTGTGCCATTGAGTACGCGGGGTTTGACGCCGTGTATGGCAGTTATGCCGGGGGTTATGTTAGTGATGGCTTGGTTGTCGAGAACTGCACTATCAATCATTCGAATAACGGCGGCATTGGCGTGCCTAAGCACTTCACGAACGCGATTATTCGTGCGAACACCATCGCTAATTCTGGAATGATCTATGGCGCTGGCAAGGTTGATAAGGGCACAAATCAGGGAGGCATTGCTGTCGGCATAGGCGCTAATGGTGAAGGAACTGTCATCGAGAGGAATAGGGTCTTGGATACGGGGTATATCGGTATCGCGTTCCATGGCAATGATACCTTGGTGCAGCAGAATTTCGTGCATGACTTCTGCTTGGTCAATCATGATTGCGGGGGCGTCTACACATGGAACGGTTGGGATTTCCCCACGTCAGGAATGAGCGGGATGCGTGTGGTCAACAACATTGTCGACGGCGGGGTGGACGAGAACTGCATCTATTTCGATGATTACTCCAATAACATTGTTGTTTCAGGCAATAGTGTGAGCGGTTGTGAGCGAGGGATAAACCTGCATAACGCGTATGACATGATTGTCGAGGACAATACGGCTTTCGACAATATCAGGGCGTTGAATTCGTACAACAACGGTTATCCTGAGGCTCCGACCACGGATGTGCGTCTTCTTGATAACCTGTTTGTGGCGAAGTCAGCCGATCAGCTGATCATGCACTTTGACAGCATAGATACGACGACTCCCGAGATAACCGCCGACGACAATGTGTATGCCAAGCCTGTTGATGCGTCGGAGATCATCGTGGGTTTCGTGAGGCCGCCGGAGCCCTGGCAAGTCCTGCGGTTCGATCTTGCCGGGTGGCAGGAGTATTCCGGCCAGGATGAGCACTCGCACGCGTCGCCGGTGTCTGTTGAGAGTGTTGATGATCTATTTTATGCGTACAATCCTTCCTTGACGGATAAGACCATTGCGCTGGATGGCGTGTTTGTCGACATGACCGGCGTGACTCATTCCGGCTCTGTCATCGTTGGGCCTTACTCGTCAACAGTCCTGGTGCGTGTGAAAGATCTTCCCGACTCCTGTAGAGATGATGTTATGGATGGCGATGAGACCGGTGTCGACTGCGGGGGTAGTTGCCATCCTTGTGGGGGATAGGCGTACCCGGCCGGTTCTTTCATCGTTTCAGTCGAAGAATACCGACGCGTGCGAAGAGATTTGCCTAACAACGCGCTGCCATTCTTTGCCGAGCCGTGGCCCCGAGTAGGCCACTCTTGCCAATCTTGGCTTGGTTCAAGGATCGACACGATGTTTCTCCACGCGGTGGGGCGGATACTCTCGAGGCAGAATAGGCTGCCGTCCGGTTCGCGAACCAATGCGCGATTGCACGTCGGGTAGGTTCCGTGGTGGCTGAGTTGGTCGGTAGTTGGTCGGCTCATGTTGCTCCCGCCAGCTAGATGGTCCTACTTTCCTTTCTCTCATTAGTGATGACATGGTGAGCTCTGCCCCGATACCGGCATCGACGTCGGCGGTGCCGAGCAATGAGAGCAATGAGAGTAGCCGATTGTGTGCCCATGCGGTATCTCTCTGGCGAAGGAGGGTGCCCATGGCTCTGTCGACCCGATTCGTGATCCCAACATTTCTCCTCGTGGCGTTCGCATGCTCCAGTGACCCGAAGCCACCGACGTATGCGGTCAACGACGGCGGGGATCGAGGGCAGGGTGGCGATTCCACATCCGGAGACCCAGGGACCGCTGGGGATCGTGCGGGCGGTGAACCAACGATTGGAGATCTGGATACTGGAGATGGGATCCTGGGGGATCCGTCGGCCGGTGATTCGGCCATCGATTGTGCGAGCTTGAGCCCCGCTGCTCTGAGTCTGTTTACCGATCTTGGTATCGGAGGTGCCAGCAACTCACCGTGCCACGGCACCATGTCTACTCCGGCGGGTCCTGGCGACTGTGCCGGATCCTATTATGGCATGATTCTCATCAAGGCGTGGGAGCGGCTACAACCGTGCGGTGCGAGCCCACCGGAGTTGTGGGTCGAGACATATCAATCGGTTGCCCAGCTGCCGGAGACTCTGACCCTGTCACTGTGTGTCGACGCCTTCTTCCACTATTTGGACGATGGCCCTGACACGGAGACCTTCCGCGATCGTGTCAACGGCTATATCGACACCCTGACGACGACCGCACCTAACGTCTTTTTTGTCGGTGCGAATGTGCCCGAGGCGATGATGTTCAGCATCACAGGGGACAAATCGACCTACAATGCGATCATCGCCGAGGAGCTTGCGACACGCGGGTTTTCCATGGTTGACGTTGATAGCTTCTTCGGTTCTCTGCTCTCTGGTTTGGTTACCTACGATGGCGATGTGTTGACCACCGGTGATGTTATGAGCGATCAGATTCACGTCAATACATTTGGCCAACAAATTGTATCCGACCTGTTCATCGAAGAACTGAATCGGAAATTCCCGACCTTGGGCCTCACTACCCACGGCACGATTGCTATCCTTGAGTAGGTGTCAAAACCGTGCGGCTTAACTATCAAATCTCCTGACCAATGCTGACGCGATGCGATCCCCAAACTCATGAAGTCGTTTGCAGTGTTTGTTGCCGGTGACGTTCAGGCTCTCTAAGGAATGGATGCGACAACGTAACGTGGGTCGCTTGGTTGTGAAGCGATGCGCACTTCTGCCGGACTCGAGATCACACATCTCTCGGGCTCAACGAGCGAGGAGAGGCGGCCAGTCGAACTGAACACATGCGCTGCAGCGGGGTGGAATGCTGTCACGGCAGTTTGGCGGGAATTCCGAGATCAGCGAGGATGCGGGCAAGGAGGTGACACACGACAGCGTTTGCCAAACATTTCGCTGCGTCGACTGAGCTTCTTCTGTCAGATGTGACTGCAAACACATACTTCACCGTGGCGGGGTCCGATATCAGCTTGACGCTGGCGTTGGCCTCCCCCGGTGACACGTATTCAAAACTGATGGTGAGTGCTGACTCGCTGGCAAGGTGTGGTGTGCCTCCGAGTTGCGAAAGAACATCCACGAGTTCATTGGTGAAGATGGTGGGTTCAAGGTTAGAGTTCGAACTTGATTTGGACCGAATCTCCACGGAAAACTGCAGGGCGTGGGTGATCTTCTTTGGGAGATTCGGCACAAGAGGCTCGAGCCTTGAGATCAAGGCGTGGAGCTCCGAAACAGACACGTACCGGTCGCCAGGGGGTGCCAAGAGAACAAATTGGACGAGGGCTGATGCGGCAGCAGCCGGGTCTTTCGCGGCCAACTCCCAAGCTGAGTCCAGACGGCCAAAATCCTCTGCAGCCTTCACGTGTGCCTTGATGTTCTTGTCTTCCAAACCGGTACATGCGGGAAGAGCCAACGAATAGAGGCTTGCTGCACGCGCATAGTCGCCGGCCGCTGCGAGCTTCTGAACCTGTTTCGTCACTTGGTTGAGGCTCGTCCAACAATCGTCCACGTTGGGTCCAGATGCGTCCGCAGAACGGGCAAAGAGACCAAAGAGACAACAGAGCAGGAGGATGCTTCGACGCATTGTCTGCGTCTACCGTCAGTTGAACTCGGTGGCAAGGTCTTGGTTGTTCAGCTCTCCCACCTAACGCGGGTTGCAGTTTTCCCGAGCGACCATCGCGGCTAGGACTGGGTCGAACTTACGTGGACGAAGGGGTTGGCGAAGATCTTCGACACCACGAATACGAACCATTGCGCGAGCGTCACGACTATGGCCAGCCTACCGTTGTTGTCAAAGATGAGCAGGACAAACACGACGGTTACGACTATGACTGAGCGCCAACCCACGCAGAGGTCACTAAAGGTCGATGAGCTCGACTTTGTCGAGGCCATCACCGAGGAACACGCTACCCACCCGCAAGACACGCTCACTGACGTCAGTTGCATAGTACAGGTCTTGGTCCGAGCGCGCGGTCGCTGCGAGGCCAGCCCCATGCAGGGCGGCACGGACCGCATCGGCAACCGCGATGGCAGAATCGATGATGGTAACGTTATCCCCGACGATCTCCCCGAGCAGTGGAGCGAGCAGAGGATAGTGCGTGCACCCCAGTACCAGGGTGTCAATCCCTTGCGCCAACAGGGGCTCCAGGTACTCCTCGGCGATCATCCTCGTGGCCGGATGATCGACCATGCCTTCCTCGGCGAGCGGCACAAACAAAGGGCACGCCAGGGCATGCACTGCGGCCTTGGGAGCCAGGCGACTGAGAGCACGTTGGTAGCTGGCGCTCCGGATGGTGCCCTCGGTGCCGATGACACCGATCCGTCCATTTTGGGTTGTGGCCGCGGCCAAGCGTGCGCCCGGCTCGATGACGCCAACCACCGGCAGGGCAAAGTGCTCGCGTACGGCGTCCACGGCATAGGCGCTCGCAGTGTTGCAGGCGATGACCAAGATCTTGGCACCGAGGTCGACGAGAAAGCGGGAGCAGTTGATGGCGTACCGACGGACAACGTCGGGGCTCTTGGTGCCGTAGGGGACGCGGGCGGTGTCGCCGAGATAGCGCAAGGTTTCGAGTGGCAACGCGTTGCGAATCGCACGCACGACCGTGAATCCGCCGACTCCGGAATCGAAGACGCCAATGGGATGGGTGTTGTTCATTGAAAACTACTGTAGCGCGGCACCGGACATTGTGACAAATACACCCATCTCCCAGTCCTTTGACTCAGCCTTGGGGTAAGTATGGTTTTCCTGATCGCCAGTATCGCGGTACTTGGTGTCGGGCCGCTCGCGCATCGTTGGCTGACGCTCAGCGAGAAGCCCCTGGCCCGGACGGTGCTGGATCTGGTGGTGATAGCTGCCATCGCAGGCATCGTTCTCATCAACATTTTGCCCCACAGCATTGAGACCGCGGGATGGCGGGCTCTCGTCCTGTTGGTGTTGGGTTTGTTGGTTCCAACTGGGCTCGAGCTTTGGCTTCGCCGGCGCGCGAGTTCAACTCACCTGTTCGTTGGGGCTGTCGTGGTGACGGGTATCTCTTTGCACGCGCTCATTGACGGCATGGCGCTCGGTGTTACCAACGCCCACCATGAGTACGCTGCCCATGGTCTGCCGTGGGCCGTCGTCTTACACAGAATGCCGGTGGGATTGATACTCTGGTGGTTGGTGCGTCCCCGCTTCGGTGCCCGTGCTGCTTTTCTCGTGCTCGGCATTATTGCGGTGGCAACGTGCGTGGGTTATTTGGCTGGCGGCATGTTGTCAGGCATGGAGAGCATCGAGCTCGCGTTGTTTCAGGCATTCGCGGCGGGGGCGCT
>Ga0156400_1002_pt2 | contig 22953 bp, 21 predicted proteins | sample RifOxyA3_FD_108044 | JGI IMG/M metagenome (GOLD analysis project Ga0156400, IMG submission 108044) | Deltaproteobacteria bacterium RIFOXYA12_FULL_58_15
CCTTGATCACCAGGCCCGTAACCTCCGTGACGCGGCCGCGTACGTGAATGGTCTCGGTCTGCTCGACCGCATCGATGTATTTGCTGAGGTCGATGATCGGTGCGCCGAGCCCCGTTTTGTTCATCCCATCCTCCAACTGTCTGTGTCTCGCGTCTTCATTGGTCATGGCCCGAACGGCGACACCCGTTCAATGCACGTTCATCAGAACCTTTTCGAAAATGTCGAGCTGCGTGCTGAGCTGCGCGTCGATGGAACCGGCGTCGGTCTCGATGACCACACCATGGCGCTCGACATCGGGATCTTCGCGAATGCCGATTTCCTTGGCACGACTGAGCACCTCGATGAGCTCGGCGCGGCTCTCACGGATGTACTGCAAGTCTTCCGGATGCACCCGCAAGAAAATCTCGCGCCGTTGCCTAGCCTTTTCACTGAGCGCTTGCTTGACGATATCGACGATGCGTTCGGGCTTTTGTGACAGCTCGGTGCCGATGATTTTGCGGGCAATCGTCAACGCCAATTCGCGCAGCTGCGGCTCCACCTGCGCCTCAATTTGTTGCATGCGGGCGCTGGCGCGGGCGACGACCTCCGTGAGCTCGCCAGCACCGGCGGCTCGACCTTCTTCGAGACCCAACTCGTACGCGCTCGCCTTGATCTGCTCGGCCTCTAGCTCCGCCTCTTGCCTGAGCCTTTCGATCTCCGTTCTGGCCTGGTCCATGTATGCCTGCGCGTCACTGCGTGCGGCCACCATCTCGCCCTTGACCACGGGGCTGCGTCGTTTGGTTTCCGCAAAACCAGTGTCGGGGGAAATGTCCCCGAGGTCGACGTCATTACTTTTGATTACCTTGACCATGCCCACAATTCTGCCACGACACCGCCAGGAAAGCGAGCAGGGGTGGAATCACATGGGTTCTGGTTCAGGCTCCTGCGCATGGGCTTCGGCAATGCTGGGATCGTAGAAGTTCATTTCAACGCTTCCCCAGCGCGGGGCAATCTCGCCGCTCTTTGCGAGCTCGCGAATGCGCAGCAAGACGCTGTCTTGGAGACGCCTGAGGGCGTCGTCCTCGACCTCCATCTCCGCCGCCTTCTCCATGTAAGTCGTGAGGAGCTGGCCGGCGTCACGGGGCAAACGTTGTCGGAAACCATCGCGGAACGTTTCGTCTTCGAGCAAGGTCGCCTTGGCCAGTCGCCACAGGCCCGACTTCTGAAAGAACTCTTCCGTGTCCTTGAAGTTGACCACAACCCTGGACAGGAATCGCTGTGCGGTCTTGATATCGGGCAGGTCCATGCGCGAAGCGTGGCGCACCGAGAGGATGAGCTCCTCTGCTTTGTCCCGCGGCAATCGTCGACACAGCTCAGCGAGAGCGAGCTTGCCCACGGTGGCGAAGGCCTGTCCTAGCTCGGTGAGGCCGAGAGCACGCATTAAGCGATAGAGCTCCTTGCGCTCGAGCTGAATCACGTCACGGAAGGCAAAGCCCTTGGGTGACGGCTCAGGCATGGCGGCAAATCGTGATTCGAAGATTTGCCGCACAGCGCGCACCAATTGCAGTGGCACCCGTTTGATCTCTTCTTTGGGTGGCAGCTTGTTGCGAATGCCTGAGGGTAGGCGGCGCAACACCGAACGCACCGTCGGTGCTGGCAGAGACATGAGGATGGTGGCGACCACCCGAGCGTTTTCGCCCTTGAGGCCCTGGACAATCCAAGACGGATCGACCCGTTCCACGCCGCGCAGGCCCTTGAAGGACATCGCCTGTTTGAGCTCGTGCACCATGAAGGTCACGCGCTTCTTGCTGTCGATGGCGAGGAGCGCCTGTGCCTTTTCCTGCAGTCGCCCTCGCGTGTCGCTAGGCAGATGCGCGAACAATGCGACGTCCTCGCTGCCCCCCACTGTCAGGGTGGTGAGCAAGAGCATGGCCTCTCGGTCAGTTAGTGGCGCAAAAAATGGGTGCATCGATTGTCCGAGAAACTCGTGGCCGCGGCATACGCGCTGTCATCTCAACCAACAGAGCCATCCGGCTTACGACGGGCACGGGCGATCTCTGTTTGCAAACGCAAGAGCCGCGCCCGCACGGTGCGCAGCCGCATCTGCGTATACACAAAGACGAGGCCTAACAGCACCACGAAACCCAAGAGGGCCGCGGCCATCATGTTGAGCTCTTTCTGTGTACGTTGTCCCCAGAAGCCCGTGAGTGTCGAGCCCTTGGTGGAGGGGCCGGATTGTGTTGCCCTAAAGCCCCCCGCCGGTGTCATCACCACCACGACCTTGTCGGGATTGAGGTCTTCCACACCCGCGGCGACGATCGCCTGTACCTGTGGCTCGCTCAAAGGCTTGGAGCCGCTTGCCGACTGCAGGTACTTGACGGTGACCGAGGCGGTGGTGTCGGGGCGTTGCTCCTCTGTGGTGGAGAGGGCGTCGGTCTTTGGTTTCACCACCTGCACTTGGACATCGAGGATACCGTCGATGAGCTTGAGCTGGCGTTGGATTTCGCCCTCGAGGGCTTGCAGGAATTTTGCATTCTCTTCGGCGCTGGTTGGGATCAAGCCACCCTCGAGGAACACCTTGTCGTAGCCCATGTCGTCGGGTGTCGGCAGCAAGTTGTTGTTGAGGGTCTGGATGGCCCGAAGGTGGTCGCTCTTTGGCACGGAGATGGTGAAATAGACCTCACGGCCGGTGTCCACCATGCCTTTGATGGCGGTGACTTTTTCGGCAGCAAGAACCTCGATGATCTTGTTGGCTTGCCGCTCATCGGTTTTATGGACGATGGTTTCGGTGCCACAGGCGCTGATAAACAAGAGAGCGCTCAGGCCAAGGCGGTCGCGTATGCTGGTCACGGCGTTGAGCTCCTAGCACGTGTCAGTGCAAAGCCGATCTTTAAGAGATCGGTACCGAGACGAACGCTAGCGCACGAGTGGGGTATTGGCAACAACCTGATTTGCTGAGTTCGTCAATACCAAGGTCAGAGGGTAACAATTCTACGGGCGGTTACACCTGAGTATTCATGGTCTGCTTGATGCCGCTGGTGGCTTTTTCGACCACCTTCGAGGTGAGCTCTACCTCTTGGGAGAAGCGATAGACACCTGCCTGCATGGCGATGAGCTCCTGCGCACTGAACTGCTTGCCTGAGAGAGCCATGTCCATGATCTTGGTCATGCGATCTTGGCCGCCGAGCAAACCGTCGAGCATCTTGGTGAGTCGAGTCTGCTGTGTCTTGTCGGCTTCACCAACCTTGGTGGTGGGTAGGTTGGCGTTGACCCGGGCCTGCAGGAGAACCTTTTGTGACTCCTGAACGCCCTGAACTTGAGTGGCGCCCTCAACGCCCTGTGGCGATTGCGCCTGCATGACGCTCTGAAAGCTCTGACCACCAGGTTGCTGAGCCTTGTCGAGTTTCTGCAGATCCTGCTGTGCCTTCTCCAGCTCCTTGAGTAGCTCTCCCGCTGCTTTTCCGATTCCGCCGCCGCCACCACTGGGATCCATTTGCAACCTCCATCTATATGTCTACATGCGCCGGTGTGCATGTCGTTCGATTGGGAACACTCTTGCCATTTACAGGAACATTATCGGCTCATTGGCTTCTGGGTTGACAAAAATTCCAACTATAATTTTGTCAATGATTTTAACCGTGTCTGGTTGAAGCGAAGACGGTTTTGCCGATTTGAGCGCGGAATTGCTAGCTGAGGGAATCCTCGAGCATACGGTGCAATTTCTCGATCACCCTGGCGTGCAGACGACTGGTCCAACTCTTGGAAAGTTTGAGCTTCTCACCGACTTCCTGGAGGCTCATCTCCTTATAATAATACATCTCCAAGAGCTCGCGTTCCTGCTCTGAGAGTTTCTTGATGGTCTCGCGCACCAACGAACGTGCTTGCGCGAGTCCGAGACTGTCCTCAGGCTGGGGCGATTGCTCGTCTTCGATTTGCAGGCCATCGGTGCCATCGAGTGTGGTGACGTACACCGCAGCCAATCCTTGAACCGCGGTTGCGAGGTCTTGCACCGCGTGCTCAAAGGGGTTCTCGGGAACTTCGCTGCCTGCTTCTTGGGCGGCGGCCACCTCAGCCAGATACTCGTTGGCACGTTCTTCAAAGCGCGCTTTGGCATACTCCGTGCGACTCATCCAACCCATGCCGCGCAGCCCGTCATAGATGGCACCACGAATACGGTAATAGGCGAAGGTCATAAAGTTGGCACCGAACTCGGGATCGTAGCGGTCGGCGGCCTCGAAAAGCCCGATCATGCCGTATTCGACGAGATCCTCAAATTCAATCTCTTTGGCTACCGTCTTTTTTACTTTGCCAGCAATTGACCGGACGTAGGGAAGGTACTTCTCAGCCAAGGTTCGCCGGTCGAGATCTGTCACCTTGGTTTTTGGTTTGCCCAAGATGCCTTCGGACGGTGTTGTGCTCTCTGCCGTGGTTGTGGCGGTGCCCTCAATCGCAGTTGTGGCGGTGCCCTTGGTCACAGGTGTGGCGGTGCCTTTGGCCCCAGCCTTGGCAATGCCTTTGGCTGGAGGTTTGGCTGCGGTTGTTTTACCGACACGGCTTGTGCGCGTCTCGGTGGGGCTCTTGGTCATGCCTTCCCCCAGAGAGTCAGCCCAGGTTTATCTTGCGGGCACCCTCGGTCACTTCGTCTACCAGCTGTGCCAAAACGGGCGACCCATCGAGTTGGTCGCCGATCTGATCGTAAATGCTCTCGAGCTCGGACTCGTCCGCTTGGTCAAAGATTTGTCCGAACTTGCGACTCGTGAGAAACGCCTTGGCGAACATGCGTGCGCGTTCGCGCCGTTGGGCATTTGGATTTTTCCTGAGCAGGCCGGCAAAAGCCATCGCCACCTGGGCGAGGTGCTCATTGGTGAACTGGATACCACCCATCTTTTTGCCAGCGAGCTTCGCCAGCTGTGGGGCAACCCGTTGAAAGCTGTCGAGAACCTTATTGCTCTCTGTCTGCTTTTTTTTGTGGGTCTTGTCGATGGCGCTCTCTTTGGCTGCGCCCAAGGTCGCGGCATCGGGTCTCACTCCATCAGGTTTTATTGGCGGGCCGCCACTGCCGATAGAACTCATTGTGACTCCTCAGTGTTCAACCGAACACGCCGAGCTCGTGCGCCTCTTTGAGCGAACGCGCAAAATCGCCAGCAGATCCTTCTGGGTCGAGGCTGATAGCTTTGTCCAACATTTCCATGGCGTCACTGTGACGTCGAAGGAAGAACAGACTTTCTGCCGCAGATGCATGTGCCACCGCTGAAGTGCCGTTGAACTCGATGGCCCTCTGGTTTGCCTTGAGCGCCGGGTTGAATCTGCCCATGGAAAAATAGAGGTGGCCTAGGGCCATCTGGGGTACCTCGCTGTGAGGTACCAACGCACAGACGCCCTGGAATACCTCCTCGGCTTCTTTGTTTTTGCCGAGCTCCATGTATAGGTACCCGGCTTCGAGCAAGAGTACAACATCCTGTTGCGGCACGTCGACGATGCCGTTGACGATGACTTCTTCACTCATGATGCCATCACTCGCTGAGCACAAAACAACCCGCGATCCCCCATGGATCCTCGAGCCTACGTCTGCACTCCGTGCACGATATACCAAATGCCAGACAAGGAAAATAAAATCGCCGTTTTGTCTCCGTCATCTGGGGAGACAAAAAAACGCCACAGCCATGAAAAAGTGGCCGTGGCGTTCTTATGGGAGAATACCGTTTAGCGGATGTTGTTGATCGACGCTTTGACGGTGTCGTGCTTGATCTTCATGATATTCGACAGCGACGTATACTGCCGGTTGTCCGACTGCATTTGTTGCTGCAACCCCAGATACTGCATGTTAAAGCTCTGATTCATTTCTTGGAATTGCTGCATCTGCGACATCATGTCCCCACCGGTGCTAGGTGGGGCGGTCGTAGCGCCTGATGTCGAGGTGAGGGCACCACCTCCCACATGGCCACTCGAGGCAATCAGGCCGGTGGAGTTAGGGGCAGGTCCGCTCGCTGTTTGGCCCGCTGCCGAGGATTTCAGGGAGCCAACGCCCGTGATGGCTGCGGAGAGGACCGCACCGCCAGGAATAAATGGGGCAGCTAACGAGCCCGCATCCATGACCGCATTGGCGGTGCGGGAAAGGCCCGTACCCACCATGCTGCCAAAATCGGTCTTGGGTGCCTGCCGGGTGCGGCTGGTGTCAATTTTAACCCTAAGTCCTGTATTATTGTTGACCGTGTTGTCCATCACACGTCTCCTGTTTAAACGTTCCCGATTCCTTCTGCGTACCTATCTACCTTATCGCCGCGGCTCGTTTCGGCTGAAAAAATCAGGCAGTCTAGCAAATCATGCAAAATCAAGTTGATTCAGCCATTTGCGCCTTGGTTTGGAAAAGATAATCGAGCAAATCAGCGGTTCTCTCCACCGCGACGATCGCCCGTTTCGCGGCGACCTTGTCCTTGTTGGTCCCAGCCTTCCGCTCCAGGCTCTCCAAAGACTGCAGAAGTTGATTGAGGCTGGCGCTGACAGTCCCTACCTCGTCGTTCTCGAGAATGGTCTCGATTCGCCGAAACCCCAAAGATGCTGCTTCGCTTGCCGCCTGTCGACTCGTCTCCTGACCCGCTTTGGGCTGTGAGATGCCAGGTTTCCTGGTGTCACCAATCTTGAATGATTCTAACTTCTTCTTACTCATGGTGCGTCCACTCCGATGGTACACGCCTCTTCGAGGTTGGCGGTACCGTTCTGGTTCAAATCGAAAGTATATTCACGGGAACGGAGCCATTCATTGGCCCATTGTTCAGCGTTACACAGGTTCTTGGCGTCGCCCTTGAGCGAACTGCAGTTCGCAGTACCGAGGTCTTCGAACTCCGGTTGCGTGTCTATCGTCAAGCTGTTGACCGTGTCACCGCTGAGGTCGACCTCCACCACTTTCGTGTTTTCGTCCAGGGCCTCGGCGCGAAGGTCCACCCAGCCCACCGTGTACAACAGCGAGACCAGTTCTCTGGAGGCGGATGGCTTGACATAAAAGTAGTCCAACCCGACGAAGGTGATGTCGCCTGTGCGAATGCCGTCGCAATCGCCAGTGGCAGCGAGAGTGCTGGTGTTCACATCGAGTGGACACAAATCATTGTGGCCATCGACGTCGATGGCCGCGTTCATGTAGAGACCCAACGTCGCGGCGTTGGGACAATCGATGGCTCTCGACCATTGAATGTGGGGGCTGAAACTCAGCTCGGCATCCTGAGCGGCATCTTCAGCTGTGCCGCAATTGCACAGCCAAGTTAACAAGACGATGGATATTGGAATTTGCAGAGACCTCATTGCGCACCCGTCACGTTGGGGCCAAAGGCCCGCAGCTGGATGGTTCCTGGCACATTCTTGTCAGGATCACCGTCAAAGGCGATGAAATAGATGCCAATGCCGATGCCGGTGAGCACAACAGCGCCGACACCACCCCATAGCCATGGTTCGCAATAGAGGGGGCGAACCTCATTGGAGCATTCGCCCTGGGGCTCCTCCAACTTAACCGGAGGTGTAACGGGTGTGACGGGTGTGGGTTTTGGCTCCGGTGAGCCGGTTGCCATCACCACCACCTCTGTGTTTTTTGGGATTTGCTCACACGCCTCTGCACCCTTTGCCGCCTTCAGTTTGATCGGTGCATCAGGGCTGCCCATTCGTGCGGGGCCATTGCCAAACTCGTCGAAGACCTCGATGAAATACTCGAGTTGTTTCCTCATCTCTCTTGGCAGCAGGACTACGTGGAATTCGTCGCCGTCTTTTTTGAACGAAGCGTGCTTCCAATGACCTCCCGCACGCGTGCGGTAGATAACTTTGGGATCGAATAGCTGTGACTCGTCTTCAAAACGGGCCGAAATGGTGTATGGGCGGCCGCGGACGAACTCCGTACAGGCCTCGTGGACAATGCGTGGCATCGAACTGTCGGCAGACGCAATGGCAGGGACTGCCATGCTGAGGCACACCAGCATGAACGACAATCTTGCCAATCGGGTAGACTTTTTCACGGCATTCTCATCCCACGTTTGCTCAGGGGACAACAACGGCAATCGTACTCGTCACCGTCAAAGTACACAACAGAAACGCAGAATTGTCGCTCCAACGGGCTTGATTACCCGGTAAGCTTTTCGGCATTCGGCAGTACGAAGATCCGCTGGTTTGCCTATCGTGTAAATCCAAGGGTGATGCGCAAGGAGCGCTGCTCTTTGGGATTGACCAGCTCAAACACGTCGCGGCCGCTGCTCTTTTGCCCCTTCAGCGGCGTTCGACCTAGGCCAATGCCGCCATTGCCACGGACGATGGCCCAGGGCTCGGATTCGATGGCGAAGGTGATGTCGTCGTCGACGACGCGATAGCGAATACTAACCGTGAATGGACCCGACTGGCCGCTGCCGAAGACCAGCTTGCCCGTTGCGGCATCGAGTTTGAAGGTCTGGCCCACAATTCGACCACCTAGCTTGATCTGCACCGACGGCACTGTGGACACCTGAAGGGTGCCAAACCTGGCAGGCGATGGTGTGTCTGGCGATAATGGTTCCGCAGGTGACGACGCCCCATTTTCGGTGTGCGGGGGATTGGGCGACATGGTTGGCTTGCCACCGCGACGCTTGCGCATGCGGCTGGTGCCCGGTTGCTTTGACTCGGGAGTTTCGGTGGCTGCTGTTGCCGCCGGATCGCCAGTGGGTTCACTGGTTTCAGTGCGTTCGTCCGCCGCAGACTCTGGGGGCAATGGATCCGCGGCGGGGACGGGTAGGTTTGTTGTCGGGGTGGGATTGATCTCGGTCGCGGCGGCCACTGCGGTCTCGTGGGGTGCATTGAGATTCTTGAAGACGACGGCTGCTGCCACGAACGACACAATCAAGATTGCGGCAAAGATCAAAAAAAACGGCAGGCGAGAATGCGGCTCGGGGGGCGGCTCATGGGGAGTGAAGGATCCCCACGATTGCCCGGGGACGGGTGCAGGATGTGGCGTCTTGAGACGGTAGGCACCGTGGGGACCCGATTGATCCCGTTCGAGGCCGCGTTGCATAGCCAGGATCTGCGAGCTGTTGGCCGAATCGGAGTCGAGGATGACGCGTTTCTCGTAGTCGATCTGGGTGGCGAAGAGATCGTGCATGTAGTCGGAGAGGGAGACGGGGGCCGAGTCGAGGACCGAATCCTTGATGCCCTGGAGGACGTCGCCCAGCTGGGCACAATCGTTGAAGCGGTCTTCACGCCGCTTGGCCAGGACAGTGGCGATCAACGAATCAAGCGGTGCCAGCATCGGATTGTAGTCTGACAAGGGCGGTGGATTCTGCCGCTGAATAGCATCTAAGGAGAGGACCACGTTGTCCTTGGCAAACGGATTGACGGACGTCAGCGCCTCGTAGAGGCAGATGCCTATGGCGAATTGATCCGAACGAGCGTCGAGTGGCTCCGCGGCGCTCTGCTCCGGCGACATGTAGACAAACTTACCCTTGATTGTGCCAGTCTCCGTCTTGTGTTGCTGCATCTGGCTCTTGGCAATGCCAAAGTCGATGATCTTGACCTCGCCAGAGTAGCTCACCAACACGTTCTGGGGATTGAGGTCACGGTGAATAACGCCAATGGCCTCGCCAGACATGTTGGTTGCATTGTGGGCATAGGCCATGCCCTGACAGACTTTGCTGATGATTTCGATGGCGTGAGCGGGATGAATGTACTCGTTGCGGCTGCGTGCGGCTTCAAGCACGTCGCGCAACGACTTGCCGTGCACGTACTCCATGCCGATGTAGTAACACTCGTCAATGTCGCCCATCTCATAGATCTGCACGATGTTCGAGTGGGTGAGTTGGGCAGCAACTCGCGCTTCGGCGAAAAACATATCGACGAATTCTTGGTTCTCGAGGTGGTGCTGCAGGATCCTTTTGATGACTACGAGTTTTTCAAAACCCACAGGACCGCGCAGCTTTGCGAGAAAAATCTCGCCCATTCCGCCTGAGGCGATTTTCTTGAGCAGGAAGTACTTCCCAAAGACAGTGCCTTGTCCGCCTGCCATACCCGTGACGCCACAGCCCTTTCGCTCGCAAGCCTCGGGGGGGAGTCTAGGGGTCGCAGCCCATAGGGGTCAAGGTATGGTTGTGGTTTGGTCCTCTCGGGCGCCGCCCAATTGGTCACCGACCGCGATGCCACGTCCGGCAGCCCAAGCGCTCGCGTCCATGGCTTTGCGGCCAGCAGGTTTGACCCGCTCGAGGCGCAGGGATCCGCTCCTGCAGGCAACCACAACTCCGCGGCCACCTGCTTCAACCACCGTCCCGGGTTCACCGTCAACCTTGTCGCTGACACTTGAGGCCAACACCAACACCCGCAGATCGCCTTTGTAGGTGGTTGCACCAGGCCATGGATCAAAGGCGCGGACTCGGCGCTCTAGCACCGCGGCGGGCTCGCAGAAATCGAGGAGACCGTCTTCCTTTTTCAATAGCGGTGCGTAGGTGGCACAACCGTCGTCTTGGGGCACAGCTTGTAGGGAGCCGTCGAGGATGCCCGGCAATGCGTCGAGCAGGGCCAGGGCGCCAAGCTCGGCGAACTCCTCGGTGAGAGATCCACAGGTTGCTTGGGCAGACATTTGTTTCTTTCGGGCGAGATACACCGGACCGGTATCCAGCCCCTCTTCCATCTGCATGATGCACACCCCGACCTCTTGGTCCCCAGCGAGGATGGCGTGGGCGATGGGCGATGCCCCTCGATGTTTTGGCAACAAAGAGGCATGTACGTTGACGCAGGCGATGTTCGGTAAGTAGAGCACGACTGGCGGCAAGATCCGACCGTAAGCAGCCACAACGATCAGGTCCGGGGAGAAAGCACGTAGCTCTTGTTGCACCGAGGGGTTCTTGACGCCCTTGGGCTGCAATACAGGGATATTCTGACTTTCGGCGTAGACTTTGACCGGCGGAGGGTTGAGCTTGCGTCCCCTCCCCGACGGCTTGTCCTCACGGGTGACCACGGCAACAACCTCGCAGTTATCGGCCCGTTCGCACAAAGCCCGCAATGAGGGTACGGCAAACTCGGGGGTTCCCATGAAGACAATTCGACTCTTGGCCATGGGCTCTTTTCAAGCACCAAGCATCGAGAGTCAAGCTGCTCTAGGCCACCGTTCCACCAGAGCGCAGGCGCACCCCAGTGCCCATCGGCGTCCGATGGGCAGCGAGATTCCCCGACTCCCACAGGCGATTGAATTCCTCGACGAAGCGCTGGGCGAGGTTGGGCATGTTGCGGAAGAGGAAGCGGTCTTCGGCGTGTTTCGTGATCGAGCTGCTTGACCAGTTGGCGCTGCCGTTGAAAACGTCGTCGCCGACAACGCCAAACTTCTCATGCATGACCTTGGAACTGATGACTCGCAGGTCGACATCGTATCCGCTTCTGCGAAACTCCTTGAGTTTCTCGATGGCACCCTCGTTGTAGCTATCATAAATGATCACGCGAACCGCGACGCCGCGCTCGATAGCGTCCTTGAGCTCGGCAAACTCCTGTGAGCTGGTCGACATGCCGTACATTGCCATGCGAAAAGTCTGGCCTGGCTCTGCCCGCCGCAACATGTCTTTGACCACGGAGGCGAGGTTCGCTTCGACCTCACTCTGCTCACCACGATTTGGAGGAACGACTCGTCCGTAACTGGGGCGATAGGCCTCTGTGGCACCGCGGGTGGGCACTGACATGATCCGGGAATGGGTGTTGGCAAAACCGTAACCTGTCTCACCGCCCGGCACTTTGCCTGAGTAGCAGGCAACGTTGCCGTCGTCGGTCAACGTGTTGCGGACCTTGTCGATGGTCCGCCCGCCGATCCAACTTACATCGTCGATCTCGTTGAGCGACTCGAATGCGCCGTGCGCGTTGCGGAAACCTACGAGGCTCTTGGCTTGGAGCCGACTCAAACCAGCTCGACGGAGCTCACTGACGGTGGCGGAGTTGATGGACAAGCCTCCATCACCGTACTCCGCGAGCACGCGCAATGGCTCCCGCTGCCACGTTGGCAACGCCGCAAGCTCAGGCACTCGCACCAGCAGCTCGGTCCAAGAGGCAAATCGGCCGTAGGTGTTGAGCTCACTTTGGATTGTCTCCTTCAACGTACCACCCATCAGCGCCGTGAGGGCTGCACTGTCCTCATCGCTGAGACTGTTGATATCGAAGGCCCGGCTGTTGTTGGTGGCGTCGTACTCGATGTCATCCCAGATCTCACTGGCAATGGAGCCTGGGGTGTATACGCTGCCGTTTTCCGCATGGAGTTGTTGATAGATCCGCTCCTGCTCGGCAAATGCCTCCGACACGGTGAGAGCTGCGTCATCGTTATTCCAAAACGCCTCGAACTCTTCTTGGTAGCTGCCCATGATGGGGCGATTGTCTGAGTCAGCCCGGTCGAGCACCATGACGTTTTCGTGATTGCTCCTGGCACCACTCACAGACCAGTTGTAGCTGCCCGTCACCAACTTCTCGGGTCGGCCGTCGATCAACGCAACATAGCCTTTGTGATGATTGAGGCCTTGGGTGGCGGCGTGCAAATATATTGGTTCTTGACGACTCTGACTCCAAACGTAGGGATTGTCCTTCTTGATCTTCACCTGCACGTTGGTGAGACCCTCTGCCTGCGCCACCGCCGCAATCCGCCGCGCCTGCTTGTCACCCGTCGTGGAGAGCTGACTCCAGTCCGCGATCATGCGAAACGTGACGTTGGGATTCTCACGGGCCAACTGGAGAATGCCATCGGCAATCTCACCGTCGGTGAACGAGAAGATCATGACGTTGAAGGCAACCTCGCGTCCCGCGGCCTTGGCAATTACCTCTTGCATGGGGCCGAGAACCTTAGAGCGAAAAACCTTGAGCCCGTCTCCTTCGGAGGTGAAACAAACCTCGGTGCTCTTGGGTTGTTGAAGCTGCAAAGTGCTGGTCTGTGCTTTGACAGCATCAATGAACGCAGCAGACTTCGACGCATCTAGGTGGCCATCTTCTCCCACAACCTGTTGATAAGCAGCGACAATGGCCTGTCCCTCTGCGGAATCGAGGACACGATTGCCGTTGCCACGAGCCGCCAACCCAATGGCCTGCTCGATGGTTTTTTGCATTTGCTCGGCAGCGTCGGGATCGAGTCGAATGGTTTCGAGATGCGCTTGGGCTTGCTCTAAGATGCGAACTTCCATGAGGATCTCCTAGTGCCGATTCGATCCGGTTATCGGCCCAGAAGACGACTTGTTTCGCGATTTTGGGTTCTGCGAATTGCCTCTGTGATCCATCGTCAGCTCGCGCCGATTGTGGGCCTGCGTCTGACGGCCGCATCGGGCAACACGCATGGGCTTGCCATCGGGCGTCGTGGTTGGCATATCAATTTTGTAAGACCCGTAGGAGTTTCTCATGGCATTACGGACGATCTGCATTTGGCCCGATCCCGCCCTCAAGGAGATAGCCAAACCCGTGGAGCAGGTAACGGAGGAGACGCGGGCCTTGGTGCGCGACCTCTTCGACACCATGTACCACGAAAAAGGTGTCGGACTTGCCGCCACCCAGTTGGCCGTGCCCCAACGGGTGCTGGTCATTGATCTCGATCCCAAAGGGGAGGCCACCAAGGACCAGGCATATGCGGACGAGCTTGCAGACTGGGGATTCACCGGCCCGGTCGCCTTAATCAATCCAAAGTTTCTTGAGGCCGACGGTAAGATCGATTTTGAAGAAGGCTGCCTCTCTGTTCCTGGAGTCACCGAGACCGTGCAACGCAAAGGCCACGTCGTCGTTGAGGCGCAGAACGAGAAGGGCGAGCTGTTCAAAGTTGATGCATATGGTCTGTTCGCGGTGGCCCTGCAACACGAGAACGACCACCTCGACGGCAAGGTGTTCGTCGATTATCTCTCCAAGCTCAAGCGTGACGTCATCCGTCACAAAATGGAGCGACTCAAACAAGATCGCGATGGTGAAGCCTCTGAGTCGGTGGCCTAAACAGAAGCCAATCAGCTGACACAGGAAACGACAGATGAGTATCGCCCAAGAATCACTGCCCGCGCTAAGCATCGCCATTGCTGGTCTTCTGATGGTCGGGTGCTCGAATAAGACACCCAACCACGGTGGTTTTGACGGCGATCTCCGCATAGACGATGGGTCGGCAGGGGACGCGGCTGGCGATGATCGTTCCGCCGACTCCGACGTGGGGAAATCCGACGGTTTCAACGATGGAGGAGATGGAGATGCCGGCGGTTACGGTGACGCAGGTGTTGGAGACACAGCGACTGTCGGCGATACCGGCACAAATGGCGACGTGGATCTCAGCTCGTTCGGCACGAGTGTCGGAGACGACCCGTGCGTTCCTCTGGAGAACTCTTTCGCACCGGCGTGGGTCACCATTGGGCGCTGCAACGCGCGCACGGGGCGCAGTCCCATTGTCAGCTCGCAAACAGGCACAGTCACAAACAGCAAGGACCTCTCGACGATTACCGCGACGCGGAGCTTCCCAGGCGAAGCCACATTTGCTGCTGACGGGACTCTCTACGCGATGGGTGACGACTGGCAAGCCCTCGACCCGATCACCCTGGATGCGAAGTTCACAGGCTGGTCCGACGTGTGGTCCCCAGTCGTTGCTCCCAACGGCACGGTCTACCTCAGCGGGACCGGTACCAATACCGTCATCGTCGCCTGGGACCCGCAGACGCTTGAGAACCTGTGGTCGACAGACGTGACATACTACATCGGGCTGCCCACTGTTCTTCCCGACGAAAAGATCGCCCTCATCTCCAATCTGTCGACTCTCACGGTCCTCGACCCCACCGATGGGACCACCTCCTGGTCACTCTACCTTGAGAGCAATGTGACAACAGGCCTCGTTGTTTCCAGTAGCGGCATGATCTACGTCGGAACCCATAACGCCATTCTTGCGATCTCCCCAACGACCCACGCTGTGGAGTGGACGGTGCTTGTGCGAGCTCAGGGGCTAGCCCTCGACGAGCGATCGCAACTTCTCTACCTGCTCGAGGACTCGGGAAGCCCGTGGCACGACTTCCGCGTCGGGTCGTTCTCTGCCGTTGACGGTTCGAGCCTGTCGTTTGGCGAGTGGATCGATGACAATGCCAGCGACAGCACCTCACGCTCCGCGCTTGCCCTCGGCGATGACGGCTGGGTCTATCTCACGCATGGCCAGTTTGTTTACGGAGTCGACACGGTCCACGGCAGCCATTGGAGTGCCGAGGCGGGTCAATATCTCTCGGCTCCCGTCATCGGTGGTGATGGCACCGTCTACCTTGGCGCGCAGAAGGATGCGGACGGCGGCCATGCCCTCGCCTATACGAAGACCGGCACGTTGCGTTGGGACCGGCTGCTCGGCACAATTCCCGACTCCATCGGCAAGGGTGCCTCCGCCAGCATCGCACCATCCGGACACCTCGTGCTGCAGTTTCCCGCCAACCAGACCATTTACTTGCTCGGCCCGTGATAGTTGTCCGAGTTCGCCCCGGACTTTTTCGATCAATGCCAGAATGTCGCAGACGGTTGGCCGCCGCTGATCGAGATCGATGACTAACGGTTTGTCGGTCTTCTTGGTCATGAAATGAGGAGCTAGCAGAGTCAAGCAGGGAGGGGAACACAAGACGGCGGCCTTCCGCGTCTGCCCAAGCGCAAGCCCAATGCACGATCAACGGTCCAGGTTGCGTGGCTCAAATAGCATGGCGCACGTCGCGGGCTCCCAGAAGGCAGGCGCGTGCCCGAAGTGGCTATTGCACTCGTGCTGCGTGACACAGATCTCCCCGCCAACCTCGAAGGTTCGACCCTCAACCTGGTAATGAACTTCGGACATCCATTTGTTGCAGACCTCACAAAGCCCCGTGCGGTGCGAGCTGCACGTTTTCTTCGTGGTGACTTTTCGTGGTTCAGCTCATGCCGGTGCTGCGTAGCGTGACCGCTTGGCGGAACCTCTTCCCCGAACAACGCTCTACGGGATACCCACGACGTCAACCGGTATGGAGCAACCCAATCCCCAACAATTGTCGTCTCCGAGTTGGCCGCGGAAATCGTGTCCCCAGCACTTCAGAACGCCGGTATCGAGAAGGGCGCAGGTATGGGGGCCACCCGCCGCTATTGCGACGACACCCGATGACAAGCCCGCGACGTCCACCGGCGTACCCTGGCTGGTGTTTGTGCCTTCGTCTCCGAGCTGGCCAAAGTTGTCGCTGCCCCAACATTTGATGGCTCCCGTATCGAGGAGAGCGCAGGTATGGTAGCTGCCCGCCGCCACGGCGATGACCCCTGTTGACAAGCCCGCGACGTCCACCGGCGTTCCCTGGCTGGTGTTCGTGTCCCCGTCTCCGAGCTGGCCAAAGTGGTCGAATCCCCAGCACTTGAGAGCTCCGGTATTGAGAAGAGCACAGGTGTGCGCATCACCAGCAGTCACGCTAACAACTCCCGTTGACATGCCCACAACATTCACTGGTGTGCCCTGGCTGGTGTTTGTGCCTCCGTCTCCGAGCTGGCCAGAGCCATCGAATCCCCAGCACATAAGACGGCCGGTATCAAGAATAGCACAGGTGTGCGCATAGCCAGCGGCCACGGCCTTAGCTTCCCCAAAAACGCCCGTGATAGTTACCGGTACAGTCTTGTTGGTGTTCGTTACTCCGTCTCCGAGTTGACCGTAATTGTCACTTCCCCAACACTTCAAAGTGCCCGTATCAAGAACAGCGCAGGTATGGTAGTCGCCGGTCGCCACAGCGACGACTCCCGATGACAGGTCAGTAACATCCACTGGCGTACTTTGGTCGATGCTCATTGCACCGTTTCCAAGTTGGCCGGTTTCATCACGTCCCCAGCACTTGAGAGCGCCAGTATCGAGAATAGCGCAGGTATGGTATAGGCCCGCGGCTACGTCGATGACTCCTGTTGACAAGCTCGAGACAGACACTGGTGTGCTCTGGTCGGTGTTGGTGCCACCGTCTCCGAGTTGGCCATCGCCGTCATATCCCCAACATTCGAGAGCATTGTTATCTAAAATCGCACAGGTATGTACGCCGCCGGCCGTTATTGCGACGACTTCTGCTGACAAGCCTGAGACAAACACTGGCGTGCTCTGGTCGGTGTTCGTGTCGCCGTTTCCAAGCTGTCCATAGTCATCATATCCCCAGCACTTGAGAGCGTCGGTATCGAGAATAGCGCAGTTGTGGTCACCACCCGCCGTCACTGCGACGACTCCCGTAGACAAACCGGCGACATCCACTGGCATGTTCTGGTTTGTGTTGGTGCCACCGTCTCCGAGCTGACCGGTTTCGTCACCTCCCCAGCACTTGAGAGCGCCGGTATCGAGAAGAGCGCAGGTGTGGTACCTTCCAGCAGCTACGGCGACGACTCCCGTTGACAAGCCCGCGACATCCACTGGCATGTTCTGGCTTGTGTTGGTGCCACCGTCTCCGAGTTGGCCGGAATTGTCATATCCCCAGCACTTGAGAGCGCCGGTATCGAGAAGAGCGCAGGTATGGTAACCGCCCGCCGCTATGGCGACGACACCCGATGACAAGCCCGCGACGTCCACTGGCATGTTCTGGTTTGTGTTGGTGCCACCGTCTCCGATCTGACCGTAGTTGTCATTCCCCCAGCACTTGAGAGCGCCGGTATCGAGAAGAGCGCAGGCATGGTAGCTGCCCATCGCTATGGCGACGACACCCGATGACAAGCCCGCGACGTCCACGGGCATGTTCTGGTTTGTGTTGGTTCCACCGTCTCCGAGTTGGCCGGAATTGTCATATCCCCAGCACTTGAGAGCGCCGGTATCGAGAAGGGCACAGGTGTGGTAGCCACCCGCCGCTACGGCGATGACTCCCGTTGATAAGCCTGTAACATCCATAGGGGCGCTCTGGTCGATGTTGGTTCCACCGTCTCCGAGTTGACCGTAGTTGTCACTTCCCCAGCATTTAAGAGCGCCGGTATCGAGAAGAGCGCAGGTGTGCTGGATACCTGCCGCCACTTTATGTTCACTGCAGACGCCTTCCCGGCAGTGCCCCCCGCAGACTTGAGTTGATTTCGTTCTGCAACCATTTGCGTCAACGGTACAAATTTCGCGAGTCACACCGTCAATGTTGCATATGGCACCTTCGGCAGCGCATTCTTGCGCGCAGACACCGCATGCCACAGTGTCGGCACAGAACCCATCAGGGCAGGCGGACGCGACACTCCAGCTCAGGCATCCATTCGAGTCGGCGGTGCAGGTGGTCAGCTCGCCGTCGGTGCATGACGTGGCATCTTCCACGGAGCATGTGTTGTTGCATGTTCCGCACGATGTTGCGTTTGCACAGACCCCCTCAGGGCAGGCGGACGCGACACTCCAGCTCAGGCATCCATTCGAGTCGGCGTTGCAGGTGGTCAGCTCGCCGTCGGTGCATGACGTGGCATCTTCCACGGAGCATGTGTTGTTGCATGAATGAACCACGGATTGATCGCATGACGTCAAGGTGGGCGCGAGGATCGCGATCCCAAGCCAAAAGCCGCCGGTTTTCTTCTGAATGAACATGGTCCCCCTTTTCTACCTGGAATTCACTCTAACTACAGACTGTCCGGCAATTCAACCACGCTTGACCCTTCGCAGAACCATCTCTCCCTCCCCCACCTGGACCTTCGAAGCCACCGGTGTCTCGGTCAAGAGGATCCGTTTCACAATGGTGGCGAGGTGTTCGTGGGCTTCCAGAGACACCTCTACTCGCGGAAGGCGGCGGCTTGATGCCGTTCTCGTAGATTTCGCGAAGTGCTCATGGTCGAGGTACGCGCTCTTTTCGGTCACACGTAGGCCCTGACCCAACATTCGTGTCGCGGTCGTGTTCGCACCGCCTGCGGCACCGTTGCATTGTTGCAGGACCGTCGGATGCAGGACCGTTGGATCGTATCAGTTCACATCCCATGTGTCATGCCATCGGACTAGCTGGCACTCCATGACGGGGTGCCAGACATCCCAGGAGGGGAACCATGGCCCGCACGACTGAGACAAAGCCCACCACTACCAACGCCACTCGCAATCAGACCATGACCGCCGATCAACGGTGTTCAAGGATCCAATTGGCTGCCTACCTGCGCGCCGAGAAGCGTGGATTCCAAGGTGGCGACCCGATGCACGATTGGATCGAAGCCGAGCGTGAAATCGACGCCACGCTGAAGGACAACAGTCGCCGGATGCACGCCGGTACCAATTAGTTTCGACGCTTCGAGCTGCACGCCCTCCCCGTCGCAATTGGGAAAAGCGCGTCGGTTTCGAACCTCGGTGTTGTGCTGAGCTACACCCCTTGCGTGTTGGGGAAATGATTCTTTCGGCCAATCGACGCCTCCCACGGGGAGCTTCAAAGATATCAGTGCGGGGGACTCACACACCTGCGGCATCAGGAGTGACAACACCCTTGCATGTTGGGGACATAATGATTTCGAACAATCGACTCCTCCCACGGATGGGTGGCGGATGATACCCACGGTGAGCCCAAATCATGGGGAGAGGCTCCCGCGAATCAATGTCGGGTTTGATGTGAGCAAACTGCCCCTCAATCAAGAGAATGATGAACACCACCGTTGCAACCACGGTGGCTGCGACAAGGGGCAACACGCGTTTCATGGCCATGTGATAAGAGCAGGAGAGAATGCGTTTGCGAGGATGGCCCAATGATTGGCCCAGAGCAGATTTTCAAAGAACTGCGTTTGCTTCTTATCCTCCTCTGCCGGAGTCAGATCTGTGGCAAACATCGGATCTTGCTTGGGGCCCAGGGCATAACAGCGCCGCTGCCCTGGCGCACCGAAAGCGTAACAAGCATGGTCTTCTTGCCGATAGGTCAAATGCCCATCTGGCCACCGCGATGTCGGATCTGTGAGACCAGGCGTTTGACCATGACGAAATTGCGCCAACACCGCGGCACTCGGTTCAATCCCGTTGGTCTGCGTCCGGTGATCTGGAATCCCGTCCCTCACCTGGCCACGACCGGCTGTCCCCACCCACTGTGCCCACCACCGACCCAGAACATGGTGACCGCGCTCGTCGATGCCATGATGGCCTCTATGCCCGAGGCACGGGAGTTTGGCCCGACTTCTTTCTCGGCATGTGTATCGGCAAGCGCTCCCCTTAGGACCTGTTGGGCGTCTCAATGTGACGGTAGGTGACGGGCGTAGGCGTCGCGAAGACCTTCGTTGCGCAGGACCTGTCGGGCGTCCTCGAGAACAGATGAGATCTCTAGCAACTCGGTCGCCAATTCGCGCTGCACCGCTTCGGAAAAACGAATTTTTTGGAACTCGTGCATGATGCGTTCATAGGCCCTATCAATCTCATACGGTGTGGCAGCCTGGGGTACACCGAGGATTTGGAAATAATCGAGCTTGCGAACTTGCTCGGCCTTATCTTTGAGCCGTTGCCGGTCAATGGCATCGCTTGCTGATGTGCCGTCCTCTCCCACGCCCTCTATGCCGCGCACCCGGATTTCCGCGTAGCCCGCTGCGAGCAACGCCGCGAGGACGTGGTAGACGCGGTGGGCGCTCAGACCTGTGCTGAACACCAAGTCCTCGATGCTGCGGGTTCCGTCGAGGAGGCGTACGACCTGTTGCTCCTCTTTGCTGAGCTCGAGGGCGTCTGTGTCGGGGGTCGCGTCTTTCTTCGGGGCGAGCAGTGAGCTTGGGGCACCGACAAGATCCATCAAGCGCGGCATCAAGAATTTGCGGCGGATGCCATCGGTAATGAGAGCGCGTGGATCGGTACGAAGCATCACCCGGTCGTCTTCCTCAGCTCGCTCTGGCAGGTACTGGTATGTGCCCTCCTCCCACTCGAACAGGCCAACAACGACTTCACGCAGGTGGCCGCGCACAACCGTGAACAGTTCGGTCGGCTTGATGTGACCCGCGGTGACCAAGTGTGCGCCAATGCGGCGGGGGTTGCGCAATCCCTTGACTCGGACCTCTTGGTATTGGGCCCTGGTGATCTTACCATCGCGATAGAGATACTCCTCCATGCGATCGAAAACTTGACTGGAATAGGCGTCGACCGGAGCTCCCCGTTCGAAGAACACAGTCTTCTTGTGATTCTCAGAAGCGAAATCGATGCGGCCTGTGGTTCTCTGCTCCCAGATGCCAAATAGCAATCTCGAGATGTCCGCAGACAATGAGAAAACGCCCTCTGTTGGATTGAACGGGGCGATCTCTGGGTGCAGGGCTAACCTAGGAGCCTCGACGGTGGGTTCGTCCCACGCCTGAGGAGCTGGCGGTGCGTTGACATTGTCCGATGGAAGATTGCGGGCCTGCCGCCTTTCCTCCGCCGCCAATCGGTTGGCCTCCTCTTGCGCTTCCGCTGCGAGTTGGGCCTTCTTTTCGGCGTCCCGTTGGAGCTTTGCTTCCACCTCGCGGCGGATGCGCTCCTCCATTTCCAGGCGGTCTCTTTCTTCCTTGCGTCGGGCCTCTTCCTCGTGGAGCTTCCGCCTCGCTTCCTCCTCGGCTTTTTGGCGCGCCTCTTCTTCAGCTTTGAGTCGGGCTTGTCGTTCTGCCTCGAGTCGCTCTCTCTCTTCTGCCTCGAGCAGCGCTCGTCTCTGGGCCTCGAGTCGCGCTGCTTCTTCCGCTTGGCGTCGAATTTCTCGTTCAGCCGCGAGTCGGGATTCCTCTTCGGCCTTGCGTTGCCTTTCTCTCTCGGCTTTGAGTCGGACCTCCTCTTCGGTGCTGCGTCGGGCTCTCTCGGCTGCGAGCCGCTCCTCCTCCTCGGCCTTCTGTCGCAACTCCTCTTCCAGTCTGCGGCGGACTTCCTCTTCAACTCGTCGTCGCGCCTCTTCCTCTGCCTGGCGCTTGAAGTCCTCTTCAGCTCTGAGTCGCGCTTCTTGCTCTTCTTTTTGACGGGCCTCTTGTTCGGCTTGCTGTCTCGCTGCCTCTTCTGCTTTGCGACGGGCTTCTTCCTCTGCCCTCTTGCGCGCTTCGTCTTGGGCTTGGCGTCGGGCTTCGTCTTCTGCCTTGCGTCGTGCCTCGTCTTGGGCTTGGCGACGCGCTTCGTCTTGGGCTTGGCGACGCGCTTCGTCTTGGGCTTGGCGACGCGCTTCCTCTTCTGCTCTGAGTCGCGCTTCCTCTTCTGCTCTGAGTCGCGCTTCCTCTTCTGCTTTGCGTCGTGCTTCGTCTTGGGCTTGGCGACGCGCTTCCTCTTCCGCTCTGAGTCGCGCTTCCTCTTCCTCTCTTTGTTTCGCTTCCTCTTCCGCTCTGAGTCGCGCTTCTTCTGCCTTCTGTTTCTCTTCCTCTTTCGCCTTTTGTCTCGCTTCCTCTTCGGCCTTTTCTTTCGTCGCCTTTGCCTCGTCGAAGCGAATCGCTGCCATCAGTGAATCGGAGGCATCGGTGAGCGGCGCGCTTGGCACGCTGGGAGCCGTGACAGCACTATCCCAGCCGAAGTCTGGTAGCGACGGAAACCCGTCCTCAAAGGGTTGGGTGTTTGGAAGTGGGGCGGGGGGGGAGGCTGCGTCCTGCGGCGGTGCAGGTGGAGCGCCTCGTGTGCCAGCGGCTGGCAGAATGGGTGCCTTGGGTACAGTTTCGTCAACGGGCGGTGGCGATGGCTGTGGTGCAACGTCTTCTTCACCAGGGCCAACATAGGTCTGCACTTTGGCGAGAATCTGTCCCTCGTTGAGGGGCACAGAAAAATAGTAGTCGCCGCCTTGGGTGAGAGCGTCGGACGGTGAGCCAACCTGCTCAGCGCCGGTACCAACAAAGATGATCGGGACGATGGCACCTTCTGGGTGTTCGCGAATGCCTTCGCAATAGGCGAGTGCGTCGGATTTGTTGAGGTTCAGAAAGACCAGCTCAGGGAGGATCAAGCCAAACTGAGCGACTGGATCATCTCCGGGCGTCAGTACCAGAGGGGCGTAGCCGTTGCTTTCCAACACATTGGCGAGCTCGGCGAGTCCGCCGTCATTGTTGTCGACAATCAGAATCGTCTTGGGCATTCGCATCGCCCCAGTGTCGGCCCGCAACTGACGTGATGCGGGGCACGAAGCCACGCCGGATTACATCACGGCAAACGACGATTCAGCA
>Ga0156400_1008_pt1 | contig 21989 bp, 17 predicted proteins | sample RifOxyA3_FD_108044 | JGI IMG/M metagenome (GOLD analysis project Ga0156400, IMG submission 108044) | Deltaproteobacteria bacterium RIFOXYA12_FULL_58_15
AATCGCTCCCCGTTCTGCCGGTCGACATCGAACACACTGACCTGCCGATTGAACGCGGCGGTCGTCGTCTGCAGCTCAATGGCACCGGGCACAATGCCCGCCGGGCGCTCGAGAAAGACTTGTGTAACATAGCCTCCGGTGACCCTGTGGCGTGTGCGCGAGCTCTCCCGCAACGAAACCCTCGCACTCTGCGCACCCGCCAGTCTTCCGCCTGCCTCCAGAATCAGCTCAGGCTGCAAATATCCATTTGCTCCTTCGAGGGTAATCAGCAGGGATTTGCTTTCACCAAAGGGAAGTGCCAATCGGGTCTTCTCACTGTTGAGCTTTGGTAGGCGAAAAATCGTTGTCGGTTGAATGAGCTGCGTGATCGCCCCGGTAGGACTTGGCTCAGCAATTGTAACGCGGCGCACGAAGCTCTCACGGGGCGTCTTGAATACGAGCTCCCAAGCTCCCCTTTCGGGCAAGGCAGTAGGCGCAGCGATCTCGATGGTTTCGCGATAGGTCGCCGGTGTCGTCTGCGAGTGAGTCACCTTGCGATCTACGTTGAGCACCTTGGGTCGCGTTTGTTCCCGAACCTGGACGTCGAGGTCCAGGCCCCCGGTGGTAGCCATGTAGGGTATCTCTTGGTTGCTGCTGTCGATGATGCGAACATCCCCGAGGTCCCCTTGGCAATGCACGAGCACATCGGCGGAAAGCTCGAGGCGTACCAGCCCGGGTGCGTTGACTTTGATTGCAGCCTGTTTCGGAAACAGCTTTCTCATGTCAGGGGATGACGGCTGAGCCACGACAGAAGTGGAACCCAATGCCAGAACAAAAAAGGCAACTATCGTTCTCATGCCACCTCCACCGGATGTTTGCGAAAAACAAATCTTTGATAGCCCAGCGACACCAGTATCAATGACACCGCCAGGCCAACCAAGGACATGACACGATACAGATCTTGCAGCTCGCCCAAGTCATGCAGAAACACCTTGACGATGGTTCCCATCAGCAACACCAGGCTCGCCCAACGCAAACCCTTCTCGTTGCGCCAAACGCCGACCGCCAGGATGGCGAGTGCATAACCCGCCCAGGCGATGGAAGTCGCCACATCCCGTGCTGGCATACGGTCAAATCTCAGCTCTAGCTTTGGACCCGCCGAAAACCCATCGGCAATGGCGAGATTGATCCATACGAAGAAGACCACGAGACCCGCTGCGGCCGACATGGCCGCTCCCCAGGCGATGCCCTTTCCGTAGAGGGCCTTTTCCCAGGCACGAGCGCGACCCAATTCATCGCGCCGGAGAATGATCGTCGATCCGATGAGGGCTAGGGTTGGAACCCAGTACGTGTACATGAGCCAGTTCATCACGGGCCAGCCGGATCGCGGGTAATAGCCTAACAGGTAGGGGTTGGCGGTGAGGCGTGTGCTGACGACCGCTAGAAGCGCCAGACCAAAGTATTTTAGACCCGGATGGTCGAGGCGACGCCAAAGAACCAATACGGCGGTGCCCTCCAGCGCCCCCCCGAGGGTGATCCACTCCTTCTCCAATTGCAGTGGGATCGCAACGCTAATGAATCCCAGGGCGACGGCGGAAAACCACACCAGCGCGGCCTTGTGCATCGCTTGGGACTGTGGCCACAGGCGTCGCGCTCGCAGAATCGCGACCATGGAGATGACGGCAAGTGCCACCGGAAGGACGCCAATGGTGTCGGGCGACCATGCCTCGAGGTAGGCTGAACGCAGTGCAAGAAACCAAAATGGTCCCGCCAGTGCAGAGCCGTACCAAGCCCAACGGTCGGAGCGAAAACGATTCGACACCATGAAGGGCCAGGCGGTGAAGAAGAGTACAGACAGGCCGAGCCAAAACACCGCAACGCGTCCCACCTCTGGCCAACCTTCAATTGCGACCGCGGTAGATATCCATATCGATTGAGTCACGGCTGTCGTGGCCGTTGCTGCCAGGGACCAGCCACCGATACCGGCCCGTGTCGCAGCAAACACAGCGGTCGCCCCGAGCAACAAACTGACGCCAAGACCAAGGTGCGGCGAAAGGTCCTCGAAGAAAGGTGCCACTGCCAACGGCAACAGGTTCATGAGAGAGAATGCGGCTGCTGCGTGTCCCGCCCAACGCCTCGTTTGCTCCGCCCGTCGCAACAAGGAGACACCATGGAAGGCTGATGCAACAACGATCAGTACGGCGAGATACAGCGATGCCCGAGGAAAGTTGGCCCGGTCTCCGTGGGAGAGGTGGACAACGGCGAAGCCCACGGCCATCCCAACCGCCGCGATGAAGTGCAGCCATTCTCGATTGACAAAGGTACCGTGTCGGATCAGTAGGGCAGCCAGCGCGACATCGCCAACCACAAACGGCCAAATCGGTACCGCGGCGCTGTCTGCGGCAGCAAGAAACAGGCAGATGAAGGAGCCCAGGGCTATTTGTATGGCAGCTGGTGCGGGCCCCTCGAAAGTGAAGGCATCTCTGGATCGTTCAACGGCTACGTAAAAGACCAACGCGAAGGCCAAAAGCACAGCGACCAGCTCCCAAGCGAGTGGCGCGTCGAGTTCTCGCTGCAACAGCCACACCAGTGGAACGATGACGTCACCGATGGCAACCGCCAGCCCCAACCAGTGCTTGTCTTGTGACTTTGCGATCCACGCGGCTCCCACGGAAATGAGAAGCAAAAGAAACGCGGTGGGATAGAGATGGGGTCCAAAATCTGTGTTGCCAACAAAGTACAGGGCAAATGCCAAAGGCAGCAGAATGGCGGCTGCCTGTCCGAGGAACCATGTTCGCCGTTGCTCCGGCGGTGCCAAGCGCCCAAAGGCGACGAAGAGGACCACAAAGACCGCGATGACACCCAGGCCCAGGGGCAATCGTTCGGGCCCCATGCGCTGGGTGACCCAGAGGACCTCGTAGATGGCGGTACAGCCTAGGCTGAGAAGCCCAAGTAATGGCCAGCAGCGACGCCTCGCCACGTGGAACACACCGAGGTTCAACAGCAGCAGATATCCAAAGAGCCCGATCGGTCGATCGCTACCACTCGACAACAGAATCGGTGTCAAAAAGCCGCCCGCCAGGCCGAGCACCGCAACCACCATGGAGCTGCGCCTAACGGCAAGTACGCCGCCCGCTGTGGTAACCAAGATCATCAAGACGAATGCCATGGCCATGGGGATGAGATTGTACAGCGCCTTGGCGGCCCAAAAAGATGCGTACAAAATGACAATGCCCGCACCCGCGAGGGCATTGGTTGTCATCGCATATCGGCTGCGCTTCACCCACTGGCCGGTGACGATGCATGCCAGCCCCGTCATCGTTCCGAGCACAACCCTCATGGTCGGCGAGATGAGTCCGTGCTCGATGGAGTATTTGAAAAACAGAACGCCCGCCAAGGCGAGCACAACGCCCCCCAGAACAGCGGCACCGCGAACTCCCAGCCACTGCTCCCAATCGATGGTGGGAATGCGCGGCGTGTCATCGAAGGGATCACCGTTCACGGTAGGCTGTCCAAGGGCTGGTGGAGGGGGTGCTACCGGGGGCTCTCCAATCGTCGTCGCGCCAACCTTGGGCTCCATCGGGCCAGCAGCCCTGGGGGCTCTCGTGCTGCCGGCGTCCGTGCTGTCGGCGTCCGTGCTGTCGGCCAACGTCGGTTCACGGGATGGTTGGGGCTGTGGGGTGGTTGTCGTAACGGCAGGGCCTATGACAACCTTGGCCGACGCTGGGTCGGTGAGGAAAGTCATGGTTTCCGGCGGAGGCGGCAGACGTTGGCGTATTTGCCGGAGCTCTTCTTCGAGCTGCTCTAGGTGCCGTCTGGTTCGCTTAGCGCGGACCACGGCAACGATGCCAAGCACAATTGCCGCTGCGGAAGTGAAATCAGCGCACGACACATGGGCCTCCTTCGAATGCCAACGGCTCGCGTCAGGATGATGGAGTCAACGATGACGCTTGAACCAATTGATGAGACCGTTGGTGGACCCATCGTGGTTGGACACCTGCTCTTCGCCTTGCAGCTCCGGGAGGATCTTCTTGGCTAGCGCTTTGCCGAGCTCCACGCCCCACTGGTCAAAGGAGTTGACGTTCCACACAACCCCTTGAACGAAAATCTTGTGCTCGTACAACGCAATGAGCGATCCGAGGGCGCGCGGTGTGAGCTTGTTGAGGAGGATCGAAGTGGTCGGCCGATTGCCGGGGAAGATCTTGTGCGGCAACAACGCGGTCACGTCTGCCGCAGACATGTCGGTCGCTTGCAGCTCTCGTCGCGCCTCCTCTTCGGTCTTGCCGCGCATCAACGCTTCTGTTTGGGCGAAGAAGTTAGAGAGGAGCTTGGGATGGTGATCGCCGATCGGGTTGTGACTGCTCACCGAGGCGATGAAGTCTGCGGGGACGAGCTTGGTTCCCTGATGGATGAGCTGGTAAAAAGCGTGTTGGCCATTGGTTCCGGGCTCGCCCCAGATAATCGGCCCCGTCGAGTAGTCGATGGCGTCTCCGCCGATGGTTACTCGTTTGCCGTTGCTCTCCATGTCTGCCTGCTGCAGGTAGGTGGCAAAGCGATGCAAGTACTGATCGTAGGGCAGGATGACGTGACTTTCGGCACCAAAGAAGTTGTTGTACCAGATCCCGAGCATGGCCATGAGGACTGGGACGTTCTCCTCGAGGGGGGCGGTGCGAAAGTGTTCGTCAACCTGATGGGCACCAAAGAGCAATTCGACGAAGTTCTCGAAACCGATGGCGATGGCGATGGACGATCCGATCGCCGACCATAGGGAGTAGCGCCCACCGACCCAGTTCCAGAAGCCGAGCATGTTTGTCGCGTCAATGCCAAAACGCTCGACCTCTGCGGTGTTGGTCGAGATCGCTGCGAAGTGTTTGGCGACGTGCTTCTCGTCTTTGGCACAGTCGAGCAGCCACCGTTTGGCGGAGTGGGCATTGGTCAAGGTCTCCTGGGTGGTGAACGTTTTGGATGCCACTAAAAAGAGAGTGGTCTCTGGATTGAGGCCTTTGAGTGTCTCCACCAGGTGGGTGCCGTCGACATTGGAAACGAAGTGCACACGCAGATCCCGGCGTCCATAGGGTTTGAGCGCCTCAGTCACCATCAACGGGCCGAGATCCGATCCGCCGATGCCGATGTTGACGACGTCGGTGATGGTCTCGCCGGTGAAGCCCTTCCATTCACCGCTGCGCACCCGATCGGAGAGTCGGTGGAGCTTGTCCAAGACGGCATTGACGCCTGGCATGACGTCTTCGCCGTCCACCTCGATGGGGTGGTCGCTGCGGTTACGCAAGGCGACGTGCAACACGGCTCGTTTCTCTGTGAGGTTGATTTTTTGCCCCGCAAACATACGCTGGCGCTTGTCTTCGACTCCTGCAAATCGCGCGAGCTCGAGGAGGAGTCCGACCGTTTCGCGGGTGATGATATGTTTGGAGTAGTCGAAGAGGATGTCGCCGAGCTCAATCGAGAACTGCTGGAAGCGATCTCCATTTTGCGCAAATAGCTCGCGCATCTGTGTGTGTGCCATGGCTCGATGGTGTGCCTGCAGGGCGCACCAAGGCGCAGATTGGGTCAAGGACGACATGGGGGCTTCTCCTCTCGAGGCCGTTCGTTTACACCAGCGCCGACTGGTCCACCAGGGCTGCGAATCGGTTGGATCGGTTGGCCGCGAATCGATCTGGGCTACCTTGCTCACTCGACACCGTGGTGCTAGATCGGCGCCTTCTGAGATCGACTACCCCTTGAGAGGAGGGTCACCCATGGCAGTGACAGTAGGTATCAACGGATTTGGGCGCATTGGCAGGCTCGTGTTTCGGGCCATGATGGAAAAGGGCGGCTACGAAGTCGCCGGTATCAATGACTTGGCAGATGCAGACATGCTGGCACACATGCTCAAGTATGACTCGTCCCAAGGCCGTTACCCGGGCAAGGTTGAAGCCAAAGACAACATGCTCGTCGTCGACGGCAAGGCCATCAAGGTGTTCTCTGAGAAGGATCCGGCCAAACTCCCCTGGGGTCAACTCGGTGTCAGAGTTGCAGTTGAAGCAACGGGCGTCTTCCGTGACAACAAGAAGGACGGCAAGCCCGGCTACGACAGCCATCTCGATGCTGGTGCCAAGAAGGTCGTCATCTCTGCTCCGACCAAGGGCGATGCGACTCTCGTGGTGTTGGGCGTCAACGATGGCGTTCTTACCGCCGCCAACAAATGTGTGTCCAACGCATCTTGCACCACCAACTCCCTGGCACCCGTGGTCAAGGTCCTCGACGAGGCGATTGGCATCCACCATGGTTTGATGGTGACCTGCCACGGTTACACGGCCGACCAGAAGATTGTGGACTTGTTGCACAAGGACAAGCGCCGCAGCCGCGCCGCTGCCGTCAACATCATCCCGACCACCACCGGTGCAGCCGCGGCTGTCGGCAAGGTCTATCCGAAATTGGCCGGCAAGCTCGATGGCTACGCTCTGCGCGTGCCCGTGGTCACCGGTTCGATCACCGATCTCACCGTGCTGTTGAAGAAGGCTGCAACCGCGGAAGAGATCAACAGCATCATCAAGAAGGCCGCCGAGGGTTCGATGAAGGGTTACCTCGAGTACACCGAGGACCCAATCGTCTCCAGCGACATCATTCATAACTCCCACAGCAGCATCTTTGATGCGGGCAACACCAAGGTGATGGAAGGCACAATGGCCAAGATCACCATGTGGTACGACAACGAGTGGGGCTATTCATGCCGCACGGCCGAGCTGGTGACCAAGCTCGCCAACCTATAATCGTCCAATCGTCGTATCTTCTTGCATGCAAAAACGGCGGTTACCTTCACGGGGGGCCGCCGTTTTTTCTTTTCAGAGATCCGGTGGACGGCTTGCTTTGGGGCCAATCATGCCATCGGGCCGTAACGCCACGTCGAGCTCCGACTCGGTCATGTAGTCGAGCTCGAGCACGGTCTCGCGCAGGGACTTGCCTTCGCGATGGGCTTTCTTGGCCACCTCCGCGGCGCGGTCGTAACCAATCCTAGGAGTGAGAGCGGTCACCAGCATCAACGAGCGCTCGAGGTTGTCTGCAATCCGTTCTCGGTTGGGCTCGATGCCGATAACGCAGCGTTCGTTGAAGCTCTGACAGGCGTCGGCGAGAAGGCGCATGGAGGCGAGGAGATTGTGAATGATGACCGGCTTGTAGACGTTGAGTTCGAAGGCACCTTGGCTCGCGGCCACAGTGATGGTGGTGTCGTTGCCCATGACCTGGGCGCAGACCATGGTGAGCGCTTCGATCTGTGTGGGGTTGACTTTCCCCGGCATGATCGAGCTGCCCGGCTCATTGGCGGGAATGGTGAGCTCGCCGATGCCGCAGCGGGGACCTGAGGCCAACCAGCGAATGTCGTTGGCTACCTTCATCAAGGCGACCGCAAGGGTCTTGCAGGCACTGCTTGTCACGACCATGGGCTCGTGCCCAGCAAGGGCAGCGAATTTGTTTGCGGCACTGACGAAAGGTCTTTGGGTCAGATCGGCGACGCAGGCCGCGACCCGGTCACCAAATGCCGGATGGGTGTTGAGACCGGTGCCTACAGCAGTGCCACCGATGGCGAGTTCATACAAGGACGGCAAGGCCGCATGTAGGGCTTTCTGGGCTTGGCCGAGTTGTGCCGCGTACCCTGACATCTCCTGGCCGAGGGTTAGGGGGGTCGCATCCATCAGGTGGGTGCGACCGATCTTGATGACGTCAGCGAAAGCCTCGGCCTTGGCCTCGAAGGTCGCTCGGAGTTTTTCGAGTTGTGGAAGCAAGCGGGAGTGCAATCGCTCTGCAGCGGCAATGTGCATGACCGTGGGAAACACGTCGTTGGACGACTGGCCGAGATTGACGTGATCGTTGGGGTGAACGGGGTGCTTGCTGCCGAGCTCGCCGCCCAGAGACTCGATGGCGCGATTGGCAATTACCTCGTTGGCATTCATGTTTGTCTGTGTGCCACTGCCGGTTTGCCAAACCACCAGCGGAAAATGCTCGTCGAGCTTGCCAGCCTTGACTTCGTCTGCTGCGGCAACGATTGCCTCGGCAATCTTGCCATCGAGCAGACCGAGGTCGCGATTGACCATGGCGCAGGCCTTTTTTGTGATGCCCAACGACCAGATCATCACGCGCCCGAAGCGATCGCTGCCTATTGGAAAGTTGAGCAGTGATCGTTGGGTTTGTGCCCCCCAATACCGGTCGTCTGCCACTTCGATGCCACCGAGAGAGTCATGCTCTAATCGGGCCATTGGGATCCCCCAGACTTCTGTGGAATGAATTGACCTCGCGCAGGTTACGGCAACTCGAACACTGTACCAAGACTCTCGACCATGTTGCGACCCACCGTGGCGATTGCCCAGGTGCCGGGACCTGGGGACAAACGCCTTTCGGTTATGGATAGTACCTGCAGCAAACACCAATCGCCGTTGTCGAAGCGGTAGAGAGTCGTCGCAAAGGCGTCATCTGGGGTGGTGAGCGCGACTTCGTTATCTTTGATCTCCAACTCAGGTGGAGCAATGACTCGATCCATATCGGTCAAAACCGGTGGCGAAAGCGCAGGCTCAATGAAGAGGTGATCACGGAAGAGATCGCGAATTCCCAGCGTGTTCTGCTGCAGCGGCCCAATATGAAAGAAGATGTTGCCCAGGGAGCGTCTGTCACGTTGCAAGCGCGACAGCTCGATCTGGGCCTGAATTTCAATCGTCGACCAGGCGGGCGCGCTGCCGACTTTGGAGAGCTGTATGCCTGCGAAGGTGTAGCGCTGTGCATCGGGTTGTTGGCTCCACCAGTCGATGAGTGTGCCGTACGCCTGTGGTGTTTGTGTCGACGGCCAATAGAGCTGCGGCGCGATGTAGTCGACCCACCCGCGGGATTTCCAGAGTAGAGGATCTGCAAAAATCCCATCGTACTGATCAAACCCGACAATACCTGCGGGAATTCCAGGACGGTAGATACCAAACGGCGAAATGCCGAAGCGCACCTGTGGTGCGATCTCTTTAAGGGTGGAGGCAACCCGCTCGACGAGGACGTTGACGTTGTGTCGGCGCCAGTCATGCCGCCCGAGCTCGCCACCCGCGGATTGGTAGGACGTATAGGTCCTGCTGTCTGGAAATGGCTCAGAGCCGTCCGGATAGGGATAGAAATAGTCGTCGAAGTGAATGCCGTCGACCTCATAGCGACGGACAATATCGACCACGACCTCAACGAGCCGATCTTGCACCACGGGGGCGCCCGGGTCCATCCACACGCCACCCGCGTAGTTGTGAGCGAGGTCGGGGTGGGTCAGTGTCATGTGCTCCCGAGCTGCAACGCTGCTCTGCCTTTGCTTCGCGCGGTACGGATTCAGCCAAGCGTGCACCTCGATGGCGCGGGCATGGGCTCGCTCGAGGAGGTAACCGAGCGGATCGTAACCGGGATCACCGCCCGCAATACCCGTGAGATAACGGCTCCAGGGTTCGATCTCCGACTCATACAGAGCGTCGAGCTCGGGCCGGACTTGGAAAAAGATCGCGTTCAGATGTGATTCGGCTGCCGTGTCGACGATGCCATCGAGCTCTGCCTTTTGCGCTTCGGCGTCGAGCCCTGTGCGGCTCGGGAAGTTGATATTGGCGACGCTCGCGATCCACACTCCCCGCAGCTCCCGAGGGTGAGACACCGCGACCCAATGCCCTTCGCTCCCTGTTGCCCTCTCTTCGATTTGCGGTGCCATGGCGCTGACCGGCCATGGTTGGCTCTCGCGTCCTGCGGTACATGCAGCGCAACAGATTGCCAAGAGGGTGGGGCGCATGCCTGCGACGCAGCCACTGTCTCGACGGGGAAACGGGTGCAAGTGAGACAGCGTGCACCCGGAAGGAGCTGACCTCAATGTTCTGTTTCTGTGCTGGAGGTGATGGGATAGGTGCGCTCGAGGTACGCGAGCATCGCGTCGAGGATCGTCATGCCGAGAAAATGTCGGCGACTGTCATCCATATTGCCGATGATTCTGTCGAGTCCTTCCCCGCCGGTGGCGAGAAAATCATTGGTGGCCAACTGGTAGCGCTTCTGCGGATCGATGGCGGATCCGTCGGCGAGCGCCGTGCTTACTGTGTCTGCGTCCACCCGCACGTCGAGTCCATAGGTGTGCGGCGGCAGCCCTCGTCTTTGGCTCATGTATGCGATGATACGTTGGAGCTCATCACCACTCAGATCGAGGATAGTGACCTGATTGCTGAAAGGCAGGACCTCGAACACCTGGCCAAAACGAAGTGGCCCGCTTGGTAGGTCGGCTCGGACTCCTCCGCGGTTTTGCAGCGCGATGGCCGTGTGAGCCGCCTCAGCCATGGCGCGACAGACGTGTGGCCCGACAGAGAGTGCGCCGTCACGCGGGAGCCGATTGGGCAGCGTCGCGTTGATTGGCCGTTCGTATTGGGCGCGCGCTTCGGATCGGAACGGCTGCATGGCGAGCTCCAGGGCGGGATCGGGTTCGACGGGGGCCTTCATGAATGTGGCCCGTCGAATGGGACCGGCCAGCACGGTGTCGGAACAGGTTCCGTCTGGCCATTGCTCAAGGCATAGGTCAACCAGTGGATGGATCGTTGACCGTGCCCGATCGATGCCTCCTGTGGGCGAGACGCAAACATCGACCCAACCGAGTTGTTTGGCTGCTGCCGTGGCTTCAATTGTGGCGATGTCATCGAACCAATTGGCGACACTCTCGTGTCGATGTCCGCCAATGGCGACGTCGATGGTGCGTTGGGGAAGCTGTCGCAGGAGATTGAAAAGCTCAGAGTCGAGCTCGCAGGTAGTTCCGTCGTTGGGCTGATCGCACTGGCCACCGAGATGGCCGAGCAGAACGACGATGTCAGCCCCGCGGTCGCGTAGCCTTCGTGCTTCGGAGACAATCAAGGGTGCCGGATCACGAAACTCCAAGTGCGCGACCAGGTCGCTGCGGGTTACCAACGGAGTTTCGGTGGTCGACACCCCAAGCACGCCAACTCTTACTTTGCCGACGTCGAGCAGGATGCTCGGTTTGCTGTTGGGCCAGCGTACCCTCTCGCCCGTTTCGCGCTCGAAGATGTTGAGTGTAAGAAACGGGAATCTCGACTCCGCCATTCGTGTGGATAAGACGCCTGTGGGATCGGGATGATCGGTGCTGAGACGACCCAGATCAAACTCGTGATTGCCCACGGCGGCGGCGTCGTAGCCAAGGAGGTTGTATGCTTCGGTGATCGCACGACCTTGGCTGAGGGTGGAGATGAGGGTGCCTTGGAACATATCGCCCGCATCGAGCAAAAGGATCTTGTCGCCATATCGTTGCCGCAGAATGCGAAGGTACCCACTCAATCCAATGAGCCCGCCTTTGCGCACCGTCCTGTCTCCTGCACCATATTCGTGGGGAAAGATGGCACCGTGTACGTCGGTGGTGGTGAGCAAAGCGAAACAGTTGGGTGGCACAACGACATCTCGGCGCTGGCACCCCGTTGTCACGACGACGGACAAGGCGATGCCAGAAATGGCGAGCCTAATGTTGCACATGGGCAAAGATGCTCCCATGGCAGGTTGCGGTGTGCAAGTTGGCGGCAAACAATTGAATTATGATTTTGAATGATTCATCAATCTTGCGGTGAGGCTGCATTAAATAGTCCTCGTTTGTGGGCCCTGGATTGGTGCACAGCGGGTCAGATGGATCCCGTTCGGCCGTTCGCACTTTTCTGTGGTGTGAAAGTAATATGTCGTTATTGCTTGTTAAATGTGGCTGTGGTGGATTTCGAAGGGGGGGCTTTGTGGGCACGGGCGTTTTCTTTTGACAGATGATGTTGAGGCCGTTACAATCTAACCCGTCAAATTTATTGATATTTTGATTATTAATAAGAACCTCCAACCTACCACGAGGACGGCACCATGGATTGGGGTCTTTTTGACCAAGAAGGCGCGATGCGGCAGCGGTTTTTGGAAATCGATGAACGCACCGATGAGCTGAAGAAGCGATTTCTCACGACTTCCGAAGGTTGGGGAGCATTTCAGGAGATGTGCGACATCTCGCTCATTTACCACGAGAACGGTTTGGAGGGTGTGGTACTCACCTATCCCGAAATCAAGAGCGCCGTCGATAACAAGATCATCTCGGATGTGAGTTTGCTCCCGACCTATCAGGACATCAAGAACCAAAAGTATTGTGTCGACTTGATGCGGGAAAAAGCTGAGGTGAAGCGGTTCAATGTCACCGTGAGCTTCATCAAGGAATTGCACGGTCGCCTCGTCAATGACCCCGACGAAGTCGGCGTCTATCGCAAGGACATACCCATTCACCGCACCTACTTTCACGAGATTGCCCAACCCTCGAAGATTCAGGCGGGCCTGGTCAAGGTGTTGGACTATGTCAAGGCCCGGCCCGAAGGGGATATTCATCCAATAGAGCACGCCGCCAACGTACATCACCGCTTCATGCGTGTGTTTCCGTTCTCAAACTATAGCGGCATGCTGGGGCGTTTGCTTTCCAACTTCGTGCTCATGCGAAGCGGATACTTGCCAGTCGTCATCCATTCCTCCGACAGGCAGCGTTACTACGAGGCGCTGCGCGGGGCTGAGCGTGATTTCCGTTCTTTTGTCGCGGAAGCCATGGAGAACGCTCTGGAGAATGCTGACAAGTTTTTCTTTGGCGTGACGACGCCAAGGCCGCGGCCAACTTCCAGTGAGGCCGCTCGGGCATAATCTGGCCGTCATTTGCGTGACCGCAGCAACTGGGGCGGTTCTCACTTGCCAAGTTCTGCGAAGGCACGGTTGAGAACGCTGTTGACCGCCGCAAAATCTTTTTTGGCAAACGCCTCCGTCATCTCAACCGACCTTGCCCGAATCTCAGGGTTCGCCTGCGCGACGCGCTCTCCGACCATCATGTGCAGTCGTTGCATTTTAGCGGCGACGAAGGTGCGATCGATCTCTATCTTGTTCAGCTCCTCTCTCGCGAGCTCGAGGCAGCGCACGCAGTCTTTGACGGCACCGCGGCTGAGCTCGAGTTGTGCGGTGCGTTCCAGACTGTCGAGTGTTGCGTTGTCACCGGTGATGATGCCTCGCTCTTTGCGAATCCCCTCGAGCTCGGCGAGCAACTTGGCGCGTAGCTCCTCCAGTGTCATCGACCCCACGAGGAAGGTTTCCTGCGCGAATGGTTCGAGGGCTGCGAAGAACTGTGTGACGTCGGAGTAGCGATCCTCTGGATTCCGCTCGATGGCTTTGAGAACAACTTCTTCGAGTCCGGAGGGAAGCCGTACGTGATCGCACAGAGGCGTGACCTCCCTAAACAGTATTGCGCTAGCGACCTCACCGAAGGTGACTCCAGAATACGGGTATGCCGCGCTCAAACATCGATAGAGGGTCACGCCCAGGGAATAGATGTCAGAGCCGCGAGAGGCGGGGCGGTTCTTGAGAATCTCGGGTGCCACATATTGGAGCGTGCCGACCCAGACGCCGGTTTGGGTAACCCTCTTCACGCCAGGACCTGTGGCGTAGCCAAAGTCGAGGATGGCTGGCACCCCGTCTGGACGCAACTGGATGTTTCCCGGCTTGAGGTCGCGGTGAAGTATGCCGAGCTGGTGCGCCGCTTCTAGACCTCGGCAAACGGCTCGCAGGATGTGAACGGCACGAGCGGGGTCGAGCTTGCCGTCGACCTCGATGATGTCTTCGAGCGAGCGACCCAAAATGAGTTGCATGGACAGAAAAACCAGGCTCCCCTCTTGGTGTAGCTCGAAGAGCCTGCAGACATTCGGATGATCGACACGGCGGGCGAGGTCAACCTCGCGGCGCAGGCGCTCGACCGCGTCGTCTGAGGCCGCCTTGGCGTCGTGCAGGACCTTGAGGGCGACAGTTGCTCCCGTCGCGCTGTCCTGGGCGCGATAGACCGTTGCAAGAGCGCCACGCCCCAAGGTTGAATCGACGACGAAACGGCCGAGCTGGCTTCCTGAAAGCAAGTGGCGAGGATTCATGACTGCCGGTCGATCCTGCACGGGAAGGATGTCGTGGACGATGGAGACCGTGGCATGGCTGCAGCAAAGATCGGCGAGCGACCAAATGCAAGGCGGCCCGGATCATTGAGACCCTGGGGCTCATTCGAAAAACTGGCTTTGCTTTTTGCTCCGGCCCAACCGAGTCGTGTACCATGAGCGCCGATGACGATGGCATTGGCGATCCTGTTGCTCGTGACGACGCAATCTCCTCGGGAGGATTTCGTGCTCGAGTCTCTCGGCGAGCACATCGTCGAAATCCTGGGGAACCCGGCCGTGGCAGAAGCGAAGGTCGGAGTTCTCGTGGTTCGACTGGACGACGACAAGGAGCTGTTCGCACTGCGCGCCGATGACGTCTTGGTGCCCGCGTCGAACATGAAGATTGTCACCACTGCCGCGGCGCTGCACTATCTCGGTCCCGACTATCATTTCAAGACAGAGCTTTACGGCAAGGCCGATCCCCAGGGTGTGATCCGCGGGGACCTGTATATCAAGGGGTACGGCGACCCGTGGCTATTGCCGGAGCGTCTTTGGAATCTCGCCAACCGCGTGCGGTACCTTGGGGTAAAGGCAATCAAGGGCAATATCGTCGTCGACAGCTCCTACTTTTCCGGTCCCAACATGGCCAATGGATGGGAACAGGACAGGACGGCCAATGCCTACATGGCGAAATCCGGTGCCGTGTCGCTCGGATTCAATGCGGTCCTGATCCATGTCTTGCCGCACCCCAATGGCGAAGCAGCAAGGGTGCTCGTTGAGCCCGAGTCGAAATATGTGGCAATTGAAAACACCGCGACCACAGTTACGCGTGGCAGAACTCGTCTGAAGGTGGATATTGAGCCGCTCGGGGCTCGATCAGTGGTGAAGGTGTCGGGGCACATCTCAGCCAACGACCCAGGCCGAGGTTACTGGCGACGGGTCGACAACCCACCGATCTTCACGGGGGAGGTTTTCAAGAGTCTCCTCACGGGGGGCGGCGTTGCTGTCAAGGGTCGGGTCATCGAGGGAAATGTGCCAGCCGAGGCTGAGCGTTTGGTTGCCATGGGCTCGCCCCGTCTCGCCGAGATTCTGCTGCGGGTCAACAAACACTCCAACAACTTCATGGCCGATCAAGTGGCGCGCACTCTCGGTGCGGTCGTGATCAGTTCTCCGGGAAGCTGGGAAAAAGGGAAGCAGGCGATCGAGAGCTTCCTCGAAGACGAGGTTGGCATCGAACGTGGCACCTATATGATCGGCAACGCCAGTGGATTGCACGATGTCAACCGCATGAGTCCCCGTCAGTTGGTGATGGTCCTCGCCCACATGCGTCGCGATCCACACACCTGGCCAGAGTTCCTGAGCTCCCTTGCGGTCGCCGGGGGTGCCGGTACGTTGTCAGAACGAATGCGCGAATCCGACGCGGAACAGATGCTACGTGCCAAGACAGGTACTCTCTCCACTGCGAGCGCTCTGTCCGGCTACGTCGTCTGCAAGAGTGGTGAGAACTTGGCCTTCTCAATTCTCGTCAACGACTACAAAGTCGACATTCAGGATGTGTGGCGTGTGCAGGACGATCTCGGAAAGACTCTCGCCTCACTCGACTTCACCATGCCACCGCCTCTCACCGAGAGCCCCGACGGAGTCAAGACACTCGGCTCTTTGCCCGGGCACCCGACGCAGGATGTCGGTGTGGGCCGGCACTCAGTCGAGAGTGGAAAGGCCAGCGCACCATGAGCCCCAATGACGACCTCGAGCAAATCACTGAGGCGATCAGAAAGCTCAAGACCGGGTACGACAAATACTTCGCCGGAATCGAGCGCATCGCCCCCCTCAAGGAACGCGAGCATGTCAAAAAGACGATGCGGCATTTGCTCACCCACCAGGGCAACAATACCGCGAGACGATTTCGGGTGCAGAGCCTGCAAACGAGTCTCATAACTCACGAAGCCTATTGGGACCGTATCACTCGCCAGATCGAAGAAGGCACCTACAAACGCGACATCTTTCTCATGCATCTCCGACAAACACGAGGGCAGCAGGAGACCACGGCATCAGTGGATGCAGTAGTAAAAGGGCTGGGGGAACAACCAAGGTCAGCGCCAAGTGCAGAACCAGCCTCAGCCCAGGTCGCTTCAGGGCAGCCGGGCCAAGCAGTCAAGCCCAACACGGCACAAGCGTACCCCGCCTCACTTCATCAGTTACACGCCGCCTACGAAGAAGCCCGACGGCAGGTGGGGGATGCGCGTCCGGTGCCAATCGACGCCTTGGCAAACACGATTCGCAAACAGGTTACAGCCATCAAAGAGCGCTACAAGTGCGAGCGGGTCGAGTTCAAGGTGGTTATCAAAGACGGCAAAGCCGTCCTCAAGGCAGTCCCTAAGTAACGGTACCCGCACTGGGCCGGTGGCGGCCGGATCAATCAGAGGAAGAAACGAGTCGCGTGTTTACGCGAGCTCGTGGAGACAACAGGGCCGGCGGAAGCCGCCGAAGTGATGCATTCAATTGCGACGAGAGTTGATGGAGGCGGAACCGAGCCGGCCCTGTTGCTCCGCGAAGCGAGCGGGGGCACGAAGTTAGTTTCCTACCAGGCTCCAGGCCCGTGCCTACCAGCGGCCGCGGCGTGCGGCCTTTGCGCCTCTGCCGCCAAGGGCGACTTGTTGATACTGGGCCGGGGGGCGTTCGAGGTGGAATTGGAACCACTGTTCCTTGAAGACTCGCATTTTGATCTTGCGGTTGTTTTGCACCGCAAGGAGCGCATCTTTGACCTTGGGGTCGTCCTTGGTCTTTTTTACGCCCTCCGCAAGGACATTCTGCGCGCCGTCTTTGTCGCCGACTTGGCTGAGGAGATAGGCGCGCAGACACCAAGCCAACGACTGGCTCTTGCCGCGTTTGGTGGCGATCTCCAGGGTTTTGCGCATGTCGTCGTGGCTCTTCTTTTTGTATTGAATGACGGCGAGCATCGCCACGGACATCCAATGCCCAAAGGTCAGCGCACGCTGTAGGTACGGTTGAGCCTTGTTGAACTCTTTCTGCAAAAAGTAGATGACGCCAATTTGTGAATCGACCTGTGAGCGCACCCCAAACTGCCAGACAGCCCACGGATAGGCCTGCTCCATGCCCGTGATGGCCAGGTCAAACTTGGGAGGCATCGTCTGCAGGGATTTGGAGGCGTCGGTGAAGATCTTCTCGACCTTCTTGAAGACCCACCGCGCCAAAACGAAATACGCGATGATCAGTGCAAGAACTCCGGGAACGATGGACTCGCCGAGGCGGAGAAACCCAGGCCCCCACAGCGCGGCAAACACAACCACACCAATGAGAGTAGACAGTAAAATGTTGCGCATGGGCTGCACCTTTCCGCTGATGGGGCGAGCCAAGGGGCGCCTGCATAGCAATCGGCCGCCGCAAAGTAAAGAACTGCTAAACGGACGGGGCGGTGGGATACTATCATTGGACGCGGGTTGATTTTGCCGCTGACACGTGTTGTTGAAGGGTAATTGATGCGACCCATCTCTCAGATGTCCAAGTCCGTGGCCGCCCATCTGTCGGGCATATTTATGGATATCGATGGCACTCTAACGGACGGCGGCCGTTTGTTGGCAGAAGCCTACTCAGCTTTGTGGCGTCTGCATGCCGCCGGCCTGCGGGTTGTTCCGGTCACCGGCCGCCCGGCGGGCTGGTGTGATCTCATCGTTCGTCAGTGGCCAGTGGACGCTGTTGTTGGCGAGAATGGCGCCTTTGCGCTGTGGCTCGAAGATGGCCACCGTCATGAGCTGGTGCATCCCGACATTACAACGGGGGATGCCCAGAAGCGCCTCGTGGTTGTGCGCGATGCGATCTTGTCCGATGTGCCGGGGAGTCGAGTGGCGAAGGACCAACCGTTTCGTCGATATGACCTGGCGATCGACTTCTGTGAGGAGCCGCCGGATCTCGGCCTCGACGCCGCCGACAGAATCCGCGAGGTTTTTGTTGAGCATGGTGCACACGCCAAGATCAGCAGTATTCACGTCAACGGTTGGTATGGCGACTATGACAAGCTGACCATGGTCGAGTTGTTGGCGGAAAACCTCTGGGGTATAGACATTAGAGGGGATCGCGACCGTTATGGCTTCTGCGGCGATTCTCCCAACGACGAGCCGATGTTTGAGTTCTTCCCCCACGCCTGTGCGGTGGCCAATGTCCTTCCCTTCGCGAATCGCATGGGCTCTCTTCCCCAATACGTGACAGGTGGGTCGGGCGGAATCGGCTTTGCCGAAATGGTCGACGTGATCTTGGAAAAACGCAGGGGATGATCAGCGTTACATAGCGTAGTAGACGCCCAGCCTGCCTTCGATGGTCCAGACGGTGACGTCGGCGAAGTACGGGATGACCCCCGCCTCGGCGAAAACGCCCAGGCCGCCGAGGGAGAAGCTCACACCGGCGGCACCGCCAAACGCTGTCAGGGTGTCACCTTCAGCGATGAGATTGCTGACCGCCATCACCGCTCGCAGGTACATGGGAAATAAAGGAGGGTCGAGCACCAACATCGGGCGCAACTGCATGTCGAAATCGCCATTTTCAACATCACCTAGCGCAAAGTTAAGTCCGAGCTCGAGGCGCAACATCTCTCCCAGTCCCCATCCCGGGGCGATCATGATGCTGGTGGGGATACGGCCAGTCGGCTCTGTGACGGCATAGCCGGTACCAAGGGAGCCTTCGATCACGAATCCGGCCTTAGCGGTCATCGGCACAGCAAAAATGACGGCAGCAACCAAAGCCCATTTGAGATGTCGCATGAAAGGTTCTCCTTGAAGCAGGTGGCTATTTCGTCGACTCCCCGTTCGACGGACTCTCTGAACGTTTTGTTCAATCACCAAATCTGCGCTGACGCAAAGAGAATCGCCAAAACGGGGAGTTGCAACAGAGCATGCCAGTGTGCTAGCCGAGAGTCCTGATGCGTCGATGGGAAGACGCTAGGTAGCACGAACCGTACAATGGGTGCGGTACCATAGAGGGGCTCATGTCTGGTCACAGCAAATGGTCCACGATTAAGCGGAAGAAGGGCGAGATAGACGCTAAGCGCGGCAAGATCTTCACCAAGGTGGTGCGCGAAATCACCACGGCTGCGCGCATCGGTGGCAGTGACATCGATGCAAATCCACGTCTGCGAGCGGCGGTCAGTGTGGCGAAGGCCGCGCGGATGCCATCGGAGAATATCGACCGCGCCATTAAGAAAGGCTCGGGCGAGCTCGACGGCTCGGCCATCGAGGAGCAAAATTATGAGGGCTACGGACCTGGCGGCGTAGCGTTATACGTCGAAGCGCAGACCGACAACAAGAACCGCACAACATCGGAAGTGCGCAATGTCATCGCCAAGGCCAACGGCAACCTCGGCACCGCTGGCAGCGTCGCCTGGATGTTCAAGAAGCAGGGTCACTTCACCTTTGACGCTGCCAAGTATACAGAGGAAGAGGTGATGGATGCGGCCCTCGAGGGTGGAGCGACCGACGTCGTCACCGAAGGTGACGAGATCATCGCCATTTGCGAGCTCAAGCAATTCGCCGCTGTCGCCAACCATTTCGACAAGCTCGAGCTCAAATACCAGGGCGAGCTAACGATGGTTCCCGAGAACACGGTCAAGGTCGCGGGTGAGGACGCCGCGAGGGTGCTGCGGCTCATCGAGAAGCTCGAGGACCTCGACGATGTCATGAAGGTGTATGCCAACTTCGATATTGATGATGAGGAGCTCGAGCGCATCGTCGGTGCTGATTGATCCCATGAAGAAAATATTCTCCACCTTTGCCCTCGCCACCCTGTTTGCGGCTCTGGTTGCTTGCGACAGCCTGCCCGAATGCGAAAAGGGTGAGGTCCGCTTCGACGGGCGTCCACCGCGTACCATGTTCGCCTTCGATCGCACCTGCCGTGACAATTGTTTCTCTTATCCCGCGAGTGATGCGTCGTGCGATCCCTCCTGCCCTGAAATCGTGCTCGACCGACCCACGGGGGTGCTCATCGAGGACCGACATCTGTTGTTGGCGGATGCCAAGAGCTTGGGGGCTTCGCGGGCGCTGGTATTTGGTTTTGGTTTTGTCGACGAGGCTGGCGGCGATGCTCCCAGTGATTGGGGCATCACCCGTTCGGGCAGTCGCACCTATCTGAATGATCAGGTGGTCGGCACAGCTCGGTTCGTCATGGACACGGGCGTGGCCGAAGTCGCCATCAATGTTTTTGACGATGACGACAGCGATTTGTTGGCCACGCGAACCACGGCTGAGGCTGCATTGGTGGCCCAACCCGGTCGGCTCGAGTTCCTCGAAGCTAACGATGGTCGGCTGCGGGGGCGGTTTCTTCTTGGTTACCAAACATCCACCCATCAGGCCCAAGGTGAGGTGGTTGGCTGCTTTGATGTGTCCCTCAGCGAGGAGCGGGAGCTCGACGGGGTCTCGTATCGCGTTATCCAATGAGTGAGCAACCGAGGAGCTCGTCCCATGAGTGAGCAACGGGTCCTCGGTATTGATCCGGGATCACATCGCACCGGTTGGGGTGTCGTCTCCCTGCAGGGCAGCCGCTTGTTGCATGTCGCCTCGGGCACCATTCACGCTGGTGAAGGTTCCCTCGCGATGCGTCTGCGGATTATCGGCGATGTCCTTGACCAGGTGCTGTTGGAGCACCGCCCCACCGTCATGGCTGTGGAGACGGTGTTTCATGCGCGCAATGCCAAGAGTGCTCTGCAACTCGGACATGCTCGCGGTGTTGCGTTGCTCAGTGCTGCCCGGCGCGACCTGACGGTGTTCGAGTACACAGCAGGTCAGATCAAGCAAGCGTGCACGGGCAGAGGTCGTGCCGACAAAGACCAAGTGCAACAGATGGTTCAGATTGTGCTCGGCGTGCGTGAGCCGATGGGCCTCGACACGAGCGACGCCCTCGCCGCTGCCATTTGTCATGCCCACATGGCGAGCAGTGCTGTCACAGAGCTGCTCGGCGCTGTCAATCGCCAAGGTTCGGTGAGGATGAGGGCGAGGAGCATCAACGGATAGGGGCCTTTCACTTCGTCGAGTTGCGAGCGATACCCGGAGAGCAATGAAATGATAGCCAGTCTTCGCGGCATCTTGATTTACAAAGACGCGCAGAGCGCCGTCGTCGAGTGTGGCGGCGTAGGCTACGGCTTGTCGATGTCCGCCACATCGTTGGCGACGTTGGGGGGTGAGGGATCCGAGGTCTCGGTGGTGGTACACACCCACCTCACCCAGGATTCATTGCGTCTCTTCGGCTTCGTCGACAGGCAGGAGCGGCGCATCTTCGAGGTCCTCATTAGCATCAGCGGCGTCGGTCCCAAGCTCGCGCTGGCCATCTTGTCGATACTCAATCCTGGCGAGCTCGGTCAGGTGGTCGCCCGTGAGGACAAGGCCACCCTCGTGCGTATTCCAGGCATTGGCGGCAAGACCGCCGAGCGCTTGCTCGTTGAGCTCAAGCATCGATTGCCGAAGATAGAGGCGACCGCGTCTTCCGCGTTCCGTCCTGCCACCCGCTCAGAGATCGGCAGCGATCTCGCCGCCGCCCTCGTGGCCCTTGGTTTCAAGCCGACTGCCGCAGAGGATGTGGCGAAGTCCACCTTGGGGGCCCACCTCGATGAGAAAGATCTCGCGGTGCTCGTGCGTCTGGCGTTGCGCTCCACAACCCGAGGCTAGGGGCCGAAGAGGCTGCCCTGGGGTGACGGAGTGGACGGCGGGGTCATCCCCAAGAGGTGGTAGGTGCGCAGGGTGGCCACGCGACCGCGCGGGGTGCGCTGGATGTAGCCTTCCTGCAAGAGGTAGGGCTCGTACACCGACTCGATGGTATCGGCCTCTTCCCCGAGGGAGGCGCCGAGAGTCTCGACGCCCACGGGGCCGCCATCGAATTTGTTCACCAGGGTATCGAGGAGGCGTCGGTCCATTTCGTCGAAGCCGTTGACATCGACGCCGAGGCGATTGAGCGCGTGCCTGGCGATGTCGCGCTCGATGATGCCATTGCCCTCGACCTCGGCAAAGTCTCGCACCCGTCGCAGCAGGCGATTGGCGATGCGGGGGGTGCCTCGGGAGCGAG
>Ga0156400_1009_pt1 | contig 21885 bp, 13 predicted proteins | sample RifOxyA3_FD_108044 | JGI IMG/M metagenome (GOLD analysis project Ga0156400, IMG submission 108044) | Deltaproteobacteria bacterium RIFOXYA12_FULL_58_15
AGCGAAAGGCGCATCGTCCAGAAGATAGCGGTCGACGATCTTCGCCACCGCAGTTCTGCCGAGAAGGTCGACGAGCTTTTCGTAGAGGAGCTTGCCGCGCGGCAAGGTGTGGTCGAAGTCGTCCAGCCTCCACCGCACCCGCGGTGTCTCGTCGATAACTGCAAAATATGTGTCGCGGAAGGTCATTTGCGGCGCGAGGATGAGCGAGTCGATCTCGCGGGTGATTGCAAAGTCCTCGAGCATGTCAGGCGCGTACTCGACACCGCCATAGGCCTGGAGCATCAGTTGCTCGCGCAACGCGCTGGCGACCAGGTCCGCAACGAGTGTCGGCGACAGGTGGGTCTCTCTTCGCCGACAATGGGGCAGGACAAGCAGTGCCAATTGCTGCCGCCACAGACTGGCGCGGTGCAGCTTGAGAAAGCGTTCTGCCAACGAGAGACGAAATGCCCGATCGGAGACCGCGAACCCCCCATCAAATGCCTCGACCAGGTTCTCGCGCAATGGTGCCAGGACGACCAACGGCCGAACGTCGACACCGAAGCCATGGCGCATTGCGAAATCCGCGCCGATAACCACGGTTGCCTCGAGCTCCGTGAGGGCCGCGGCATCCCGGCCAGAGCCGAGACGACGTGGTGAGTCCCGGGTATCGGTCGGTGCAAGGATCGTCGCCGCCGGCCCGGAGCGAACCACGAGCTCGCGGGCGAGCACCACCGGCACGAATCGCGCCACGATCTTGCCCGCAACAGTCCGCGGCCCGTCACGGGTGACCGGTAACCCACCGATTGAGCCGACGAGGCCGGTCGGGACTGTGACCGAGAACGTGGTGGGCAACGCAGCGAGCGCCCGGCCGTCACCGAACATGGGATACCAGCCCCCGAGTAGATAGGTCGCCATCTCGCTCTGTCCAAAGGTGCCGTTTCTGCGGGGCACGTCGGTGGCAAAGGTGAGGCGGACAATCTTGTTCTTGGCATATGTCCCAACGGTGAGCCATGGGCCCCGCGTCTTTAACCGTCTCCCGTCGAGCCACACCGACAACCGGGCCGGTGAGAAGCCCTCTGGATAGAACCACTCGCGATTGACGTCATCGAGACCGCGCTCTGGGCCCAACACTTCCGGGTAGATTGCTACCGCGACCTCGCCGTCTCGGCCGACCACGCAGGTCACCTCGCCGCGGACTTCCCGGCCGCTGGCATCGACCTCGGCCCGAAGTGTTACCTGCTTGCAGATTGTCAAGCTCGAGGCCGACAGCAAGAGCAGCACGGCGATCATGAAAACCCAATCGAACGAAGACTCACGGGAAGACGATCAGCGCGAGGTGGCCCGCAGCGGTCCACTCGGTGGCGAAACCTTCGCTGCTGTTCTCACGCAGGCCGTGGGCTGGATCGAGGGTGAGGATGCGTTGCTTGCGACGATTCATGCCCACGACGACCTCGTAGTGGGGGTAGACACGTTGGCGGTAACGCTTCATCACACCGACGAGGATCGGGCGATTCTTCCCGAGCTCTCGATCAAGGTCGCTCATTCGCCCTTCGATGAGGAAGGCTTGCAAGCCCTGGCCATGGGCGAGTTGGCGAAGGGCCGCCGCCTTGATGCCGCCCTCTGGCGCGGCGAGGCTCGCCCCTCTCACCTCGTCAGGCGTGATTGGGCGCCCCCAGTAGCCGAGAACCATGTCGAGTGCGGCGGTGCCGCAGTCCTCTTGGGATGTCTGGCGCACCTCGGGCACGCCCGCGATCAGCTCCCAGCCATCACCCGCCGTCAAGGCACCCGCCGAGATGCTCTTGGCCGAGCCGAGATAACAGCCGCTCGCCAGAAGGCTGCAGAGCATCGTTAAGCCCTTGGGGCTCGTTACCCCCGAATTGACCATGTTGGCACCAAACAGCCGCTAGAGAAGAATCACAACGAGAACGACGATCAACACCACGGTGAGCACGCCGCCACCGATGTAATATCCGCGATCGCCGCCCTGGAACTCGCCAAGCTGTGGCGTGGTTGCTTCGCGCTCGGCATAGTCGGCTGCCTCGCTCGAGGTTCCTTCGCTTGGCGCGGGTTGTGCGACCTGCTCCTCGGCGGCCCTGTCAGACTCAGTACGGCCCAAAGCGCCTTCTGCTTGAGCCATTGCTGGAAAGCTGGCGAGAGCCAACAACATCATACCTGTAATGAGCTTCTTCATCGGATCTCCTTTTAACCGTCTTCGGGTTCACGAAGACAGTGGTGCCGCTTTCGTCCGATGGAAGCCTTACACAGAGAGAAAATATCACCGCCCCACGTCGCAAAAACAAACGCATCGATGCAGCTTCGATCCCATTCGAGCATCGGGTCAAGGTGCCCTACGGCATCGTGTTCGCCACGTTGGGACGGTGTTCTTCTTGCGGCCTTTTCGACACGTCGGTTTTGGCGACGTTACAAGCCTGAACTTCCTAATGGTAAAAAGATGACCGCATCGCCTAATAGGAACTTAGCGTCTCGCAGGCGACAAAGAGTGCCATCGAGCGCCACACGTTCAACTGGGAAAGGGAAGCACATGAACAAAGATCAGGCAAAGGGTAAATGGGAGCAGCTTAAGGGAAGGGCGAAGAAAGCTTGGGGCGAGCTGACGGACGACGATTTCAAGAAGGCCGAGGGCTCCGAGGACAAGCTCTTTGGCGTCATCCAACAGAGGTTTGGCGATACCAAGCAAGCAATCAAGGCGAAGCTCGACAAGTTAAACTTGAAGTGACGCGAAATGACACGCCTTGGGCCCCAGGTTGGCCGCTGTCAAAGGTGAGCAAAGTATTCTCAATCATTCCAAAGAGGAGACAACGATGTGGTTCACTATCTTCTTGATCGTTCTGTTTTTTTTTGCGCTCGGTGGCGGTGGATGGGGGCACTCACGGCAAGCCTACTGGGGCTGGTCGCCCGCAGTTATCATCCTGATCGTGGGCGCAGTGCTGTACTTCACCGGCAATCTCCACTTGAACGGATGAGCCCCCGGGCCGGGGATGAAGCACGATGAGCTATGCTCCCGGCCCTGCGTCATTGCGAGTCGCTCGCGCTCGGCGCGAATACCACCTTCACCGTATGTTCGTGTTTGTCATTGATGAGTTTCAGGATCGGCTCCTCTAGCGACACTCCGTCGAGAGTCAAACGGGCCGGGCCCTGGTGCTCCGGACTCTGCGTGAAGCCGACGTGGTAGAAGGTCTCGTGGTAGCGGTAGTGCAACTTGAACTGTGTCCACGCCGACGGAACGTGCGGGCAAAAACGGAGGGTGTCCGCCTGTCTCTCGATCCCGAAGACGACTTCGTGTAGCAGCCGGTAATACCACGATGCCGAACCCGTGTACCATGACCACCCACCTCGACCGGCGTACGGAGACTGACTGTAAACATCCGCCGCCAAGACATAGGGCTCGATTTTGTAGCGCTCAACCGCCGCCGGATTGAGAGCGTGATTGATGGGGTTCAAAAACGCAACGAGTGTTGCGGCCTGTTCGTTTCGTCCGGCCAGAGCCAGAGCCAGGGCCGCCCATACCGCGCCATGGGTGTATTGCCCCCCATTCTCGCGCACTCCCGGCGGGTACCCTTTGATGTAACCGGGTTCGATGGCACTTCGATCGAATGGCGGAGTCAAGAGCTGCATCAGCTGGAGATCGTGACGGACCAGCTCATCCCACATGGAATCCAGCGCCATACGGCGTCGCTCGGAGGTGCCAACCTCGGCGATGGTTGCCCAACTCTGCGGTAGCGAGTCGATTCGACATTCCTCATTTTCCGCCGAGCCCAAGGGCTCGCCGTTGTCAAAGTAGGCGCGACGGTACCACCCGCCGTCCCACCCATGCTGCTCGATTTGGCTCGCGAGCTCGCTGGCGACCGAGATGCAGCGCTCGGCAAAGGCCTCATCGCGATACTGTTCGGCTAAGGGGGCAAACCGTGAGAGCACCTCATGGAGGAAGAACCCGAGCCACACGCTCTCTCCTTGGCCCTCATGCCCCACCCGGTTCATCCCGTCATTCCAATCTCCGCTTCCCATCAGAGGCAAGCCGTGGACGCCCAGCCTCATGCCGTTGACGAGGGCCCTTGTGCAATGCTCGTACAGAGTGCCCGTCTCGTCGGAGCGCCCCGGCAGATCGTAGTAGCTCTCCTCGTCATCGTTGAGTGCCCGCCCTGTCAGGTAGGGGATCTGCTCTTTGAGCACACCCGTATCCCCCGTAAATGACACGTAACGAGAGACCGCGTATGGCAGCCACAGGTAGTCGTCGGAACAACGGGTTCGGACACCCCGTCCACCGGGTGGATGCCACCAATGCTGCACATCTCCCTCGGCGAACTGCCGCTCGGCACACGTGAGAAGATGCTGGCGAGCGAGATCCGGTACCTCGTGCAGAAGCGCCAGACAGTCCTGCAGCTGATCGCGAAAGCCGTACGCCCCTCCCGACTGATAGAAGCCGCTGCGGCCCCACAATCGGCAAGACAGAATCTGGTAGGGCAACCAACCATTCAACAACACGTTCATCGCGGCGTCCGGCGTTTCGGCGTAGAGAACGCCCAGCTTGTCATTCCAGAACTTCCAAACCTCTTTCAACGCGATGTGTGCGGCACCGACGCCACGATGACGCTCGATGAGAGCGATGGCCTCGGCCGTGGTGTCTGCGGCCCCCAGAATGAAAACAATCTCTCGTTCTTGCCGCCCGGGCACCTCGAGCGACGCCTGAAACGCCGCGCACGGGTCCAGACCCGGCCCCAGCCGTCCAGAGAGACGTCGCAAGCGCAGCGCCGCAGGGTTCGACGTGTCACCGTTGCGTCCCAGGATCTCCGCGCGGTCACCACTGGCACTTCGTAGACCTTCGCTGCAGTCGAAGAACGCTACGGAATGCGCAAGCTCGCTGTTGTAACTGTTCTTGGCAAGAATCGCACCGGTCAGCGGCTCGAGCTCGGTCACAACGTGCATGGCCTGCTGGGATCCCACGTCGCCAAGCACCAGATCGATCGAGGCGAGGACGCTAATGGTACGACTGCGTTCGCCAAGATTCTTGATCTTCAACGCCAGAAACTTCACCGGGGCGGCAACCGCCACATACGTTGTCAGCTCCGACGTAAGCCCCTGCTCGCTGTGCTCAAAGACGCTGTAACCGAAGCCGTGCCGACTGACGTAGGCTGTACGGCTCTGCCGCGGCCAGGGCATTGGACTGAAGTACCGTCCGCTCGAATCATCGCGAATGAAGATGACCTCACCGCTAGGATCAGTGACCGGGTCGTTGGCCCACGGCGTCAATCGACCGAGCTGGGCGTTGCGGTACCAGGTGTAGGCACTGCCGCTCTCACTGACTACGGTACCGAGCCGCGCATTGGCAATGACGTTCACCCAGGGTGCCGGCGTGTGATGCTTGGGCGGCAAATCGACGACGTATTCTCGCCCATCTTCCGTAAACCCGCCTGTGCCGTTCCCGAAGATCAAGTTCTCTCGCGGAGCCGCTTGCACACGATCGACTTGACGCGTGGGTGCCTGGCGCACGGGGGCTAACATCGATGTTCGCAAGGATTGCGCTGATTGCCTCCACTGTTCGATCTGGTGATCGAGATCGCCGTCGACATCCCTGATGACGATGCGCGCCACCGCTTGCAGCAGCACGCGGCCTTCTTCGGAGAAATCATCGATATGCCTGACAAAAACCCCACCCGGTTTGTCCATGAGGTGTGCTTCAGTGCCGGCAGCGACAAATTCCATGATTTGGTCGTTCACTGCGCGCCGGTAACCGGATGGGTTCTCGATCCAAATCACGAGATCGGTTTGCAAACCGCGCATCCGCCAGAAAGCATGGGCTCGAAGCAGATCACGTACCAGATTCAGGTTGTCGGCATCTCGCACGCGCAACAGCACAATCGGCAAATCTCCTGAGATCGCATATCTCCACAAATCAGACTGACCCTTGCGGTTGCGCCGCAAGATGCTGCTCGACGCCCGAAAGGCGCTGGTCGGAAAAATGACAGCGGATGCCAACTCGACGTATTGCTGGGCCTGCGCCTCACTCGCGCCCACCTCCCGGCAGACGAGTCGACTGTGGGTCCCCGCGACCTCAAACACGCGGTCGGCCATCCGTTGATCCTGGTACTTCGCAACCAGAGCCACCGCAGCATGCCTCGTGGGTGCAACGCCAACGATGAGGTCAACCTGGGCGCTGCTGTCGCCTTCCACCTCGACTCTGCGCCGAAGTGCGGCACAGGGGTCCAACACCGAGCCCGCGGTTCCGGACAACGGGCCCCAGTCATCGAGGGCGGCGGGCTGACGCATGCTCTGGCCTCTACCGATGAAGCGCGCCCGATCAGTCTCGTAGCTACATGCGCCGTGTTCGTCGCCGACCACTCGCATCATGCAAAACACCCACGGTGGCTGTTCCTCCGCGTCGCGCGCGCGTCGCGTTAGCAGGATGGCACATTGCTCTTCCAGGATTTCTGAGTATACGAACATGTTGCTGAACACCCGATGCAACTCGTCCGACAATCCCGGCGCAAGCACCACCTCGGTGTAGCTCGTGACCAAAAGGGACCTGGCGGTACCTGACCGGTTGGTCAGTCTGATCCTACGGATCTCGAGGTCGTCCTCCGAGGAGACCGCAATGTCGGTGTGCGTTTCTACTTGATGGTCGTGTCGGCGAAACTCGGCTCGTCCCGAGGTGAAAACTGCTTCATAACGCCGACCGGCGTGCAGAGTCGGCTGAAACGTGTTGGACCATGTGTGGTGAGTCGCGAGATCGCCGATGAAGCAAAAGACCCCGAATGACTCCAACGTGGGATCCTCCCGCCAACGGGCGATCGCCAGGTTGTTCCATCGGCTATACCCGGCCCCGGCCGCCGATACCATCACGTGGTAGCGTCCGTTGGACAAGAGGTGCACTTCCGGAATCGGCGTGTTCGGGTTTCTGATCACCCGCATAACCGGTTCTGCAACGCGGTTATCGATCCGATGTGAAACCTGAGCCTCCCGCGCATGTGGGGCCAACAGCGCGGCCGTTTTGGGGATCCGCTCCTGCAGCAGCAAGGATGCCGCTCGCAAGTCCGGATTGTTGAGAAACCGCACCTGCATTTTGGGGCCCACCACCGCCTGATCGAGTGCGAGCAAGCTCATCCCATGATGATGGGCCATGAACGTCGCCACCACCGTCCCTCTCTTCCCCCGTTTGGCACGAATCGGCGTGTAGTCGATCGCGTCGTAGAAGCCGTAGGACCCAAGGGCCTCTTCCTTGGTCAAGCGTTGTAGATTCGCCGTCGCACGAGGCCGATCGATGAGAAGCGCCAGCACCGTAGCGTAGGGAGAGACGACATAGTCGTCACCAAGCCCTCGCTGCAGCCCCAACCCCGGCACCCCGAACGCCCTGTATTGGTAGGTACCTTCGCCGTCCGTGACGTTGTAGCAAGACTCGGAGATGCCCCAAGGCAGTCCTTGCTGTTTACCATACTCGACCTGGCGAACGACGGCCTCGGTACAGGTCTGTTCGAGCAAGGTGCCCTCGAAGTCAGGCATCACCAAAAGTGGCATGAGGTACTCGAACATGGAGCCGCTCCAGCTCAAGAGTACCTGCCGGCCGTGCGTCGTGGTGAGACGTCGCCCAAGTGCAAACCAATGGTCGAACGGGATCTGCCCAGAGGCGATCGCAATATAGCTCGCCAGCCGTGCCTCCGAGGCCAACAGGTCATAGAAGCTGTTGTCCAAACGGCGTTCCGTCACAGAATATCCCACCGCAAGAAGCTTGCGCTTAGAATCATACAGCAACGGAAACTCGGCATCCGCAATCATCGAGCAGCGCAGCGCCAAGTCCTCGATCCGCCGAATACGCGCGGCGATGCGCTCTGCTCCTAGACGCAAACCTTCAACGACATGGGTTACTCGTGCAGAGGCGTGCGTCCCATCCAGTTTTTCTGCCGCTCGGCGCGCGAGGTCGCCGATCTCTTCGAGGCTCAACCTTCGGTCGATGTTGGGCACCAAGCGCTGCAATTCGCCTGCGGGCCACTCCGGACCGCTCTGGATCCATGGCACCAACTCCGTCAAGTCAGCTAGAAGCGATCGTGTCTGCCGATCGAGGGCGTTGGCCCACCACGAAGCTTCAGGCTGCCCCTGAGAATCGATGGATGCGACGAGCTCTGCAGTCGCAACGCCAAGCGCGCCAAACCAAGCTGCCGTCGCCGAGAGGGTGTCGACCTGCTCCGCAAAGAGGTTGTTCACGGACACCAAGTCATCACTCGAGATCCCCAGGTCCGCAAGTGCCCCCAACGTGTCGCCCAATCCCTCCAAAAACCGCGCAGGAAGCAATGGACTTCCAGAAAGCTCCAGAAGTCCGCTACGCAACACTCGGACATGTCCAATTAGGTTACCGCTATCGACGGCGGAGACGTACAGAGGCCGGAGCGGCTTGCGGCTCACGGTATCGTACCAGTTGAAGAAGTGGCCCTGGTAACGTTCCAACTGTTCCATCGTTTCGATCGTGCGGGTCGTGCGATCCAACAATTGGCCGGCGCTGAGATACCCGAGATCGTGAGCGGCCAAATTGGACAATAGAGCCAGGCCCATATCGGTAGGGCTTGTGCGATGGGCCACGCGGTGATTGGGCTTCTCCTGGAAGTTGTCAGGAGGCAACCAGCTCTCCTGCGCTCCGACGAACACCTCGAAGTAGCGCCAGGTGAGCCTGGCGATGCGGCGCAGAAAGAGCACCTCGCTCTCGTTGAGCGAGCTCGAAGCCGTTTTCAACGATCGGCTCACCCACCAAGCGACAACCGGCGACAGAATCCACAAAACCAGAATCGGACCCGCGGCCACAGACATCGCGGGCGTACCCACTGTCATAACCAGTGCAGCAATGGCAGCGGCCAAAGCGGGGACCACCGCCATCTTCCAGAGGACACGCCCAAAGCTCGTCACAACCGCACTCTCGACCGCCTCGGCGGTTTGCCACTCGAGCAGATGGTTCCGGCTGACAGTCATGCGCCAAAGCGTGCGTGCGGCTGCGTCGAGGGCGACTGTCGCCTCGAACGGGAGAAACGTCAGCCACAGCGCGATCTTGGTTAGGCGCCGCCCCGTCGACCAGGCGACCTGGGTCACATGCAACCAAAACGGCAACCTCGACGGGCGCCCCCAGAGTTCTGCCAGTCCAGGTAGAAGCTCCGGAACCAACAGCAGACCGAGCACTGCCAACGTCCAAGATACCGGTGCCGGCACGACGAACCACCCGAGCACCAGCAGTGTCACATAGGCGGGCGCTACGAGTGCCCGGCGCAAATTGTCGAAAATCTTCCACCAACCCAAGACGCTCAGCGAGGAATTGATCCGCTCATATGCGGCATTACGAACTTTTGATCCCAGCCACGGACTGATCTGCCAGTCGCCGCGCATCCAACGGTGACGACGGTTGACGTCGGCCAGATACCCTGACGGTGCGCTCTCCAGCAGCTCAACGTCGCTACACTGTCCTGAGCGGGCGTAACATGACTCCAGCAGGTCGTGACTCAAAACCGCATTGTCGGGGAAGCGCTCACCCAAGAGCTGTCGAAAGGCACCCACATCATAAAGGCCCTTGCCGACAAACGAGGTCTCTCCAAAGAGATCTTGATAGACGTCTGAGACCACATGCGTGTAGGGGTCGAGACCCACCTCGCCGGCCAAGAGTCGGGAATAGATGCTCTGCACGGCACTGCGCAAAGAAATGCTGATGCGCGGCTGAAGGATTGCGTAGCCACGCACCAAACGCTGGCCTTTGGGATCCATCCGCGGACGATTCAGCGGGTGAGCGGCAGCGGCCACCAGGCGCCAACCGGCCCCCCATGGCAGGCCCGTGTCGGTGTCCAGGGTGATCACGTAGCGGATCGTGGTGAGCTGCGACAGGTCACCGACGGTCTGGCAGAAGCGAGAGCTGTCGCCGGTACATAAGAGCGTGTTGAAGTCTTCGAGCTTGCCGCGCTTGCGCTCCCGGCCCATCCAGCAGCCTTCTTGCGGGTTGTGGAGGCGAGGCCTGTGCAACAAAAAAAAGCGACCGTGTCCACCGTGGTTGTATCTCTCGTTGTGCGCATTGATGCCGTCGATCGCCTGCGCCAGCAAGGCATCGTCTCCCTCGACGTGCTCGCCGGTGGCGTCGCCAAAATCGGTCAAGAGGCCGAACCACAGATTTGGATCTCGATTGGCCAAATAGCGGAGCTCCAGACCTTCAAGGAGCGCAAGAATGCCCTGACGTTCGGTAAGGATGGCCGGGACGACGACTATCGTGCGCGATTCGTCGGGAATGCCACGCTCGAAATTCATCCGGGCCAGGTGCCGTGGTCTGCGAACGGTGGAGGCCAGCCAGTTCACCACCGCCACCGCACACTGTGATGAAACCAGCGTCGTGGCGAGCGCAAGGGCGAGGCACACGACCTGGGTTACAGGACATGCTTGCCTCAGTAGCCATGCAACACCGACGACCGACAGCGCGACCACCGGACCGAGATAGGCAAATAGCCTCAATCGCATGGACAAAATCTCGGAGAACGGCCGCCCCTTCCTTTGCTTCCGGAGCGCTCGCCACAGATCGCGTTTCCCGTCGTCAACGAGCACGTAACCGACGTGAGCCGCGACGCCGGTACTGTCCGCGAGGTAATGTTCGGTGGTCAAAGCTACTGCCATCCGGGCCACCGACTCTTCGGCGAAATGACCTCTCCGTGCTACGCTTTCGACGGCGTGCCGATAGTCGTCGCGGGTCGCAAAGTCCATCTGGTCATACACTCCCGCGGGTTCTGTTTTCAAAATCTTCTCAGTGGCACTGTTCAACTCGACAAACGCATGCCACTCGGTGGTGTTGACGAGCCGCAGGCTGGCGATGCTGTTGGCCATCGAAGCCTGGTCGGCGGCTTGAGCCTGACCGTCGGCTCGAACGGCCTCCTCAATGGTTTGCCCTTGCTCGGCGAGCCGTTGCTCCAACCATGGAAGCGCCAGATTCGTGGTCGACCCGCGCCCTTGGAGCGTCTGAGTGAATTGAGCAACAAACGCTGTCGACAACGGTGGATTCGCTCGAACCATGTCCGCCAGCACCAAGAGAGCGGCCTCGTGCCCTTCCGACGGGGCGTCGATCCGCTGAGCCCAGACCCAAGCGCGATCCCGGTGCGCACGTTGCCAGGTGATGCTCATAGCGACTCGCCGAAGATTCTCTATGAGCGCCAGACGCAGCATGATCGGAACCGACCAAAGCTCTCCCAGCGTCAACTGTGTGACGGACTGGTAGGCGGCTACGTATCGGGCGAGGGCTTCCTCATCGACACGCCCGTCGACATGGACAACGAGTTCCACGATCAAATCATGGACGCGAGGTAAACCTGTCGCCTCACCGTTTGCGACCGGCGGCAGTTGGCGACCGTATCCGCGCGGCAGGTGCTTGCGTGCCAGATAGATCTGCTCCTCCACCAAGTAATGGTTGTCGAGCAACCATTCTGCGGCAGGAGTGAGCCTCCGGCCCATCGCGTGAGCTCGAGACATGACCTCGTGACAACGGGCGATCACCCGCTCCGAATTGTTCAGCCGCTTGATGAGCTGATCGCCACCCTGGCGATGACCTATCTGGTGGGAGCCTGCCAGAGCCCTAGCGTGAACCTCTAGCTGTTCAATGGTAAAAATTGCTCCCCGCAAGGGCGGCTCGCTGACGCTGAGCTGATACAGGCCCTCCGCCCACCGCGTGAGATCCAATGAGCTCAGCAGTTGTGGCTTTTTGACCCCTGCGATCAACCTGCGCAATTTGGAATTCAGAGCACACCGCCTTGGACCCCCAAGACCGAGGGGTGGCTATCTTGAGCTCAGCTCGCTCAGTCCAAGAAACTCAGTCTCTGCCGGACGATATCGTTTCAATCTCATGCTCAGCCGTGAGCCAGTCTTGCAGCTCAAAGCCGGGTTCGAAGCCGCGCCGTTCTGCTGCGTAGTACGCTGCTTCAGCTACCATGCTATGGCGATCTACTGCCGCAACATTGGGCACCACGGTCATCGTTATTGTGTTTGTGTGTCGCTTTTCTCTGTCTGTCTTCAAATCTGTCTTTTGGCTCTGCGTGCGCATGACTTATCCCTTTTCTTCTCGAGTTGGCTCTCGCGACGGTATTGCCGTATGCCAGCGCCCTATGCAACTGGTACAGTGCTAATAGTCCCATTGCTGAAGATCGACTATGTGGAAGTTCCAACAACACACGTCGTAAAAGACGACATATGGAGTTGACTACTCCTTCATGCCGACGAGAAGCTCGTTGTGCACGTCCTTGACTCCATTCGTGTCAAACGCGATGCACTCCGCGGTTCGCTTGATCGATTCGGAGCTGACACGACCGATGAGCGTCACCACCCCCTGCGAGGAGCCCACATCGATGTCTCCGGACTTGACGCCGGCCTTTTGGAACAGACGTGATTGAATGTTGAATTTGATCACTCCGTCATCCCTCCGTTCGGCACTTGTCTGCTTTCCCACCGTGAGATCGTTTACGACCTTGATCACGTTCTCTGTGCGCCTTGCTACACGCTCAACCTCTTGGCGAGCCTCCTCTGTTTCCACCACACCCGTCAGGTAGACAACATCCTCTCGGGTTTCAACATCCACTCGGCTGGCTTTTACCTTCTCGTTGGCCTGCAGGGATGCCCGAATCACTGAGGAAATTCCTGCATCTGCACGCCGCGTTGCTGCCGGCACCATTGAGGAGGCGCAACCAACGAGAGCCACCAATCCGACACCAAACAGAAATCCCCAGACCGTCGTGAACTTGTTTCTCATGAGATACCTTTCTTTCTCGAACGTGTCTGCAATGCGAGTGACTGCAGTGACTGACGTTCGTACTGGGTTCTGCGATCAGGCAACTAGCTGATCAATGTCGCCGCCTCGGATGAGCGCGGTTCGAATCTTGCGCAGAGCGTTGCTCTCGATCTGACGGGCGCGCTCGCGCGATATCTGGAAATGTTGGCCAATCTGCAGCAGCGTGTCCGGATCTTCGGCCATGAGCCGGTTCTTGATGATATAGCTCTCTCGGGCGTTGAGACCCCCGATCGCCCGGGCTACCGAGCCATGCACGCGCTGTTGTTCTTCCCGCTCGGATATCTCGTCCTCTTGCAACACGTTGGACGAGCGCAGCAGATCACGTCGGGTTTCGCGTGCGCTGTGTTGGACCGGTGCATCGAGCGAGGAGTCGCGGTTAGCAAGTCGGTTCTCCATGATGCTGATATCGCATTCGTTAACCTCGAACTGGTTCGCGAGCAGAATTGCGCTCGCGGTCGTTCCATCGGGCGCTTGGCGATCGGCAGCCTCTCGCGCCAAACGCAGTTTAAAAAACAGCTTGCGACGCACGCGACCTGTACCCAACTTCACGAGCGACCATGAGCGGAGAATGAACTCGTAGATTTGGGCGCGGATCCACCAAACCGCATAGGTGACAAGACGGCAGCCGCGATTGGGGTCGAACTTGCGCACCGCCAGCATCAAACCAATATTGCCTTCCTGGATCAGGTCGAGCAAATTCATATTGTAGCCCCGATACTCGTGGGCCACCCGCACGACAAAGCGGAGATTCGCAACTACGAGTTGGTTCGCAGCATCGAGATCCGCATGAGTGCGATAGCGTTCAGCGAGAGCAGCCTCCTGTTCGCGCGTCAAGAGTGGATGTTTGCTGACTTCAGCCATATATCGATCGACAGTGGTGTCACGCGTCGGGTCCGTTGCCATGGAGTTTGCCTTTCGTTGGGCATACGCTAGACCCGAGGTCGGCCTGCGACTATGAGGAAGTTTCAGAGCACGCCGTCGAAAAAAGCGACTTCAGCTCGCGCCACTGCCCCACAGCACGGCCGGCACGGTCATAACAATCAGCCGTGCGTCGATGGCAAGATTCCAGTTGTCGATGTACTTCAGGTCCAGTTGCATCCATTCGTCAAAGCTGACCTCATTTCGGCCGCCGACCTGCCAGAAGCAGGTCAGGCCGGGGCGCATCGACAACCTCCGGCGTTGCCATGCCGAGTATTGCTCGACCTCGGCGGGAAGGGCTGGCCGCGGTCCAACGATGGTCATGTCGCCGCGCAAGATATTGATGAGCTGCGGCAATTCGTCGATGCTGTACTTGCGGATGAACCGGCCGACCCTCGTCATCCGTGGATCGTTCCTCATTTTGAACACTGGGCCGGCCTGCTCGTTTGCCGACGAGAGCTGCGCCTGGAGAACCTCGGCGTTTGCAACCATCGACCTGAATTTGAGCATATTGAACGAGTAGCCGTGCAGCCCGACGCGTCGTTGCCGAAATAACACGGGTCCGGCTGTGTTGAGCTTGATGGCTGCTGCCAAACCGACGAGCAGCGGCGACATGATGACGAGTGCGCAGGTCGAAGCGAAAATATCAATGAGTCGCTTGATAGCATGCTGCGTCGGTTTGGACCGCACCGTCACGTAGTGCACGAAATCGTCTGGCGCTGGCGACGGAAACGGCGTGGCGCGCTCGTAGTCCAACGTACTGAGGGGAACCGCAAACGGCATTCCGATCTCCTCGCAGAGGCGCACGACTGCCTGCATCTCATGGCTCTGGGTCGTAATTTGACCGGCGATGTACACCTCGCCAACGGGGTGTTCCCTGAGAACGGTCAAGAGCGCGGTAGCGTTGCCAAAGACCGGCAAGCGACCGTCTGGCGACGTCGTTGACTCGCCGCTGAAGTCTAAGAAACCCATGACCTCGCGTCGGCGAGAGTATTCGGCGAGGTGTTTGGCCACGGCGGCACCCACTGGACCGGTGCCAACAACCAACACCATGTCGGGAGCTCCCGGGTATCGCGCTTCCAGGCTGTCGATGATCAGAATTCGAATCAGATTCTCGACGCCAAGAAACATGAGGCCGAACCCCAAGACGTCAACCACAGGCTCGCCGCCGTGGAGGACAAAGTCCGCGATGAACGTGACGCCCGTCGTTGCAACAACGGCCAGTGTCCCCATGGCCATGCTGTCAATCCAACTTCGCGGGGTACACGGCGAGTAAAGACGAAGAGCGGTGGCGCTCAGAATCCACGATGAGATGGACAGCAATCCGGTTAACCAGAAGCCCAGTCCCGCCACGCGATTGGAGCCGCTCGTGGCCATGCTCAGCACCAAAAGCACGAGGATGATGTCGATGACGAAATTCGCCTTCGCGACAAACCCAGGCACAATTCTGTCGAACCGCTCGTACATTCAAGGCTCCTCGCTTCTGCCCGTGGGTGGCCACGCGGTAGTCACCGCGAGGTGCCCTCGGCGCAAAACACCAACAGGCACGTCGACATCCCAATCGACGCACCGCCGAAGACAATCGGTAATCTGGGTTTGCTAGGTCACTTCGACTATGAGGAAGTTACAACGACACATGTCGACAAACACGAAACGGTGACTCCGGCGGCGTCTTCGTCGCAGCGGTCGAGGTCTCGACGATGTCGTCAGCGTTCGGACGAAATGATCTGGATGTGGTGTTGCTGAACGTCCGCACCATACGTGTCGTAGGCATAGGACATCACACCGGCACCCGTGGGCCACCCGGCAATATGTAGCCAGTTGACCGGGTCGCCGAGGCCATTTTGGCGCCAGGCTTGAGTATCGTCGTAGGTGAGCCAGGTCGAGCCGTTGAAGTAACCCGACCGTTGGTAGGTGGGTCCCATAGGTTGGGCCCAAACCGCCCACGCCCTGGCTTCATCCTCTCCGATGGCGAAGCTCACGTACCAATTGGCGCCTGGCGTGGGATCCGGCGAGGGAAGGGCGGCTGGCGTCCAGACGCCAGTGGTGTCGATCCTGCCAAAGCTCAATCCTGTCTCGGGTGAGCCGTAACCGAGCCAGACGTAGTTGGCGGTGGCCACAGCATGACCCATCATGGGGCGGTTGTCGGCGTTGCCGCTCACCACGGCGACACCGATCGCGTTTGGGTCGACAGACCAGTCCGCCCCCATGGCGTTTAAACGCCATCGATGGATCTGCCCGTTGTTGGAACCGTCGTTGTAGTAGTACGGACCGAAGAAGAAGTGCAGCGACTTGTCGGCTGGGAGCTGCGCCCAGGAGTGATCGACATTGTGTTGTCCCATCTGGACATCCTGGTTGACGAACTCCACGAGAGCGTCTGGATCAGAATCGTTGTTCCTCCAGAAGGCACCCAAGACATCGTACCCAGCAGTCCCGTTCGTCACCTTTACCCAGTCGGAGCTGGTGACCGGAGCGAGCGCCCTCTCCCCTGCCACCGTGCGAGCCACGACCAGCCGCGCCTGTTCCTCGGTCGAGGGACGATCGATGCCGCTCACCATCAAGATGTGGGTTCCACTGCCGTCGATAACCTCTCGCATGTCGAGCTTGGCATAGAATGCACCACTGCCGGCCACATTGAATGTCGGCCCGGCCTGATTCTGCGCTTTCCAGCTCCAGCCCTTTACGTGTCCGCTCGCGTTGTGGGCGAGCGCGATGCGGTTGTACCGCATGCTGGTGGCATTGATTTGATAAAAGGCATGGTGCACAGCGTACGTCTCCGTATCCTGCGTGATGCTGCTGAACCACGGGCGGTTGTGCTGAAGGTCGACATTGGGTTCGTCGTTTGTTGCAGCCAAGTAGCGCCAGGTGTTGCCTCGGTCATCGCTGACGAGCAGGTAGTAGCGATCCTCAACCGACCCATTCCCGCAGTAGAACAGGCCATAGATATCCCCGGCCTCGTCGGGGGTGGTGTCGACACGCAAGGCCGCGTTCGATCCCGAGTCTGGAACAACCATGTTCTTCCCGTTCGGCGGCAGCGGGAGCGTGTCGACCCAGGTGCGGATCGGCTCCTCCAAAAGCGCCTCCTCTTCTTCCGAAGCACAGGCGGCGAAAGCCAGAGACGTCAGCAGCATGATCTTCTTCAACATGGGATCCCTCCTGGACCGTTGCGTCGCTCCCAACAACGAGCTTCTGGGGGTGAATCTCCCCGAGGCCACGTCGGTGCGTAACGAGAGGCTCTTCTAAGCGTCCGGGGGCAAACGGACAATTAGGAAGTTCCAACGGGCGGCGTCGCAAAATACGACTCATTGCACGAACACGCGTCCGTTTCATGCGCGCCCGGGGCCAAGCACGCACGATCAACACCCAGTGAGCGGTTGCGGAGCTAGCGCAACATCCGCGCCATGACTTCTGCACACGATCCAATTTGTTGTCGGATATTCCGTCCCATCGTGACGGAACTTCCTAATTGTTGGTTCCGTCGACCGGTCGCTACAGTCGCCACCGAAAGAAATACGCGCTGATGTGCAGCCCGAAAGCGTAGCGGTCGGCGTACCCGCGACAGTTCGGGGCAAGAAGCCCGTCGTCTGAGATCGGACTCGAGATGAAGGACGCAACCGTAGCCGACGAACTGGGCGTTGCCACCGCATCACACGAAGTGCGTTTTGCCCTGAAGAACGCTGCGACCCTCGGGCTGTCTTTGGGGGTGACACTGGCGGTCGCCTTCGCGGTGCGGTTCTGGATGCCGCGTTTCCTGGGCCCGGATGCGTTCGGCAAGCTGATCTTCGCTGAGGAGTTTGCCGCCGTCTTCTTCGTCTTCGTCACCCTCGGCACTGAGACCTATATTCGCAAAGAGGTCGCGGTCCGACCGGGGCATGCCAGTGATTTTCTGGGCAGCCTCACCGCCGTGCGTGTGGGCGTCAGCCTGGTAGTCGTGGTCCTCATCGGCCTGGCATTGTCGGGGATGGGAAAGAGCCCAATCGAATGGCACCTGGTGTACGTGTTCGCGGCCGGCCAGTTCTTCTTCGTGATGAACACATCCCTCGGCTCGGTGCTGCAGGCGGTGGGAAAGGTTCGCGCGCTCGCCTGGATCAACGCGCTCTCGAAGATCATCTGGGGGGTCGGTATCGTGACCGGGCTGTTGCTCGGTTACGGACTTTTGATTGTCGCCGGTCTGTTTCTTCTCACCGAAATCTTGAAAGTGCCGTTTTTGCTCCGTTCGGCCCGCCAGCACGTCGGTCTGCGGCTGACCCTGAACGCCCCGGCCTCGTGGGCCATCATCGTGGCGAGCTTCCCGTATTTTTTGAACTTCGTCGCACATCGAATCTACGCCAAGGTCGACGTCACCATGCTTTCGGTGCTCACCAATGACGCCGAGGTCGGTTGGTACGGTGCTGCGGCCAACGTCACCTTTCTCGTCTATCTGATCCTGCCCGTGCTCAACGCCGTCATCGTGCCGATGGGCTCGCGCATCAACCAACAGTCCCCCGCGGCAATGCACGAAACCATGCGGGGTGCGGTGCGGGCCGTACTGATGGTGTCGGTGCCGATGGCAATCATCATTGCGCTGAACGCCGACACCATTGTAGCCCTTCTATTCACGCCCGCATTCGCGCCCAGCGCTTCGATCTTGCAGATGATAGCACCCATGGTGCCGCTGACCTACGTCTGCGTGCTCCTCTCGGCGCACCTGATCCAGGCCGGTCGCATCTGGCAAGTCGCCAGCAATTCCTTCATCTCACTTCTCTTGAACCCGACCTTAAACCTGGTGTTCATCCTCCCCGCGCACGCGGCCGTCAGTGAGGGGGGTGCCGGGTGGGCATCTGCGTTCGCCACGGTCGTGACCGAGTGCGTCTCTGCATGCCTCATGCTCCTTGTACTCGGGTCATACGCGGTGGATCGTAAGCTCGTCCAGCTATTGTGGCGTCTGGCCGTCTGCTGCTTCGCCGCAGTAGTGGCACACCATTTCCTCAGCCCGTTGGGGGTCTACTCCATTCCGATTGAGACGGCCATCTACGTGGTCCTGGCTAGTACTCTGGGGGCGTTGCCCCTTGTCGATCTTCTCGGGCGACTCCGCTCGGCGCTCATCCAGCGTGCTCACAACGGGACCTCCAATAGGCCCATTCCATGAGGCATAGGACATCGCCATGGACAAGCTTGTTCTCCTTTCGATCATCATCGCCACCGTTGCCATCCCGGCGGTGGGAGCACGGCTTTCGGATCCCCACCGCGGTCTTTTTCTCGCGGTTGCGGGTACGGCGGTTGCTGTGCTCGGATATTTCCTGGCGGTTTTCTTCATTTATCCGCGATTGGTGTAGCAGAGAGGCACAAGAAATTTGGTGCGCACAACGGAAAGTTGGTCAACGGTGGAACATCAAACAACGAGCCTAAATTCTTCTAACGATACATTGCTGGGGTTGAGCGGTGTCCGTCTGCTCGCGGGTTTTGCCCTGCACTCCCTCAAACGTCGCTGGATTGTGGCGCTCGGCTCCTTCTTTGGGACTGTCGTGCTCGCCGGCCTCTTCCTCACCGTCATGCCGCCGACCTATCGCATCGACACCCGCATTCTGAGCCATCCCAGCTACATCATCCCGAGTCTCACCCACCCTGGTCGGTCGATCCCGGTCCAGGCTAGCGAGGGGACCCGCGGTGCTGTCGAGCTTATCAAGTCGAGGAAGAATCTCCTCGGTATCATCGCCGACACCGACATGCTCAAAGGTTGGCAGCAGACCCGGACCGGCCTGAGGAAAGTCATCGACGGGGCCCGCCGACTCATCCTGGGCGAGCTGAGCCACGACGACATGACGGAGGCGCTGCTCAGCACGCTCGACGAAAAGTTATGGGCCACTGTCGACAACAACGTCATCATCATTTCCATCAGCTGGCACGACCCGGTGACGGGTCTCGAGATTGTAAAGGCCGCCCAGAAGCGGTTTCTCGAAGGCAGCTCTGCCCGCGAGGTCAGTGAGATCCAGGAGACACTCGACATCCTCGGACAGAGCGTCGCCGTGGCCCGCACCAACATGGAGGTGGCGGCAGAACGCTTGGAAAGAGTTGCGAGTTCCCGCCAGCCGGTTCGCACGCTCCGTCGCATCGGCCCGGCTCGACCACGCTCAACGCCCGGCACCGAGGCCGTTGCTCTGGATGAGGCAGAGCGGGATCTCGAGGCCAAGGCCCGGGAGATCCGTCAACTCGAGGGAAACCACGAACGGAGGGTGAAGGAGGCGCAGACTAGGCTCGCTGGACTGCGGACGGCGCTCGGCCCCAAGCACCCGGACGTCATTGACGCCGTCCGCGATCTGGAAGTGCAGTCGTTATCCCCCGAGGCGATTGCGTCCCTTCGTCGAGAGCACGCACAGATCGATCAGCAGGTGCGTCGGCTAGCGGCGGCGAACGGAGTCACTCCGCGGCGCACGGAGATCTTTGAAAGCCTGCCTGAAGTCAGTCCGAGCGTCGACCCCGACCTTGAGCGCGCCCTGCAGACCTATCGTCAGACGGAGATCGTCTACAATGAGCTCACCGACCGATTCGACAACGCTCAGCTTGAGATGGATGCGGCGCAGGCCGGATTCAGTTACCGCTACCTCGTCACCCTCCCGCCCGTCTTCCCTCGCCGGCCGCAGAAGCCAGAGCCGCCGAAGGTCATGGCCGGGGCGCTGGTCGCGGCGTTCTTCCTCGCCGCGTTGATGGCGCTGGTCGCCGATCTCCGCTCTGGCCGAGTGCTCGAGACCTGGCAGATCGAACGACTCCTCGGTCTTCGGGTTTTTGGTGTGCTTTATGAACGCTGAGCTTAACCCACCGGCGCCGTGGCGTTTCGGCCTTGCTGCGAGCGGGGCGGCCTCTGTCTCCGCTCTGCTCGTGGTGGTCGCCAACGGTCACCCGGCGGCGGTTGTCGCGGTGCCGCTGGTGATTCTGCTCGCCTACGGGATTGCGGCAGCACCGCTCAGGATATTGGCTGCAGTTTTCGTGACCGCGGGGCTCCTGTTCGAGGACACCCGCGCGCGCCCTTTCATGGACATCTGGGACCCTCCGACGTTTGTTCCGGGCAAATTTCTGTACGACGGCCTCGAAAAGACGCTCGGCGTGCCGGGCCTCAAGATCTTCGGCATTGAAGCCATCTTCCTCGTGTTGGTGGTCGTGCTCTCGGGTGCTCTCGCGCTCGGCCGTGTTCGTACACCGCGTCCGGCGAGGCCGCTGCTCCAAGCAGCCGGCATCGGTGCGGTCGCGTGCATCGCTCTGGAGCTCTGGGGCATTGCCCGCGGTGGAAACCTGCGGTTCTCCATGCTGCAGTTCCGACCGATTCTGTTTACCAGCGCCACGGCCATCCTCTTCGCCTACAGCTTCTCCACCCGGCGCGACGCTCGACTCATAATCAACATTATCCTGGTTGTAGGAATGGTCCGGGCGTTCATGGGGATCTACTTCTGGCGCTTCATTCTTGCCAAGTCGCAGCTGTCGGAGCAGGAGATCGGGGGCGGGAGCTATGTCACGACCCACGCCGACACCATTTTGTGGGTGGTGGGACTCATGGCATGCCTCATGGCGTTGTTCACCCGGCCGTCTGCACAAACCTGGGCGCTGAACCTGACGGTGTCACCGATTCTCATGTTCGCCGTCATCATCAACAACCGACGATTGGCCTTTGTCGCCCTGGCCTTGAGTGTGGTGGCCATGTACGCGATCGGCAAGTCGGTGCTGCGAATGCGGATGAAGCGGGCGGTGACGTACTCGTTGCCGTTCTTGCTCATCTATGGTGGTGCCGCCTGGAGCGCCAATGGCGTTTGGGCGAAGCCGGTGCAGTCAATCAAGACCATCCTGTGGAACGCGGACTCCTCGGCAGACATGCGGGAGATCGAGAACTACAACCTTGTAATCACAGCCAAGCGCAACCCGATTATCGGCATGGGATTCGGTCACGAGTACATCGAAGAGGTGCGGGCGCACGACATCACCAACTTTCTGGAGGCCTACCGCTACCTGCCGCACAACAGCCTGCTCTGGTTGATGGGGGCAGCCGGGGTGGTGGGGTTCTGTTTGATCTGGATGTTGCTTGCGGTTGCTGTGTTTTTGGCGGTGCGCGTCTACCGCGCCGCCGACAGCCCGACCGACGAGGTCGCGGCGGTGGCCGCAATCACGTCGGTTATCGCCTACGCCATCCTCTGCTTTGGCGACATTGGCGTTGTGAGCTGGATGAA
>Ga0156400_1010_pt1 | contig 21610 bp, 20 predicted proteins | sample RifOxyA3_FD_108044 | JGI IMG/M metagenome (GOLD analysis project Ga0156400, IMG submission 108044) | Deltaproteobacteria bacterium RIFOXYA12_FULL_58_15
ACCAGCGACAAGCTTCCGCATGAAATCCCGGACATCGAGGAACGCCTGCGCAATCGTTTTCAGTGGGGACTCATCGCCGACATTCAGCCACCCGAGATCGAAACACGGGTGGCCATCTTGAACAAGAAAGCAGAGAACGACGGAGTCCACATTCCCAACGACGTCGCATTTTTCCTTGCACGTCAGATTCGTTCCAACGTTCGTGAGCTCGAGGGAGCTTTAATTCGCCTGGTCGCACATGCGTCACTGACCAAGCGGGCCATAACTGTCGATTATGCGCGTGAGGTGCTCGGCGACATTCTCGAGGCGCGCGAGCATCAAACGTCAATTGATTCGATTCAGAAACTCGTGGCCACTTACTTTCAAATAAAGATCTCCGACCTCAAGAGTAAGCGCCGCACCAAAGTCCTGGTACGACCCCGTCAGGTAGCCATGTATCTATGCCGCAAGCATGCTGGCGCATCCTTCCCAGAGTTAGGCAGTCGTTTTGGTGACAAAGATCACACGACAATCATGAGTGCCTGCAAAAAGATTGCCAGCCTGCTCAAAGACGACATCATGTTGCGCAAGCAGGTTCTTGATCTCGAACGTCAGCTCGACATTGCAGCTCCCTAGTTACAGCTTGCCCTGACCGGCTCTGGCTCTGAGAGCGGGGATGAATTATCTTCGGGCGTTCCAAAGCCTCGGAGGAGATGTCATGCCACTGCACCCACTCGCCGGAAAGCCCGCGCCCCGTTCACTGTTGGTGAATGTACCCGCGCTCATCAGCCATTATTACGCGACTGCTCCGAATCCCGAACTCAGTGACCAAAGAGTGGCCTTTGGTACCTCAGGGCACCGCGGCTCCTCTTTGAACGGGAGCTTCAACGAAGACCACATCCTCGCCACGACCCAAGCCATCTGTGACTATCGTCGCGAGCAGAATATTGACGGACCGCTGTTTGTTGGCAAAGACACCCATGCTCTCAGTGAGCCGGCGTTTATCTCGGCCCTCGAAGTCCTCGCCGCGAACGGTGTCGAGGTGATGATTGACGCTGAGGATGGTTACACACCGACGCCGGTTATCTCCCATGCGATCCTCGGCTACAACCGGACACACCGAGCGCACCTGGCCGACGGCATCGTCATCACACCGTCGCACAATCCTCCTGAGGATGGTGGCTTCAAGTACAACCCGCCGCATGGGGGTCCGGCGGATACGTCTGTGACCAAAGCCATCGAAGATCGTGCCAATCTCATCTTGGAGGGCGACGGGGGGCTCGCGCGGATGTCTTACGCAGGAGCGCGCAGGGCTTCGACGACCCACTCCCATGACTACATGACCCCCTACATCGATGATCTGAAGAACGTCATCGACATCGACGTCATCAAGGGAGCCAAGGTTCGCATCGGTGCCGACCCTATGGGAGGCTCTGGCATTGCCTATTGGCAACCGATCGCCGAACGTTTGCAGCTCGATATCAGTGTCGTCAATGACGTCATCGATCCAACTTTTGGCTTTATGACCGTCGATAAGGACGGCAAAATTCGTATGGACTGCTCATCGCCGAGCGCTATGGCGAGCCTGATAGCCTTGCGGCACAAATACGACATCGCTTTTGGCAATGACACCGATTTCGACCGCCATGGCATTGTTGCCCCCAGCGTCGGCTTGCTCAACCCCAACCATTTTCTCGCAGTATGCATTTGGTATCTGTTCCAAAACCGCCCCGGTTGGAACCCCGACACCGCTGTCGGCAAGACTCTGGTCTCGAGCAGTATGATCGACCGCGTCGCCAACCATCTAGGCCGTCGCCTCGCCGAGGTTCCGGTTGGTTTCAAGTGGTTTGTCGACGGTCTATTCAATGGTTCCTACGGCTTTGGTGGTGAAGAGAGCGCCGGTGCGTCCTTCTTGCGCAAGGACGGCACAGTGTGGACCACGGACAAGGACGGCATCATCCTCGATTTGCTCGCCGCTGAGATGGTTGCCAAGCTCGGCAAGGATCCGGGCGAAGTCTACAAGGAGCTGACCGACAAGTTTGGCGACCCGGTCTACGAGCGTATCGACGCCCCCGCCACCGCAGCGCAAAAGGCTATCTTGAAGAACCTGTCGCCAGAACAGGTGAAGGTCTCAGAGCTTGCCGGCGAGATGATCCTGAGCAAGCTCACCCGCGCCCCTGGCAACAATGCGGCCATCGGTGGCCTCAAGGTCGTGACGCAAAACGGTTGGTTCGCCGCCAGGCCATCTGGAACGGAGAACGTATACAAGATCTACACCGAGAGCTTTCGCGGCCGGGACCACCTCAAACAGATCCAAGCTGAAGCACGCGAGGTGGTGAGCGCTGCGTTTGTCGGGAGTTGAGTGGGTTTTGCCACACCCCAAAACGGTCGAGTTCGGTCACCCTTTCTTGCTGTGCATTTTCAAAGCGAATTGGATGGCCAATACCAGCTCGTCTCCCTGCCATGGCTTGGTGATGACACACTGCACCCGACCGGCCTTCTGTGCGCGAATTACCTCTTCATCTTCGGGAAAGGCTGTGACCATAATGCAAGCAGCGCCGTAGTTGAGCCCCGCCAAGTGGTCGATGAGCTTGGCACCGGTCATCTCTGGCATTCGATGATCAACAACCAACACATCGAAATGGGTTTTGAACACCATGGCCAACGCCTGACGCGCAGAGGAGGCCGTTTGCACCATCAGGCTTGCCGTCGATGCCAGGGCACGCACGATTAGCTGGGTGTTGTCCTCCTCATCGTCGACAACCAAGATGTTGGCTTTGCCTTCGTTCGCCGAGGTCACTTAGCGCTCCCTGGATTTCATTGTTGGTTAAGGGTGTTCGGGACTCGAGTGATTGTCAAGGTGGGAATGTTGCGGACTGACCGGCAGAGTCACTACAATGGCTTTCGGGGACCCGTTGTTATAACACTGTGAGCAACCATGTCGTCCTTGCTGAAGCTCTTGGGAATCGGTGGAAAGAGGGAAACCAGCGCCAAGGCGAGTGCAGGAGACACCGACACGGTTCTGCGCATCACACGAGAACTCGAATCGTTGGAGCCCGCGCTCGCTCGATACGTGGCAGCCTTTGCTTTTGTTCTCGGCCGTGTTGCCTACGCCGATCAGGAGATCAACGAGGACGAGACCCTTGTCATGGAGCACTTCATCTGTGAACTCGGTCATCTGTCTTTGGCCCAAGCAGTGTTGGTTGTCGATATTGTCAAGAACCAACATCGGCTCTTTGGTGGCACCGAGAGCTTTTTGGTGACACGGGAGTTGCGTGAGATCTCCAGCCGCGAACAGCGTGAAGACCTTCTGCACTGTCTCTTTGCAGTGGCTGCGGCCGATGATTCGATCTCCAGCGATGAAGAGGCACAGGTACGACAGATAGCCAGTGAGCTCGGCTTTGACCAGCGCGAGTACGTCACTGTTCGCTCCGCATACAACGACAAGCGTGAGGTGGTGAAAATGATGAAGGAGAAGACTTCCAGGTAATCGTCAGGTGGATGCACACTCATGGCATTGCAGCATTGAGGCAACCCACCACTTACGGAAGCTTAACTGGCTGCTTGCACATTTGCCCAAATCGAGTTACCAACCCTGACCGAGGACGCAGGAGGAGAGTCCCCTGCTATCGGTAGAACATGCGGGAGTGTCCGCATGATGGGAGAAGTCATGGCATCCATCAATTACAGCAAGCTCACCCTCAAGGACGCACTCGACGCCGCCATCATCATCGAAGATGATGCCAAAGACCGCTATCAAGAGTTGGCCGAGCAGCTTGAGGAACACCACACCCATGAAGCGGCAGAGTTCTTTCGCTTTATGGTCGACAATGAGAAGAAACACGGCGACGACTTGCGCAAGCAACGCAAAGCCATGTTTCGCGATGAACCGCGGGAAATTACCGCAGCTCAAGTTCCTGAGGTGGAGACTTCTGACTACGACACAGCACGCGCTTTCATGTCGGCGCACCAAGCCTTGCGCGTGGCCATGGCCAACGAGGTCCGCGCCCATGACTTCTACGACGACGCTCTCAAGCACGTCACCGATTCCAAGATTAGGTCACTTTTTGCGGAGTTGCGCGCTGAAGAAGTGGATCACAAGAAGCAAATTGAGAAGGTGTTGGCGAAGCTAGGTCCCGAAGGTACCGCTGACCCGAACGACTTCGTAGACGAGCCCACAGCGCAATGAGCTGAAGTACTTCGCCCCCTCGGTTTCTCAGATATCGAGATTGCGCACATCGAGGGCATATTTCTCGATGAACTCGCGACGTGGCTCTACTTGATCTCCCATGAGCACCGTGAACATTTGGTCCGCTTTGACGGCATCGTTGACGGTGACTGCGAGTAACGTGCGGTTCTCCGGGTTCATCGTGGTCTCCCAGAGTTGATTTGGATTCATCTCACCAAGACCTTTGTAGCGTTGAATATTGAGGCCGGTGCGAGCGTCATCGAGGATTTTATGAACCGCGTCCTCGAGGCGCGGCACCTCCATGGCGTCCTCTTCGTAGGAGATGAGATAGGGGGGCGCACCCAATGTCTCGAAGTCGTCCGCCAGAGCTCGAAGCTCGAGGAAATCGGCACTCTCGAAAAATCGTGTATGGAACAACGACTCCCGAGGTGTCCCGACGTTGCGGGTGATCATTCGCCAGCGTTTGCTGTCACGTTCGGCGTCATCTTCAATGTGAATCTCAAGGGGCAGTGCATCGGGATGGAAGCGTTGCAGAAACCCCTCAATGCGCTCAAAATCGCTCTTGAGGTCTTTTTGCTTGAGTGACTCTAGGCCGACGTTGGTCTCTTTGAGCAAGGCATCAACCAAACGAGAGTCTCGACGTTTGTCGATCTTCTCGAGTAGGCTCTGATAGTTGAGGACCTTGCGGCACAATTCCTTGAGTTCTGCACCGTCAATACGTTCGCGACTTTCGTCCGACGGCAACAGCGACACACTTTCTGTGCCAAGGGTCAAGAGATGGTCGTTAAGTGCCTCTTCGTCTTTTAGGTAGACCTCTTTCTTTTTGCGCGTGAGCTTAAACAACGGCGGTTGCGCAATATAGAGGTACCCACGATTGAGGATCTCCGGCATTTGTCGATAGAAAAAGGTAAGGAGCAGTGTGCGAATGTGTGCTCCGTCAACATCCGCGTCCGTCATGATAATGACACGGTGGTAGCGAAGCTTGCCGATATTAAACTCGTCCGCACCTATTCCAGTACCGAGGGCGGCAATCAACGTCGTGATCGCTTCGGATGTAAGCATGCGATCAAAGCGCGCCTTTTCGACATTGAGAATCTTGCCACGCAAGGGCAAGATTGCTTGGTTCTTGCGCGAACGGCCTTGCTTGGCGGAGCCGCCAGCGGAATCACCTTCAACGATGTAGATCTCGCACTTGGCGGGATCTCGCTCCTGACAGTCGGCAAGTTTGCCTGGCAATGACGCCGAATCGAGAGCGCCCTTGCGCCTTGTTGCCTCACGGGCGTGACGGGCGGCCTCACGCGCACGGGACGCTTCTATAGCTTTGCCGACGACGTTCTTGCCGACATCGGGATTCTCTTCAAAGAGAGTCTCAAGATGCTCCGCTAAGATGCGCTCGACCACCGGGCGCACCTCCGAGCTCACCAGCTTGTCTTTGGTTTGCGAGCTGAACTTTGGGTCGTGCATCTTCACCGACAACACAGCCACGAGCCCCTCGCGCATGTCATCGGTGGAGAGCTTCACCTTGCCCTTGAGCAGGTTGTTGCGGGTGGCATAGGCACTCACCGAACGACTGAGGGCAGCGCGAAAACCCGTGAGGTGAGTTCCGCCATCGCGGTTGGGAATGTTGTTGGTGAAGGGGAACATGTTCTCGGAGTAGCCATCGTTCCACTGAATCGCAAACTCCACCTCGATGTCATCCTGCGTACCGATCGCGTAGATGGGCTCAGGGTGTAACACTGTCTTGTTGGTGTTCAAGTACTGCACGAACGACTTAATGCCGCCCTCGTATTGAAAGACCTGGCTCTTGTCATCGCGTTCGTCAGTGATGACGATTCTGATCCCCTTGTTGAGAAAGGCTAGCTCACGCAAACGTTTCGACAAAACGTCATAGTTGAATTCGATGCTGGTGAAGATTTCTCTGTCGGGCTTGAACATCACGGACGTTCCCGACCGTTCGGTCTTGCCGGTCACCTCGAGAGGCGTCTTGGGGGCCCCGCGTTCATATGTTTGCCGATGTACTTTGCCATCGCGGCAAATCTCGAGCACAAGTTTCTCCGACAGCGCGTTGACGACGGACACACCGACGCCGTGCAATCCGCCTGAGACCTTGTAGCTGTCGTTGTCGAACTTTCCGCCAGCATGCAGGACCGTCATGATGACTTCGGCTGCCGGACGTTTTTCGGTGGGGTGCTCGTCGACGGGAATACCGCGGCCGTTGTCGGAGACTGTCACCGAGTTGTCGAGGTGAATGGTAACTTCGATGCCGCTACAATAGCCAGCCAACGCCTCATCAACGGAGTTGTCCACTGCCTCAAACACAAGGTGGTGCAAGCCTGATCCATCATCAGTGTCCCCCACGTACATGCCAGGTCGCTTGCGAACAGCGTCCAGGCCCTTGAGAACCTTGATGCGATCAGCGTTGTAGGACTCGACGGGGTGGCCGGATGTCGGTGAGCTCAACTGCGTTGCCTCCGATTGTGAACGGGCGTCTTAGCACAAATTTTTCCGGGAAGCCATACACTGCAATAGTGAAAAACTGTTTATTAACATGACGTTGGACAGATTCCCGGGAATAGCTACAAGCAACCAAAGTTCAATCTGTATCGCGGCTGCCCATCGCCCTTCTGTGCTGTCATTGCCGAGCTTCGCAAACCGGCCACCGCCAATCAATAGAAACGTCACCCTTCGTGCGTACCGATCCCGGTGCACTGTGGTACGAACGACAATTTGCAACATATCACCGGATTGTCATCGGATTTGATGCACCTGAAGCGATGTTATAGGTTCAGCAACGAATGACTGGGATGTTGTAGGGGAGCCTGATCATGGTTGAGCGAGATACCGAGCTGCGACAGACACCTCCTGCCGGAGGTTATCGCATATTGCTTGTCGACGACGAGGCTGCGAACCTTCAACTGCTTGAGAGAGCACTGCACCGAGACTTTCAGACAGAAACTTTCCTCTCGGCTGACGCGGCGCTTACAGCGCTCGACAAGGGAGCGTCATTCGACCTTGCGCTCGTGGATCAGCGTATGCCAGGCATGTTGGGCATCGATTTCCTCAGTCGTGTGCGCAAGACCCATCCTCGAATGATGCGCTTGCTGTTGACGGCGTACACGGAGACCGAGGACCTTATTGCGGCCATCAATTGCGGTGAGGTCTATCGATACATCGTCAAGCCATGGAGTCCAAACAGCCTGCACGTTGAGATCAACCAGGCCCTGAAACAATACGAGCTAGAACACCAACGGGATCAATTGTTGGAAGAGCTTGCTCGCGCGAATAACGCCTTGCGCTCCACAAACGTCACCCTTGATGAGCAAGTTCGCAGTCGCACCCGCAAGCTTGCCGATACCATCGACACCTTGCACGCCGTGTATGAACGGTTTGCTCTGGCCATCAGGGGCGCCAATGATGGACTTTGGGACTGGGACATTGTGAGCAACACCATCGATTTTTCTTCACGCTGGAAGTCGATGCTCGGCTACGAAATTGATGAGGTTGGCAATGATCCGAGCGACTGGCTAGATAGGATTCATCCCGACGACCGAGAACTATTCGACGCCAAGCTCAAGGCTCACTCCAAGGGCACAGATGCTCAGCTACTGGTCGAGCATCGCATGCTACACAAAGATGGAGAGTACCGCTGGGTTCTCTGTCGAGGGGTTGCCTTGCGCGATAGAGAGGGGCAGCCATTGCGGCTCGCTGGATCCCAAACAGATCTCACTGAGCATGGGTTTCTCGACCGCCTGACCGGCTTACCTACCCGCAGTGTTTTTCTCGACCGCCTGGCGATCACCATCGAGCGCGCACGGCGCCGCACTGACCGCTTCTTTGCGGTTCTGTCTGTGGATGTTGATCGCTTCAAGGTCATCAACAAGCTGCACGGTCGTCCAATTGGGGATTTGGTTCTCAAGGAGATAGCCAAACGCATCAAGCGAACTTTCCGGCTTGCCGATACGGTTGGGCACTTCGGTGCCGATCACTTCGCCGTGCTCTTGGATGAAATTGCGGATGTCAGCGATTCCTTGCGCGCGGTTGAGCGAATGCGCGCCACCGTCGAGTGTCCGGTGGATGTCGATGGCTGCCCCATATCCATCGACCTGAGTGTTGGCATCGCGGTCAGCACCTCAGGCTATGAGCGCGCCAGTGACATGCTTGCCGACGCCGAGACCGCACGTCGACAGGCGCAAGGCAAGGGCGGACGATGCTCGATGATTTTCGATGAGGAGGTCAACACCCGCTCTGTTGCCCAACTGCAACTGGATCAAGAGTTGCGTGAGGCATTGGTGCGAGACGAGTTTCGCGTGTTCTTCCAGCCGGTGGTATCCCTCGCAACGGAGAGGGTCGTGGGTATGGAAGCGCTGATTCGATGGCAGCACCCAACTCGAGGCCTTGTCCCTCCCATGGACTTCATCCCGCTCGCCGAGAAGACCGGATTCATCAGCGAAATAGACAACTGGGTCATGTTCGAAGCGTGCAGGAGAACCAAAGAGCTTCAAGAGAGCACCGGCATTCCTTTGACTGTCAGTGTCAATGTCTCTGGGAGGGTGTTGCACCAACATGTCCTCATCGACAAGGTGGAAGGGGCATTGCGGCAATCCGGTCTGGAGGCGAGCAGGCTCACCTTGGAGATCACCGAGACGGCGCTCATCGAGGATGTTGGTGCCAGTCAACTCCTTCTTTCTGAGATCAAACGGTTGGGCATACGACTTGCCCTGGATGACTTTGGTACTGGCTATTCGTCACTCGGTTATCTCAACCGCTTCCCGGTGGATATCATCAAGGTGGACAGGTCGTTTGTGAGCAACATGGAAAACGAACGACACACGGTGAAGATTGTGCAATCGATTGTGACGCTAGCCAACAGTCTCGGCAAGGACGTCACCGCAGAAGGGGTGGAGACTCAAGAGCATCTAGTATTGCTCAGGGATATGGGTTGCCAACTCGCCCAAGGGTTCTATTTCTCCAAGCCCATACCCATCGAAGCATTGAGAAAAAAGCTACTCGACCTATGAAGCTCACCGTCGACGGGTAGAAAACGCAGTTGTCGCCCAGCAGGGGCAGCGTGATGGGCCTGCAATGGCTCGGCGTCTCGTTGGCTCAACCAGGATTCATCACCCGACGACGATGGGCACCGATACTCGTGCCGATGACCAGCAGACCCAGGCCCACCGCGAGCATGTACTCTGGCCACAACCGCAAGGGGCCAAGGACGTAGAGGGAGCCAAAAATCAAGATCTGCAATCCCTGTAGGAATCCATTGTTGAAGCGGCCAACCTTGCGAACCAAAAAACTTCCCAGCATCGCTGCTGCGCAACACACCAACACGACTGGCATAATCATCAGCACCGCCTGCAGGTTCGCATGCCGATCGAGGGTAAGAAATAACGCCGTGATAATGGCAGCCACGTGGGTCGACGGCAGACCGTAGAAGAACTCACGACCCAGCGGGGGATCGGCGGTATTGAAGCGAGCCAGTCGAACCGCAGCGGCAACCACATACACAGCACAGCTGCCAACCAACGCCCACCTCGCATTGCCAATCCACAAGGGGTTATCGGCAAGCGCAAAATAAATTAGCGCCGCTGGCGCTATGCCGAAAGAAACAAAATCTGCAAATGAGTCGAGCTCCGTTCCAATCTTGGATGTAGCCCCAACCAGCCGTGCAACCGTTCCATCCAGCTTGTCCAACAATGTACACCAGAGCACCATCCAAGCGGCTAACTCGAAATTGCCCTCGACCGCTTGAATTGCCGCTGCCAGGCCCAACAACAAAGAGGCCATGGTGATTGCGTTCGGCAACAAATATTTTGGATGAAATGACACCGGTCGGCACGATACCAAATAGGGCCAGTTCTGGGGAAGCCTTTGCAGGACGGACGCTCGCAGGACGCTCGCCAAGGGGATGGATCTTTGACGGCCAAAGTAGTACGAAAGCGCCTTCGAATCTGCTGATTTTTCGATTCGACACCAAAGCGAAGGCTATGCCACACATGTCAATGAGCAACGAGACGAGTGAAGGTCAGGTGCAGGTTCAGGATATGCCGATCATCGCCGAAGACGATCGAGTCATGGCCACGGTCAAAGAACTTGGCGAACAAACCGCGCAAGTTGAGCTTGAGGGCGGGTTCACCGGCATCATCAGACGTGAAGAGACGGTGAAGGCGAATGAACAATGGCCCTTTGATGTGGGCGACCAATTCACCGTTTGGGTCGATCAGAAGATGCCACAAGACCAGTTTGTGGTTTCCAAGATCAAAGCCGACAAGCTAAGCCTGTGGGACGAGATCGCCGATGCAGCAGAGCACGGTGATCCCATTGAAGGCGAGATCATCGCTGCTGTTCGTGGTGGGCTCTCGGTCGACATTGGCCTGCGTGCATTTTTGCCGTCCAGCCAATTGGAGCTACGTCCGGTGGACGACCTCGGCGAATACATTGGCAAGCGCATGCCGTTTGTCATCACCAAGTTCAATCCGCAGCGTGGCAATGCCGTTGTTTCACGCAGGCCATTGCTCGAACAGGAGCGTCAAGACCGCATGCAGGAGACGCTGTCGCGGCTTGCTGAGGGGGACGTCTTGGTGGGACAGGTGGTCTCCATGATGAGCTATGGTGCCTTCGTTGATGTTGGTGGCGTCGATGGGTTGCTGCACATCGAACAGATGAGCTGGGCTCGCCTCAAGCATCCATCGGAAGTGGTGGCAATTGGTGACGAGCTCGAAGTTATGGTCCTCGAGATTGACCGCGACACCCAGAAGATCGCTCTCGGAACCAAGCAGCTTACCGAAGACCCATGGGACAAGGCAGTCGAATCCTATCCCGAAAGCACCAAGACAACCGGTACGGTTGTCGGCATTGCCAAGTATGGTGCCTTCGTTGAGATAGCGCCGGGCGTCGAAGGATTGATTCACGTCTCCGAGATGTCATGGACCGAACGGGTTAACCATCCCAAGACGGTGGTCCAACAAGGTCAAAAAGTCGAAGTCGTGGTTCTCGGCATCGACAACGATAAGCGTCGTTTGTCGTTGAGCCTTCGGCAAGTCCAGCCAAATCCGTGGACCGAGTGGTCGAAGAAGTACAGCAAGGGCACAATCGTCGAAGGCAAGGTTCGCAGCGTGACCGACTTTGGTGTCTTTGTGGGTGTTGAAGAAGGCCTCGACGGATTGGTCCACAACTCGGAGATGTCGTGGGATCGAATCAAAGATCCCTCGGCCGCCTTTGCCGTTGGCGACGACATCAAGGCCGTTGTCATCGACCTCAGAGTCGAGGAGCAGCGTCTCGGACTCAGCATCAAACAACTCACCGAAGACCCGTGGGTTACTCTCACCAAGACCATGCCGGTTGGTACGAAGGTCAAGGGCAAAGTTGCACGACTGGTGGACTTTGGCGCGTTTATCGAGATAGCCGAGGGCATTGATGGACTGTGTCATGCCTCCGAGATTCGAGAAGAGCGAGTCGAGAAGCCCTCCGACGTTCTCAAGGTAGGTGAGGAGGTCGAGGTGGTAATCATCGAGATGGACGCCAACAAACACAAGGTCGGCCTATCGATCAAAGCCCTCAATGATGACTTTGAGGACGATGAAACCATTATCGTTGAACAGAAGCCCTTCACCAACAGCTTCGGTAGCGTGTTGTCCAAGAGTCTCGGAACCTCTGTAGACGACGAAAAGGCTGATTCGTAACATCGCGATGCTCCAGGTGCCGGAGATGGTTACCATGGAAGATGCACCATGAAACTTCGAATGCTATTGGGTTCGTTGTTTGCCGTCGTTCACTCAGTTCGAGGCGTATCAGTCCATGCGCGCAAAGGAAGGACGGACGCTGGCGCGCCAATTTCTGAAGACTTCTAAATTGCCCGGCTGAGATTCCAGGTGCCCGCGAGAGGTCGACGATCCTCGGATCCCCGGATTCAACGGGTGCGACGGGTGCGACGGGTGCGACGGGTGCGTTCTACTCAGTTCGGAGGTGCCAGATTCGTCAGAAACAACCCATTGAGATGTTGCAGCTTAGCCTTGATTCCTTTGTTGTATAGCTTGTTCTTTTTGGTCGATGGTTTGAGCCGCCACGAATCCGAAATGGAGGCTAATGCATCGGCCAGTTGCCAGGCGTAGTCGAATCGTCGGCCGTGCAGACGGAAAACGGCGTGCACCTGCTCTTTGCTGTACCAATGGTAGTCTAATTGCGGTGCCAGAGCTTCGACGTCAACGAGCAACGGATGCAACTCTGAAAGTTCGACGACGCCATTCGCCAAACTTTCCGATTCCACTATTTGACCCACGGCGTCCTGAAACTCGACGGCGGACTTGAATCTCTTGCCGATGAGCTCATCGAGCTCATCGCCGTAGGTATTCAATCCCCTAAGTTTCATGGCGGCCTGATGGGAAAACTCGTACGGAATCGGGCTGTGCACCTTCTGGGAGAAAACGTTTTGGACAAAGTATAGGCAAACGAAGCTGATGAGTCCTGCAATGAGTGGCGTGGAAACCCAGCCAGAGGCGATGCGGCCAAGCACTCCCCATTTAATATTGCGCCCGCCCTTCGCAAGGCCGACTCCAACCACCGCACCGATGACCGCCTGAGAGCTCGATACCGGCACCAGGGGGAGCGTGGGCAGACCGTTGGAGGCCAGTAGGTTCTCCAGTTGCTCCGAGGAGAACAAAAACAGCACGATTGCCTGGGCGAGGACAACAATCAGCGCGGCAATCGGCGAAAGTCGAAAAAGGTCATTGCCAACAGTGAGCATCACCTTCTTTGAGTAAGTGAACACACCGACGCCGATGGCGATGGCCCCGAGGAAGAAGAGTTGTTGATCGCCGCTCAACTTGAACAGGCCCATGATATGGAGGTCGCCGAGGGGCGAGGAAGGAACGAACACGCCCATCACGTTGGCGATATTGTTGGCACCAAGACTGTAGGATGCAAACGCGCCGACGACGAGCAGACCCAGTCTGGTGCCCGAGTCGATGGTAAACAGGTGAAACCTTGCGAAACGGAAGAAAAGCTGGGTGAGCTTGAGCAACCCCACGGCAAAGACGCCTGCGAGAATCGGACAGAGAATCCAGGAGCTGAGAATTTGCGTCAAAGACTCCATGTCGGTCAGCGAACCGGAAAACAAGTTCCAACCGACAATTGCTCCAACGATCGCCTGTGAAGTTGATACGGGAAGACGCAATCGCGTCATCCAGGCGACGGTGAGGCCGGCGGCGAGCGCCACGGTAAACGAGCCAGCGAGGGCGTTGACCGCGCCGAGTTTGCCGAGCGTATGGGAGGTACCGGCACCGCCGACGACAGCTCCCAAGACAACAAAGATGCTGCACGCAATTGCCGCCGTTCGGAACTTGACCATGCGCGTGCCAACGGCTGTGCCAAAAACATTGGCGGCGTCGTTGGCACCAAGTGACCAACCGAGGAACAATCCGCTCGCGAGGAAAACAAAAAACATGCGCTTAGTTACACCTCACGCTTGATTGTTGCGATGGTGAGACGTTCGGCAACATTTTGGGCGATATCGGAGAGCGACTCGAGCAAATCTGCGAAGTACCGCAAGTGGAGCTTGCGTGCCAAATCTATGTCGGACCGAAAGATCTTCTTTCTCAGCATTAGACCCGCGCGATCGGTCTCGCTTTCGAAGAAATCCACCTTGTTGATGTATGCGGAGATCTTTTTCGGATCGCGGAAGTAGCAGCGAGCGGCCAATACAACATTGTCCACAGCCTCGACGGACTTGTCGGTGACTTCCAAAAACAGCTCGGCGAGATCCGCTGGTATCTCGGGGGACTGGACCTCAATGTCCCGCAATATGGCCTTTGCTTCGTCCGCTATATCATCCATGTGCTCGAGCAGTCCGAGAACATCGCCTCGTGACTCTGGGATTAACGAGTGCGCATACAAAGCGATCTTCGTTTGTCTTCTTAGATCATCCGCCTGGTGCTCGAGATAAGTGACCGCTTTGATACGATTCTCGAAATCCTCGGGCCTGGCATGAAGGTACGCTCTCACGCCTTCCTTGAGTACCAACGCCGTCTTAACGATAGCATCTAGGAATGCGTCAACTTGTGACTCGATCTCTTTGGCCTGGCCAAACGGTATTTCCATGGTGTTATCTCCAACTTGTCAGGGTTACCAAACGGCCCTGCCGTTTTCCCGAACCTGATCTCTCCACAACTGTTCGATTGTCGCAATGTGTTCCTCTGGGACGGCGGCATACCCCAACTCGCGAGCCAACGGCGCCCCACCGGTGAGCGCCCAGTGCAGAAATCCGAACAACTTGCGCATGCGCACGGCCGAGGTTGGTTGCCTCTTTACCAGAACATAGGATGCACCGACGATCGGCCAAACGCTTGGATCAGCAATCTCTGGTGGCCAAAGCCTCACCGAGGTTCCGGTGCGCCAGGTGGAGGCCGCCGCCGCTTTTTCGAAGTTGAGCAAACTCGGAGTTACAGTTTGTCCACCCACCTGCAGAGCCACCCACACAAGGTTGCTGAGGTTGGCATGGGCAAACTCTACGTATGCAATCGTAAACTCAAACTGACCGACGAACCGCGCCACCTGCTGGTTGCCTCGGGCCCCGACGCCCACCGGCCACGCGACATTCGAGCCGGCACCAACACGTGTTTGCCATTCGGGGCAACATTGACTCAAGAAACTCGTGAAGATCCACGTCGAGCCAGACGCATCGGCACGATAGATGGGCGTGATCTCCTGGTCCGGGAGATCAATCGTCGGGTTTTCCAACCGAATCTCTGGAGAATTCCAGCGCGAAATGTCTCCCAGGAAGATACCAGCGAGAGTTGTCGGCGACAGAACCAACGCCCCAGCTTCAACGCCTGGCAGATTCACCACCGGTACCACTCCACCTATTACCATGGGAAACTGAACGAGTCCGTCTTGCTCCAATTGCCTATCGGTCAGCGGAATGTCGGTAGCACCAAAATCGACCTCTCCAGTAGCGGCAGCCAGAACTCCGGCTCCAGAACCAACCTGGTTGTAGGACAAACGTACCCCGGTATCTCGGCCATAGTGGAACGCCCATTTGGAATAGATAGGATGCGGAAACGTTGCCCCGGCCCCTTTCAACTTCGATCGTGTGGAAAATGTGGCAGCCTCTGGGGGAGCTTCGCCAAGAGCTCCAGGGTTCTGCATGCAGCCCAAGCCAGCCAAACACAGTGCCAACGCCAACGACGACTTCGACATCTCGACTCTACCGTCTTTTCTCACCGGCATTTCCCTACCGTGAATGCCGATCCAGCCAGTGTACAACTATTCCTACCGACGAACATCCCCTATCGCAGTGTTGTGTTGTTGGCCGATCGTGAATCGCATCTTGCCGCCGTTTTGCCCGCGTCAATACCGCCGAAGAGCGAACTTGGACCCGAGTCGAGGCGTGTGATACACGGAAACACACGCGAGGTCAGCCACACAGTTGCCATGGTGGAGCTAATCGAAGCGGAAGAAAGTCCAACATACGACTCCCATGAGTGATCAACGCCTCTTACGCGCAGTGCAACGTCTCGCTTCCGCACTGACTCGTCTCGAACGACAAGTCGCCGCCGATGTCGGTGTCTCGGTGTCGCAGATGCGCATCGTCATGTCGATCAGTCAAAGTGGCAATCCACACAAAGTCACGGACCTCGCCGAGGAGCAGGGGCTTGCTGTCAGCACCATGACCCGCAACCTCAAGTTGTTGGAAGAGCGCGGTTGGTTGCACCGCGCCTCTGGCGATGAGGATCGCCGTACGATCCATGTCGGCCTCACCGAGAAGGGCCGTGAGTTGGCCGCCCAGCTTAGTGACACCCATGTCTCTCGTTTTGATAAAGCGTTCGACAGATTTCACCCGAGCGATCGCATCGAACGTGCCGTGGCGCTCGATAGAGTTGCTGCGGCCATTGAAAAAACAGAGAAAAGCGAGTGAGGGATGTTGATAGATTGCACCAACACGACGACCGCCAGCGCAATATGTACCCTCGCATTGATGGTTTTGGCACTGCCGTCGCAGGCGCAGGCGCAGGCGCAGGAGCAGGCGCAGGCGCAGGAGCAGGGACTCTGTCCCAGCGCCCAACACATCCCACAGCTCACCATCGACAAAGTGACAAAACCTGCGGTGCCGATCATCGACGATTGGCAACCGATGTTTCGGGGTGTTGCTCTAAGTGATGCACAACTCGCTGAGCTCGCAAAAGTCGATCCACTCATCGACCTTACCCGCGCCGAGATGGGCACGCGTGGGACTTGGGTCTACATCGGTCTACTCACCGCCACAGTGGGGGCCATCCTTTCCTCGGTGGGTTGGTATCTCTATGGCAACAACGACGGTAAGCCATCCAAGGAGCAGAGCGTGCCGGTTGCCGGGAGTTTGAGCATGGCTCTCGGTGGACTGATTCTTGCCGGCGGTGGAACTCTCGTGGTCGCCGAAGCTATTCAGCGACCGCTGGAACCCCATCTCGCGCCAACTCCCGAGCATCGGCTCAGTCGCGAGCAGGTTCGCCAACTGGTCGCGTTGGTCAATCAACAGCTCTATTCGGAGGTTTGCGCTGCCGCTGACAAGAATCCGCATGGGATTGATGGGACGCGACCTGACCCATCCGTCTCGCGGGGTGCGCCCAACGGCGAATTGGGCACCCTGCCCGAGGACGTTGACGCGACAACCGACGATGCCGGCGCAGCTCCCGTGCCGGACACCGCAGTCAAATGATGAAGGCCGTTCGGTTTTGCCCCGGAGATCAGGGCATCAAGCCAACCAAGTTGCTCCAGGACTGACGTTCTTCTATGCCAAAACAGTGGTGCGCACAGCCAGTGCACAGCGAAAGGCAGACAATACAGTGGCAACCAAAATGGCATTGATGGCAGTCGCCGGGGCGTGTGGCACCTTGGCCCGTTACGGCGTCTCCGAACTCGTGCAACGATTCAACACCACAGCGTTCCCTCTGGGAACGGCGGTGGTCAACATCATCGGTTGTTTCAGTGCCGGCCTACTCTGGTCTCTATTTGAATCCCGTTGGTCAATCGCACCCGAGACCCGTATGATCATCATGGTCGGATTCATGGGAGCGTTCACGACCTTCTCCGCATTCATTCTGCAGACCAGTGAGCTGGTGCGTGCCCAAGAGTGGCTCATGGCAATCGGCAACGTCACATTGCAAAACGGTGTGGGCTTTGCCGCACTGTTTGTCGGTGCGGCATTGGGGCGATCGTTCGCCGGCTTGCCAGGATTTCCAGCGTAGGCCTATCTATCCACGGTCATACCCATCCAGAAATCCCAATGCTGACCAGATTTTACTGGCTGCGTAGCCCTCAGGTTGTTTGTTCTGTTCGACAGCTTCAATCACGCATTTCTTGATGCTATCTAGTTTCTTTTTGCAATCGGTAACCTTAACCTCAACCGCACCGCCACCGCCAGCCTCAAGAAACACGTCTTTGACAAGCTCGCTATAACCATAGCATGGTTTTCCTGCATCTCGACGCACAACATTCTTGACCTCTTTGCCAGAGATCATTCCGTCCTTGGGCCTGTTGTCGGTTTCCTCGAACTTGTTCCAAATTTGGCCGAAGAATTGGTCAATTGCTGCAAGGGTTATCATTTACGTTTTCCTTGATGCGCGGCGGCAGGAAGCACTCATGCCGACTCGTGTCAAATGGGTTATCGAGCCACAATCAGAAGTGTTGCGCATTTTCTTTAGCTTCTTTAGCTTTCCTTGCTTTCTCGCGAAGAGCGCACTGCCGCTGCTGTGGACAATCGGCGTCGGACTCGCGGTCACCCCAACCAGGTTTACGAATGGGCTCGAGCGGACAGACAAATTTGTAGCGGCACTTCCTTGGTCAAACAATGTATCGCGCCACCATAGGAAATCATGGTCCCCATGAAGATCGGCCGCACGTCAAACCCAAGATCTTGGTAGGCCTTGATCGCGGCTTTGTCACTACGCCTGGACGCTGCATCGGGGTCTTGGGGATCACAATAGACCGGGACGAACGCAACACCGTTGTAGGTATCGGCATTGGTGTAGGTGTTTCGGCCATGGTCGTTCATGACGCGCACGACCTTGTTGAAACCCCGGGCTGCAAACCGTGCAGCCACGGTATCGAGGATCTCTTTCCATGCCCGATCCTTCGAGTCCGCGACCACGACTTCACCAGGCCTCACGATTCGCGCAAACATGTCGACGTGGCCAGTCCTCTCCTGGGGTAAGGTCGGCAACCACTCGATCGCGGTCATGGCGGGGAAGGCGCGACGAAGCTCTGCCTCAATCTCTTCTTTGCTCTTCGTTGGATTGGCACGAACCACTTGCTCAGTGGTCCACAACACGCCGTTGTCATCAAAGAGGAGGTTGCCACCCTCGAGGTTCAGAGGACAATTGTAGCGATTGAGACCGAACAACGGGGCGATGGCGGATGCCGCCTGGTCAGCCACGGGGTACTGACTCGGACCGTAAGAGAACTCGACAACGCGCATCTTGCCGCGCTCGTCGTGGGCGAAGACCGGACCCCAGTCCCTTATCCAATTGCTGTCAGTCTTGAGGTCCAACACCACAAAACGTCCACACGCAAATTCGTTGGGAAAGCGCCTCATGATCGACGCCGCACAGTCGGAGACGACATACGCCTTCATATTCGAGGGTAAGCTCGAGAGGATGTCCAGGTGGAAGTCCAGCATGGGGCCAAAAACGTCCGCCTTGGCCACCATAATGGCCCCCATCGGGATGGTTTCCGGGCAAAGACTTTGAGCCGCCGGGACCGTCCCGGACGGTGCCACGCGGTTCCAATCGATTGCATTTCGGTGACAGAAGCTTTCGATCCGTTGTCGGGCCGAGCGCGTAAGCTGCTCGTAGCGGTCGTTCGCGAACTTCAAGATCTCTTTCGCTTCGCCCTTCGAAACCTTCTTGTCTCGGTCATCCTCCGCTGCTTTGAGGATCTTGTCGACCCCTTCGTCCATGTCGGTTGGCGTCGTCTTGGCTTCTCGAATGGCTTCCTTGACGTCTCGAATCGTCATTTGTTGCCCCCTTCCGCACGGTGCGAACGCACCTCTCCCTTGCTCGAAACCCGCCCAGACTATTTGTCGGCCTCCGACACCGATCTGTTGCGCATTTAAATTCCATGGCGACATGGTTACATGAGGATCGACGATGATGACAGCACCAGCGCCGAAGGTCCCCTCAAGCCCATCACCTATAATTACAGTGCCTACGTCACATGGCAGCTGCCCACCACACCTGGTGACTATGAGATTTTCGTTGCCGTTGGCACGCACCAACAGAGGTTGACCGGCAAGGACCGATTAACTGTGCTGTCGGCCGAGTAGCCCATCTGTTGAAACATTCACAAACGACCGCATTTCACAGACACGAACACAGGCTGGCGCTTAGAGGGAACGCCGGGCCGGTCTTCGACTCCCCCTTTTTTACGACTTCACTGAAAACAATTTTCGGAGGTCTCAGGCCGTATATTTCAAAAAGGTCTTTGGTTGATGAGCTGCGATCTTTAGCAACACCCTTGCCGCTCCGGAAGGCTGCTTACGCCCTTGCTCCCATTCTTGTAGCGTGCGTTTTGAGACGCCAAGGAGATGGGCGAAGCGCTCTTGTGTAAGTCCGGTGCCAGCACGCGCCGCTGTGAGCTCCCATTGTTTGGCCGGAATGCGACTTCGATGTTCCACAGTGCCATCTGCGCGCACAATGCGCCGTAGGATGGTGCCGTCAGCCTGCTTTGTGAACACCGTGCGGCGTGCCACAGCGGGACGCCGGCCAGCTTGAATACCATCAAGATATTCACGGATGAGTTTCTTCGCTTTACTCATGATCGAAGACCTCCTTGAGTTTGCGTAGCCACGTGCGCGGTACATCATCACGCTCGCCCTTACCGTAGCCGGCCACCAGTACGATGTCCTTCTTCACTATGCGCAAAAAGTAGATTACCCGAGATCCGCCCCGCTTGCCTTTACCTTTGGCGGCCCACCGGATCTTGCGACAGCCGCCTGTGCCGGGAATGACATCGCCAGCGTGCGGATGATGACAAAGATACATCTGAAATGCAGCATATTCTTCTTCATCGCAGAACAGTTCCTCACGCACGGCGGCGAAAGGTGGCAATTCGATGAATTCAAACAGCATGACACCCACAATATACGCCTAAGACGTACATGTCAAACGCAGTCGCCCACTCAGCCCACACAGTCGTCATTGTTGCTGTCATCGCGGACCTCGCTGCCTTAAGGCGTTCCGTTCTTTTGCCAAAATGCCCACGCGCGAGATTCCGCCGTTGCCTTGTCAGGCTTTCAGAGCGCAGGTCTACAAAGGGAATTCTAAGTGGGGCGGCGTGGGCCTTATCGCCCTAGGATTCAACAGCAGCGGAAGGAGTCTCAAGCCTCTGGAGGCGGGGCCTCGTCTGGCCCGAGCTCGATTGGCGGCGGCTCGGGTTTGGTGCTGTGATGGTCGGCGTTGGGACAATTGCAAGCTTCCTGGCTGCAGCACTCTTGACTGTCGTTGCCACCGATCTGGATGCCGAAATTGATACCGGTAACGAAGGCGCTGAGGCCGAAAGTTCCCTTGTGGAGCGGTTGGAACGGGATGTCGCCGGTGTCTTGTTCCGTCGGCAGAACGTAGGCAACCGCGAGGTCGAGCCACATACCGGCTGGCAACTTGTAGGTCGCTCCCACCGCCAACTGCTGACGGTCACCGTCGGGCAGAGTGAAGTCGAGGGTCTTGTGGGGAATCGGTGTCTGGTCCCAGGTGTAACCGGCGCGAACATCGAGACCCATCTTGTTGAAAGAGTATTCCACCGCAGCGCGCACCACTGCCGTGTCACGATATTTTTTCGCGGAGATACTGGTGACGTCGCCAGGCAACTCGATCGCCAGCTCATCGTAGGTCGACCAACCCACCCAGTTGCCGTCGACCTCAATTTCGAGCTCCGGAATGGGGCGATAGGCGATACCGAATACCATTGAGGGTGGCAGGGTGAGGGCGGTGGAGATGGGGCCGTCCGGCGGAAGCTGGGCCCGGTACGGCGCTGCCATATCGAGGTCGCCGTCGCCTTCGAAGTCGAGCTTGATGGCGCTACGGAAGGCAACGCCAATCGATACGCTCTTGACGGGACGATATTGCAAACCCACACGGCCGCCGACGCCGAAGGCGCTGGCACCCACATCGGTGGTGCCGACGTCGTCGCCAAAGAGAATATCACGCTTGAGGGTGACCGATGATGGCACCAGATCGACGCCGCCGCCGAGCGACAGTCCCTTGACCCATTGTGACAGGTTCAAGGCCAACACCGGGGACATGAAGTAGGTGGCCAGGGCCTGCTCGCGAATGATGTCGCGGCCCGGGGAGGTCGCGGGCCAACTGATGCGCAGGCCGAAGGGGGTGTAGAAACCAAAGCCTGCATGGACGAGGTCCGTGATCTCGGCCATGAAATAGGCGTTGGGAGTGTAAGCGAGGCCAGTGTCGGTCTCGA